>Ga0302181_10000757_pt1 | contig 25679 bp, 23 predicted proteins | sample I_Palsa_E3_3_FD_198786 | JGI IMG/M metagenome (GOLD analysis project Ga0302181, IMG submission 198786) | Peat permafrost microbial communities from Stordalen Mire near Abisko, Sweden - I_Palsa_E3_3 | ecosystem: Environmental > Terrestrial > Soil > Palsa > Peat permafrost | place: Sweden...
TCGGCAAACGCCTCCTCGATCCGCACGAGCATCTTGTTCAGCGACAGCCCGAGCCGACCCACCTCGGTGCGGGAGGTCGCGGGACTGACCCGGCGCGAGAGATCCCCGTCGGCGATCTCGCTCGCCACCAGCCCGATCTGATCCAGCGGCCGCAGTCCAATTCTGATCATGATCCAGCCGAGCGCGATCAGGACCAGGATCGCGGCCGCGACGACCACGATTTCGACGAGCACGAGCTGATGCAGGGTCTGATCGTTCTCACGTGAGGGAACCGCGACGATGATCGCTCCGCTGCCCGACGCCAGCGCCAGCGCTGCCGCGCGGTAGTGGACGGTCGATCCTCGCCCTCGCTTCGAGTGCACCGCGAACACCAGCGGCGCAGCGCCCGGCCGCGAGATCGGAAAGTGGGTTGGAAACACCGGCGGGGCCAGGCGCGCTCCGCCGTAACTGACCGTCACCGGGCCGCGCACGATCTTTCCGCTGTTCCCGATCAACGCGCCGTACGTGCCGGACGGCAGGAAGCCGGCCAGCCCCTTACCCAGCGCCAGCACGCTCGCGTGCTCACCGCGGATCGGATCTTGACCGAACACCGGCCGCGTCAGTAAGCGTGCGTCGACCCCGAGTTGGTAGGAGATCGGCGTGGCCGCCGCCACGACTCTCTGATCAAGTCGGCCGGACAGGAACGAGCGCTGCTCGGCGTAGATCGCCAGGGCGGCGACAATCAGAGCCACTGAGACCAGGACCAGCATGCCCGCGAGCAGTCGACTGCGCAGCGACACTCGCTCACTCCCTGGGCAGACGCAACACGTAGCCGACTCCACGCACCGTATGCAGTAACGGCACGCGATCGGCATCGACCTTCTTGCGCAGATAGCTCATGTAGGTCTCCAGCACGCGCGCATCGCCGGCGAAGTCGTAGCTCCAGACGTGATCCAGCAACTGCGCCCGGGTCAGCACTCGTCGCGGGTTGAGCAGCAGATATCGCAGCAGGCGATATTCGGTGGCCGTGAGCTCGATCGAATCATCCCCTCGCGTCACCTCGCGCGTCTCCTCGTCCAACTCCAGATCCGCGAACATCAGCCGGCTCGAGACCTCCTGCAACGCGCCGGTACGACGCAGCAGGTTGCGCAGACGAGCGATCAGCTCCTCGAGACTGAAGGGCTTGGTCACGTAATCACCGCCGCCGGTGGTCAACCCCCGCACCTTGTCCGCCGTCGCGTCACGCGCACTGAGAAACAGGATCGGCACCCCCGCATGCTCGCCGGAGAGCTGTCGGGCCACCTCGAACCCGTCCATGTCCGGCAGCATCACATCCAACACCAACACGTGCGGACGCCACTCACGCACCTGTGCCAGGGCTCCCGCCCCAGTGTCCGCCGCCGCGACATCAAAGCCACCATGACGGAGCGCCATCGACACGACGTCAACGATGTTCGGCTCGTCATCGACGACAAGCACCCGCAGCCGCTCCTGCTGGTCGATCATTGGGCCCATTATTCATCGAGAACCTGAGGACTTCCTGAGAAACACGACCAGCCAATCGAGTCCCGATTATCAATGAGGTTTTAAACCACCCGGGTCCCGCACGGCGGCTCGAGCCCGGCGGGTCAGCTCGACAGTCGCGGCGCGCAGCTGCGAGCTCGCGTCCAGGGCGACCGGGAAGGCGACCCGGGCCGGCGCCCGTCCGCGGGGAGTGTGCACCGCGAGGTCGATGCCGCGACGATCGAGGCCCGAGCACTGCGCCGCGGTCGCGTCCGGGTACCCGCCCAGCGCCTGGGCGATCACCCGCAGCGCGTCGGCATGGTCGCGGTTGAGATGCGCGACCGCCGAGGCGGCGCTCACCGCCACGGGATCGGCTGCCGCCGCCGCGTACGCCTCCCCGGACGCGGAGTCCATCCGGCCGTAGCCGCCCACCCAGCGCACACGCGTGACGTGGAGAACCCAGAGCGAGAAGTCCGAGAAGTCGACGTAGGTCACCGCCGCGGGGACCGCGATCAGGTGTGCCGCGCGGGCCTCGGCGAGCGCTGCGGGTCCGGCGGCGCGTTGTGCCCGGCCGGCCAGCGTGACGCGGGCGGCGGCGAGCGGATCGGCCGGAGGATCGGGTTGGGTGATCATCAGGCTCGCGCGCTGGTCGGCCGCCAGGTTGCGGCCGTGCTCGGCGAGGCGCGAGAGGCACAGCACCGGGGAGCCGTCCGGGAGCGCACCGTAGGTGACCAGCGACGCCCACGGGTCGCCGTCGGCGGTGAGCGTGGCCAGGGCGGCGACGTTCGTCGCCGCGACGAGCGTGCGGGCCTCCTCGGCCGGGCTCAGGCGCGGAGCGCAATCGACCGCCCCGAGCGGCGGCGGCACGGACGGCGCACCGTCGATCACTCCGTGGTCGGGAGCAGCGCCGGCGCCCTGGCTCATGCGCGGCCTCCCACCTCGACCACGCGGGCGGGATCGAATCCGGCCGTCGGCTGGTGCGGGTAACCGGCCGGGTTGCTGACGATCCGGGTGCCGCGCCGCTCGAGGTCGGTGACCCGGTGCGTGTGGCCGAAGATCCACAGCGCGACCCGGTCAGCTCCCATCAGATCGGTCAGATCGCTGGCGAACGCGCCCGCGAGTGCGCGCAGCGCCGGCAGGGGCGGCCGGGTCTGGATCACCGGCGCATGATGGGTGACGATCACCGTGGGGCCGTCGTGGGGCTGCGCGAGCCGCGTGGCCAGCCAGCGGCGGCTGGCCAGGTGCAGCGTCCGGGTGTCGAGCGCGGTGAGCGGCCGGCGCGCCGGACCGAAGGTGATCTGCTTGTAGTCGCTGACCACCCGATCGCACACCGCCATCGATTGCGCCCGGTGCTCGGGGCCGTCGAAGTCGAAGTCACTCCACAGCGTGCAACCCAGGAAGCGGACCCCGTCGAGGCTGACCTGATCGTTCTCGAGCACGCGCACCGAGGACCCCGCGGCGGCGCGACGCAGGTCATTGATCAGGCCCGGCAGCGCGTGCCCGTAGAACTCGTGGTTGCCGGCGACGTAGAGCACGGGGCGGTCGCCCGCCCAGGCGCGCGCCTGCTCCACGCCGCGGGTTCCGGCCCCGATGTCACCGGCCAGGATCACGGCATCGGCGTCGACTCCGGGCGGCATGACCGGGCCGTGTTCGAGGTGCAGGTCGCTGAGCACGTGCAGACGCACAGCTGCATCATGACCACGCGCCGGCTCGGCGCCCGCGATCCGGTGGCCGCGGGCACGACCCGCCTGCACGCGATCCGGTGGCCGCGGGCACGACCCGCCTGCCTGCGTGTGCGCTGTCAGCGGCCTCGAGCTTGGTCAGCGCCCCCATGGGCGCGACGCGTACAGCGCCCGCTCGAAGTCCTGGTAAAGCTGAAGGGCGCCCGGGTCGGCGAACGGCAGCAGCTGTGAGTAGATCGCGCCCGTGAGGCGCGACGTCGGGTCGACCCAGAAGAAGGTGTTGAACAGGCCGGCCCAGCCAGCGCTGCCGGCCGCGCGCATACCGGGCTGTTGGGACTCGTTGAGCAGCAGCCCGAGGCCCCACTTGAGATCGGGGCCGAGGTTGACGTCGGCGCTCAGCTCGGGATGAGCGGTGGGGATCGCCGCCGGGAACGACAACTCGCCGATCTGGTTGGTGAACGCGGCGGCGACCGACGCCGGGTCGAGGATCTGGGTGTCGCCGAACGAGCCGCCCCCGAGCAGCATCCGCTGCAAGACCAGGTAGTCCCGCGGGGTGGAATAGAGGAAGTGCCCGCCGCCCCAGTAGTCCGGCTCCTGCGCCCAGTCGATGTCGGTCACGACCCACGAGCCGTCCTCGCCGCGAACGTGGATCGGCGTCGAATTGTCCCGCTGGGCGTCGGTCATCCGCGCCGTGGTGTTGTCCATACCGAGCGGACCGGTGATGTTGGTCGTGAAATAGGCGTCCAGCCGCTGCCCGCTCACCGCCTCGACCACCCGGCCCAGCCAGTCGTGGTTGATCCCGTACTCGAACCGATTGCCGGGATCGAACATCAGGGGAGCGGCGAACACCGCGAGGCTGCCGGACATGATGTTCGGGGTGCCGGTGACCTGCTCATAGCGGTCGATGTCAGCGTCCCAGACCCAGTACCCCAGTCCGGTCGTGTGGGTCATCAGCTGACGGACCGTGGCCCGAGTCTCGGGGGGACGCAGCACGGGGGTGTCTCCGTCGAAGCCCTCGAGCACCTGCAGGTCGGCGAACTCGGGCCGGTAGTTGTCCACCGGGGCGTCGAGCTCCAGCGCGCCTGACTCAGACAGCTGCAAGGCCGCCACCGTCGTCACCATCTTGGTCATCGAGGCGATCCGCAGCATCGTGTCGGGGGTGATCGGGTCACTGGAGTCAGTGGCGCGCTCGCCGGCGGCGCCCTCGTAGACCACACCGTCAGCGTCAGCCGCCATCGCCACCACCCCGGGGACATCGCCTCGGGCCACCGCTGCGTCAAGCACCTTGTCGATCACTCCGGTCATGCCCCTAGCCTCCCTCCTCGATGATGAACGAGTGCAGGCGATCAAAACACAGCTGCGCTCGCGAAGCAAGCCGTCACTAAGTGGTCTCCGTCGTAAGTACGGCCACACCGAGAGTGGTCACCAGTGGATGCCTGGCGAGGACGCAGGAGGCGAGGTGCAGCCCAGCTGCATGAGCCTCCGAGGACAAAGCCAGGCGCCGACTGGGGGCCGCTCGAATGTGGGCGTATTTGCGGCGGCGACCACTAAGATCGCGTAGCTCCGGCTTGGACTCAACGCGACGCGACGCGAGAGGAGCGCCGATGACAACTCCGCCTTACTTCGGCGTGCGGGCCGCGGGCCTCGCCGACTGTGCGGCGATCGGCCGGCTCCTCCACGACTTCAACCGCGAGTTCGATGAGCCGACGCCGGCACCGGAGCGGCTGGCCGAGCGGGTTCGGCAGTTGATCGCTGACGGGCAACTCACCGTGCTCATCGCCGGCGCCGGGCCGGACGGGCTCGCGGCACTCCGGTTTCGCCCCGGCATCTGGACCGAGGCACTCGAGTGTTACCTGGCCGAGCTCTACGTGGTTCCGGCGCGGCGCGGTCAGGGACTCGGGCGTGCGCTGATGCAAGCCGCGATCGAGTTGGCCCGGAGCCAGGGGGCCGATCATATGGACCTCGGGACCAGCGAGGACGACCTCGCCGCCCGCGCCCTGTACGAGAGCCTCGGGTTCAGCCACCGCGAGTGCCGACCCGACGGCCCGATCAATTACTTCTACGAGCGGGAGCTATGAACCTCGACGCCGTCGCTGGGATCCGGCGCTCGCGGCCGGATTGCCGTCAGGCCGATGACTCGAATCGGCGGCGCATACCCACGGCGAGCACCGCCGCGAGAGCCGTGGCCAGGCACGAGAACACAAACGGCGCGCCGACGCCCTGTGAGCCGATCATCGCGCCGCCCACCGCCGCGCCGGCGGCGAGGCCGGCCAGCAGCGCCGCCGTCACCCAGGTAAACGCCTCGGTCTCGCTACCCGGCGTGACGGCGCGCCCCACCAATGCGTACTGGCAGGAGAACACCGGGGCGATGGCCAGACCGGCTAGCAGGCTGCAGACGATGCCAGCGGGTATCGAGCGGGCAAGGATGAGCGGGGCGGTGCACGCGACCGCGAGCACGAGCAGTAGCCGGTAGCGGACCGCGAGCGAGGAACGCCAGCCCCGCGAGCCGTACCACAGACCGCCCGTCAGGCTCCCGACACTCCACAGCGCGAGCAGCAGCCCCGACGCCGAGCGCGACCCGGCGTGCAGGGCCAGCGAGGGCAGCCCGACCTCGATCGCTCCCAGGCCCATCCCGGTCAGCGCGATCGGTGCCAGCAACGCCCGCAGCCGGCCGCTGGCCAGCGCCGCGGTGCGTGCGCGCGCGGAACCGGGACCGGTCCGATCGCGCGCGAGCGGCGAGCGCACGAACAGCAGGGTCCCGCTGATGCAGACGACCGCCAGCAGCAGCACCGCGTCGGCCGGTGACGTGGCGGTGATGATCACCGCCACGACCAGAGGGCCGGCGATCCACACCAGCTCCTGCGCCACCGCGTCGAGGGCGTAACCGGTTTCGCGGACCTTGGGGTCGCGCAGCACCTCGCCCAGCAATGCCCGTACGGTGGGAGCGATCGGCGGGACCAGGGCGCCGGCCAGACCGGAGAGAAGCACGAGCGCCGCGGTTCCGGCCTGACCATGCGCCGCCACCACCAGGGCGGCCAGCGCGATGCCCTGCCCGATCGCGGTCGGGACGAGCACCCGCAGCCGTCCGAACCGATCCACGAGCCGTCCCTGCACCGGCGCCACCACTGCGCTGGCCAGCGCGTAGGTCCCGACCGCCGCTCCGGCCGCTCCATAGGAGCCCGTCGCCCCGCGGACCAGGAGCAGGATGGCCAGCGAGGACATGCCTTGGGGTAGCCGACCGACGAGCGCGCTGGACATCAGCCGACGAGAGCCGGGGACCGACAGCACTGACTCATACGCGCCAAGCACGCGTCCTAGCCTACGACAGGCTGCGCGCGCCGCTCCTACCGCAACCCAGCGCCGGTCCTCACCCCCCGTCGCCGCTCCTACCGCAGCCCAGCGCCGGTCCTCACCCCTCGCCGCTCGAGCTAGCCGCGGTCGGCCGCCTCCAGCAGCGACGGCGCCAGGATCGAGTCCGCCGACCCGGTGACGCGCAGCCCGACGACCCGGCCGTAATGATCGAAGTCGAGCACGATCCCGTCGAGCGCCGGGACCGCGCCGGCCTCCTCCAGCGAGTCCAGCGCCACCGACTCGCGGACCTCTGGCGGACGCCCGACCACCAGCGCCACATACGCCTCACCGGACTCCTCCACGGTCACCACGATCTCCGCCATCGATCGGATGCTCGCAGATCGGGGTGGCCCGTCGCCCGTTGACTCGCGCTCGGGCGACCGTCGGTCTGAATCGGGGCAACGACAGGCCCCCGGCGGTCTGATCGCCGCCCATCGACGTCTACCGGGTCGTCCGCTATCCGGATTCCGGGACGTCCGCGGCGAGCAGACCATCGTCCTGCGGCGGCAGATGGCCGGCGATGATGGAACGGTCTGGTGGGCCGTCGTAGACCAGTTGGCCGTCGTGCAGGGCGAGGCAGCGGCTGCTGAAATCGGCCACCTCGGTGCGGTGCGTGGAGACGATCACCGCCGCGCCATCGGCCGTGGCCGCCTGCAGCATCTCGACCAGCACGGTGCGGCTCGGCGGGTCCAGCCCGTCGAACGGTTCGTCGGCCAGCAGCAGCGAGAACGGCCGGATGAAGCCGAGCGCGATCGACGCCTTCTGGCGCATCCCGCGACTGAACTGGTCGGGCAGCTTGTCCCCCCACTGCTGCAGCCCGAGGGGCTCGAGCAGGTCGGGGGCCCGGTCGCGCCAGTCCTCGGCGACGTGCAGCCGCGCGATGTACTCGAGGTGCTCGTTGAGGCTCAGATCCTGGTAGAAGACGGGCGTGTCCGGGATGTACGAGGTCCGGGCGCGCGCCTCCAACGAGCCCGCCAGGGCTCCGCAGATGCGGATCGTGCCGTGCGATGGTTCGACCAGGCCCGCGGCGAGCGTCAGCAGGGTGGTCTTCCCCGCTCCATTGGAGCCCACGAGCGCGACCAGCTCACCCGGCCCCACCTCCAGGTCCAGCGGCGCGAGGGCGAGCAGATCGTCGTACTCCCGGCGCAGGCCATCGGCCGCCAGCGCCGGCAGATCAGCCCCACCGCGATCGGTTGCCGTCATGACCTGACCGGAACCCGCGCCGCGACCCGGGAGCCGAGCCATGCCATCACCGCAAGCGAGACCGCGAACACCGCCAGCTCGCAGGCGACGGCCGCTCCCACCGGCGAGGCGCCGTGTCGCGCCGCCTGCCGCGCGAGCAGGACCGGCCCCCCCACGCCGATAACCACGAGCGCGACCGGCAAGCCGGTTTGGAAGTACCCCAGTTCCGGCGCGAGGACGTACGCGAACGGATCGTTGGTCACGCTCAGGGCGGCGCAGGACAACGACAGCAGCGCGGTCGGCACCGTCATCACGACGATGACGCCGATCAGGCCGGCGGGCGCGCCGGCCACGATCGCGGCCACGGCCGCGATCAGCCCGACACCGGCCATCACCGTGGTCGGCGCGCGCAGATGCTGGCGAACCACCTGACCGGCGCCTACCGGAAGCAGCGCGAGCAGCGTCGGATGGTCCACCTCCTGTCCGATCGGCTCGACCGCATCGAAGGCCGCCACCATCAGGGCGAAGGCCGCCACGAGGACCAACGGGGTGGTTCCCCGCCAGACGGCGAGCAGCGACAGGCCGGCCAGCGCGCCCAGCGCGCCGACGCGCAGCACGCGGACCAGGGGCCAGCGCAGGAAGCTCTGCCAATCGCGTCGCCAGATCGCGTTCCGTGGGCCATTGGGTGGTGCGAGCCGCAGCCACGGACGGCGCTGCGGGCCGTCGGGTGGGGCGAGCCGCAGCCACGGACGGCGCTGCGGGCCGTCGGGTGGGGCGAGCCGCAGCCACGGACGGCGGCGCGGGATCTCTGATGCGAGCTGCCGGCGGAGCAGGATGATCGCCCGCAGGTCCTGCGTGGTCACGGCAAAGCGCAGCTGAGCCGCGAGACCCGCGCGGCGGCGTGCCGCCTCCAACGAGGTGCCGGCCAGGCCGGTGAGCCCGAGCACCGCCGCCCCCGTCACCACGACCAGTCCCGCGGCCGGCAGGACGAAGGACGCGTTGGCCCGATGCAATGGCCACAACGCCAGCGCTCCCAGCATGCTCGCCGGGGAGGTGACCCGCTCACCGAACCAGTCGGCCGCCGACCACCCGATGATCAGCGCGGCCAGGACCCAGATCGCGGCCCGGTGGAAGCGACGGCCGGAAGCGATCAGCGCACTCGACAGCGCCGACACCGCCACGGCCGCGCCGAACAGGGCGCCACACAACAGCCATTCCGCCGGTCGCCCGGGCAGCCGGCGAAACGCGAAGATCCCCGCGACCAGACCCAGCACCACGCCGAGGAATCCCGCCGTGCGGAGCCGGCGGACCGCCAACCCGCGTAACGCCGCGCCACGATCGACCGGGGCGAGCAGGACATGCTGGACGTCGGGCGCCTCGAGCACGAGCGGACCGCCCCGCCCGCCCGACCGCAGCCCCGCCGCCACCGCCACCGCAACCAGCAGCCCGAGCGCCGCCGCCCCGCGCTGATGAATCTGCGCCAGCGCGTGACTATCGACCCTCACGTCGGCCAGCGCGCCGGAGATCAACGCCAGCGCCCAACCGCCAAAGATGACCCCCAGGTAGAGGCGGTAGCCGGCCTCGATCCAGTCGACCTGGGCGGCGTAGTGGCGACGCCGGGCCGAGCGCAGATCGCGCAACGCCTGCAGGCTCGAGGCCTGGTTCGCCCCCCAGCCACTCGCATCCGCGATCACGCCTCAACCATAAACGCAGATTCAATTTGCGTACTCGGCAGTCGTGCGCGATCCCGACCCATCCACGGCTGGCCGGGGCGCTCTGCCACGCTGTTCCCAAACGTGGCTAGCCCAGTGCAGGGTTAGACTCCCGGCGATGCTGGAGCGTCCGCACGTATGTGTGATCGGCGCGGGGGTGAGCGGCCTGACGGCCGTCAAGGCGCTCGGCGACTGGGGCGTGCCACACACCTGCTGCGAGGCCAGCGACGACGTCGGCGGCAACTGGTACTTCGGCAATCCCAACGGACGTTCATCGGCGTACCGCTCACTGCATATCGACACGTCCAAGAGCGCGATCAGCTTCAAGGACTTTCCGATGGACGAGCGCTACCCCGACTTCCCGCACCACAGCGAGATTCACGCTTTCCTGCGTGAGTATGCCGATCAGTTCGGACTGCGCGAGCGGATTCGTTTCGGGACTCGGGTGGAGCACGCCACGCGTCTGGACGGCGAGGGCTGGGACATCGACGGCGAGCACTTTGACGCGCTGCTGGTCTGCAACGGCCATCACTGGGATCCCCACTATCCCAGCTTCCCGGGCCACTTCGACGGACCGACGATCCATTCCCATCACTACATCGATCCCACGCAGCCGCTGGCGCTGGAGGGCAAGCGGGTGCTGGTCGTGGGCATTGGCAACAGCGCGGTCGACATCACCTCTGAGCTCTCGCGCAAGGGCGTGGCCGAGCGCGTCCTGATCTCGACTCGCAGCGGCGCGTGGGTGATTCCTAAGTACATCCTCGGGCGTCCTGCCGACACGGTCGTGAAGACCAATCCGCGGCTGCCGCTAGGCCTGCAGCGGCGGTTGTCGCGGGTCCTGCCCCGCTTGGTGTCCGGGCGCATGGAGGATTTCGGGCTGCCCAAGCCCAACCACCATTTCCTGGAGGCGCACCCGACGGTCTCCAGCGAGTTGTTGCTCCGCCTGGGTTCGGGCGACGCGGTGGCCAAGCCCGATGTCGCGGAACTGCTTTCCGATCGCGTGCGTTTCACGGACGGCAGCATCGAGACGATCGACGCGATCGTGTATGCAACCGGCTACCAGATCAGCTTTCCGTTCTTCGATCCGGAGCTCATCTCCGCGCCCGGCAACGTCCTCTTGCTTTACAAGCGCATGTTCAAGCCCGGTATCGACGACCTCGCGTTCATCGGGCTCGGTCAAGCCGTCCCGACGATCTTCCCATTCGCCGAATGCCAGGCAAAGCTCGCTGCGCGCTGGCTGGCCGGCGACTGGGCACTCCCCGTCCCGGCCGAGATGAACGCCGAGATCCGCTCCGACGAGCGCCGCTACGTGCGCCACTATTCCTCGCGCCCTCGCCATACGATGCAAATCGACTATTACGTCTACGAGCACGACCTGCGCACACGAGTGATCCCCGCCGGGCAGCGACGCGCGTCAGCTCGCCGAGTGGCACACGCCCCCGAAACCGTCACCGTCTCATCAGCTCCGGGACGACTGATTTAGGTCAGGATGGTGGCAGGTGCGTGGCGGCCGCGAGAAGCCAGCGTCTGATTGCCGTCAGCAATGCCACCGTGTCAATCGGCTTGGCGATGAAGTCACACGCGCCCGCAGCGAGGCATCGCTGGCGCTCCCCGGTCACCGCCTTGCCGGTGACCGCGATGATCGGTAGCTCAGCGGACCGAGGGCGCTGGCGGATCGCGGCCATCGCCTGGTAACCGTCCATCACGGGCATCATGATGTCCATCAGCACGACACCAATGTCAACTCTGTTCTGGAGAATCTCGAGCGCGACCGGCCCGCTATTCGCCGTAACGACCAACATCTTGCCGCGCTTGAGCACCGCGGTGAGCGCGAACGTGTTGCGGGGGTCGTCATCGACGATGAGCGCTGTGGCGCCAGCGGCGGCACCTTCGTAGAACCGATTGCGGGAACTCCTGAACGTCGTCCGATTCTGGCCGGCCTCCGAGCCGGGCCGAGCGGCAAATGGACTGCTCATCCGTGCGTGTATCGGCACCGACCCGCCCCGACTCAACCCTCGCGGTCAGTTGAACCTCGTGTCCGTGCGCAGGTGCTCGCATTTGGCCCGGTCGGCCGGGAGTGTGTGAATTGGGCGTACTGACCAACCGAGCTGGTGGCGTTTGAACAGCACGATCGGGCGCTGCTGATTGATCGACCGACCCGGCTTGTAACCGACCTCGCCGACGTTCAAGCCGAGATCCCAGGCGAGGATGCTCTGGTAGCCGACGTCACCGACCGGCTGGCCACAGGCGCGGATGCTGGCCCGACCGCCGATGCGGGCGATCACCGCCTGGAGCCGTTTGATCTTCGTGGTGTCGGTGCGTTCGGCCAGAATCTGCGTATGCAGCAGCCGCGCGCGGCTGTTGGCAGTCGGAATCAGCGACGCGACGAGTATCACCACGGCGGCGGGCCCGACCCAGCGCACGATCGTCGCGGAGTGCGGAGATGCGGCCAGCACCTGCCCGACGGCACTGCCCGCCAGCACGACGACCACCGCGGCGGGCTCGGCCAGGTAGCGAGGTACCGCCGACCAACCGTGCAATGCGAACGCGATCTCGACCGCCACCCACAGGCAGGCCGCTCCCGCGAGCAGCAGCACGGCACGATCGCGGCGCACGATCGCCAGCACGAGGGCGAGCAGCGCGGCCAGGCGCATCGGCAACTCGTTCAAGGCCAAGAAGCGACCGATGACGCCAAACACCTTGCTCCCGTTCAGCGCGTGCGCCGAGTTCAGCGCCAGGTCGCCAGGGGTCAACCAACTCCTCGAGGTCAGCGCCGGCACGCTGAACCAGAGGACGGGAATGATCGCCACCCCGGCAGCGCTGAACAGCCGCATCGAGGGGACCGCCCGCCATGCCCACAGTGCATAGAGGGCGACGAACGGCCACACCTCCGGACGCCCGAGCGCCGCCAGCACCAGTGCCGTGAAGGCCAGCCGCGGACGCCCGCACAGCTGACAATCAATCGCCGCCAGGCACAGGGAGATGATCATCGGATCGGAGTTGGCCTGCAGCACCAGTTGCCAGTACCCGTCGAGTCCCAGCACTCCAATCCCGGCGAATGCGCCAGCCACCCACGGCGCATACCGGCGATCGGGAGCCGGGCCGGTGAGCTTGTAGGCGATCCGAGCCGCGAACACCGAGCCGCTCAGCCCGGCCGCAACCGCGGTCACCATCCACAGCCACAGCGCGCCCGTCCCCACCAGCGAATAGGGCAACGTGAACAGGAACGTGAGCGGCTTCCACGACGGCGCGGCGTTCGTGTCGAGGTTCCAATGCAGCGTCTGACGACCCCAGACCAGCCAACCATAGGCGTCATAACCGGGTCGCATCCCGGCCCAGAAGACGAACCCGATCGACACCAGAACCACTGCCACTGCCACAGCCGGCCACGCATACTGCTTGACGCGATCGCCCGCATCGTGTCGAGGGCCCCTGGTCTTCCATCCGCGCGGGGCCGCGATCACCCCCGATGGATCGGTCTGCTGTAACACGACGACAATGCCACGTTAACAAAGAAGCGTCATACGGGGACCGCGGGGACCACGATCCGCGGACGAGACGGGCGACGCGACGCGCCGGGGCCCCCGAGCCTGTGATGCTCGCTCACTCCCAGGGGCGTGCTGAAAAACTCGCCACCATGGGTAAAGATTCAGCACGCCCGGGTTTGGCGCGCGGCCGCGCGCTCATCCAGCGCCCCGCCGTCGTCGAACCGAGGGACCTCGGGCGGCGACGCGCCTTTAGTCCAGCGGTGCGGCGCGCAGGCGTTTGGATTCGTACATGGCCGCGTCCGCGCGTGCGACGAGCGCGTCGGCGGTCGTCTGTCTGCCTTTGGACCAGGCAACACCCACGCTGGCGCTGAGCTGGCTGGTTCCGGCCGCGAGGGGGACGGTCCCGGTGAGCGCGGCGACGAGACGTTCAGCCAGTTTCGTCGCTGGCTCGGGCCCGCTGATCTGCGGGCAAATGACCAGGAATTCGTCTCCGCCGAGGCGCCCGACGAGATCTTCGTCGCGGATGGCTCCCTTCAGCCGCTCGGCGGCGATCGCCAGCAGCTCGTCGCCCGCGGCGTGTCCGAGCGTGTCGTTGACGCGCTTGAAACCGTCGAGGTCGATGAAGATGACCGCGCGCTCAGGACGATCTCGACGTCGCGCCACATCGGCCTCCAGGGCGAGCATGAGCGACGCCCGGTTGTAGCACCCGGTGAGCTGGTCGTAGGTCGCCCGGCGCTTGAGCTCGTCGCGCATGCGGGCGGTGTCGGTGACATCCGCCACGCACACGATCGCGCCGTTGACCGTGCCGGCGTCATCGCTCAAGGCACGAAGGGTCATCGTGCACGACCGCGGCTCCGACATATCGGGGCGTTTCAGCGCCACCTCGATATCCGCCGGCAACCCCCGGCCGAGGACTGCGTCAAGCGCGTCCTCGAGGGCGGGCCGGTCCTCGTCGACGACTGTGGCGAGCTGCGCTTTGACGGTTTGGGCGCGCTGCACCCCGATGATCTCGTGGAGCCGGTCGTTGGTGTAGACGACGTGGCGGGCGGAGTCGATCTGAAACAGTCCCAACGGGAGCGCCTCGGCCAGTCGGTCCAGCAGTTGCTCGCGCGCCCGGAGCGCCTCCCCAGCCGCCATCTCCTCTGAGATGTCGAGCATTCCGCTGACCACGCACCGATGTTCGGGGTCATTGAGCAGATTGTGGTTGGTGACCTCGAACCACACCCAAGATTGATCGCTCCGCTGGATGCGCACGCGGACCCGTCGGGCCGGCCCGGGCGTGGCGAGCATCTCCATCCAACTTTCGATCGCCAGCGCGTGGTCGTCGGGATGGGTAAACATCAGCGTTCGACCACCCACCAGATCCCCAGCGGCGCGACCCAAGATCTGCGTCGTCGCATTGTCGACCTCCAGCACCACTCCCCGCTCGTCCTTGCGCATGGTGGCGAATCGGGGCATGGCCGGCGCAATCTCCCGCCGCGATGCAACCGCCGTGGTGTCAATCGATCCAGCCGCGGTAATCACGAGCATGTGAACGCCATGACTGGCCCGCACGTCAAACAGGTCAAACGCCACCGGAGCAGTCGGCTCAACCGCCAGGTGCACGACACAGCGGCCGGCACCCCGCGCCAGCATCATGTCCCAGGCCTCAATCACGCGTCCCCGATCCTCGGGCACCACGAGGTCGATGCCAGAGCGACCCTGCAGCAAAGGATGACGACCGATCGGAAACCAGGGAGGCATGGCAACGAACAGCCCCTCCGTCCGCAACGCCGCGGCGGGCGCTTCGGGATGCCGCGCCAGCAACGCCATCAACGCGCCGGTGATCGTCTCGGGATCGAGCGCGCCACCGGCCGCGGGATCCAGCGCGCCACCGGCCGCGGGATCGAGCACGCCACCGGCCGCGGGATCCAGCGCGCCACCGGCCGCGGGATCGAGCACGCCACCGGCCGCGGGATCGAGCGCCGGCTCGGGCACGTCGACCGGGCCGTCCTGAATACGCCCGGATGTGGGACCGGGACCCGGCTGTGGCGAGACTTGTGTGTCTGTCATCGATCGTCTCCTGCGTTTGCGGGTCGCCCGGACCCATCCTTCCCATCGGCCATTTGGCCGACAAGCTGTAGCGACTGCGCACCGGCGCCGCCAGACGCGACAATGCATGAAGCCGCCCATGTCCGACACCACCGAGACCACCGACAGTGCCCGTGGCACCGGCTCGTGGTTTCCGGTCCCCAACGAGGCCGGCCTGCCCGACGATCTGCGGAATCTGTTCGCGAAGGCGCGCGAGCGGCTCGGCTTCGTGCCCAACGTGTTTCGCGTCTACGCCTTTCGCCCGCAACGCCTGAGCGCGTGGTTCGCTCACTATCGCCAGCTCCATCAGCCCAGCGACCAGCTCAGCGCCGCCGATCGGGAAATGATCGCGGTGGTCGTCAGCGCCGCCAACGGCTGCCTCTACTGCCTGGTCGCGCACGGGGCCGCCCTACGGGACGAACTCGATGACCCCGTGCTCGGCGAGCGCGTGTCGTACGACTGGCGCCGAGCCGGGCTCGATCCGCGACGAACCGCCATCTGCGTCTACGCCGAGAAGCTGACCCTGCACCCGCGCGAGGTCACGCGGGCTGATCTGCAGACCCTGCTCGATGTTGGGTTGACGCTCGAGGAGGCGTGGGACGTCGCCGAGATCAGCGCGATGTACAACCTGACCAACCGCATGGCGATGGCCACCAACATGCTGCCCAACCCTGAGTACAGCGCCCAGGCTCGCCCTCGCGGACGTTGAGATCCTGGCTGGCCTGCGCCCCCCTCAACGCCTGGCTCGATGCCAACGTCGGCGCCAGCGTGCTCCCGCCGCCCACCCGCTCGGGGCCGGCCCGCCGGCCCCCTTGATCCCGGGGCAGGTGACGCGTTAGGGTCACTTCCTACCGCGGGCAAACGAATGACGAACAGGAGAGACCAATGCGCATGCTGCTCAGAGTCCAGATGGAAGTCGAGGCTGGAAATAGCGCCATCAAGGACGGTTCCTTCGGGGAGATCCTCGACGGAGTGATGCAGCGGATCAAGCCGGAAGCGGCGTACTTCACGGCGATCGACGGCAAGCGGACCGGCTTGATCTTCTTCGATCTCAAGGAAGCGTCTGACATTCCGGCGATCGCGGAGCCGTTCTTCCACGGTGTCAATGCGGCGATCGACCTGTTCCCGGTGATGACGCCCGAAGACGTCCAGGCAGGGCTCGAAGAGGCCTCGAAGGCGTTCTGAGCGCAACCTGAAGGAGCCGCGACCCCGAGCCTCAGTCAGCCGAGGTGGTCTCACGGCAGCGTGACGCTGCCGAGGCTGGCGAGGCGGCGGGACGCTTCGGCGATCACCTCCTCTCGCTTGCAGAAGGCGAACCGGGCCAGGGTTGGCGCGGCGGTGTGGTCGTCGTAGAAGACGCTGGTGGGGATCGCGACGATCCCGCATCGCTCGGGTAGCTCGGCGCAGAACGGGATCGCATCGGTGCCGACATCGACGTTGACGAAATATGTGCCGGCGGGAACCAGCGGCTGCAGGCCGGCGGCGGACAGTCCGGCGCACAGCAGATCGCGCTTGCGTCGCAGGTCCCGGCGCTGGGACTCGAGATAGGTCGGCGGCAAGCGCAACGCGGCCGCTGCAGCGTGCTGCAGCGGCGTGCCGCCGGCGAAGGTGAGGAATTGCTTGACGGTGCGCGTCGCGGCGACGAGGTCCGCCGGACCCGAGCACCAGCCGATCTTCCAACCGGTGAACGAGAACGACTTCCCCACGCTTGAGATCGTCAGCGTCCGCTGCGCCATCCCGGGCAGAGTGGCGATCGGGATGTGCTGCCCGTCGTAGACCAGGTGCTCATAGACCTCGTCGCTGATGCAGATCAGATCGTGCTCGATACAGGCCGCGGCGATCGCCTCCAGCTCGGAACGATGCAGGACGCGCCCGGTTGGGTTATGCGGCGTGTTGAGCAGCATCACGCGCGCCCGCGGGCCAATCGCGGCGCGCAGCTCGTTGCCGTCCAGCCTGAACTGGGGCGGCCGCAGGGTGACGGGCCGCCGCGCGGCGCCGGCAAACGCGATGCAGGCGGCGTACGAGTCGTAATACGGCTCGAGCACCACGACCTCGTCGCCGGGGTCACAGAGGCCCAGCAGCCCGGCGGCGATCGCCTCCGTGGCGCCGAAGGTGACCAGCATGTCCTCGGGCTCGAGGCCGTAGTTGATGCGCTGGTGCTCGAACACCGCCTCGCGCAGCGCCGGAACCCCGGGCAGCGGGGCGTACTGGTTCTCCCCGCCCTGGAGAGCAGCGATCGCTGCGTCGATCACCGCTGCCGGGCCGTCGGTATCCGGAAAGCCCTGACCGAGATTGATCGCCCCGGTCTGTACCGCGAGCGCGGTCATCTCGGTGAAGATCGTCGTCCCCAGACCATCGAGGCGCGCGGCGCGGAGGTGTCGATGATTCGGCATCGGGCAGAATGGTGGACGATGTCCAAGGCCACTGTCGCCCCGGACGTGAAGGACTCGATCCTCGACACGATCGGCGACACGCCGCTGGTCAGGCTCTCGCGCGTCGGCGGCACCGTGCGCCCGACGCTGGTGGCGAAGCTCGAGGCGTTCAATCCCGGGGGGTCGATCAAGGATCGCATCGCCGTCGCGTTAGTCGACGCGGCCGAACGCGACGGTCACCTGCGGCCTGGAGGCACGATCGTCGAGCCGACCTCCGGCAACACGGGAACCGGTCTGGCGATCGTCGCGCGGCTGAAGGGCTACCGGGTGATCGCGGTGATGCCGGACAAGATGTCCCGGGAGAAGATCGACCTGTTGCGCGCGTACGGAGCCGAGGTCGTCGTCGCTCCGACCGACGTCCCGCCCGACTCACCGCAGTCCTACTATCGCGTCGCTGACCGCCTGACCGAGGAGATCCCGGGCGCGTTTCAGCCCAATCAGTACGCCAACCCGGCCAACCCGCAGGCGCACTATGAGTCGACCGGACCCGAGCTGTGGAACCAGCTCGGGGACCGGATCACCCACCTGGTCGCCGGCGTGGGCACTGGCGGCACGATCACCGGGATGGCCCGCTACCTCCGCGAACGCAAACCAGAGCTCGTGGTCGTGGGAGCTGACCCCGAGGGCTCGATCTACTCGGGCGGCGCCGGCAACGTCAGGCCCTACCTGGTCGAGGGAGTGGGCGAAGACTTCTGGCCTGAGACGTTTGACCCGTCGGTCGTCGACCGCTGGGTGACGGTGTCAGACCGTGACGCGTTCCTGACCACACGGCGGCTGGCCCGAGCCGAAGGGATCCTCGCCGGCGGGTCCGGCGGCCTCGCGCTTCACGCCGCGCTCACGGTCGCCAGCGAGGTCGATGATCCCCAGGCATTGATCGTCGTGATCATCCCCGACGGTGGTCGCTCATATCTGTCGAAGATTTACTCCGACGCGTGGATGCGGCAATACGGCTTTCTCGAGCGCGGGGTCGACCTGACCGTCGGCGATGTGCTGCGGCGCAAAAGCGACGCGGGCGAGATCCCATCTCTGGTCACCGTGGAGCCCCAGTTCCGGGTCCGCGACGCGGTCCGGCTGCTGCATGAGCACCGCGTATCCCAGTTGCCGGTGGTGAGCGCCCACGACCCGACGACGATCGTCGGCGCAATCGGTGAGCGGGGCCTGCTCAGGCACGCGGCCGAGGATCCGACGCTGCTCGACGCGCAGATCGTCGACGTGATGGAGCCGCCGTTCGCGGCTGTATCCAGCGAGGATCCCGTGCGCGAGGCGGTCGAACTGCTGGCCGGTGATCGGCAGGCTCTCATGGTCACCCAGGACGGCCGGGCCGCCGGGCTCGTAACCCGGACCGATCTGCTGGAAGCGCTGGCGTCGTGACCGAGCCCGACCCTCCACGCGACGCGTTTGCCACTCGGGCTGTCCATGCGGGCCTGACCCCAGACCCGTCGTTCGGATCGGTCATCCCGGCCATCCACCAGACCTCTACCTACGCGCAGCGCAGCCCCGGCGAGTTCGTCGAGGACTACGACTATGCCCGCTCCGCGAACCCCACCCGCGCCGCGCTCGAGCAGGGGCTGGGGGACCTCGAGGGCGGTTTTGCCGTCGCCTTCGCCTCGGGTCTGGCCGCCGAGCACGCGTTGATCACGGTGGTGTGCGGCGCCGGGTCGCACATCGTGCTGCCGGCCGACCTGTACGGCGGAACGTTCAGACTCGTCGACAAGGTGATGAGCGACTGGGGCCTCGAATACGACCTGGTCGACCAGACCTCTTTGGATGCGGTCGAGCTGGCCGTGCGGGCGAACACCAAGTTGATCTGGGTCGAGACTCCGACCAACCCGGCCCTCAACGTGATCGACATCGAGGGCGTGATCGCGCGGCGGGGCGAGGCGCTGGTCGCGGTCGACAACACGTTCGCCACCCCGGTCAACCAGCGCCCGCTCGAGCTCGGCGCAGATGTCGTCGTGCATTCCACGACCAAGTACCTCGGCGGTCACTCGGATGTCGTCGGGGGCGCCGTGATCACCCGCCAACGCGAGCTGTACGATCGCCTCCGGTTCGTCCAGAACGCGGTCGGCGCCGTCCCCGGCCCGTTTGACTGCTTTCTCGTGCATCGCGGGCTGCGCACCCTTCATCTGCGGATGCAGGCCCACGCTCGCAGTGCCGCGGCGATCGTCGAGCTGCTGCAAGCGACGCCGGAGGTTCAGGACGTTCGCTGGCCGGGATTCAGTGGCATGGTCAGCTTCCGCCACCCCCGCGCCGCGTCGGTGGCCACGCGCACGCGCCTGTTCACGCTCGCCGAATCGCTCGGCGGCGTCGAGTCGCTGATCGAGGTGCCACAGGCCATGACGCACCAATCCGTCGAGGGATCGCTGGCCGCCGTCCCCGCCGACCTCGTCCGGCTCAGCTGCGGCATCGAGGAGCCACGCGACCTGGTCGCAGACCTCCGCCAGGCCCTGGCCTGAGCCGCGCCAACCTGATCGCCGCGATCCTGGTGGCGGATCTCCGCCAGGCTGGGCTCACGCGAACTTTGGCGTTCGGCGTCCACCCCTCGGACGCCAAACGCCAACGTTCGCGTGAACCCAGCCCTCGGACGCCAAACGCCAACGTTCGCGTGAACCCACCCCTCGGACGCCAAACGCCAAACGTTCGCGTGAACCCAGCCCTGCCACGGACCGCTCGGCGGCATCAGGCTCGCTCACTCACCGTCGCCTGCGGCGGCAGCTGCTAACTGGCCGAGCAGCGCGTGCATCTTCTCGAGCGTGTCAGTGCCGCCCGCGAGGTCGTAGCTCTGTGACAGCTCGCGCGGGTCGTGGTAGGCCAGCCTCGTGCCGTCGGGGTCCTGCCAGATCAGCATCCGCAACGGCAGCTCGATCCCGACCCGCGGATCGCTTTGCATCAAAGGTGTCCCCGCAGCCGCATTGCCGAAGTACAAGACCTCCTCGCTTGCCAGCTCAAGCCCAGCGGCGCGAGCGCCGGCGGCATGGTCAACCCGCGCCAACAGCGCCAACCCGTGCTGCTCGACCGCTTCGATCAGGCGCCCGACCGCGTTGGCGTAACTCAAGGAACTCGGGACGACGGTCAGCGCGCTCATGTTCGATCCCTCATCGGCTCGGGGGTGGTGTGTGTGTGTGTCACGGTGCTCTGCTGGGCGTCGGAGGATGTCAGAAACGGTGCACCGCTTGGGGCGGACGCGCTAGGACCGTGAGAGCGTTAGCATCGCCGCGCTGCCCGCCGGCACGCTGATGACGTAGTCGCCGGCGACCGGGGTCACCTCGGCGGTTGGCGGGGGACCCGCCAGCAGGCCAGTGGTGGTCTCCGGGCCGAAGCTCTGGCCTCCGAGCGTCACGCCGGTGGTGGCGTGCACGCTTGGCGCATCGAGCAGCTCGAGACCGGCGGGCCCCGTTGCGGACGGAGCCCGGACCCGGATCAGCTGCGCGTCGGTCGGGCTGGTGTTGATCAGTACCACGCGGATGTGCCCGTCTGGTGCGAGCGTGGCCCATGTCCGCAGCGCGTCGCCGGTGACCCCGGAGACCGCCAGCAGCTGCGAGCCGGCCGCTGCGGCCTGGGCGAACATCATCAGGCCGTAGTACTCGGGTTGGACCTCGCCCTGCCACGCGCCATCCACCTGGCGGAACGTGAATAACTGGTCCAGAGCGCGCGGCGTCGTGTGGATGTTGACGCCGTCGACCCCGACCCGCGCCATCTGGAACAGCGCGTCCAGCGACCATAGAGCCGAGGCGAAGGTGTCGCTGACACCGCGCTCCCCGCCGCATGAGATCGAGTTCATCTCGTCAACGCGCACCGGGAGGCCATGCGCGTGGGCGATCGCTACTTCCGAGACGATGCCGTTGGCGAGGCCCGCTGTGGAGGCAGGAGCCAGGAGCTGAGCGGCTGTCACATGATCTGACGGAACACAGCGCTTGAGCGGATAGCGATGCAGGGTGACCAGCCCGAGTCGGGGCTCGGCCGTTACGAACGACTTCAGTTGCTTCATCCAGGCCAGCGAACCGGTGCTCGGCCCCGCGAGCGGCACCTGAGGCAACGCGGTCGCGATCTTGGAGAAGTCTTTCGTGAAGTCAGCGACGTCGTAGGCTGGTGGGCGCCCGGGGATGAGCTGTCCGGCGCGGTTGCGATACCAGCTGAAGGTGCCATACAACTCCGGCTCGTTGCCGATCTCCAGCGCTTGCACCCGGCTCTCGCCGAGCCCGCCGACCAGCGCGTCCGCCTCAGCCGCGGCGACACTCCGACTGTCGGCCTCGAGGTTGATGCCGAGGATCAGCTTGGCGTCCAGCGCCGCCGACAGCGCGTTGGTGACCTGGAGCCAGCGTTCGGTAAGCGCGTATTTCACGCCGGGCGGGCGGAGCATGTGGGCAACCGGCCACCAGGTCCAATCGGTGCTGTCACCACCGATCCTCAACACCGGCTGCTGACCCGGTGCAAGGTTCCGCACCAACTGCTCGAACACAGGGTCGAGGGCCTGCGGATCCTGTCCGGCATAGGACTCGACTGCACGGTACTCCATCGACAGGCCGACGAATCCAGCTGGGATCGCCCGCGCACCCGTCGCCCCCCCGACGGTCACCGCCGTCCCCGCCGGGGGGCTGATAGCGGCCAGTCGCGCACCAGCGACCAGCCGCGCACTATCGACCAGCCGGGCACCGCCGCCCAGCCGCGTACCAGCGACCAGCCGCGCACCAGCGACCAGTCGCGCACCGCCCGCCCCCTGCGCACCAGCGACCAGCCGCGCACCAGCCGAGCCGGCGTCGAGGCCGCCTGCGGAGGCGAGCACGAACAACGTGAGCGCCAGGACCGCAGCGGCGCTTCGATATGGCCTCCCGATACGCGTCACGCGCGCGTATTCACTCCAGTGCAGGTTTCGGGCCAGTGCAGGTTTCGGGCCATGATTTGCGGCGGGCGGTTGATGCTGCGCCTGATGGCCGCCGCGGGGGTCCGCTCGACCGAGTCAGCGAACCCGGACAACAGACCGTAGCTGCCAAACCGTAACGGTGCGCCGCCTCGGTGCGCCGCAGATTGTCGGTGCACATTTCGCCACGGCCGAATCGACCTCACGGCGGCTCGGCGGCGACCCGCAGTGCGCGTGACCTCCACGAGGTGCAACTGAGGGGTAGTGTCCACCGTCGTACCGTCCGCACTGTCCGTACGCAGGAGGAGGAAGCATGCCCCAGGCCAGAAGTAGTGGTAAGAGCCCGAGTTCGCGCTCCACGGCGAAGTCCGCGAGTTCTCAGGCCAAGCGCCCCGCCGCTGGCGCGGCGGCGCCAACGCCCGCAGGCGCCACCGCCAAGCCGGCCGTCGCCAGCAAGGCGACGGGAGCAACCCGAACGACGCGCGCCAAAGCCAGTAAGTCGGCCAGCGCGAAACCGACCGGCCCCGCCCCCGCCGCGAAAACAACCCCCCAAGCCAGCCCGCCGAAGGCAACCGCCGCCCCAGGCTCGGCCAAGGCAACCGGGACATCCACGATGTCGGCGCACCTACCTGACCCACGTCTCGAGGCGGCGGCTCAGCGCGTGCGCAAGCTCAATGAGCGCATTATCGAAGCCGGCAAAGAGGCCGGTGAAACCACGCTGACGAGCTACGAGAAGGCGCTGAAGGCGATCGCTGCCACGATCGAACGCCGAGCGGACAGCACCGAGATCGATTGGATCTCCAACCTCGCCACGGCGCAGGCAAAATTCATCCGCGACGTGACCGACGCGTGGACCAAAGCCGCTCGGGAGATGCTCAAGAAGTAAGGCTCTCGCGGCGTGACCGCGACTTCGCGCAATGCCAACGACTCGACGCTAACGAGTTGTAAGTACATGCCGACTTGCTTTTCGGAGCCCAACATGAATAGTGTTGGGGAGAAATCGACCACGCTATGGGCAGGCGTACGCGAGGGCGGACGGCGCCTTGGAGGTATTGAAATGGCGAAGGGGCATCGAGTTCGTCTTGGGGCAATCGTGGTGGGGGTGGCGCTGTTAGTCGGCTCCGGTACCGCATCAGCAGCCGTGCTGGGTTTGCCCGCGAACGGTTCGCAGGTCAACAATGATCCGACAAACGGGATCGATCCGGCGCAGAATGCCGGCGACTCCGATGTGGTCGGCGGCTCGCTGGCCGCGGGCGGACCGCTGGTTCCGTGGGCGGCGTTCGAGCAGGCCTCGGGCAGCTCGCAGCAGATCTTCGTGCGGGCGTTCAAGAACGGTGAGTGGGTCACGCAGGGCCAGTCGCTGAACATCAGCCCCGGCGTGGAGGCGGAGGCACCGTCGATCGACTTCGCCGGAGCGGGACGCAACGTGCCGTGGACGTCGTGGTACGAACCCAACGCGGCGTTGGGCGGAGCCACCCAGATCTTTGCCAGTCGATTCTGTGCCGCGGTGGCCGCCGGTTGCGCCACGGCCAACACATGGGTTCCCGAGGGCCAGAACCGCGGCGCCGGAGTTCCGTCGCTCAACATCCACACCTACCGGGAGGCGGAGAACCCGGCGGTCGCCGGCGGGGCCACCGTTCCGGGCGCGGCGCCAGTGCCGTGGGTCGCCTGGCAGGAGGAGGACGGCAACATCAACGGTCTCCACGACCAGATCTTTGTCGTCAAAGGCGTCAAGGAAACCACCCCCAAGACTCCGTGCACCGGATTCAAGCCATCCGTCAACGCGAGTGTGGGCACCTTCTGCTGGCAGCAGGTGGGCGCCGATCGCCTGGATCCCAACGGCGGGCCGGACTCGAACGGCGATCCGACGCTCAACGTCGATCCGAGCCGTGACGGGATCGAGCCAGACGACGCCTTTACGGGCGCGAACGACAAGGTCGCCTGGGTGGTCTGGTACGAAACCGGACCGAGCAACATCGGCCTGGCCGACAACGACATGGTGTTCGCGGCCAAGATCGTCGCCGATCCGACCGCCGATGGTGGGTTCCATTGGCAGGCCGTCGGCAACGGGACGACCGGCCTCACCGAGCCGCTCGACACGTCGAGCACCGGCTTCGGTCCCTGCGCCGCGTCGACCACCGCGGAGGCCGCGTGCTCGCTGAACGCGAACCCGGCGGAGGGTGCCGAGGACCCGCAGGTCGCGGCGGGCACGCTGACGCCGGGCACCCCGACCGTCCCGTGGGTCACCTGGTCGGAGGACCTCGGTTCGGGCATCCACGGGATCTTCGTCTCGCGGCTGGTCGGTGATCACTTCGAGCTGTTCAACGGTGGGGCCCCGGTCTCGTCGCCCGGCCACGATGCGACGACTCCGGACATCGCGTTCTTCGGCAACGTGCCGTACGTATCGTGGGTCGAAGCTCACGGGTCAGCCATGCGCGGGTTCGTGGGTCACTTCGTCAATGGTGTGTTCACGCTCGACACGCCGGGGGGCATCCCCCTGGCGCCATCCGCGCATCCGGCATCGCTGATTGATTTCCGTGTCCCGATCTCCTCGAGCTGCATTGCGGATCCCTTCACCAACGACGGCTCGGCGTGCGCAGTGGGTGCGGTCAATTCGCCGTTCTTGATGTTCACCACGGCGACGAGCCCGCAGGAGCTGTTCAGCCAGGCGGTGATCGGCGGCCCGAACTGCGTGCTGTTCCCGGGTTGTGTCCTGGCGGTCATCGAGCACGACGGCGGCGCGTTCATCGAGAGCAGTCTCGGTCAGACCAATAGCGTCGGGATCCTCGTGCAGCGGATCATTGGGACTAAGCGCGTCCACGGCAAGAAGGTGCTCGTGCTGAGCACCGTCGGACGCGTCCCACTCGGGCGCCACCACAAGGGCCGGGTGAAGATTCACTGGAACCTGAAGGTCAACGGTCACCGGCTCGGGAAAGGCAAGTTCCTGATCACCTTGCGTGCTCTGGACAGCCACAAGAACGTGCTCGGCCTCACCCACCCGGTGATCATCACGATCAAGCACTGAATGAAGGAAGGGAATCGGCGCCCGCCGACTCCATCGCCTCGCGGCGCGCCGAACCCTCGGCGCGCCGCAACGGCGATCCAAGGCGCCGCAGAAGGCTGGGCCAGAACCGGAGTAGGACGGACCGAGCCGTGATCAGCTGGCCGGTTCGGCCAGCTGCGCGGTCACGCCGTACGGCGACTCGGTCAGCCATTTGGTGAGCTCTTCGGCCGGGCATGGACGGCTGAAGAAGTACCCCTGGACGCTGTCGCATCCGCACGTGACCAGCAGGTCCATCGCCCCTTGGCTCTCGACGCCCTCGGCGACGACGGTCAGACCGAGGTTATGGGCGAGGTTGACCGTCGAGCCCACGATCAGCTCATCGTTGCTGGCCACCACGAGTTCCGTGACGAACGACCGA
>Ga0302181_10000760_pt1 | contig 25665 bp, 10 predicted proteins | sample I_Palsa_E3_3_FD_198786 | JGI IMG/M metagenome (GOLD analysis project Ga0302181, IMG submission 198786) | Peat permafrost microbial communities from Stordalen Mire near Abisko, Sweden - I_Palsa_E3_3 | ecosystem: Environmental > Terrestrial > Soil > Palsa > Peat permafrost | place: Sweden...
CTTCAGCTTGCCCGGGACACAGTCGCAGCGGGCCAGCGATCTGCTCAAGCGGGAGTTCAAGGCGCAGAGTGGGGATGTCGACACGGTCGTCTTTCACGTCTCGCGGGGTACGGTCGACTCGCCGGCCGTGCGCGCGGCAATCACACCGCTGCTTGCCCGCGTGGGTGCACTCGCGCATGTGGCGGGGGTCGTAAGTCCCTATAGCCCGAGCGGAGCCGTCCAGGTCTCCTCAGATCGGATGACGGCGTTCGCGACGGTCAACTACGACAAGCCCGCGAACCAGTTGGCGAGCGATACGGGCAAGCCGCTGCTGGCGCAGGTCAAGGCGGTGCACGTGCCGGGACTGCAACTCGCCGCGGGTGGTCAGGTGGTCGAGCAGGCCGAGGGCTTCAGCGTCGGTCCGGCCACCGCGGTCGGGGTGATCGCCGCGATGTTCATCCTGCTGATCACGTTCGGGTCGCTTGCCGCGGCCGGGATGCCGCTGATCACGGCCGGGCTCGGCCTGATCACGGGGGTCGCGCTGATCGGGCTGGCGACCCACGTCACAAACATGTCCAACATCTCTCCCGACCTTGCGCTGATGATTGGCCTCGGCGTCGGGATCGACTACTCCCTGTTCATCGTCACTCGTTTCCGCGAGAGCTACCTCGCGTTCGGCGACGTGGAGCAGTCCGTGCTCGAGGCGATGGACACCTCCGGGCGGGCCGTGCTGCTCGCCGGCGCGACGGTGATGATCGCCCTGCTCGGCATGTTCGCCACCGGGGTCGCGTTTATGTACGGGCTGGCGATCGCAGCTGTGATCGCCGTACTGCTGGTACTCGTGGCCTCGCTGACGCTGCTGCCCGCGATCCTCTCACGCTTCGGTGACCGGCTCGTGCGCCCGACCCGCGCTCGCCGAGGTCTGCTCAGACGCCATGAGGCAGCACCGGCCGCGAACGGCGCCAGTGCAGCTGAAGGTACGCCGAGTCGCTCGGGGTGGCGCCGGTGGAGCGGGGTAGTACAGGCGCGGCCGTGGCCGCTGGCAATCGTGTCCCTCGCGGTGATGATCGCGCTGCTGGCACCCGTTTTCGCGCTGCGGCTGGACGAAAGCGACGCCGGCAACGACCCCGTGAACGCCAGCTCGCGCCACGCCTACGACCTGCTTGCGCAGGGCTTTGGGCAGGGCTTCAGTGGCCCGCTGCTCGTCGTCGCCGAGCTCCCGGCCGGCAATCAGACGGCAGCGCTCTCAGCGGTGCGCGCCGCGGCGAGCGCCACCCCCGACGTTGTCGCGGTCACCCAGCCCCAGATCTCACCATCGGGGACGGTGGCCGTGGTGAAGGTCTATCCCGCCTCTGCCCCGCAGGCGCTCGCGACCACCGAGCTCGTCAACCGGTTGCGCAACGACGTGCTGCCGCCAGTCGAGCATCGGACAGGCGTGCCGGTCCTCATCGGCGGGTTCACCGCTGCCGCGATCGACTTCTCCCATGTGCTCTCGAGCAAGCTGCCGTTGTTCCTCGGGATCGTGATCCTGCTCTCCGCATTGTTGTTGCTGCTCGTCTTCCGTTCGCTCGTGATCCCGCTGCAGGCCGCGATCCTGAACCTGCTGACCGTCGCCGCCGCGCTCGGCGTGACCGTCGCCGTCTTTCAGTGGGGATGGCTCGGTGGTCTGCTCGGGGTGCAGAAGGGCCCGATCGAGGCGTGGGTGCCCGTGATCATGTTCGCGGTCGTGTTCGGGCTCTCGATGGACTACGAGGTGTTCCTCGTCTCCCGCATACGCGAGCAATGGCAACGCAAACAAGACGCATCCGCGGCGGTGGCCGAGGGCGTCAGCCTCACCGGACGCGTGATCACCGCCGCCGCGGCGATCATGGTCTGCGTGTTCCTCTCGTTCGTGCTCGGTGATCAGCGGACACTCAAGGAGTTCGGCTTCGTGCTCGCCGTCGCCGTGTTCCTCGACGCGCTGGTCGTGCGCTGCATGCTGCTACCGGCCTCACTGCAGCTGCTCGGCCCGATCACATGGCGCCTACCGCACTGGCTCGACGCCCGACTGCCCCACATCAACATCGAGGGCTCCACCGCCCGCGCACTTCCCGAGCCCGAGGGGATCGCCTTGGAGGACACCACAGAGCGCGAGCCCACATCGACGAAGGCCTGAGGAGGATAGATGGCGCGCGTAGGAACGACGATCGACAATCCGATCGCGGGGGAAAGCCTCACATTCGTGGCGACATGCGAGGACGGTTCCACCACCCTCGTTTGCGACATCACGACCACCGCTGGCGCGCAGGGGCCACCCGAGCACATGCACCCCAGCTCGAGCGAGCTCTTCGAGGTGCAGGAGGGCGCGATCACGATCGAAGCCGACGGCGTCCCACACACGCTCGAGAGTGGCCAGAGCCTCACCGTCCAGGCGGGTGTGCCGCATAAGTTCGCGAGTCACCCTGAGCTGGATGGCCGCACTCGCGTGACGTTCGACATGCCGGGGCGGATAGAGGATCAGCTCGTCACGTTCTCCGAGCTCGCTCGCGCAGGACGACTCTCAGCGGACGGCAGGCCTTCGATGCAGCAGGTCGCGGTGACCTTCTCCCAGCTCACCCACGACACTCGCGCAACAATCGCGCCCTGGGCGGCGCAGCGAGCGATATTTGCCGTGCTCGCGCCAATCGGTCGACGACGCGGGCTGAAGCCGTTCTACGCCTGGGGCGAGCTCAACTAAGCATTAGCACGCCCAGGAATCCCACGGGCGGTGGCGCGCCGAGGTAGGCCAGCATGCTCTAGCTCAACGTTCCAATCAAGAAGTTCAATTTTTCTGTCGATGACTGATTAATGGAATACGCCCTAACCAGCAGGCGCTTCCTCGGAGCGGTAGGTGCTGTCGCGCTCGTGACCGGCGTGTGCGGGGTCTGGATCGGACTGCGCATCGGTGGCGGGCGGGTGACGTTGTGGGTCGATGACCTCGCGACACCGCTGGCGGCACTGACGGCGTGTGTGCTGTGCTTGCGCGCCCGGGCTCGTCATGTTGGGCGGATGCGTCTGTTCTGGACGCTGCTGGGGTGCGCCACCGCCTGCTGGACGTTTGCCGAGGTTCTCTGGGGCTACTACGCGCTGATCCTCGATGTGGAAGTGCCCGCGCCCTCCTGGGCGGATCTCGGGTATCTCTCGGCGATCCCGCTCACGGTCGCGGCGCTGGTCGTACACCCAGCGACGAAAGGCAGCGGGACACGCAAGGCGCGCTCCGTGTTCGACGGGCTGGTGATCGCCACCGCGCTGCTGTTCCTCAGCTGGACACTCGTGCTCGGCCCGCTGTGGCACACCGCCAACCTCAGCACATGGGCAGGCGTCGTGAACCTGGCCTACCCGTTCGGTGATGTGGTGATCGTGTTCTTCATCGTGCTCGCGATCCGCGGGATGACCGGTCAAGGCCGTCTGTCGCTGTGGTGCCTGCTGGGCGCGCTGCTGGTGATGGCGCTGTCGGACAGCACCTTCACCTACCTGAGCGATGTCGCCAGCTACAGCAGCTCGAGCGGGCACCTGATCGATACCGGCTGGATCGCGGCATATCTCGGGATCGCACTCGCCGCATTCAGCTCACGGCCCAGCGGCGCCATCGTGCCGGCGGAGGCCGAGCATGCAAAACCATCGCTTGCGTCGCTCATAGCTCCACTGTTGCCGGTGCTGCTCGCGTTGACCGTCGCCGCGGTGGAGATCAAGCTCGGCCATCACCTCGACCACGCGGCGTGGCTGATGGCATTCGCGCTGATCGCGCTGGTGCTGGTGCGCCAGGGGCTGATGCTGCTCGAGCTGCTCGGGCCGGGACGCGATGCGGATGCCGGTCTGATGCAGCGCCTCACGCACGCGGCTCTCGGTGGAGCTGGCGGCGGGGACGGGCATGGTTCCGGCTATGAGCCCCTTTGACATGAGCGCGGGACAGTCCAGCCGCGTGGGGTTCACGCCCGCGAGCGGCGCACCAGACGTCAAATGGATCCGCCCCGACAGCCATGCCTACCTGCCGCCCCCGATATCCAAGTCAGCAGCTAAAGAACGCAGCGAACAGGCGACCGCCCGAATCGTGATCGTGCTGACCCTCGCCTGCACCGTCCTGGCGATCTTCGATCTGTTACTGCTCGCGTCGGGCTCCTGAGCCGGAGCCGAGCTCAGTCGTGGTGTTGATCAGCTTGCGCTTCAGCGCATCGTCGACGAGCTCGGCGCGGGTGGAGAGCCGCAGCTCTTGCTGGATGTGTGAGCGGTGTGATCTGACCCGGGTTAGATCACGGGTTGAGAAACCCAGGTCAGATCACGCCCCCCGCCAAACCCAGGGCGGCTCATGTGCCCCCGCCGGGCACGGGCAATACGACGCCCATCAACCCTCAAGCAACTTCTCCATTTGCGCGCCAAACCCGCGCCAGTCCCCGTGCGGACCGAGCGGTTTCGGGCGGTTTTGAGCGGTTCAACGTCGACCTACGAGCTCGCCAACCGACCGGCCTGATTCCGCTCAACCGTGCGGAAAACGGCTCAGCAGAGCCAAAAACTACGGGTGATCTCCGAGGCTCGATATAGGCGCCAGCTGATTTTCGAGACCGCCGCATTCAACCGCTCTGCCACCCCTCCAGGGCGACCGGCTCAAGGCTAGTAGATCGACGTGCCCCGCAGCCCGACGACCCGCAGGTCGGCTCGCCTCGTCAAGGAAACCCGGTGCTCGTGACGAATGCACCGGGTGCGTATGTCACGTCGATCGCCAGTGCTCGGATTTGGGCTTGTCTGGGCCTGCCTGCTCGCGCTGCTCGCCCTGCTGTTGCCTGTAGCCGCCCGGGCCGAAGGCAAACCCGACCTCGGCATCTCCGTAACGTCCCCCAAGAGCATCCTGTTCGGCGCCAAGGCGACCGTCACGCTCGAAGCGAGCAACCCGACGGGGGAACCCTACGGCTACAACCTCAGCTACCGCGCGGTGCTGCCGGAAGGGGTCGCCTACGTGCCCGGCAGCACGAAAATCGGCTCCGGTGGCGCCGCCCCGACGCCGACGATCCTCGAAAATCAGCCGAAAACAAAAGAAACGACGCTGATCTGGAGCAACGTCGGCGACCTCTCGCCGGCCTCGCACGAGACGCTCTCCTTCGAAGTCGTCCCGGCGACCGCCACCTACGCCGTGGCCTCTACATTCACGGTCCCGGCGGAAGCGTTCGTCGCCGAAGCGCCTCGCTACCTGCCGAAGTTCAAGGCCAACGGCGAACCGAAAGGGCCCGAATCGACTTCGTTCACGGGCTACGCGAAAGGGTCCGCCAAAACCGCGATCTCGGCCCTGGAAATCAAGCAGGAAGAGGGATCTCCGGAGGGGGAGATCCTGCGCGGGGTGCACGACCATCAGACGGTCTACAAGGTCACCGTCACGAACAACAAAGTCAACGCGACGACGAGCGTGAACGTCGACGACTGGCTGCCCGCCTCGCTCGAGTATCTCGGCTGCGGGGGTGCCGGCTCCGATCATACGACCGACGCGCCGACAAACCCCGGCAGCGCGGAAGAGTACCCCGGCTCCGGGCCGATCGAAGTCGCCGTGCTCGGGGGCTGCACGGCGCCGGCGCTGGTGGAAACGATCGAAACCGATCCCGACGGCGCGGGCGTTGACCCCACGGCCGTCTACACCCATTTGCGCTGGACCGTGACCGAACTGAAACCCGGGGAATCGCGCACGTTCGAATTCCGCGCCGCCGTGCCGCTGCGCGAAAACACCACCACGTGGCCCGCGCCTGCCGGCGAACCCAGCTCCGCGAGCGGCGAACAGGCGGCCAACCTGAACAACAACTCCGGCGCGGAGACGCGCGACGGCGAGTCGATCGTCACGTTCGCGAAGACCGAAGGTCTCTACAAAAGCACCACGGCGGTCTCAGCCGAAGAACACCTGACGCGCGTGGCGAAGGACCTCACGACGGAGAAGTCGGCCGATTTGACGACCCTGTCCGATGGTCAGGTGAGCAAATGGACGATCCTCGTGCACTCCTCGGAGTACCGATACAACACGAAAGTCGAAGTCACCGACACATTGCCGAACGGTCTCTGCCCGCTCAGCTCGACGAACCTGACTCCCAGCGCCGAATGCGAACCAAATAAAGCACCTTCCTCCCCCTATACCTCGACCAAAGAAGAAGAAAACGGGACCTGGAAGCTGGTCTGGAACGAAACGACGGACCCCGCGCTGGCGACGCTCAAGCAGAACGAAACGACGACGATCACGTTCTACTCGAACACGCGCACGCACTATCAGTCAAAACATGCGCAGGCCGGGCCGATCCTGTCGAATGACAAAATCGAAAACACGGTGCTCGCGAACGCGACCACGAACGTCGTCTGCGACAACGACACCGACTGTTCAGAAGGTGGCGCCAAACCGATCGATCACGAACGCCCGCTGAGCGAACCAGTGCAGGACAACTCCCATTTCACGCAGACGGCCGAAGGTCCGGCGATCAAGAAGGAAGTCGCCGCATCGGGCACGAACTGCCTCGGTGACACGTACACGAGCGCGATCCCGGTCTACCACCCGGGCGACTTGGTCTGCTGGCGTTTGCAGGCGAGCTTTCCCGCGACCCTCAGCACCCACGGCACGGAGGTCACCGACTTCCTGCCCGAACTGGTGCTGTTCGATGAAGCGTTCAATGCGGGCAAAGGTGAAGCGCCCACCTCAGAAGACACCCTGCCGGCAACCACCTTCGACCATTCCGAAGCTCCCGGAACCGAACCCGGCGGCGCGCTGAAATGGACGCTGCCGGAATCGGGGATCGTCGGCAACGGCAGCCAGCGCTTCGAACGCGTGTTCGCGACCGGCGCGACGCTGACGAAGAGCACGCCGCTGGGGGACCTGCAGGGCAATTTGATGAAGTTCGCGAGCATCAACAGCGCGGGCGAATCGTTTGCGCTGCGCGCGGAAGCCGACTACAAGCTGCAGTTCCCACAGCTGAGCCTGGAAAAGCAGATCGTGAAGGTCAACGGCACAGCGTTTGGGCCCGCCACCTCGGCTACGGTGAAAGGCGGATCGGAAGTGGAATTCGCGCTGACCGTGAAAAACGCCGGCGAAGTCGAAGCGCTGAACACCGAAGTGCGCGACCTCTTACCGAACGGGATCGCCTGCGCGGAAATCGTCGCGGGCTCGATCACGAACAAAGGCTCATGTACCTCCGGGGTGATCAGTTGGGGCGAAACCGGCCTCGGCCAGGAAGCGATCGGCGTTCCCGCGCTGGGTCAGACGGTGCTGCATTTCAGCGTCAAGCTCTCCACGGCGCTCGACCCGGCGACGACGCTCGAAGACAAAGCGGGCGTGCGCGAGTATCACAGCGCGACGAACACCGGCGGCGAATACACCTACATCCCCGCCGAAAACATCGATCCGCTGCTTACGGAAAAAGAAGCGAACGTGCCGGCCGCGAACGCCCACGCGTCGGTCAAAACCGAAGAAGTCACGCTGACCAAGACCCACACCACCTCGGTCAACGAAACCGGCAACAAACTCAACGAAGCGACGATCGGCGAGGAAGTCACGTTCGAAGTCACCACGACGATCCCCTCCGGCACGACGCTCAGCGGCTTCGCCAAAATCACCGACCCCGGGATCCCGACGACACGATTGGCCTACGAAGCGGGCTCTGTGGAAGCGTTGGTGAATGGCGGCGCCGCACCGGGTACGTTCAAACACGAAGACATCGCCGGCAGCCCCGTCGTCACGCTGCCCGAAAATTATGCCGCGCCGGCGAACGAACCGGTGAAAGTGACGATGCGCTTCCGCACGCACGTCGCGAACGTCGCGCTGAACAACGCCGCGGGCAGTGCCGCCGAAAAGGCGATTCCCAACAAAGGCAAGCTCGCGTGGACGAACCCGCTGTCCGGCGCGCAGACCCGCGAAGCGAGTAACGAAGTGCCTTTGGTCGAGCCGTCGATCACGCTCACTCAGACTCCGAGCAACGGGACCAAAGTGCATGGAGGCCAGCTGGTCGAATACTCGCTCAAACTCAAAAACGCGGCCGGTGCGAGCACGGCGTTTGGCGAGGAAATCGTGGACACCGTCCCCAACGGCCTGACGCCCGCCAACGCGAAAGGCGAAGCGCTCAAAAACGGCGAAGCGACCGCGAGCGGGGGGATCTGGAACGAAGGCGCGCGCACAATCGCGTGGAAACTGGAAAAACTCGAAGGCGGCAAAGAACAGGCCTACGCGTTCTTCGCGACCGTCAACGAAGCGCCCGTGGCCGGGACGAGCTTGAAGAACGTCGCGATCGCGACCACGGCCAGCCTGCCGGTGGGAAGCTCGACGATGACGCGCACCGCGGAAAACGCGCCCACCGCGGCGATCAAACTGCGCTACGAAGCCGAAGTCAAGGGCACCCTCGAAGTCGAAGGCGCGACGATCGTCAAGGAATCGGACAGCGCCACCGCGACGATCGGGCATCGCATCACCTACACCCTCGTCGTCACGCTGCCCGCGCACGTGGTCACCTTCGACGAGACGGTGCTCGACCCGCTGCCGGCCTCGCTCGATTTCGACGAATACGTCAGCGCCAAATGCACCACCGGTTGCCCGCCCGAAGCCGAACCGGCGGTCCTCACCTACAAACCGGAAACGCCGACGCCGACCTCTGCAACGACGGTGGGCTGGTACCTGGGCAACCTCACCGAAACCTCCGTGCCGCGCAAGATCACGCTGGTCTTCCGTGCCAGCGTGCGCGCCGAAAACCGCACCACCAAAGCGCCCATCGAAGCGACGAACAAAATCTCGAACTCGGCGACGGTCTACTACAACCAGAGCTCGAAAGTCCCGTTCGAAGAAGCAAAAATTCCCGCCACCAGTCTGTTCGCAAGCGAATCGGCCTCGAAAGCGGTCGTCACGGAAGTGCTCGAGCCGAAACTGACGCTGGCCAAGGAAGCCTCCGTGAATGGCGGAGCCTACAGCGCGACGGAAGCCACGCTGACCGATGGTGCGACGGTCGACTACCGCCTGAAGGTGACCAACACGGGCAGCTCGCCCGCCTACGGGATCGTCGTCGCCGACAAACCGCCGAGCGCGCTGGAAGCCGTGACGCCGACCGAAAACGCGGGCTTCGTGACGAGCAACGTCGCGGGTGAAATCGCGTGGAAGATCCCGGGCCCGATCGCCGCGGGCGCGAGCGTGCAACTCGGCTACAGCACGAAGCTGGTCCCTGTGAAAGGCCTGAAAGCGGGCCAGGCCGTCGACAACCACGCCACGGTGCCGGCCTACTTCGGCGTCTCGGAATCCGAACGCTTGGAAGGGCACACGGAATACCTGGGCAAAGCGATCCCCTACCGCGAATACAAAGGCCCCTCCGTGGAAGTCAAAGCCACCGTCGCACTGCCGGCGATCTCAATCGAAAAGGCGGCGCTCGAAGGCGCCAAATACCAGGCCAGCGCCAACGCCGAAGTGGGCCAGCCCTTCACGTGGCGCGTGATCGTCAAGAACACGTCGAAAGTGGCTGCGAAGAGCGTCAAAGTCGCAGACAAACTGCCCGCCAACTGGGAATACGTCGCCGGCAGCGCCGAATTCAGCGGCGGCCACAAAGAAGTTCCCACGCAATCTGGCTCGCTCGAACCGGGCAGGGAACTGACGTGGAGCACGAGCATCGAACTCGCGGCCGGCGCCAGCACGACCCTCACCTACCAGGCCAAGCCGACGCTCGCCGCCGAGACGAATCCAGGCATCGGCAAAGCGGGCGTCAACAGCGCGAGCGCGACGGTGCTCGACGCCGCCGAAAACCCCGAAGACGCGAGCGGCCCGTTCGGCGCCGGCCCCGCGACGGCGTCGGGCGTGCTGGTGGTCCCGGTGCTCGAAGTCACGAAGGTGCCGAGCGCGACGAAAGTCGCGGCCGGCGCCGAAGACGCCTACACCGTGCGCATCCATAACTCGGGCGCGGGCATCGCACGCGAAGTCAAGGTCCTCGACACCTTCCCCGCCGGCATGCTCTACACGCCCGGCAAAGCCACGTCCGCCGCCGCTGGCTTCACCGAGCTTGCCGCGACGAGCTCCTCGGCGACTTGGCAGATCGCGACGATCGCCGCCGCCGGCACGGCCGAAATCAAAGTGCCGATCGGCACCGAAGCGAGCCTCGCGAGCGGGACGAAATTGACGAACGAAGTCGCCGTGCACTCGGTCGAGGCGCCGACGCCGGTGATCGCTCAGGGGACGATCGAAACAACGACGAGCGCGGATCTAGAAGCCTTCAAGGAAGTCGTCTCCAAAGGACCCTACGTACCTGGCGAAAAGCTCACCTACAAGATCGGGGCGACCAATAAAGGACCCTCGGTCGCACGCGCGGTCAAGCTCACTGACGAACTGCCCAGCGGCGAGACGTTCCAGAAAGCGAGCAGCGCAAACTGCAAAGCCACGGGTCAGCTCGTCACCTGCGAAGAAGCCGAACTCGCTTTCGAAGCCAAGGTCGCATTCGAAATCGAAGTCGAACTCGCGAGCAGCGCCAAAGGCGCGATCGTCAACTCCGTGCTCGTGAAAAGCGAAACTCCCGATCCGGAAGAAAAAAACAACAAAGCCTCCGTCACGATCACGCCCGAACCGCAGGCCGACCTGAAGCTGGAAAAGACAGCGCTCGTCACGCCGGTGGTGCTCGGCGAAACGGCGAGCTTCGAACTGCTCGTGACGAACAAAGGGCCGAGCGACGCCGAAGCGGTGCAGATCGTCGACCACCTGCCGAGCGGCCTCGTCTACGAGAGCGCGAGCGGCGCGGAAGCCAGCTGCAAAGCCGGCGGTGTCGAAGGACGCGAAGTCACCTGCACGCTGCCGAAAGCGATTGCGGCCGGCGGCCAGGCCGCCGTCGTGCTCGTGCTCGAAACGAAGGCGCTCGGCACGCTGCTGAACAAAGCGACGGTCTCGAGCACGGCCAAAGACGTCAAACCGATCGACAACTCGAGCGAAGCGAATGTCCTCGTCGTCCCCGCGCCCGCGCTGACCAAGGAAGCCGGTGGCCCCGCCGTGACGATCGGGCAGCGGGTCAAATACACGCTGACGCTGACGCTGCCCGCGCACCTGACCACGTACGACCACACGGTGATCGACACGCTGCCGGACACGCTCGACTTCGACGAATACTCGAGCGCGCAGTGCACGGCCGGGTGCACGGCAGAAACGACGCCCACGATCCACACCTACAAGGCGGCCCGCGAAGTCTCGGGCACGACGCGGATCGCCTGGGATCTCGGCGACGTCCCCGCGAGCAAAGCCGCGCGCACGATCACGCTGAGCTACTTCGCCAGCGTACGCTCGACCCGTTACGTGGCGGGCGGGGAAGTCAAGGCCGGCGAAGTGCTCGAAAACACCGCCAGCGACTACTACGACCAGACGAACAAGCAGAGCTTCAACGAAAACACGATCCCCGCGCCCGGCTCCTTCGACCGCGCCGGCTCCCCGCAGAGCACGAGCACGCCCGTCGTCGAGCCGCAGCTGACGCTGATCAAGCAAGCCTCAGTCAACGGCGGCGGATTCAAAGCCGCGCCGTTCACGATCGCTGCCGGCGACACCGTCATCTATCGGCTGCTGGTCAAGAACACCGGAACCTCGCCCGCGTATGAGACGGCGGTGCGCGATACCCCGCCGAGCGGGCTCGCGGTGACTGAAACGGTGGCCAACCCCGCGGCGACGGTGACGAAAGCATGGAGCGAAGGCACTCCCGAAATCGACTGGCAGATCGCCGGGCCGCTTGCGGTGGGCGAAACGGTGATGCTCGAATACAAGGCCGAGCTCGTCGTCGGTAGCGTCAAAGACGGGCAGAAACTGACGAACACGGCGAGCGTGCCCTCCTACTTCGGCGCCTCCGAAGCCGAACGCGGCGAAGGCAAGGAAAACTACTTCAAAGAAAAAATTCTCTACCGCAAATATGTTGGTCCCTCGGCACAGCTCATCGCGACCGTCGCGCTGCCGGTGCTCGAAGTGAGCAAGGAAGCGGTCAAGCCGACCGTCGCCGCGGGTGAAGAAGACTCCTACACGATCGTTGTCAAGAACACCGGGACCGGCGTCGCGCACGAAGTGCTCGCCGAAGACACGCTGCCCACCGGGATGACCTATAAAGTCGGCTCCGCGACCGCTGAACCGACGACCGGATTCAGCGAGAAGTCCGCGAGCGCAACCAAAGTCGTTTGGGAAGTGGCGTCGATCGCGGCCGGCGCGAAAGTCGAAATCACGATGCATGTAGGCACCGAAGCGAGCCTCGCGAGTGGGGCCAAACTGACGAACAAGGTCGCCGTGCAAGCCCCTGCGGCGCCGACCCCGGTGAAAGCGGAAGGCACGATCACGCTTACCACGAGCGCCGACCTCGAAGCCTCCAAGGAAGTCATCGGCAAAGGTCCCTACGTGCCGGGAGAACCGCTCACCTACAGGATCGGTGCGAAGAACAACGGTCCCTCGGTCGCGCAAGCGGTCAAGCTCATCGACGAACTGCCGAGCGGTGAGACGTTCAAGAAAGCGAGCAGCTCGAAGTGCAAAGTCGTGGGCCAGCTCGTCACCTGCGAAGAAGCCGAAGTTGCTCCCGAGGTCGAAGTCGCGTTCGAAATCGAAGTCGAGCTCGCGAGTAGCGCCGAAGGTGTGATCGTCAACACGGTCTTCGTAAAAAGCGAAACCCCGGACCCAAACCCGAACAACAACAAAGACACAAAGGAAGTCACCGTCTCGCCCGAGGCGAACCTGGCGTTGACAAAGATCGCCCCGGAAACCGTGATCACGGGCGAGGAACTGACCTGGACGTTGAACGTCGAGAATGAAGGCCCCTCCGACGCGACAGGTGTCACGGCCGTTGACCCGTTGCCGGCTGGAACGAGCTATCTGAAATCGACGTCCTCCCAGGGCAAAGTCTGCGAATACACCGTGGGTCAAGTTACATGCGAACTTGAAGGACTCGCCAACAAAGCAAGTGCCACGATCACAATCACCGCCAGGGTGACCGCCGCGCCGGGATCGCTCACGAATACCGCGACGGTCAAAGGCGAACAGACCGACCCGCACCCGGAAAACAACGAAGCGAGCGCGACCACGACCGTCCTCGCACCCCCGTCGGTGTCGAAGGCCTCCGACAGTCCCATAGCGACGATCGGTCATCGGATCGCCTACACCCTGACCGTGACGATCCCCGCACAGGCCACCACGTTCAACCAGACCGTGATCGACACGCTCCCGGACACGCTCGACTTCGACGAATACGTCAGCGCCACGTGTACCGCGGGATGCACGACCCCGGAAACGACGATCGCTCCGCAGACCTACGTCCCGAAAATCGCCGGCTCCACCCCTGAAGCAACGAGCGTCGCCTGGTACCTCGGCAACCTGACGGCGGCCTCCACCGCGCGCACGGTCGTGCTCGTCTACCGCGCCAGCGTGCGCGAAGCGCATCGCACGGCCCCTCATGAAAAGGTGCAGGCGCCCGCCGAAATCGAAAACAGCGCAGCGATGTATTACAACCAGACGAACAAGGGGTCCTTCGAAGAAGCAACGATCCCCAGCCCAGAATCATTTGACCAGAAGACCCAGCCGGTGTCCACCGGCAGCAAAGTGGTCGAGCCAAAGCTGACCTTGACCAAGGAAGCCTCGGTCAACGGGGCTCCCTTCAGCGCCGCGCCGTTCACGATCACCGCCGCCGACACCGTCACCTACCAGTTGCAGGTGCAGAACACGGGCACCTCGCCGGCCTACAGCGCAGACGTCACCGATGTGATCCCGGCTGGTCTCACGGTGGTGTCTACCGGCAAAAACCCCGCCGCGACAGTAACCAAGGCGTGGAGCGAAGGGAGCCCAGAAATCGCCTGGCAGATCCCAGGGCCGCTGGAACCGGGCAAGCCAGTCACGCTCGAATACCACGCGAAGCTCAACACGACGCTCGTAACAGACGGCCAGGAACTGACGAACATCGCGACAGTGCCCTCCTACTTCGGGGTCTCTGAAGCGGAACGGGGCGAAGGCAAAGAAACCTACTTCAGAGAAAAGATCCCCTACCGCACTTATACGGGCCCCTCTGCGCCGCTGACCGCGACGGTCGCGCTGCCGGTGCTCACGGTGACCAAGACAGCAGTCACGCCAAGTGTGATCGCGGGCGAAACAGACTCCTACACGATCACCGTCAGAAACACCGGCACGAGCGTCGCCCACGAAGTACAGGTGCTCGACACGCTTCCGGAAGGAATGACCTACGAAGCGGGCTCTGCCAAAGCCTCCCCGGCCACGAGCTTCACCGAGGAATCGATCGTCGGCAAGCTCGTGACGTGGAAGATCGCCACGATCGGCAGTGGAGAAACAGTCGAAATCAATGTCCCAGTCGGCATCGAAGCGAGTGTCACCGCCCCCGAACTCAAAAACAAGGTCGCGGTAACCTCAACCGAGCAAACCACCCCCGCAGAAGCCGAAGGCACAATCAAAGTCACCACGAGCGCGGAACTGGTGGCTTCGAAGAGTGCGTCTCCGGGATCGGTGGCGCCGGGCAGGGAAGTGACTTACACGATCGGAGTGCTGAATAAAGGCCCGTCGGTCGCGCGAGCGGTGAAGCTGGTTGATTCGTTGCCGGTCGGGACGAAATTTGTGAGCGCGGACGCGGGTTGCTCGAATGTCGCGGGCACGGTGGAATGCGCGGTCGGCGAACTGGCGCCGAATGCGAGTGCGAACTATCACGTGACGGTGTTGGTCGAAAGCTCCGTCACGACGCCGGTTGTGAACACGGTCGAAGCGACGAGCCCGACTCATGACCCGGAACCGGCGAACAACAAACACTCCGTCACGGTCGACGTTACGCCGGAAGCGGATCTCGAACTTCTGAAGATAGCGCCGCCGAGCGTGATCACGGGGGAGGAACTGACGTGGACGTTGACCGCCAAAAACAACGGGCCGTCGGATGCGACCCACGTTACGGTCGTCGATCCGCTGCCGCCCGGGACGAGCTATCTGAGCTCCAAACCCTCCCAGGGCAAGGCCTGCGTATACATTGCGCCCCGGCTCACCTGCGATCTCGAAGGACTCGTCAGCGGGGCTAGCGCGACGGTCGCGGTGACCGCCAGGGTTACGGCGCCGCCGGGTTCGTTGACGAACACGGCGACGGTCGAAGGCGAACAGACCGATCCGGAACTGGAAAACAATAAAGCGAGCGCGACGACGACGGTCCTGGAACCGCCGTCGATCGCGAAGGCCTCCGACAGTCCCGAGGCGACGATCGGCCATCGGATCACCTACACCCTGACCGTGACCGTCCCCGCGGGCGTCGCGACGTTCAACCAGACGGCGATCGACACGCTGCCGGAGACGCTTGACTTCGACGAATACGTCAGCGCGACGTGCACCAGTGGATGCACGACCCCGGAAACTGCGATCGTCGTGCAGACATACAAGCCGGATGTGCTCGCCGGTGTGCCGTTTACGACGAGCGTGGCGTGGTATCTGGGCAACCTGACGGCGGCCCCCGCAGCGCGCACGGTCGTGCTGGTCTACCGCGCGAGCGTGCGCGAATACCGTCGCGGGTCCCCTCCGTCCGAAGCGGTGCGGGCGTCCGAGGAAATCGAAAACAGCGCGGCGCTCTACTTCAACCAGGCCGACAAGGGGTCCTTCGAAGAAGCGACGATCCCCGCGCCAGCGTCGTTTGACCAGAAAAGCTCGCCGGTATCGACGAGCACGATGGTGGTCGAGCCGTCGTTGACGTTGAGCAAGGAAGCCTCGGTCAACGGCGGCGGCTTCAGTGCCGCGCCGTTCACGATCGAGGCCGCCGACACGGTCACCTACCGCTTGACGGTGGAGAACACGGGTAGCTCGCCCGCGTATGACGCGGACGTGAGCGACGTGCTCCCGAGTGGTCTCACGGTGCTCGGCACCGTCGCGAACCCCGCCGCGACGGAAACCAAAGCGTGGAGCGAAGCCGACCGCGAAATCGTTTGGCAGATCGCCGGGCCGCTTCAAGCGGGCGAAGAAATCATCCTCGAATACTCGGTCAAGCTCAACACGGCGCTCGTGGAAGACGGGAAGCCACTGACGAATACGGCGAGCGTGCCTTCGTACTACGGTGTCTCCGAACAGGAAGGCGGCGAACACAAAAAGAACTTCGCCGGCGAAGATATCCTCTACCGCAAGTACACGGGCCCGTCCGCGCCGTTGACCGCGACGGTCGCGCTGCCGGTGCTCGAAGTGACCAAGACACCGGCACAGCCCAGTGTGATCGCGGGCGACAAAGACTCCTACACGATCTTCGTCAAGAACACCGGCACGAGCGTCGCCCACGAAGTGCAGGTGCTCGACACACTGCCCACAGGCATGACCTACCAGGCCAACACGGCCACCGCCAAACCGCCGACGGGCTTCACCGAGGAATCGATCGTCGGTAAGGTCGTGACGTGGAAGATCGCCGCGATCGGCGGCGGAGAAACAGTCGAAATCAATGTCCCAGTCGGCATCGAAGCGAGCGTCGAAACCGGCAGCGAACTGAAGAACAAAGCCGCGGTTACCTCGACCGAGCAGACGACCCCCGTCGAAGCGGAAGGCCCGATCAAAGTCACTACGAGCGCCGACGTGGAAGCGAAAAAGAGCGTGCTCGGCGGCGCCACCACGGCGGTCCCGGGCGCTGAGCTGACATACGTCGTTGCGGCGAAGAACAAGGGTGGCCCGTCGGTTGCGCGCGCGGTCCACCTGATCGACAAACTGCCGCCGGGCGTCGCCTTCGTCAGCGCCCAGACAGGCTGTACACAGAGCGCGGGCACCGTGACCTGCGAAGCGGGGAATCTCAACCCCGAACAGGAAGTCTCCTTCCAGATCGTCGTCTCGGTCCTCAGCGGCTACAGCGGCTCGATCGCGAACACGGTGCGCGCCGAAAGCACGGCGACCCCCGGGCACCCCGCCACGCCCGATCCGAAACCGACGAACAACGAAGACAGCGTGGAAGTCTCGACCCTGCCGAGCGCCGACCTCGCGCTGGTCAAGACCGCGCTGACCCCGGAAGTCCACCCTGGACAGCAGGCCACCTTCTCGCTCGTCGTCACAAACAACGGACCGAGCGACGCCGCCGAAGCGAAGCTGATCGACACGCTGCCTCCGGGCCTTGCGTACGAGAGTGCGAGTGGCGCCCCGTGTGAAGCGGCGGGCCAGACGGTCACCTGCACGCTGGGCACGCTCACGGCGAAGAGCAGCGTCACCGTTACGCTGACCACGCAGCCGGCCGGTCTCGGCTCCTACACCAACACGGCCACGGTCTCGAGCACGACGCCGGACCCCGATCCGGGGAACAACTCCTCCGAAGCGACCGTCGAGGTCGTCCCCGTCCCCGTGGTCACACCCGTGACTCCGCCGACGGCCGCGATTCCCCCCGCCTCCGGCGTCTCCCCGAGCATCGCCGCGATGGCGCGCACCCGAGTGACCCTGCGCAAGCTCGTGCGCGAGCACGAGGTCGCCCCCGGCGGACGCTTGGACTACCGGCTGATCGTGCGCAACGCCGGTGCGCAGACCGCCGAAAAACTGAAGGTGTGCGACGACCTGCCCGAGCAGACGACGGTCATCAACCCCGGCGGCGGACACCTCGCCGGGGCGCGCATCTGCTTCACGCTCGCGACGCTCGCCGCCGGCCGTAGCCACACCTTCGCGCTCGTCCTGCGCGCCGATTCCGACGCCGGCGCTCAGATCGTCAACCACGCGACGGTCACCGGCAGGAACTTCGATCCCGCCCACGCGCGGGCGTCCACCCCAGTGCCGAAGGCGAGTGTCTCCCCAGCCCGCGAAAACCATGTCACCGGCTAGCACGCCGCCGCGCCGGGCCGATGTCTCGCCCGGTTCCTCGCGCGGTCGATGCGCCGTCCTCCTCGTCCTGCTCGCGGCGATCGTCCCGAGCGCGATGATCACGGCCGCACCCGTTGTGACTGCGTCTGCCTCGCCGGGCGCGTGGGCAGCGTCGTCGCCCGCCTTCGCTGGGCCCCCGACCGCCGCGCGGGCGTGGGTCGCAAAGGTCGTCTACCCGACCGTCGCCCGCGCCGCGCCGCGCCTCACCCACGTCAGGCGCCTGTTTACGGTCTCTCCGGTGTCCGCGTGGGGCGCCCCGACCGAGCTGCTGGTCCTCGGCTCCCGCGTCGACGTCGCCGGGCACCCCTGGCTGCGCGTGCGGCTCGACTACCGCCCGAACGGCTTCGCCGCGTGGATCGACGAGGAAGACACGATCCTGCACGAAGACCCCTGGCGGATCACGGTCTCGCGCGCGCACCGCGAAGTGCGGATCTACGACGCCGACCGCCTCGTGCGCAGCTTCGCGGCCGTCGTCGGCAAGCCCTCGACGCCGACCCCCGCAGGCCTGTTCGCGATCGCCGCCGAGCTGCCCCAGGGCACCGGCAAAGACTTCGAGGGCACCTGGGTGCTGCCGCTGACCGCGCACTCAGAAGTGCTGAAGAGCTTCGAAGGCGGCGACGGCCAGGTCGCGCTGCACGGCCGCGGCGGCGCGAGCCTGGCAGACCCGCTTGGAAGCGCCCGCTCGCACGGCTGCGTACGTCTGGCCAACGCGGCCATCGGCTGGATCGCCGGCCACGTGCCCGTCGGCACGCCGGTGCGTATTCTCTGACAGCGTGACTCCGCGTCGAGGGCACCCGCGATGAGCCCCGCCGACCGCAAGATCCTCGCCGTCCTCGGCACCGCCCAGTTCCTGATGGTGCTCGACCAGGCGGTGATGAACGTGTCGATCTCGCAGCTCGTCGCGGACTTTCACACTGACGTGACGACGATCCAGGCGGTGATCGCCCTGTACTCGCTGGTGATGGCCGCGCTGATGATCGCCGGCGGCAAGATGGGCGACATCTGGGGCCGGCGGCGGGCGTTCTCGATCGGCCTCGTGATCTACGGGACCGGCTCGGCGCTGACGGCGGCGGCGTGGAGCGTGGGCGCGCTGTTGGTCGGCTGGTCGCTGCTCGAGGGGATCGGCGCGGCGCTCGTGCTGCCGGCGCTCGTCGCGCTGACGGCGCGCTCGTTCGAGGGCCCGGCGCGCGCGCTCGCCTACGGCGTGCTCGGCGGGGTATCCGGCGCGGGGATCGCGGTCGGGCCGATCCTCGGTGGCTGGGTGACGACGAACCTGACGTGGCGGATCGTGTTCGTCGGCGAGGTGCTCGTCGTGATCGCGATCCTGCTCGCGGTGCGCCTACTCCCGAAGGACAAGGGCCAGCCCGGCGCGGAGCTCGACCGCGTCGGCGCCGTGCTCTGCGCGCTCGGGCTCGCGCTGGTCGTGTTCGGAGTGCTTGAGGCGAGCACCTGGGGCTGGCTCCAGCCTCGTAACTCGCCGATCACGCCCTTTGGGTTCTCGCTCACACCGTTCGTGATCGCCGCCGGTCTCGCGGTGATCGGCGGTTTCCGCGCCTGGGAGCGCCGGCGCGAGCGCCTGAAAGAGCAGCCACTCGTGCACTTCCGCCTGCTCTCGATCCCGGCGATGCGCAGCGGGCTGAGCACGTTCCTGTTCCAGAACCTGATCCTGATGGGCGTGTTCTTCGCGATCCCGCTGTACCTGCAGGTCGTTCAGGGTTTCGACGCCTTCCAGACGGGCGTACGCATGCTGCCGGTGTCGGTCACGCTGTTCGTAACCGCCTTGATCGGGTCGCGCCTGGCAGGCCGCTACCCCGCGCGCACGATCGTCCGCGCCGGCCTGGCGCTGCTGCTCGCAGCTTGCATCTTGCTGCTCGCGACGATCAAGCCCGAAATCGAGACGGTCCCGTTCGCGATCGCGATGGGCGTGCTCGGCATCGGCATGGGCCTGATCGTCTCCCAGCTCGGCAATGTGGTGCAGTCCGCGGTCGGCGACGAGGACCGCAGCGAGGCCGGCGGCCTGCAGTTCACCGCCCAGCAGCTCGGCGCCTCGCTCGGCACGGCGCTGATCGGCGCGATCGTGATCAGCGGCCTGATCGCCGGCTTCTCCGGCAAGGTCAGCGAGGACCCGCGGATCTCGGCCGAGGTCAAACAGCAGGTCGGCATCAAGCTGGAGGGCAACGTCAGCTTCGTCTCGATCGACCAGGTCCAGGCCGCCGCGGACGACGCTGGGCTCGACAAGCAGACTGCAGATGCAATCACCGAAAGCTACGCCGAAGCGCAGCTGACCGCGCTGAAGACCGGCTTGCTGATCGCGGGGTTGCTCGTCTGCGCGGCGTTCTTCGCGACCCGCGGCCTGCCGAGCGATCTCCAGGCGGCAAGGGGGCCGCCCGAGGCTACGGCCTGATCTCCTGCCGCGATCTGACAGGTCCGCGCGACCTGGCTTCCCGCCGCGAGTAGATCTCCCGTCGGGTTTAAGCCACAGCGCGCAGCCGCCGGTAGGGCGTGCCGCGCAGCTCGCGCACGAGTGCGTCGACGACTCCCTCCTCGTCCTCCTCCAGCCCGTCAGTGACGGCGCCGATCACCGCGCGCTTGCGCTCCAGCAAGGTCCCGATCGTTTCATCGACCGTGCCCGCGGCGAGCAGGTAGGTGGCGTTGACCGTGTCCTCTTGGCCGATGCGGTGACAGCGGTCCTCGGCCTGGTCGTGCTTGGCGGGTGTCCAGTCGAGCTCGAGGAATGCGACGTTCGAGGAGCGCGTCAGCGTGATCCCGTGGCCGGCAACCTCGATCGAGCAGATGATCAGCTGGTTCTGAGCGGAGTCGGGCTCCTGGAAGGCGCGCAGCGCCGCATCACGTGCGACGGGGGAGTCTTCGCCGAGGATGTGCAGCGCGTGCGGGAAGCGCTCCAGCAGCGCGCGCTGGATCTCGCGATGGTGGGCGAACACGACCAGCCGCTCGCCCGAGGAGCAGAAGTCGTGGATCCAGGCGAGCGCCGCGTGGAGCTTGCCGCGCGCGGCAAGCAGCTTCAGTGCGTTCAGTCGCACGAGGCGTTCGGCTCGCAGCGCCGCCGCGACGCGCGCATCGAGCTCGTGCAGGTCCAGCGGCTGGCTCTGCAGCCACGCGACGAGGTCGCGCTCGGCCAGGCGATACTCGGGCTCGTTGTCGAGCTCGATCGGCACGACGGCACGGGTCTTCGCCGGTAGCTGGGGCAGCACGTCGGCCTTCAGCCGCCGTGCGAAGCAGCGCGCGCGCAGGTGCCAGTGCAGGCGCAGGTGCGCGTCGGGGCCGCGGAAGCGCTTGCCGAACTGCGCGCCCGAGCCGAAGTCGGCCAGGCGCCCGAGGATCCGCAGCTGAGAGATCAGCTCGGGCGGGCGGTTCATCACGGGCGTGCCCGTCAGCGCAAGCACAAGCCCGTCGCGCGGGACCGACGTCGACAGGTGCGCAACCGCCTGGGTGCGCTTGGCGGCCGCGTTCTTGCAGTAGTGGGACTCGTCTAGCACCAGGGCGCGGGGGGCGATGGCCGCGAGCGCCGGCAGGCGTCCGGCGACGATGTCGTAATTGACGACGGTCACATCGGCCGGCTCGATCGGCGCGCTCGCGCGGGTGCCGGTCAGCGCCTGGGCGCTGCGGTGCGGCAGCCACAGCGAGAGCTCGCGCAGCCAGTTCAGCTTGAGGCTCGCCGGGCAGACGACGATCGCGGGGTAGGCGTTGTCGGCCTCCAGCGTCGCGAGCGCCTCGATCGTCTTGCCGAGTCCCTGCTCGTCGGCGAGGAACGCCCTGCGCTGGCTCAGCAGATAGCGAACCCCCGCTCGCTGGAACGGCTTCAGCTCGCCCCCGAGGGTGGGTGCGATCTTGTCATCGAGCGGCGCTTCGGTTGCGCCCGACAGCTCCACCAGGCCGGCGGCGCGGGCGTGCTCCTCACGAATCTCCTGTAACAGCGTGAGCGCCTCGGGCGCGATCCAGGTTTCGTGGGCGGCGAGGAACTCATCGAGCTCGGGAACGCAGAACGGATCGGCGCGGATCGCGGGCATCCCCGCGTGCTCGCCCGGAGCCCCCAGCGCGTGTCCCCGGCCGCCGTGGCCGGACTTGCCGGGCGCGGCGCCGCTGAGCGCGATGAAGGCCTCGAGCTGCGCGGCGTCGTGACCGGGCGCGAGCACGAACGTCGGATCTTCGTGCAGGGCGGACACCTCCAGCACCGCGGGCGGTACGGGCCGGCCCTCGCGCAGCGCGGCGATGCAGCGCTTCGCGCCGGGGCTGATCCAGCCCCGCAACCGTCCGTCCATCAGCCGCCACGAGTCGAGCGTCAACGGTACGGTCGCCCCGCCGGGGACGGTGACGGCTCCTTCGCGCAACTCGCGCGGTAGACGGGAGGTGGTGCCGAGCAGCAGGAACACGGGCTGCTCCTGTGGCCCCTCGACCTCGATCGTGCCTGTCCAGGTGGTGGCGCGCGCCAGCCAGCTCTGTACGCGCGGATCGATCCGGTTGACATCGAGCTCGGCGATCAGCTCCGCGATCGCTTCGGCGTCGTGCTCGACGGTGGCCAGCGCGAACGTCGCGTTCGGCCCGTCCAGCGCGCGCAGGTTGCCGCGGCCGGCAAGCACGCGGGCCAGCGGTGCGTGGACGGCGTTGACCATGATCCAGTGCTCGCCGCGGCGGTCGCGGCGCAGTTCGACTTCATGTGAGGGCGAGCCCCGCCTCGGTGCGCTGGAAGCGCCGTCGGAGGCCCCGTTTTTGATCTCTGTGAGTGCGTGGGCCGCATCGTCGGTCAGGCGCAGGCGCGCGGGGGCGGCGGGCAGCTCCTCAACCAGGCGCGCGGCGTGATCGTCGAGCGGGATCAACGCGCGCGCGATCGCGGGCAGGCGGTAGCCGCCGGGATGCTCGAGCAGCGACTCCGCCAGCTCCGGCGCTGTGTCGGTGGCGAAGCTCAGCCACCAGTTCTCATCGGGCCGTGCGAGGTCGAGCACGCATTCATCGTGGCGGCGCCTTGTGCGCCGGCGCTCGATCGCGCGGGCGAGGGCCTCCGTTATCTCGGGTTCAACGGCAAGGCCCGCGAACAGCCGCGCAAGCGCCTCCGCGCGCTCGGGATCGAGCGGAACGCACCACGCCCGCTCGCCGGGATCCCAGCGGCGGCCAGGCAGAGCGCGCAGCAGTTGACGCAGGCGCTCGTCGTAAGGGAATTGGAGAACGGCCTCACCGTCGGCGAGCGAGGCGTGGAAGTGAGAAGGCGACACGAGCACCCAACGATAGGCAACGCCCTGGATGAGAGCGGGTGAGGCGCCCGACCTCCTCGATCGTCTTGCGTCGGCGAAGGACCGCGCAGCCGATGAATCCGGTGGCTGGGAGGCCGGCGCGCCGCTCAGTGATCTGGCGAGGTTGGGCCTTCCCCAAGGTTGGTCGTCGTGGTCATGACCGACGCGGCGCCGCCTCCCATCACGCGCCTCACCAACCCGGGCGTGAGCACGCGAAACGCCGCCGCGAGCGCGTAGGGGCGGGGGACGTAGCGCTCTGCCCGGCGGCCCGGGCCGGCCTGGAAGATCGCCTCGGCGGCGCGCTCGGGGGTGGAGACGATCCAGCGCGTGAGCGCTTTCTCGGTGAGCTCGGCCTGGGGGAAGCCCTCGGTGGAGATGAACCCGGGCAGCACCAGCCCGACGTGGACGCCATACGGGCGCTCCTCCGCCCACAGCGCGTCCGACCAGCCGGCGAGCGCAAACTTGGAGGCTGAGTAGGCGCCGGCGCCCGCGCGCGCGACACGGGAAGAGGTCGAGGCGACGTTGACGATCGCGCTCGGCGCGGAGGCGCGCAGCAGGGGCAGTAAAGCCTCGGTGAGGCGGACGGGCGCGTCGAAGTTGAGCGCCATCGTGCGGCGCACATTCTCGTAGCCGCCGTCGGCGAAGCGCGCGCGCCAGCCGGAGCCGGCGTTGTTGACCAGCAGGTCGAGGCGTCCGTGGTGCTCCTGCACGCCCGCGCGGATGCGCGCGGGCGCGTCCTCGTCGAGGAGATCGACGGCAACCCAGCTGACGCGATCCTCGCCCAGCGAGGACGCGAGCGCGCGCAGGCGCTCCTCGCGCCGCGCGACGAGCACGAGCGCGGCGCCTGGCTCGCGGGCGAGCCGCCGAGCTGCCGCTTCGCCGATCCCGCTCGAGGCACCTGTGATCAAAGCGATCATCGGCTACACCCTATATCCCGGCCTCGCGCCCAGCCGGGTACGGTTGCGAGCATGGGCTCGACGGACTCGACAAACTCGGTGAGGAAGCGGAAGGCGCTTGAGCTCTTTCAAGGGTTGCCCAAGCGTTACGACCAACTGAGCGCGACACTGAGCTTCTGGCAGGACCCGCGCTGGCGGCGTGCGCTCGTCGACGCAGTGGCGCCGCAGGCGGGGGAGCGGATCCTCGATGTCGCGACCGGCACGGGGATGGTCGCGGCCGAGCTGCGAGCTCGCGCGGACTGCACCGTCGTCGGCCTCGACCAGAGCCCGCAGATGCTCGCCGCCGCGCGGACGCGTTTCGCGAGCGACGGCGCGCGCGTGGAATTGATCGAAGGCCAGGCCGAGGAGCTGCCGTTCGCGGGCGAGAGCTTCGATGCGCTGACCTTCACGTATCTGCTGCGCTACGTCGACGATCCCCCCTCGACGATGAAGGAGCTGGCCCGGGTGCTGCGCCCGGGCGGGCGGATCGCCTCACTGGAGTTCGGCGTGCCACCGCGTCGCGTGCCGCGCGAGGCATGGCGGCTGTACACGGCGGTCGGGCTGCCGGCGCTCGGGCGAATCGCATCGCGCGAGTGGGCCGAGGTGGGCCGGTTTCTCGGGCCGAGCATCTCCGGCTTCTACGAAAGACACCCGCTCGAGCGGATCGTCGGCTACTGGGAGGACGCGGGACTGAGCGAGGTGAAGGTGCGGCTGATGAGCCTCGGCGGCGGAGTGGTGATGTCGGCGCGAAAGCCTGCCGAGCGCTCGTGAAGGCTCTGTTTGTGATCTCGCGGGATCACAGGGTGTCAAGCCGCGCGCTGACTCAGCGTGCGCCAGACGCGTGCGAAATCAGACGCGGGTGGGGGAGCGGCGCGAGGCGAGGTACTCCTGGTTGGTCCGGCGCTCGCCGCGGATCTGGATCGCGATGAAGATCAGGATGATGTTGACGAGCAGGCCGATCCCGCCAAAGACGGCGATCAGGCCGATGTCCTTGGAGACGGCCTGAGTGGTGGCGAGCAGCATCGTGGCGAGCGGCATGAATCAGAGCCTACCAACGAGACGAGACGCGCGCCGGTGTCGTAGCCTAGGGCCGGCCGCCACAGAAGTGCAAGCCAGGAGAGGTGCCGGAGCGGTTGAACGGGCACGACTGGAAATCGTGTGACGGGGGTAACCTCGTCCGAGGGTTCGAATCCCTCCCTCTCCGCTATCGATCAGACCGGTTCCCCTAAGACGCTCGATCGCCCCGCGTTTTATGCCCTGCGCCCGGGAGGGTGGCGGGACTTTGTAACGGTCTTGCACCCGCCCTACACGGCCTGGAACCTCGCTAACGTGGCAATCGGGGCGGCCCTCGCCCCGCACTTGTACGCTGGTCGGCTGCTGGCGAGCCTGGGTGCGTTCCTGCTCGGGGTCGGTGTCTGTGCGCACGCGCTGGACGAGCTGAACGGGAGACCGCTCGGTACGCAGCTCTCCAGCCGCACGCTGGCGGCGATGGCGGGCTTATCGCTGGCGGGAGCGGTCGCACTTGGGATCGTCGGGGCGGTAACGATCTCACTCACGCTGATCCCGTTCGTGCTGGCGGGTGCGTTCATCGTGCTCGCCTACAACCTCGAGTGGTTCGGTGGACGCTTTCACACCGCCTTCTGGCTCGCCGCCGCCTGGGGCGCCTTTCCGGCCCTGACCGGCTACTGGGTCAACGCGCTACAGCTACGCGCACCGG
>Ga0302181_10000761_pt1 | contig 25627 bp, 26 predicted proteins | sample I_Palsa_E3_3_FD_198786 | JGI IMG/M metagenome (GOLD analysis project Ga0302181, IMG submission 198786) | Peat permafrost microbial communities from Stordalen Mire near Abisko, Sweden - I_Palsa_E3_3 | ecosystem: Environmental > Terrestrial > Soil > Palsa > Peat permafrost | place: Sweden...
CGAGCCGGAGGGTGTCGTCCCCGTCCCGCTCGTGGAGGTGATCGCTGGGGGTGCGCGGCGTGGCTACGAGTTCGAGCAGTTGCTGCCGGGCGGTGATGACCCAGATGCGCGGGATGTGATCGAGGAGGCGCTCGCGCTGCGCGACGGCGGGAAGCAGGAGCGGGCGGAGGCGGTGCTGCGTGGCGTCGCTGAGCGGGATCCGCGCTGCTTGGACGCGCACGCGCATCTCGGGTTGCTCGCCTTTGATGCCGGCGATGTCGAGGCGGCGCTCGCGCGTTACGCGGCGGGCGTGTGGGCCGCCGAGCAGTCGCTGCCAGAGCACCTCGATGGTGTGCTCTCGTGGGGGTGGGTGGATAACCGACCATTTCTGCGCTGCCTGCACGGGCTGATGATCAGCGCGTGGCGTGTCGGCTACCTCGAGCGAGGCGAGACGTTGTGCTGGGCGCTGTTGTGGCTTAACCCGGGCGACCATCTCGGCGCGAGCGGCCTGCTCGCGAAGCTGATCGCCGGCGAGCCCTGGCATCCATGATTGGCGCGCGCTCCGGCTCGTGGTCATGGCGCTGGCCGCGCGTGTAGTTTGAGATCGTGGTGAGTGCAGGCAACGGGAGCAAGCTCGAGCAGCGGGTGGTGCGCGCCGCGGAGGCTGCGCTGGCGGAGCGCAAGTTCGTCACGGCGATCGACGTGCTGGTCGGCGTCGGTTGGCTCGAACCGCGCCGCGTGGACGAGTGGCGGCAGGGTCGCGTGGATTATCTGGAGCGGGTAGTGGTAGCGAGCCTGGGGAAGATCTCGACCGCGATGCAGTGCTTTCGCCGCTGGGCGAAGGCGCGCGGGCTTGAGCCGAGCGAGACGGGGTATGTGGCGCGCACACGTGACCGGCGGACGCTGCGGTTCTCGAAGTCCGGGGACCCTGGGATCGAGCGGGCGTACCGAACGCATTGGGTCTCCCCGGAGTTATCGGAACGAAAGCGGGCCCGCCTGACTGAGCGCCAGAGCCGCCCGCCTGATCTGGTGGTCGTCTCTCCGGTCAGGGACTGGAGCTGCTCGGTCTGCAGTACCGACGCTGGCGGGTGGTTGATCATGGACGACTGCGGCCCTGTGTGCCTGACCTGTGCGGACATGGAGCACCTGGTCTTTCTGCCGTCCGGCGACGCGGCGTTGACGCGGCGGGCAAAGGCGGTCAGCGGCCTGTCGGCGGTGGTTGTGCGCTTCAGCCGCTCACGGGGGCGCTACGAGCGCCAAGGGATCCTGGTGGAGGAGGGCGCGCTCGAGCGCGCCGAGGTCGAGTGCCTGGAGGACGAGGACGCGCGGGCGCGACGGCGCGAGCGCGACGCGCTCAAACGGGTCGACGAGGACGTTGAGCTGGAGGCGCAGATGGCGCAGGAGATCGCCTGCCTTTTCCCCGGCTGTCCGGCTGATCGGGCGCGGGCGATCGCGTCTCACGCTGCGGCGCGCGGGTCGGGCAGGGTGGGTCGGTCGGCGGCTGGGCGCGCGCTGGAGCCCGAGGCGCTCGAGCTGGCGGTCGCGGCGGCCGTCCGCCACCACGACACCCACTACGACGAGCTGCTGATGTCCGGCCTCGAGCGTGGACAGGCACGCGCCCAGGTGCGAGCGGACGTCGTACGCGTGCTCGACAGTTGGCGGCGGCCGTGACCAGATCGGGACGGACTCCGATCTACGGCCCCGAGCCGTGGAGAACGAACCGCAAGGTCGTCTGGAGCCATTGGGATCTGTGGTTCTGCGTGGTCACGGTGGCCGACCATGACGGTGATCTGGACGCGCTCGCCGCGGCGATCGAAGACGGCCGCCGATCGTCGGGAGCGCCACGACCGAGGCAAAGCTCTCGCACCTGGACGATCTCCGACTTCGGCTCACCGAGGCGCGCCTCGACGCCGAAGCGCTTGCAGGGGATGCCGGGGCCGATCCGGGTGTGCGCGGCAAGGCGCGCATCAAGGTCCTCAAGCAGGGCCTGTACCCGCGAGATCTGACCGCGCGATGCGCCACCCTCCGCGCGACCGTCTGTATGAGCGGGCACTGCGTGGCCGCTGGAAGCTGTTCCCGATCTCGCCCGAGCCGTTCTACGAACGGTTGGCGAATTGGCTCGGCGACGGAGACCGGTCGAAGGGCCAGACGTTTGCGCTCGAGCGCCGAATCGAGGCCGCGCGCGAGCGGCTTGACCGCAACACCGCCACTGATCCCGCGGCGCGGCTCGCCGCCCGACGCGCGTTGCTCGCGTTCTGCTACCGGGCGATGGAGCGCTGCGATGACTCCTACGGTCTGATCGGCGAGCTCGCACAAGAGGCGCTGTTCACCTACGCCCGACTTGCGCTCGAGCCCGTGGAGATCGCCGTCGAGGACTGACTGGTGCGAGGACCTCTGCGAGCTGCTGGTCTGGGAGGACTGGGGGCTGCTTCACCGCCACGAAACCAGGCCGTTCGCCCAGATCCACGCTTCGCTCGCCGATCACGCCGAACGCTTCCTACTCGCGCTCGCAGATGAGCTGCGCGGCCACCGCCTGCGGCGCCAGGCAGACCAAGCGCTCGAGCACATCGCCTACCTGCACATCGCCGCCGGCCGCCTCACAAGCTTCGTGCCAGCCGCCGCCAAACTCGGCTCGGACCGCTGGATGCCGATCGTCGCGCTCGCCCGAGCGGCGATCACCCGCGGCCGACACGACATCGCCCGCGACGTGTTCGCCGCCGCCGACCAGCCCGGCCTCCAACGCAACTACCTGCACGAGCGCTGCACCGAGCTGACCGGCACGCCACCAGACGCCTCAGCCCGACATAACGAAGACTTGCGATCAGGTGCTTCGACTGTCCGGGTGCCGGTTTACGCTTCTCGCCGTGTTCTGGGACGACGACGCGCCGCTGGCTGAGCTCGCGGCGAGCGAGGACGCGGAGGAGCTCTGCCGGCGACTGCTCGCCTCGCCTTGGGCTTGGGGATCAAGCACCAGGCACACGGAGGCCATTGAGCTGCTCGCCAAGGTGCACAGCACGAGTGAGCTGCCGATGTCGTTCGTCGCGTTGATGCTGTGCAGCTGTCGAAGGTGGGATTGGGTTACAACCAGTTTGATCGCAGCTGTCGAGGACAGCGCGCTGCTCGACGACGGCGAACTCGACGAACTGGCCGAGTTGTTCCTCGCTCACGAGCATGTGATCTGCTACCCGCTCGCCTGGGTCTCGCCGCAATGGCTCGAGGTCGAACTCGACACTGGGAACGGTCGCACCTACAGCGTTGACGACGACACGCTCGCCCAGCACCGCCCCACCTTGGAGCCGCCATTGCGGCGCTGGGCAGCGCAACGTGCGCTGCGCTCGAACCCGGCACGGCTCGACGACCTGCTCCTTGGCGCCCGCGGGTTTGAACCCCGCCACCGCGATGCCCTCATCAACGGACTGCTCGACAGCGCCGGCGCGATCGACGAAACCCGGAGGCGGCGCTTGATCGCGCGAGGGCTGCAGACCGCCCAGGCCAGCGTACGCCGCACCGCGCTCGACCAACTCTGCGAACTCGACGGCCCCGAGAAGGCACGCCGACGGGCGCGTGCAGACTCCAACGCCCAGGTCCGCAAATGGCGACCGCAAGACCAAGACACCAGCCACGGGCCGACCCTGCTCGACCTGTGACGAACTCGCGTCGATCGACGATCAGCAACGGCCGGCTCGAGGGGATGGTCGAGGAGGCCACCGTCGACTGTTACAACGAGGAGGAGCAGGCCACCGGGCTGTTCACGATGATTGAGGAGAACCTCGCGGTCCCGTTCGAGACCCGGGTGCTCGGCGTGACCGTCACCGTCACGGACGTGGACTTGACCGACAGCATCCAGATCGTCGCGACGTGTCGCCGCGACGGGCTACGACAGGCGATCCCGATCCTCGACCTGCCGCTGCCGACACCCCCACCTGCGGGCACGGATTGGATCGAGGCCTACCGTCGCTGGCTGGGCTGAGCATCCCAGGAGCCAGCTACAACCGGCCCGGAAGCAACCGGATCCCCCCGCCGCGACAACACCCTCAGTCCGCGAACAAGCACCTCGATCAGCCGACCTGAACCCCTGCAACACGCCGCAGCGCGCCGAAGTCCGTGCGCCAGCCGCCGCCGTCACGCTGCTCGATCACCAAGCCCGCTTCCGTCAGGCGCTTCAAGGCAGTCACAACAACACCGACCGGCAGACCCGTTCGGCGCGACACCCCATGCGCCGTGACGCAGTGGATGCTGGTCGTGCCTCCGGAACTCTCCGGCAAGCCGGTGCCTGTCACCGCGACCACCTCCGCGAACGCCCGCAGCGCATCCTCCTCGGCCAGGGCCCGAAGCATCGCAGCACCGTCACTATCGACCATCCGCGTACTTCTACCGTAGCGACCGGTCGGGAGAGTCCTGATCCCCGATCCCGCCACACGAGCGCGTCGTTCCACCCGTCGGCAGCCATACCACGTGGGCATCAGTAGCACATAATTCGGCGCCTTCACCGACTGTTCGCCTGGTCGATGGGGCCGCCGGCTGATCGACCGGGCTGAGAAGGCGCGGGACCGCAGGGACGGCGGAGGAGCACGCCACTTCGCCGAAATCGACTACCTGCTGGGCGTTCGCGACGACATGCACCAAGGAGCCGTGCGGTTCCGGCATCCGCACGGAGACGCGTTCCTGGCCAGCGAAGAAGTCGGCATTCCGCCGCTCGTGGAGCTTCCCCGGTTGCTGAACGCCTCGGCCAGGCTGGAACGAGACGAAGCCAGCGATGCAGAGCTACAAATGCTCCTCCGCGCTGGGAGCTCGCTCGGTGGCGCCAGACCAAAGGCCCATGTGATCGATCTCAATGGCCACGCCGCGATCGCGAAGTTCCCAAGCGTCTCCGGCGATGATTGGGACGTGACCGCATAGGAGGCCGTCGTAATCGAGCTTGCCCGTGGGGCCGGCATCCGCGTGTCACCGGCCCAGCTTGATCAGATCGAGGGGAAGTCCGTCCTGGTTGTTGAGCGCTTCGATCGCGACGGCGCGCGGCGCATCGGCTACGTCAGTGCGACGACCATGCTCGAGGCCAAAGACCGAGACCAGCGCAGCTACCTCGAGATCGCGCAAGTGATCGAAGCGCAGTCACCGAACGCGCGGGACGACCTTCGTGAACTCTGGCGCCGGATCGCGTTTTCGATTCTGATCTCGAACACCGACGATCATCTGCGCAACCACGGATTCCTGCGAACAGTCAGTGCGGGATGGGAACTAGCGCCAGCGTTCGATCTCAACCCCGACCCGCGACCCGGACCGAAGCATCTGAGCACAGCGATCGACGTGGATGACGCCGCCTCGATCGAGAACTTGATGGACGTCGCCGGCTACTTCCGCGTCGATACGGACGCTGCCCGCGAGATCCTCACCGCGGTTCTCGGGTCAACCACGCGGTGGCGACAAGCCGCCGACCGACTCGGCCTCACGGCGACGGCGATCGCGGACATGACGCCAGCGTTCGAGCACGCCCAGACGATTGAGGCGCGGCGCATCACCAGAGGACCGACCGGCCCGAGGAACATCGTCGACTGAGGACGAGCACGAACCGCGAACCGGTTGCGAACCCGTGGTCGCGCGTGTGAACGCGAGCGCGACCCGGGGATCGCGGTCGATACGCTCCAGCTTGCGCCCGAACCCCAGCGAGGTCGTGAACGAGACGGTGCCCGCGCCACGGTCGTGCAGCCCGATGGGGGCGGCCGACGCCGGCGACAGTGGGCCGTTCGTCTGGGTCCTGGCGTGCTTGAGGGCGGCACGGCAATGTTCGGGCTCCGCGTGCGGGCGGCTCGTCCTTCGCGGCACGGGCGCCCCGGGCGGCCGCCCGATCGCCGACCGTCGGCGGATCGGGCGCCCCTACCGGTTCACGCGGGAACGGGTACCGCGCCGACTTGCTGCAGCAGCCCGAGAGCGTCCCAGACTGTCCACTCCTCGGCGATCTTGCCGCCGGTGATCCGGAAGATCGTGGTCGCGTCGCAGGCGATCGTCGCGCCTGTCGGGGGAATGCCCATCAGCTCACCGGTGTGCGTGCCACGGCCGATCCAGCGGACGACGACGCGATCCTCTCCGGCTGAGAGGATCTCCTGCACGTCCCAGTAGCCCGCGAGCGCGTCCTGATAGACGGCGATCCGGGCGCGTACCCCGTCCGGGCCCTCGGCTGGCGGGGCCTGGGGCCCGTGGGAGACGTAGTCGGCGCTGACGATCTCGTCGGCGACGGCGCCGTTGCGCTGGTTGCAGAGTTCCTCGAAGAAGCGGCGGGCGAGCGCTTCGTTCTCGACTGACATCCGGTCCTCCTCCTGGTGAAGGGTTGTGGTTCTCGACGCGTGCATCGTCGCCTGCGGCTGCGCCGGGCCGCATCGGCTATTCGGCCTATTCGCGGGTTGAGAGCAGTTCCAGGAGCCCGTGCTCCATCGCGAACAGCGCCGTGCCGGCGCGCGTACGCCGGCCTGTCTTGTCGTACACGTGGGCCAGATGATGCTGGACCGTTCGGGGTGAGATCACGAGCGCGGAGGCGATCTCCTTGTTCGACAGGCCGCGAGCCGCGAGGCGGAGCACCTCCACCTCGCGATCGGTGAGCTCGGCCGGCCAGGTGGTGCGAGGCCGTGGCGCGCCGGCGGCCTCGATCACGGCGCTGACGGCTTCGGGGTCGAGCCGTCCGGCTCGGGCTTCGTCGGTCAGGACGCGCGCGGCGGCGTCGAGGTCGCGCGCTGGCCGGTGCGGGCGATCCTCCCCCAACGCGTGCATCACGTCCGCGGCCGCGAGGATCCGCGACTCACGGCTCAGGGCGGCGGAGACGACGCCGCGGTGATAACCGGAGCCATCGAGCCGCTCGTGGTGGCCGCCGGCGAGTGGCGCCAGGTCGCCCAGGGGCTCGGTCCGGGCGAGCACCCGCTCGGACCAGTAGGCGTGCAGCCGAACCTGGTCGAACTCGCCGGCGCTGAGCGGCCCGTCGCGCTCCCAGATCGCGGTCGAAACGCTCGTCCGGCCAACATCGTGGACCAGCCCCGCCCGCCGCACCCGCACCTGCCCCTCAGCAGGCAGACCCGCGAGCGCACAGGCGGCGGCAGCGAGCCAAGCAACCCCCCGTGAATGGCCGAGCGTGAACCGGCACTTCAGGTCGGCGAGATCGGCGAACGCCTCGCCGAGGCGATCGAGCTCGTCGAGCGAGACCCGCGCCTTCGGCGGCGGCTCGGCCGCGATCACGGCGCTCAACGGGTCGCGGACCCCGAGCGCGGAGGCGAGCGGCTCGGGGTCGGCGAGAACAAGCGCGGCGAGCGCCGGATCGAGATGCCCACCCGAGCGCTGCCGGATTGCGGCGAGCGCTGCGCGAACGCCGCCGGACCCTTGCGCGATCACCGCCTGCTCGGCGAGGTGCACGACCCGCGCGCTGAGCGGCAGCGCGTCACCGCTGCACGTTCCCGGGATCCCAAGCCCGTCCCAGCGCTCGTGGACGTGATCAAGCGAAGCGATCGCGCCCGCCCGCAGCCCGAGCTGAGCGCCGAGCGCCCGCGAGGCCTCGCACGACGAAGCGGTCGCCATCGGGCCGACCGAGGCGGCGATCGCGAAGAAGTGATCGCGCAGGACCGGAGCGCGCTCGGGACCGGCCCACGCCCCGAAATCATCAAACGAAGCCGGGTTCGCCGGATCGATCGAGTGCACGGCCCGCTGGAAAGCGAGGTCGTCCTCGAAATGCCACGCGTTCTCGGTGGCGTACGACGTGCAGCCGAGCGCCTGCAGCAACGCGCCCTGAAACACGTCAGCCAACTCCGCATCATCAAGCCCGGCCTGCCCAGCGACCGCCAACGCCGCGAGACACGTGCGCAACCCCTTCTCGGGCGGGAACCCAGAACCAAGATCCGTCACCAGCGACAGCGCCGCCAGCACTTCTGTCAGTCCCACGGTCGGCATCGCCGGCCTACGCTACAGGCACCGAACGCCGGGAAGGGATAACCGAGTCACGGGGAGGCCCCGGGCGTCGCACGGCGGCGCTGGGCAGCGCAGACCCGGGATCGACGCAGACTTTGAGCCTGCCTAGGGTTGACTGGTCTGCGTCGATTCCACCTCAGTCCACACATCCCCGTCGGCGGCCGGTGGCGGGCGGTAATCGCCAGCACTCCGGGCCGGCGTGGGATACTCGCGGCGTGACCGTGGGCATGATCGAGCACGCGTGCGACGTCGTCATCGACAGGCCGAGCCGCGAGGCATCTTCAAACTCGCGCGTAAGCCGATCGCCGGTCAGCTCCGCCGCCTGCTCGACTCCGACCTGGAGCGCTTCAAGACGTTCGTCGAAACCACACCACCGGAGGATGTGAGGTAGCGATGGATCCCGAGACGCTCAAGGACATGTACCGCCGCTGGCTGCTCGAGGTCTGGGGCGCGGGCCGCTACGAGGTCGCCGACGAGTTATTGCACACCGAGCTCGTCGATCACAACCGCTACGAAGGACAGCCTGACGGGCGAGCCGGGGACATGTGGGCCGCGCAGATGGTCCGCCGCGCGTTTCCCGACCTGCGATTCGTCCCCGACCTGATCGTGTCGGATGGCGAGTACGTCGCTGGTCGCTGGACGATGAGCGGGACCAACACCGGCACAATCGATCTGTTCGGCCTGCCGCCAACCGGACGGCCGGTGACGATGACCGGACAAGAGGTGTTCCGCGCGCGCGACGGCCTGTTCGTCGAGGTCTGGCACCAGGAGGACCTGCCCGGCATGCTCGCGCAGCTCGGCCTGCAGCCACCACCAGTGCTGATGCGGCTCGCGGCCCGCCACAGCGCGTGGCGCTTTCGTCGCACGCGCCGATAACCCACACCAGCCCTGCCCAGATCGCAAATCCTCGATCAAGCCCTCGAGCGCCTCAAGCTCGCGTTGGCGTCCCAACAGGGCGGAGCGTGTCGAGTACGCGGGCGTTCCGGGCTCCCTCCTCCGGGCCGTAGGCATCTGGGCGCTCAGGGTGTCGAGTGCATTTCGTGGCCATCCAGGCTCGAAGCGAACCGCAAGCGGGCCGGTCTCACCTCGTGAGGGGTGGCGGCGGCAGCCCGGCCGGACCCTTGAAGGCCCAGACCTGGTTGGTGCCCGGAAGGAGCAGGAGGCCATCGCCGACCGACGGCGTCGGGAAGTGGTTCGCAGACTTGCCGAAGCGGATCGATACGACCTCCTGACCGTTGGCCGGGTTGAGGCCGTGCACCGCGTTGTCGCTTCCAATCGTCCAGACCAGTCCATCCGCGATGATCGGTGCGCCGGCGGCGCCGTCGTTGTCGGTCCATAGCTGTTTCAGGTACGGGGCCTGCGTCAAAACCTTGATCGCCGTCACGCCGTTCGGGCAAGGTATGTAGACGACCGAGCCCTTCACCGCATGTCCGCCGTCGGGGTCGCCCCTGCACACCGAAAGCGACGCGACTTCGCCCTCGGAGCCGCCGAGATGTCCCTGACGCAACAGATAGCCGATGTCCGTCTTGCCGACCTGGAACACGAAACCATGCACGAGCGCCGGGTCCCCGGTCCCGAGGTCAAGATCGTCGCCGCTGAGCGTCTGCCAGTCCTTAGGGTGGAAGATCGACTCGAGGTGCATGGTCGGCGACAGCTCGAGCACCGCGTCGCTGTCGTCGTAGGGCTGGCCCGCGCCTAAGTTGTAGCCGTCGGCGCTCGCCACGTAGACGTTCCCGTGAGGGTCGATGACCGGAGAGCTGCCGCCCATCCACACCGCCCCCCGATCCTTCCCGCGACCGATCTGGAAGTAGTGAAGCCGTCCTCCCTGCTCCGGGATCGAGACGACGTAAGCGTGGGCAGGACCGTTGGGGCCGGGACAGTCGCCGTAGTTCTGACCGTAGGCGATGACCACAAGACCGTGGTCGAGCGCCAATCCTGGCCGCTGCAGCTGCGCGAGCTGGTCCTCGCCGGCGTTTGGCATCGCCGGCTCGTCCAGCTCAACCTGGCCGGAGAACAGGTTGAGCCCAAATAGACGGTGCGACGCTTCCACACCACCCGAGGCAGACGGACCACCTATCAGGGTGTCCGCGTCAACGAAGACCTCGTTGCGCTTCAAGTCGATCACCGGAGTGCCAGTGATGCCAACCTCGGGCGAGATGTCACCGCACGGCAGGTCGCTGGACGGCACGGGCTTCGCCAGGTGGCGTGACCACAGGATCCGCCCGCTGCGTGCGGCCATCGCGTAGACGGTGTCGTTCTCGGTCGCCGCGATGACGCGACCGTCGGCGACGAGCGGCTCGCCATACAGCTGCCCGTCAAGGGTCGGCGAGGTCCAGGCCCGCCGCGAAGGCCGCAGCGTGGTCTGCGCCGCCTGGACTCCGGTCGCCTCAGCATTCCCGTGGTAGGTGGTCCAGTTGGAACCGAAGCCGGAGACCCCCGACACGGGCCTCGATCTCGCCGTCCCGGCACTCGCGGTGCTGAAGCAGCCGCACAACGCAACCGTCATCGCCAGCGCCACCGGTGCGCTCAGACGCCTCCCGACTCCACACCGCACAGAGACCAGTCGAGCCTCTCTTCTCATCGCACAACCCGAGCGGCTACCACCAGTCAATGAGTCTACCGGGCGCGGCGCGACTCTTCGAAGACAAGGGGATTGCGCGGGACGGGGGCTGGCACCGCTAGCAACCAGCAGCACTGGCGTGTCGTCAATCAGTGCAGGCGATGATCGTGCCGGTCTCGCCGACCGCCCAGCCGTGGGTGGCGTCGCGGAAGACGATCGCGTAGAGGCGGTTGCCCACGGTGGACGGGTCGTGCTCGGCCCAGTTAGCGCCGCCGTCGTCGGTGTAGAAGAGCTCGCCCTGGTAGCCGGCGACCCAGCCATGCCGGGCATCGGTGAAGGCAATAGCGCCGAAGCGGACGTCATCGAACGCGGTGATGTCGTGGGTCGTCCAGCGTTGGCCGCCGTTCGTCGTCTGGGACACCACCCCGTGGTTGGCCGTCCCGTCGTCCTGCGAGCCGCTCACCCAGCCGAGGGTTGGGCTCAGGAACGTCTCGCCCGCCACGGTCTGGCTTCGCCGCGAAGGGGCGGTGTAGGAACGGGCCCAGCTTGCGCCGCCGTCTGCCGTACGCAGGATCTCGCCGTCGGTCTGGATCCAGCCGTGGCGGCGGTCGGTGAACTGCACCGACTCGAGATCCTCATGAGTCCCGGACTGCTGCGCGCTCCACGTTCGCCCGCCGTCCGCGGTCGTCTCGATCACGCCGCCTGAGCCGACAATCCAGCCGTGCTGGTCGTCAACGAACCAGACGCCATAAAGGTTGCCGTCACGGACGAGGTGCGGATTCTCGACCGTCCAGTGCGCTCCCCCGTCAGAGGTCATGAGCAGGAGGTTGTGAACCCCTACTGCCCAGCCATGCCGTTGGTCGGCGAAGGACACCGCGCTCAGGCCGTTCGTGCCGCCAGCATGCTGTGCGTGCCAACTCCGCCCACCATTGCTCGTCGCGCGGATCGTTGGACGGTCGATCCCGCCGACCGCCCACCCGTGCGCGGTATCCGGGAATGAAAGGCCAGTCAGGTCGTCGCTGGTGCCCGGCCGGACACTCTGCACGTGCCAGCGACACGGGGGCGCTCCCACCCGTGCGCCCCCGCTGGCGGTGCTGGCGCAGCCACTCAGCGGAGCAACCATGCCGACGCACAGGACGCCAAAGCAGGCGACACGTCTACCCACGGCGACATCCTCCCATATCGCCTCTCCAGCGCCGATGGCGGTCGCCGCTGAGCTTGACTCGCAAGGCGGACTCAGATCACACCGCGCCGTCCCCGGCTGAGAGCTTGAGCAGACGCTGTGCGTTGCCGTGCAGGTACAGCTCGCGCGTCTCAAGGTCGAGGCCGAGCTCGTCGATGCCATCGAGGGCCGCGGCGTGGCCGATCATCGGAAAGTTGGTGCCGAAGAGGACCTTGCGCCGGCCGCCGCTTCCTGTCATATAGCTCACGAGCTCGGGTGGAAAACGGCGGGGTATGTACGCGGAGGTGTCGATAAACACGTTCTGGTGTTTGCGGCAGACCGCGACCATCTCCTCAGTCCAGGGGTAGCCGATGTGGCCACCGATGATGACCAGCTCGGGAAAATCGATCGCGACCTGGTCGATGTAGGGGATCGGGCGCCCGGTCTCGGATGGTCGCAGCGGGCCGGTATGCCCAACCTGGGTGAAGAACGGGACACCCAGCTCGACGCACGCCGCGTACAACGGGTAGTACCGCCGGTCGGTGGGTGGTGCTTCCCACAGCCACGGCACGACCCGCAGGCCTTTGAAGCCGAACTCCGCGACGCATCGACGCAGCTCCCGGACTGCTTCCATCGGCCGGTTGAGGTCCACAGCAGCCACGCCCGCGAAGCGTGACGGGTGCTCGGCAACCCAGCCCGCAACCTCGTCATTGGAGATCAGCGCCAGCTGGTGCGGCGCCGTCCATGCCGACAATAGCCCGAAGTCGACGCCCGCCGCGTCCATTGCTTCGATCGTCGCCGCGAGCGGTGGCTGCTCGGACGGAGTCCCCGCTCCCGTCCAACGACGCAGGGAGGCGAACATGTCATGCTCGATGAACCGAAGCGTCGGGTGCTGCATCCACACGTCGATCACCATTACCCCATTCCAGCAGAAACGCGACCGCCGCCAGAGCAGGCAGCGCACGCGTCAGGAACGACATGGACGTCGTGGAGACCGCGGCTGCTTGGCGCCGAACGCCCGCGTCCGAAAGAGGACGCGGGCGACGAGCCGCTCACGAGCGACGAGAGTGTGTCCTCGCGCCTGTTCAGGCCATCGCTGCGGATCCGATCTCGGGGTGGTGTTGCATGAATTCGACCAGGCGGTCGACGTAGCTGGCAAAGGGGGGAACGCGGATCCCGCTGCCGGCGAGATCGGCTTGCGTGTGGTCGGTGAGGTAGTGGGTGGGGTGAGCGTAATAGTCGACCGCCTCGGGTGGGATCCGCAGCAGCCTGTGAGCGCCCGGGACGTGAGCGAGCACTCCCTTGGCGACCTCTCGTGGTAGCCCGACTGTGATGACCTTGCGGCCGGTGGCGTCGGCCAGCGTGTCGACCATTTCCGCGACGGTCAGAGGCTGCGGGTCGGCGAGCTGATATGTGCGCCCTGCCGACCGGGGGTGGGCGCTCAGGTAGCCGACAGCGTCGATGACGAAGTCGCGCGGCACGACATTGATACGCGTCACGGTTGGGTCGCCGGCCAGCGGCAGGACGGCGACCTTGGGGAGAACGGCGACCATGGGTTGGCGCAGCAGCCACTGCATGACGAAGTACGGCCCGTCGAACTTCTGTGTCTCGCCAGTGCGGCTGTCGCCGACGACGATCGCGGGACGGTAGATCGTCGCCGGCAACCCGGCCGCCATCCGCCGGCGGACCTCAGCTTCGGCGTCGTGCTTGGTCTCCTCGTAATAGTTGTTAAACGGCGCTCCGACCTCGAGATCGTCCTCGCCGAACGGCCCGGCGTAGCGACCGCTGACATAGCAGGTGCTGAAATAGTGCAGTCGCTCAAGGCCCGAACATCGTGCAATCGCGTCCAGCACATTGCGGGTTCCCTGCACGTTGACCCGAACCGCGAGCTCGCGCTGTACCGCCAAGTCGTACACGGCAGCGAGATGCCAGACCTCGGTCACGTCAGCCAGACCGCGCTCGTTGAGCCCAAGCCCCGGCTGGGTGATGTCTCCTTCCACCAGGTGCACACGACCGGCCAGAGAAGCATCGGCGGAAGCGAGCTCCTCCACGCGTCGACCCGCCAGGCCAGCGTACTGCGGCTGCACGAGGCAGATCGCCTCGCCGTCGGAACGGCGCAGGATCCCCGGCAGCAACGCGCTGGCCAGAAACCCAGGAAACCCCGTCATCAACACCGTCATATGGTCACCTCTTCAGCGAATACCAGAAAATCACGCTGGTTGCAGTTCACGACCACGACCCGGTTCTCACCGAACAGCCTGTGGATCGCGCCCTGGGACGGCGGCTCCGCTCGGGTTTTGCGTGTCCCGTTTTGTCGCACCGAGGCTCCTCTAGAGGCCAACCGGTTCGCTGGTGCGCACCCGCGTCACGAAGTCGGCCTCGTCAAAGCGCGCGAGTCGGCGCTTGAACGCGTCAGAAAACGATGGCCATAGCGTGTGATTGCGGCCGTCAGGGCCAACGTACCAGCTCTGGCAGCCGCCCTCGTTCCAGACTGTGTGCTGCAGCCGCGCCTGGATGTCCTGGTTGTAGCGCTGCTCGACGTCCTCGCGAACCTCGACGCTGGTCAGACCATGCGCGTCCATCGTTCTCAGCGCGTCGACGATGAAGCCGGCGTGCGCCTCGATCACATTGATCATCGAGTTGTTTCCGAGCCCCGTGTTCGGCCCCATCACCATGAAGTGGTTCGGGAAGTTCGCGACCGCCGTTCCGAGGTAGGCGCGGATCCCTCCGCCGTCGCTCCAATGCTCCTTGAGCGTCCGCCCGTCGCGGCCGACCACGCCTGAGGCGTGCGGCGGATCAAACACATGGAAGCCGGTGCCGAGGAGAATCGTGTCGAGCTGAACGTGTCGCCCGGTATTCGTGATCACGCCGTCCGGGACAACTTCGCGGATACCGTCGCTGACCAGCTCGACATTCGGCTCGGTGTAGGACCGGAGGTAGTCGTTGCTGAACATGATGCGCTTACAGCCGATCCGGAAGTTGGGGGTCAGCCGCGCGCGAACGTCGGGATCCGGCACCTGCTTCTCAAGATGTCGGCGTGCGAGCCGCTCGAGCGCTGTGAGGAGGCGCTGGTCGTACACGAGCCCGACCACAAGCCCCTCGGCCGAGTAGTACAGCGACGACCGGACCGCGCGCTGCAGCACCGGAAAGCGCGCAAACAAGCGCTTCTGAAAATCGGAATGCGGGTGATCCAGGCGCGGCAACACCCAGCCGGGGGTGCGCTGGAAAACCGTCAACGTCGCTGCCTGCTTTTGCACCTCGGGGATGAACTGCGCCGACGAGGCGCCGGTACCGATCACACCGACGCGCTCACCGCGCAGATCATGGTCGTGATCCCAGCGGGCAGAGTGAAAGCACGCGCCTTGGAAGTCGGCCAGCCCAGGAATGTCGGGGTACCTCGGCTCGACCAGACCGCCGGCCGCAGCGACGAGCACCTCGGCGCTCAGCGACCCGCGGCTCGTGTCGATATGCCACAACTGCGCGTCCCCGTCCCACCGCGCGCCTTGGACCTCGGCGCCAAACCGCAGATGGCCCTCGATCCCGCGTTCGCGCGCGGTGCGGCGCAGGTACTCGAGGATCTCCGGCTGCGGCGCGAACATCCGGCTCCAATTTGGGTTCAGCTGGAACGAGTACGAATACAGATGAGCCGGCACGTCGCAGGCGCACCCAGGGTACGTATTCGCCCACCACGTGCCCCCGAGCGCCGCGTCGCGCTCAAGCACCAAGAAGTCATCGACGCCGGCCTCGCGCAGCTTGATCGCCACCCCGAGACCGCCGAACCCCGCGCCGATAATCGCCACGCGCACATCGCGCACATCGCGCACATCGCGCACATCGCGCACATCGCCATCAGAGCCGTTCATCTCCAGCCTAGCCGTGCTCGCAGTCACGTCCCGGACGATAGCCCCTTCCCGGCCCCCCACCGAGCCCACGCCTGTCCTTGTGCTCAAGCAATCACGGCGCGCACCGCACGAGGACGGATCCTTTCGTCGCGCAACACACGCGCGCGCCCGGCACGGCGATGACCGCTCCCGACACCCGAACTGGGCGGAACGCCATGGCAATTTCCTTGTTCCCGCGGGCGATGTTTGCTTGCGGGTGTACGATGGAGGTTCGCTTCGCCTAGATCTCGGCGAGCGATGATTTGCCGGCCTCTAGATCCCGGACGATGCGGCGCATCGGCCTCACGCGAGTGAGCGCCGACCGAAGCCGCCAGGGGCCACGTTCGTTCAGCTTGAGCAGTATCTGGAAGCCACGTGCGTCATGACGCAGCGCGCGCCGGCGAGCGCTTGCGTCAACGAGGAGATACACGATGGCCAACCCCACACTCACCACCCAGGCCACGACCACAGGTCCCAGCTCAGGACGACACGCGGGCGATGTGATCCAACACATCGTGCTGCTGAGGTGGAAGCCCGATACCACTGACGTCCAGATCGACGCCGCCTTTGGTCAGGCACAGGAACTCGTCAACGGGATCGACAGCGTCAACCGAATCACACTTGGGCGCAACCGCGGAAACGCCGACCACGGGTTCACGCACGCGTTCATCGTCACGCTATCGGACGGCGCGGGTCTCACCACCTACCTCAACCATCGGTTGCGAGCGTGGTACCTGAGTGAGGTCATCAATCCACTCGTGGACGCACGAGTCGAGATCGACATACCTGTGGATGCCTCCCACGAGCGCGCGAAGGGATCCAGCCTCAACTGGGACTGGGACTGGGGCGCAACCCGTGTTTCAGCGAGCGCCGCCGCAGCGGCACTACGGTGGGAAGAGACGCAAGCCGCTCTCTAGTGCCGTGATTCACAACTGTCACCACTGCCCGGTAGCACGGAACTGCCACATCAGGACACCAGCCTCGGACTTTGCGCCGACCGGTCACCGCAGGCAACTCGATCATCGCGCGAGGATGACCTCGGCGGACCCCACGGTCGTGTGTTGACCGTCGGCGTTCTCTGTCCAGAGCTCCAGATCCACGATCCGCGAGGCGCCGTGCTCGCAAAGGCCGACGATGCGCCACATGACAGGTAAAGGCATCGCCGACGCGATCCATGCCCCGGTACGAAGCCGAGATTCGGCGCACGAACCCACCATGGCCGAGCCAATCCGACACCATCTGTCCCAGCGCCGCGTCCTTGAGCCGACCGTGGACGAGGTTGTCACCGAGTTGTAGGCCTGAGGGAAGTCTGCGTCGTAGTGCAGCGGGTTGAAATCGCCCGAGCCGGCGGCGAACTTGACGAGCTGCGCGCGGTCGGGCGCCTTCGTTAGGGGCGGGAGCTCGGTCCCCACCTCAAGCTGTGTGGGCGTGCACATCGTCCCTCCTACGCCTGCTCGACCTGCAGGTCAAGCAGAGTCGCTCGCTGGGCACGATCGCAGTGGTCAGTACCGAGGCCACGTATCGCGACGGGTCCGGAGACATCGTCGCTCACGAGCGCTCGCAGTTCATTTTCTATTAGTGGGCAGAAAATCCGGCCGCGGCTTCTATGACTGCGCCGCGCCGTCTGCTGCTCGGTCGGCTCCGGCGGGGAAGAGCAAGCAACGCAGCCAGCCAGGCCGGAGTTCAGCTAAGGCCGCGCTCGCTACCGTTTAGATCCGACGCGCGGCGAGCTTCGGTAGGCAGTTCGTGGCGTTCGTGGTCTGCATGCGCTCGCACGGAGACCCACGCCAGGCGTCTTGAGTGACGATCGGGTGACCGGACTCTCACGCTCATTTCATCTTTCTCCGAGAGACTTCAGATGTTCAGTGAAACTGACACTCATTCCCAGGACGGCAACACCAGCGGTCGCCGGGACTTCACTAGCCAGCAATCCCGCCGGGCGCCTCGCACCTAGGGCGCCCGGCGGGACGCGAGCGTGCGCCCACTCCGGTAACTTCGCGAAACGCCCATGCCGCTCATCAGCCCGAGAGCGAACCGGCGCGCTGACTTGGTCGGGACCACGATCTGGAGGCGTCTGTACGTGAGCTCTGCACGCCGTCGTAGACCTCCCGTGAGCTCCGACGCCGGACATCTGCACGCGCATGGCCAGGTGCCCGTGCTCGGGCGCTTCTTTCCTGCGCCCGTGGCCGCGAAGGTTCCCGAGATCATCTTCCTGTTCTGGGTGGTCAAGATCCTGACCACCGCCGGCGGGGAAGTCACTTCTGACTACCTCAAGACGTATGGGAATTTCGGGGGCGGCGGCACGGAGGTCGCGCTGTTCGTCATCGCGCTCGTCCTGCAGTTCGCGACTCGCCGGTACCGAGCCTTCGCGTATTGGTTCCTGGCCTACGCGATCGCGATCGCCGGTACCGGGATCTCGGACTTCCTTCATCTCGACGTCCACATCCCCTATGTGGGGACGACCATCCTGTGGGCGGTCATCCTCGCCGCCGTCTTCTGGACCTGGCAGCGCAGCGAGGGAACGCTGTCCATCCACAGCATCACCACACAGCGACGCGAAGCGTTCTACTGGGCCACCGTGTTCGCAACCTTTGCCCTGGGCACGGCGCTCGGGGACTTCACGGCAACCTCGCTCGGCATGGGCTACCTGGCCTCGGCAATCTTCTTCCTCGTGGTCATCTTGCTCCCGGCGCTGGCCTGGCGGCGATTCGGCCTGAACAGCATTGCGGCGTTCTGGATGGCCTACATCGTCACGCGGCCGCTGGGAGCATCGATCGCTGACTACATCAGCAAACCACCGAGCACCACCGGAATAGGCTTCGGCAACGGCCCGACCGCGGTGGTGTTCGGTGTGGCTACCGTTCTCCTGGTTTCGTACCTGGCCATCGCTCGGCCCGACATCCAGCGGTCCGTTGGGCCCGCCACCGAGGACGGCCGTCCGGCCCGATGACGGGTGCCCGGTCGCGCGAGCTAGGACTGAGCGGGCTTGTGCCGGTAATACGGGCCGGACTGCTTGCTCAGGATGAGCACCACAGCCGAGCATTCGACGAGCCAGAAGACCCCGCTGGCGATGACCGTCCACACGGGGGCTGAGGACGCCGACACATGCGCAACGTCGTAGAACAGGGTGAGGGTGTGGCACCCGACCCACACAGCGAAGAGAATCCTGGCCCAGTTATGCCCGCGGCCGTTCGCCCACGCCAGCACCGCGAACACAGCCCAGCTGATGCCGATATCCAGCGGGTACGCGCTGCTCCGGGGAGTCGCCGGCAGTATCGGGACGCCGAGCAGTCTGAGCGCTGCGCAGACGTACATCAGCCTGACGGCCCAGAACACGGTCGGTTGCGACCGTGGCACCCCGGGACGCAGACGGATCCAGATCGCGCTTTTGATCAGGTCGGCGGCCTCTCCCGGCCGGGGCCGCTGCTGACCGTCGCCGGCGCCGGCCATCAGCACCGCGAGGATCTCCTGCTCGTGCTCGTGCCGGAACGCCCGCGGGTAGCAGGCCAGCAGCCGCCGGTAGCGTCGCTCAAGGGCGGCGGGATCACTCACGTCGCCATCCCTGAGGCCGGCTTGAGTCGCGACATCGCCACATGGGCGTTTGCTTGCAACCGCGCCGCCTCCGCGGCCAGCAGATCCACGCCTGCGGGCGTCAGCCGGTAGTAGCGGCGTAGTCGGCTATCCACGATCTCCTCGCGGTCGACCTCGATCAGCTTGTCCGCGCGTAGACGCTCCAGCGCCGAATACAAGGTTCCGGCCTTCAGCTGCACACGGCCGGCCGAGATCGCCCGGACGTCGGTGATGATCCCGTAGCCATGCTGGCTGCCCGCCGCCAGCGCGGTCAGGATCAGGAACGTCGCCTCTTGCATCGTCCGCTTACCGATACGGAACAGCATATGCAGTTGAACTATCGATTGTCAAGCCAGCGGCGATTGTCGAACAGCGAAGCCGCGTCATGACTCGACGGGCTATGAGTAGAGCTTGGTGAAGGACATCGCTCGCATCGCCTCGAGCACGCCTTCCTTGACTATCCGACCGGCGCCGAGTGGGCTGCTCGGGTGTAATGTCTGCGCGTGGGCATAGACGAGCGGACTGGGACTCGGCTCGGGGGCTACGAGCTCGGCGAGGTACTCGGCCGGGGTGGGATGGGGGTGGTGTACCGCGCGACTCACGTCCACCTCGGACGCGACGTGGCGCTGAAACTGCTCGCGCCGGAGCTGGGCGAGCATCCGGATTTTCGCGAGCGGTTTCTGCGGGAGTCGCGACTGGCCGCGTCGCTCGATCACCCGAATGTGGTCAGCGTGTACGACGCGGGCGACTTCGAGGGGACGTTGTACATCGCGATGCAGTACATCGAGGGGACAGACCTGGCTCAGTTCCTCCGGCAGCGAGGGCGGCTCGAACCCCAGACGGCCGTGACGATGCTCGGTCAGGTGGCAGCGGCGCTCGATGCCGCACACGAACGTGGCCTGATCCACAGGGACGTGAAGCCCGGGAACGTGATGATCGCCTCGGGCCATTGCTACTTGACCGACTTCGGGCTGACGAAGCGTGCGGCCGCGAGCGAGGTTTCCAGCGCTCTGACGCGAACCGGCCATTTTGTGGGAACGGTCGACTACATCGCGCCGGAGCAGATCGCGGGGGAGGCGATCGACGGCCGTGTCGACGTCTACGCGCTCGCCTGCGTGCTGCATGAATGCCTGACGGGCGAATGCCCGTTCAGGAAGGACTCGGACGTGGCGGTGATCTACGCGCATCTCAACGATCCGCCGCCGCGGCCGACGCAGCTGCGACCCGAGCTGCCGCTGGCGATCGACCGGGTGGTGGGGATCGGGATGGCGAAGGCGCCCGAGAACCGTTACTCGACGTGCGCGCAGCTGATCGACGCGGCGAGCGTTGCGCTCGGGGTCAATCCCAGCGGAGCGTCGCCCCGGGAGGCTGAGCGTCCGAACCTAGGTCCACCGAAGCTGGCTTCGACGGTCAGGGGTGACGTGCCGGCGCACTCGAGCAGCCGGCGAGTGGGCCGGCGGCCGCTGATCGCCGCCGCGGCGGTGCTCGCGGTCGCGGTGGTGGCGGTCGTGGTCGCGATCGCGTCCGGTGCGAGCGGGAACCGACAGCACGGGCATGGACTGGCGCGGACTGACGGCGGTACGCCCGCGACGGCGGTGGCCCAGAGCGCTCCCGTCGTGGGCATCCACATCAAGGTGGGCAAGGATCCGATCGGGATCGCGGGTAACTCGCGTGTACTGTGGGTCGCCAACCACGAGGCCTCGACCGTCACGCGGGTGAGCCTGAACGGCAGCATCAGGACCGACATCGCGGTGGCGCCGGGGCCGTTCGGCGTGCTGAATACCGGCGGCACGTTCTGGGTGACGAACGCCGTGGCCGATGAGGTGACGCCGATCAGCGTCGCGACCGGCCTGCCGGGAAAGCCGATCCACGTCGGGCGCCACCCGAAGTATCTGACCGGCGACGAGAACTCGGTGTTTGTCGCAAACTCGGGCAGCGGAACCGTGAGCGTGATCAACGCCCGCACCGCCCAGCCGATCGGTGCGCCGATCCGCGTCGGGAATAATCCGCAGGGGATCGCGTTCAGCGGCACGGCGGTGTGGGTCGCGGACACCGCCGATGACAACGTCGATCGCATTGTCGACGGCGCCGTTATCAAGACAATCCCCGTCGGGCCGGATCCGGTCGGCGTCGCTGTCGGCGACAACGCGGTATGGGTGGCCAACGAAGGCAACGACACGGTATCGCGCATCGACCTGAGTGGCCAGGGCACCGCGACCAAGACGATCCGCGTGGGCAAGGCACCGTTTGCGATCGCGTTCGGTCAAGGCTCCGCATGGGTCACGAACAGCGGCAACGACTCGGTCATGCGGCTCGCCGCCACCACCGGAGATCCGATCGGAAGCCCGATCAAGGTCGGCCAGGACCCAACCGGCATCGCGGTGATCAACGGCGCCGTGTGGGTGACGAACCGTGGCTCGGACTCCGTCTGGCGAATCCAGCCTTAGTGGCGCCGTCTTCTAGGGAGCCGCGCCCACCACGGCTCGGAAGCTCGCATCTGCCCGTACCGAGGCGGTCAGTGTGCGTGGGGGTCCACGTCACACTCCCATCAGCGAGCATCCGGGGCGGCTGAGCGCCCCCGGGAGCGTTCGCTCGAGCTGCTCCTCGAGCCAGTGCGCGGTCCCGACGACGGCGTTGACGTTCACGCCGGTCTCGATACCCTCGCGCTCGAGGACCCACGCGAGGTCCTCGGTCGCGAGGTTGCCGGTTGCGCCCGGCGCGAACGGACAGCCCCCGGCACCGCCGACCGAGGACTCAAACAGCGTCGCGCCCGCGTCAAGCGCGGCGAGCGCGTTGGCAACCGCGGTGTTGCGCGTGTCGTGCAGGTGCACCCCGCAGGGCAGGCCGTGGGCGCCCGCCCGCTTGACGGCGCTCCGCACCTGTCGGGGCACCGCCACGCCGATCGTGTCGGCGAGCATCAGCTCGGCCGCCCCGGCGTCCGCCATCCTGGCCAACAGGTCGTCGACGACGCCGGAATCCACCGCGCCCTCGAACGGGCACCCGAAGGCGACGCTCACCGTGCCGGCGACCGTCGCCCCCTCCGCGACGGCGCGCGCGATCAGCTCATACGCTGCCTCGGCGGCCTCGTCGCGCGAGCGGTTCACATTTGCCCGGGCGAACGCCTCCGTCGCCATGATGGCCACGTGGACCGTCCGGATGCCAGCGGCGAGCGCGCGGTCGAGGCCCCGCGGGTTGAGAACGAGAGCGGAGATGGCGGCGTCGCCTGCGTCGCCGTCGAGGACGCCGAGGACCTGCTCGGCGCCGGCCATCTGCGGGACACGGTCGTCTCGCACAAAGCTCACGGCCTCAATTCGCTTCAGGCCTGCGTCGGCTAGGCGGCGACACAGATCGGCGCGGGTTTGCGGCGTGAGCGCCTTGCGCTCGTTCTGCAGGCCGTCCCGCGGCCCCACGTCGCACAGCGCGATGGCCGTCACGTGATTCCCTCCGCCACGAGGTTGGCGCGCTCATCCGGCGATTGGCCGAGCAGCTGGCCAAAGATCAAGTCGTTGTCCGCGCCGGGAAGCGTGGGGTTAGCGCCAGCCGAGCGCCGGCGCGATGTGGGTGATGATGTTCTCGATGACATGAGCGTTGTATTGGACGCCGAGCTGGTTGGGCACGGTCAGCAGCAGCGTGTCGGCGGCCTGGATCGCCTCGTCGGTGCGGAGCTGCTCAACCAGCACGTCGGGTTCGGCTGCGTATGAGCGCCCGAAGATCGCGCGTGTGTTCTCGTCGATCATGCCGATCTGATCGAGGGAGTCGCGGTCGCCGGCGAAGTAGGCGCGGTCGGTGTCGGTGGTGAGCGCGAAGATGCTGCGGCTGACCGATACCCGCGGCTGACGGTCATGCCCGGCCTCGTCCCACGCCTCGCGGTAGGCCTCGATCTGCTTGCGCTGCTGGACGTGCAGGGGTTCGCCGGTTTCGTCGTCCTTCAGCGTCGAGCTTTGCAGGTTGAGCCCCAGGCGGGCCGCCCAGACACTGGTTGCGTTCGATCCCGACCCCCACCAGATCCGCTCTCGCAAACCAGCCGAGTGCGGCTCGATCCGCAGCAGTCCCGGCGGATTGGCGAACATGGGCCGCGGGCTCGGCTGCGCGAACGCGTTGCCTTCCAGCACCTCCAGCGCGACCTCAGTGTGCTTGCGCGCCATGTCGGCATCGCTGTCGCCGTCGGCGGGGGCGTAGCCGAAGTACCGCCAGCCATCGATCACCTGCTCGGGCGAGCCCCGGCTGATTCCCAGCTGGAGCCGGCCACCCGCGATCAGATCAGCCGCCCCGGCGTCCTCCGCGAAGTACAGCGGGTTCTCGTAGCGCATATCGATCACGGCGGTACCGATCTCGATCCGCGACGTCCTCGCGCCGATCGCTGCCAGCAGCGGGAACGGCGAAGCGAGCTGGCGCGCGAAATGGTGCACTCGGAAGTACGCGCCGTCGGCGCCTAATTCCTCCGCTGCGACCGCCAGCTCGATCGACTGCAGCAGCGCATCCGCTCCCGAGCGCGTCCGCGATTGCGGGCTAGCGTTCCAGTGACCGAAGGAGAGGAATCCGATCTTCTTCATGCGTTCTTGAATCCCGGCCGGACCGACAAGCAAGCCAACCGGTCTGCACTGCGACAGGCTAGCGACGAGCCTCGAGTTCGCTGATCCGGTCCAGCAGCTCGCATACGAGCACAGCGCCGGCGTAGTTGAGCCCGAGGTCACGGCGGAGCCGCTCCGCTCGCGCCACCCGAGCGGCGCTGCTCGAGTGAAAGCGTGGGGTGTCTGCCTCCCCGGCCGGGTGTGGCTCAAACAGCCCGAACTCCAGGTAGCGCCTCACGTGCACCACCTTGACCCCCGCCCGTCTGGCGACGACGGTCAGCTCGACCGTCTCCTCCGCGGCGAGGTCGCGATCAGCCGGCCCGGTGTGCCTGTCTGCGTTCATGGTCATGCCTCCCGCGGGTCAAGGCTCGGGCTTTCGGCGAGCTGCTCATAGAGCTCGCGCTCACGGTCCGACAGCTGTTTCGGTACGACGATCTTGACGATGGCGTGGAGATCACCGCTCCCGCCCCCGCGCTGGGGAAGTCCCCGTCCCCGGAGCCGCAGCCGTCGGCCGCTGGACGAGCCGGCCGGGACCCGGACCCGGGCGGTCCCGGTCGGAGTCTCGACCGTGACGGTCGTCCCGAGCGCCGCCTGCGATGGTGTGATCGGGACATCGACATCAAGATCGTCATCGCCGCGCCGGCGGAAGCGTGGATGCGGCTTCAGCGCGACCCGCAGGAACAGATCGCCGGGCGGACCGCCCCCGCGCCCCTCGCCGCCTTGTCCGGCCAGGCGGATCAGCTGCCCGTCACGAACCCCGGCGGGAAAGTTGACGCTGACCTCACGGCCGTCCAGCGTCAACCGCCGCCGGCCGCCGGCCAGCGCATCCTCGAGCGACAGTTCCAGCAGCGCCTCGCGGTCGCGGCCGCGCAGGGGCCCGTCGGCGCGGTCGGCACGCGCCCCGAACAGCGCCTCGAAGAGATCCCCGCCGAACTCAACCCGGCCGTCGCCGAACTCAACCCGGCCGTCGCCGAACCGCTGCTGAGCGAAGAAGTCCTCGAAGCTCTCCTCAGGCGCCTCGCGCTCCGCCTCCCGCCAACGAGCGCCGAGGCGGTCATAACGCTCCCGCTTGTCGGCGTCGGACAGAACCTCGTAGGCCTCGCCGAGCTGCTTGAAGCGCTCCTCAGCGTCGCTGTCGGAGTTCAGGTCCGGGTGATACTCGCGCGCCAGCTTCCGGTACGCGCGCCGGATCGCATCTTGGTCCGCGTCGCGCGGGACGCCCAGCACCTCGTAATAGTCCGTATAGCTCAGCGGCATCTGTCATGGAATCCTGCCTCAAACCGGCCGGACGCGACGGCGCCGGCGATGCGGTGGTTGGCGAAGCCGAGGGCGCGCTGCTGCCCGTTGCGCCTCAGCCGCGCGACGCCGAGCTCAGCTGAGCGCCGGGATCACCTCGGCCGCCAGCCGCTCGAGCTGTTGCGCGTCGTCGAGGAGCGGGTTGAGCAGAACCAGCTCCGCACCGGCGTCCGCCACCGCACGGATGCCGGCGGCGCACAGCTCCGCCGGGCCCGCAAGGATGTGTTCCGACCAGCCGCCGCGACCGTAGTGACGCGTGAGCGCATGCTCGAGTCGCTGGCGCCCGCGCGCCGCATCGTCCTCGACGTGGACGTAGACGCGCTTGCCGATCGCGAACGTGTCGGGCTCGCGGCCCTGAGCACTCAACTCCTCCCTGACCACCTTGACCTGCTCGGCGAACTGAGCCGTCGTCTGCGAGCCGGCGCCCATGAACCCGTCCGCGTGCCGAACCGCGCGCCGCATCCCGGCCGGCGCGCTGCCACCGAACCAGACTGGCGGGTACGGCTTCTGCACCGGCTTGGGCTCCATCGAGACTCCTTGGAGCCTCCAGAACTGACCATCAAAATTGATCTCACGCTCCGTCCAGCACGCCTTCATCAGCGCCAGGGACTCGTTGAAGCGGGCAACCGGCCTGTCCGGGTCGACGCCAAAGGCGCCGAACGGG
>Ga0302181_10000763_pt1 | contig 25574 bp, 16 predicted proteins | sample I_Palsa_E3_3_FD_198786 | JGI IMG/M metagenome (GOLD analysis project Ga0302181, IMG submission 198786) | Peat permafrost microbial communities from Stordalen Mire near Abisko, Sweden - I_Palsa_E3_3 | ecosystem: Environmental > Terrestrial > Soil > Palsa > Peat permafrost | place: Sweden...
TACCGGCGGATCGCCCAGCGCTCGCGCCACTCGGCGGGCAGCGCGTAGGTGGCGGCCGCGGCCGGCATCCCCGCGTGGAAGGCGGTGTCGAAGCAGGCGACGGCGGGCAGCCCGGGCAGTGCCTCGCCGACCGCGTCGATGCCGGCCAGTGATTTGTGCTGGTGCAGCGGCGCCAGGTCGGTCAGCTCGTCCAGGGCGCGGCGCACGCCCGCGTCGATGCGCACCGGCTGGGTGAACTGCCGGCCGCCGTGCACCACGCGGTGCCCGACCGCGTCGGCACTGCTCGCGCCCACCCGGTCCAGGGCAGCGGCCACCGCGTCGGGGCCGAACTCCCCTTGCTGCGCGGGCAGCTCCTCGCTGACCGCCAGGCGGTCGCCCGGCTCCAAGACGCTCAGCTTGAGCGAGCTGGAGCCCGCGTTGACGACGAGGATCCGCATCAGTACGGCCAGGACCAGTTGCCGATCTCGGGCGTGTCTTCGCCGTACTCGCGGGTGTAGGTGGTCGCGTTGAGCCGGCTGTCGGTCATCAGCTGGCGGACGTGCCCGGCCTTGGTGGCCAGACCTGGCACCCGGTCGATGACGTCGATGACGAGGTGGAACCGGTCCAGGTCGTTGAGCCGGACCATCTCGAACGGCGTCGTGGTGGTGCCCCGCTCCTTGTACCCGCGCACGTGCAGGTTGTCGTGCCCGTGCCGCCGGTAGGTCAGCCGGTGGATCAGCCACGGATAGCCGTGGAAGGCGAAGATGACCGGCCGGTTGGCCGTGAACAGCGCGTCGTACTCGGGGTCGGACATTCCGTGCGGGTGCTCGGTCTCCGGCAGCAGCCGCATCAGGTCGACCACGTTGACCACCCGGACCTTCAGCTCCGGCAGGTGCTGGCGCATCAGGTCCACGGCGGCCAGCGTCTCCAGCGTCGGGACGTCGCCGCAGCAGGCCATCACGACGTCCGGCTCGCCCGGTGCGTCGTTGCTGGCCCACTCCCAGATGCCGGCGCCCCGGGTGCAGTGGATGATCGCGTCATCCATCGACAGCCAGCTGGGCTGCGGCTGCTTGCCCGCGACGATGACGTTGACGTAGTTACGCGACCGCAGGCAATGATCGGCGACCGACAGCAGGGTGTTGGCGTCCGGGGGCAGGTAGACCCGGACGACCTCGGCCCGCTTGTTCAGCACCACGTCCAGGAAGCCCGGGTCCTGGTGCGAGAAGCCGTTCTGGTCCTGCCGCCAGACCAGGGACGACAGCAGGTAGTTCAGCGAGGCGACCGGCCGCCGCCACTCGATCCGGTTGCAGGCCTCGAGCCACTTGGCGTGCTGGTTGAACATCGAGTCCACGATGTGGATGAACGCCTCGTAGCAGTTGAACAGCCCGTGCCGGCCGGTCAGCAGGTAGCCCTCCAGCCAGCCCTCGCACTGGTGCTCCGACAGCACCTCCATCACCCGGCCGTCGGGCGCCAGGTGATCGTCGGTGGGCAGGATCTCCGCGTCGAAGACCCGGTTCGTCACCTGGAACACGTCCTGCAGCCGGTTGGAAGCCGTCTCGTCCGGGCCGAACAGCCGGAAGCTGGCCGGATTCAGCCGGATCACGTCCCGTAGCCAGGCGCCGAGCACCCGGGTCCCCTCGACCTCGTCGGTGCCGCCCCTGGTCACCTCGGCCGCGTAGGCGCGGAAATCCGGCAGGTCCAGGTCCCGCAGCAGCAGGCCGCCGTTGGTGACCGGGTTGGCGCCCATCCGGCGATCACCGGCGGGGGCCAGCGCGGCCAGCTCGCCGATCAGCGTCCCGTTGTCATCGAACAGCTCCTCCGGCCGGTAGCTGCGCATCCAGTCCTCGAGCAGGCGGAGGTGCCCGGGGTTGCCGCGCACGTTGGTGATCGGCACCTGGTGCGCGCGGAAGGTGCCCTCCACCTGGACGCCGTCCACGGTCTTGGGGCCGGTCCAGCCCTTGGGGGTCTTGAGGACGATCATCGGCCACCGGGGCCGGGTCAGATCGCCGTCCTCCCGGGCCCGCTTATGGATGTCGCTGATCTCCGCGACCACCTGGTCCAGGGTCGCGGCGAGCTGCTGGTGGACCAGTTCCGGGTCGTCCCCGGTGACCTGGTGCACCGTGTAGCCGTAGCCCTCGAACAGGGAGACCAGCTCGGTCTCTGGGATGCGGGCCAGGATCGTCGGGTTGGCGATCTTGTACCCGTTCAGGTGCAGGATCGGCAGCACCGCGCCGTCCGTGACCGGGTCCAGGAACTTGTTGGAGTGCCAGCCGGTGGCGAGCGGCCCAGTCTCCGCCTCACCGTCCCCCACGACGCACACCGCGATGAGGTCGGGGTGGTCGTAGACCGCGCCAAACGCGTGCGACAGCGAATACCCCAGCTCGCCGCCCTCGTGGATGGAGCCGGGCGTGTCCGGCGCGGCGTGGCTGGGAATCCCGCCGGGGAAGGAGAACTGGCGGAACAGCCGCTGCATCCCGGCCGCGTCCCGGCTGATGTTCGGGTAGAACTCGCTGTAGGTGCCCTCGAGGTACGTGTTGGCCACGATGCCCGGGCCGCCGTGACCGGGCCCGGTCACGTAGATCATGTTGAGGTCATGGTTGCGGATCAGCCGGTTGGCGTGCGCGTAGATCAGGTTGAGTCCCGGCGTGGTCCCCCAGTGGCCCAGCAGTCGCGGCTTGATGTCCTCGCGCCGCAGCGGCTCCCGCAGCAGCGGATTGTCCATCAGGTAGATCTGGCCCACGGACAGGTAGTTGGCGGCGCGCCAGTAGGCGTCGATCTTGTCCAGTTCGGTCTTGCTCAGCGGTGCCTGGTCGGTATCAGTCACGGGTTACTCCTGCGCTCGGAATCCGGGAGCCGCCGGCACGGTCCCCCGCCCGAGGATAGTCAGTGGTAGTTACACCTCTGCGGCCCGGTCGCGCTCCATTCAGCGTCCCACGCAGCCATCCTGCGGCGATTGAGCAACCGCCGGATGACGACTGCGGAAACAGTGAGCAACAGGGCGAGACCCAGTGCGGCCGTCAGGCCCGCGAGCACGGCTGTTCACCCTCGTCACCTGCGCACCGCCGCTGGCACCCGGCCAGCCATTGCCCTTGTTACCGTCCGGTTCCCCTGGAGAGGCCGATGAAACAGACCGGCGGCGACATGTCAGGCCAGTTGCTGCCCGGTGCTTGCCGCTTGGGCCTGGCCTGCCGCTTGGGCCGGCCCGGCAGCTGGCGCGGGTCAGCGGCCGCGGCGCCCGTCGTCCCGGGACGGCTTGCCGTTCCCGGCTGAGCCGGCTCCCCCGCTGGCGCCGCCCGCTAGGCCGGCCCGGCGGAGCGCGTCGGCCATCGCGCTGTTGCCGGGCGGCTCGTTGCGCCGGTTATCCCCGCGCTGGTCACCCTCGCGCTGGCCAGCCCCGCGCTGGCCACCGCGCTGGGTGCCGCCTTCGTCATGGCCACCGCGCCGGTTGCCGCCTTCGTCATGGCCGGCGCGGCCGTGCCGGCTGCCGTGCTCGTCAGCACCACGCTGCGGGCCGCCCGGCCGGTCGGGCGGTCCCGGACGCGGGGCCCCGGCAGGCGCGCGCTCGCGGCTGGTGGCCGCCGAACCACGGCCCGTTCGGCTGGATGAATCTGCACCGCGGTCGTCCGGCTCGTCATCCAGCCGCATGGTGAGCGAGATGCGCTTGCGCGGGATGTCGACACCGAGCACCTTCACCCGCACCACATCGCCCGGCTTAGCGACCTCGCGCGGGTCCGAGACGAAGTTGCGGGACATCGCGGACACGTGCACCAGGCCGTCCTGGTGCACGCCGATGTCGACGAATGCACCGAACGCTGCCACGTTGGTCACCGAACCCTCGAGGACCATCCCCGGGGTCAGGTCGGCCATCGTCTCCACGCCCTCGGCGAAGGCGGCGGTCTTGAACGCCGGCCTGGGGTCACGTCCCGGCTTTTCCAGCTCGCGGAGGATGTCGGTGACGGTCGGCACGCCGAACCGGTCATCGGCGAAGCTCTGCGGCTGGAGCGTCCGCAGCAGGGCGGTGTTGCCAATCAGGCCCGGCATCCGCGTGCCGGCCGCGGCCAGGATGCGCCGGACCACGGGATAGGCCTCAGGGTGCACGCTGGAGGCGTCCAGCGGGTCGTCGCCGCCGGGGATGCGCAGGAATCCGGCGCACTGCTCGAAGGCCTTCGGGCCGAGCCGCGGCACCTCGGTCAGCGCGCGGCGGCTCCGGAACGGCCCGGCGGTGTCCCGGCGCGCCACGATCCCGTCCGCGAGCCCGCTGCTGATCCCGGACACCCGGGCCAGCAGTGGCGCCGACGCGGTGTTGACGTCGACCCCGACCGCGTTGACGGCGTCCTCCACCACGGCGTCGAGGGAGCGGTACAGCTTGGATTCGGAGACGTCGTGCTGGTACTGGCCGACCCCGATGGACTTCGGGTCGATCTTGACCAGCTCGGCCAGCGGGTCTTGCAGGCGGCGGGCGATCGAGACCCCGCCGCGCAGCGACACGTCCATGCCGGGCAGTTCCCGGGATGCGTACGCGGACGCCGAATAGACCGACGCGCCGGCCTCCGACACCACGACCTTGATCAGCTTGAGCTCTGGGTGTATCCGGATCAGGTCGGCCGCCAGCCGGTCGGTCTCGCGGGAAGCGGTGCCGTTGCCGATCGCGATCAGCTCGACGCCGTGTGCCGCGGCCAGCCGGGCCAGGATGGCGATCGATTCGTCCCAGCGGCGGCGCGGCTCGTGCGGGTAGATCGTTTCGGTCGCGACCGCCTTGCCGGTGCCGTCCACCACCGCGACCTTGACCCCGGTGCGGAAGCCCGGATCCAGCCCCATCGTCGGGCGCGCGCCGGCCGGGGCGGCCAGCAGCAGATCGCGCAGGTTGGCGGCGAAGACACGCACAGCCTCGTCCTCGGCCCGCTGCCACAGCCGCATCCGCAGGTCGACGCCCAGGTGGACCAGGATCCGGGTCCGCCACGCCCAGCGGACGGTCTCGGTCAGCCACCGGTCGGCGGGGCGCCCCGCGTCGGTGATGCCGAACCGGCCGGCGATGGATTCCTCATACCGGGATGGCGCCCGGGCCAGGCCGCTGTCCGGGGCATCCGCCGTCTCGTCCTGGGCGTCCATGGTCAGGTCGAGGACTTCCTCCTTCTCGCCCCGGAACACGGCCAGGATCCGGTGCGAGGGCAGCCGGGTGAACGGCTCGGTGAAATCGAAGTAGTCGGCGAACTTGGCGCCGGCCTCCTCCTGGCCGGCCCGCACCCGGGCCACGAGCCGCCCCGCGGACCACATCCGCTCGCGCAGCTCACCGATCAGGTCGGCGTCCTCACCGAACCGCTCCACCAGAATGGCGCGGGCCCCGTCCAGGGCAGCGGCTACGTCGGCGACGCCGCCGTCCGGGCTGACGTAAGGGGCAGCGGCCTGCTGCGGGTCGTGGTCCGGCTCGGCGAGCAGCAGGCCGGCCAGCGGCTCCAGGCCGGCTTCGCGGGCGATCTGGGCCTTCGTCCGCCGCTTCGGCTTGTAGGGCAGGTAGATGTCTTCCAGTCGCGCCTTGGAGTCGGCCGCCATGATCCGCTGCTCGAGCGCGTCGTCGAGCTTGCCCTGGGCCTGGATCGACTCCAGGATCGCGGTCCGCCGCTCGTCCAGCTCCCGCAGGTAACGCAGCCGTTCCTCGAGCGTCCGCAGCTGGGCGTCATCCAGCGCCCCGGTCATTTCCTTGCGGTAGCGGGCGATGAACGGCACCGTGGCCCCGCCGTCGAGCAGCTCGACCGTCGCGGTGACCTGTTCGGTCCGGACACCGAGCTCGTCGGCGATCCGACGGCTGACGGGCAGCGGGACCACACGCGAGGTGCTGCCCTGCGCCGGGGTAGCGGCGGCCGGCTCAGGTTCCCCGCCCGGCGCGGGAATCCGAACGGACGCGTGGACCGGTTGCTCGACGGGCTTCGTCACGTTTGCTATCCGCTTTCTCGCTGACGGCTACTTACTCTGGCTGACTGTTCTGGGCGGGCCGGCGGTGCCTACGCCCTGCATTCTGCCGCGCCGGGGGCGGCCCCGCACGCTGGACAGGCCGCCACGGCGAGTCGGCCGCAGGCCGCTGCGTCCCCGATTGACAACTTTCGAAATTGTTAGCGTTCACCGTGCGCGATGTTTCTTTTACGTTTTTTTTATGTCTTGCTGACCGTTAAGGGGCAGTTCAGGGCTTTGGTGCCTGATAGATACCGTGTTAAATTGTTGATCTACCATACCTGCCCACTTTCGGCTGATCGGTCCAAAGGCGGAACGCATCGGAGGCAACGGTATGTCCCATGCACCAGATCGTCGTCCCTTCTTCCAACGCCATCGAGCACTTCCCAGGGCCGGCCGGGTGACCGCGGTCCTCCTCGCCGCCGGCGGAGCCGCGCTGATCGCGGTACCGGCCGGCGCCGCCGCCCGTAGCCCGGCCCACACCAGCGCCCCGGCCAGCCGGGACGCCGCCAGCGCCGCGTGCCCCTGGGCCACCTCGCACGCGCCCATCGCGCAGCGGGTCGCGCAGCTCATGAGCCACATGACGATCCCCGACGAGATCACCATGGTCGAGGGCCAGGGCACGACCAACCCCTACGTCTTCTACATGGCCGGTATCCCCAGCCTCTGCATCCCGGCCATGGGCGAGGAAGACGGGCCGAATGGCGTGGCCGACGGGCTGACGGACGTCACCCAGCTGCCCGCGGGCGTCGCGCTGGCCGCTACCTTCGACCCGTCGCTGGCCAGCCAGTACGGCCAGGTCATCGGGTCCGAGGAGGTCGGCAAGGGGGCGAGCGTCAACCTGGGCCCGACGGTCAACATCGACCGTGACCCGCGCTGGGGCCGTTCCTTCGAGACCTACACCGAGGACCCGTACCTCAACGCCTCGCTGGCCACGAACGAGATCGAGGGCGTGCAAAGCACGGGCGAGCTGGACCAGGTCAAGCACTTCGACGCGTACAACCAGGAGACCTACCGCAACACACCGGCCGACGACGACATCGTCAGCGACCGCGTGCTGCAGGAGATCTACATGCCGGCCTTCCAGGCGGCGGTCCAGGACGCAGGCGCGGCCTCGGTGATGTGCGCGTATTCCTACATCAACGGCAACGCCGCCTGCAACAACGCCTACACCGAGACCAACGTGCTGCGGGACCAGTGGGACTTCCCCGGGTTCGTCACCTCTGACTACGGGGCGCTGCACGGCACCGACGGTGCGGTGGACGGCACCGACCAGGAACAGCCGTTCAACACCAACTTCGGCGCCCCGCTGGAGACCGCGGTTGAGAACGGGACGATTCCCCAGTCCGTGCTGAACACGATGGTGCAGCGGATCCTGACCGAGATGTTCCGCTTCAACCTGATCGCCAACCCGCGGACGGGCTCGACCAGCACGCCCGTCACCACGCCGGCGCACCAGGCGGTCGGCACCGACGTCGCCGAGACGGGCACCACGCTGCTGAAGAACTCCGGCTCCGTGCTCCCCCTGCCGGCGGCCTCGGCCGGGAACGTGGCGGTGATCGGCCCGTCCGCCTCGGCCTCGCCGACCTACGGCGGCGGGGGCAGCGCCTACGTGCTCCCGTCGGCGGCCGTGAGCCCGCTGCAGGGCATCGAGGCGGCGGCCGGATCGGGCACCCACGTGAGCTACACCCAGGGCCTGCCGACGGACACGTCGCTGCCGGCCATCCCCGCCACCGATCTGTCGCCGGCCTACGCGCCCACGGCGTTCGGCGGCAGCTACACCGGAACGCTGACCGCGCCCGAGACCGGCACGTACGTGCTCGCGGTGACCAACGACTGCGGCTGCTACACGCCGACCTACCTCACCCTGAACGGCAAGCAGATCATCGACGACCCCAGCACTCCCCCGGTGCACACCTATTCGGTCGCGGTAAGCCTTACCCAGGGCCAGACGTACACGCTCGGCATCTCGGGCTCGTCGTCCGCGCTGACCTGGGGCACGCCGTCCGCGCTGGCCCCGGGCATCGCCGCCGCGGTGACCGCGGCCAAGTCGGCGGCCACCGCGGTGGTGGTGGTCTCCGATGACACCGAATCGGAGGCGACCGACCGGCTTAGCCTGAACCTGCCGTCCGCGCAGGACGAGCTGATCTCCGCGGTGGCGGCGGCCAACTCGCACACCGTGGTCGTCATCAACGCGGGCGCGCCGGTCGTCATGCCCTGGCTGAACCAGGTGGCAGGCGTCGTGGACGCCTGGTACCCGGGCCAGAACAGCGGCACCGCGCTGGCGAGCGTGCTGTTCGGCCAGACCGACCCGAGCGGCCACCTGCCGGTCACGTTCCCGCAGAACCTGTCCCAGGTACCCGCGTCCACCACGGCCCAGTTCCCCGGCAACGGGACCACGGTCCAGTATTCCGAGGGCCTGGATGTCGGCTACCGCTGGTACAACGCGAACGACATCCAGCCGCTGTTCCCGTTCGGGTACGGGCTGTCCTACACCAAATTCGCCTACCGCAACCTGCGGGTCACCCCAGTGGTGAACGGAACCCAGGACGTCCAGGTGTCGGCGACGGTCACCAACGTCGGGAACCGGTCCGGCGCGGACGTGGCCCAGCTGTACGTGACGGATCCGCCCGCCGCGGGTGAGCCGCCCCGCCAGCTCAAGGGCTTCCAGCGGGTCAGCCTCGCTCCCGGGCAGTCCACCCGGGTGCAGTTCACCGTGACCCCGAGCGACATCTCGTGGTTCGACACCTCGGCGCCGGACTCCACCGCCACCGGCGGCGGCTGGAGCCAGTCGGCGGGCCTCTACCAGGTGTACGTGGGCGACTCCTCCGGCCTGGCCAACCTGCCGCTGCGCGGCGGGTTCCTGGTCACGTCGACGCCGGGCGCACGCCAGGTGGCCATCAGCGCGCCGAGCACGATGACGGCGGGCCAGGCCTCCACGGTCAAGGTGACGCTGACCTCCGGCGGGACCCAGACGCTGTTCGGCGTGCGGATCTCGCTGCAGCTGCCGCAGGGCTGGAAGGCGGTGCCGCGGACGGCCTCGTTCGGCGTGGTGACTCCCGGGGCGTCTCCGACGGCGACCTTCACGGTCACGCCGCCGTCCTATGCGCCGAACACCAGCCAGGTCGTGCACGCCACGGCGGATCTGGGCGGATCGGACACGCGCGAGGCGGGGGTGACCGTCACCGTCAGCCCGGCCAGCTGACCCCAACCGGATAGTCGACAAGGAGATAGCAGGAGCCGGTGCCCGCCAGCTGGCGGGCACCGGCCCTTCGCGTGTCCAGAGCCTGGCCCGGCGCCGTCCTCAGGCGCGAGCTGCGTTCCTACCTGGGCGGCGGGACAGGACCGGGACGGTCAGCTGCCAGTAGAAGGCGGACGTTTTCTGCCCGTCCAGTTTGCTGAGCACGTTGCTCGCAGCGGGTTGAGCCATAACAGAGCTCCCTTGCCGACAGTTATGGCTAACACGTCTTTCCCGCTGAAAATGACGTTGAACATACGCGTTTCTATCCGGCCAGTAGGTATCTTTCCTGCGGTCAGACAGCCGGCCGGCTGACCTGACCGAGGAACAGCGGAAGGCCGGTCGCGGTGTCGGCGATCGCGAACAGGAAAGGCCGGTCCACGATCATCCGGACCGGCTCCGGCCCGCGCCGCAGCGCCATCGGGCGCATCGCGACCGCCGTGGCGGCCGCGGCTTCGGTGCCCTGCTCGTCGACGTCGATATAGGCCTGATGTACGACCGCGCTGATGAACAGGCGCACGGTCGACGTGATGCCGCTGAAGTCCGCGGCGCTGGTGAACGCGTCCTGGACGCCCAGCTGCTGGAGCACGGGGATGAGCCCAAACCCCGCCCGCTGGCGGAACTTGGGCAGCGACAGAGCCACGCTCTGCCGGGTCGCGCCCGTCAGGAGCGGGGCGAGGCCGCTGGCCAGCCGCGGCGCGAGCGCGGCCGGCGGGCCGGCCTCCGGCAGGACCACGGCCATGGCCAGGCGGCTGTCCTTATACGGGAGCAGCACCGCCTGGTAGCCGTCGGCGCGCAGGTAGGCGAGGTCTGACGTGAGCCGCATGGTCGCCGCGCTGAGCGGCGCACCGCCGGCATCACCGGGGTAGAACGGGGCGTCGGCGGTGGCGCGCGCGGGGAACGGGAACGTCCAGGCAGCCTTGAGGTAGACGGCGTTGGCCAGCACGAGCCGGGTCGCCGCGCTGACCGCGTCTGGGCCGAGCAAGTTGGTGATCTTGCCAGCGGTCTGCTCCGCGATCAGGTCGTTGATCTGCGCCCGGGCCTCAGCGGGCGCGCTCTGGAAGTCCGCCGGGCGGACCGTGACCCCCGCGATGTCCACGAGCTGGCCGGTGAAGCCGGGCGACAGGGGCAGACCTGCCTGCACCCACAGGGTGTTCGGGGCGCGCATAATCACCCCGCCGCCGGGCCCGCCTGCCCCGGCCGAGGACAGCAGGTCCGACAGCAGGCGCAGGCCATCCGCGGCCTGGGCCGGGCCGTCGAGGTGCAGGGCGGCCGCCAGCTGCGCCGCCGTGGCCCCGCGTGCGCCGCACAGCGCCATCTGCAGCGCCGCGGCGACGCTGGCGGGCGAGAACACCGTGTTGCGGCCGGCGGCGCCGAGCAGCCGGAAGAGGTCGGCGCCGAACCTGTCGTCCGCGGCGGCGGCGTGCCGCCGTCCGGCGTCCGTGCTGGCCATCGAGTCCGGCGGCACGTGATCCTCCCGAGTTGGCTGCTCCTCATCAGATCACAGCGGGGAACCTGCCCGGTCCGGCGGGAGCTACCCGCCGGGCCGGGCAGGAGTTGCCCGATGGGAATCGGCGCCACCGCGAGCTGTCCGCTGGGCCAGCCGGGGACTGCCCGCCGGGCCAGCCGCGAGTCGGCCCGCTGGAGGCCGAGCGGCCCAGGCGTAAGTCACGCGCGCGTCCAGGCGGCAGTCATTCCGCTGGATGGACGCTGTCCCCGCCCCGGGCGAACGGGGCCGACGGCGCCAGTAGTTGAAGCGACAATAATAAGTGACTGTGCCAATCGCTTATAGCAGCCCTGGGAGCCCAATGCGGCAAACCACCGTCCGTTCATGTTTTCTCACAGCGCAATAGGCGGGTTGGCCAGGAACGGGCCCCGGACAGATAGCCGGGCCTGCAAAGTTCGCTAAAAACAACAGTTTACGGAAGGTGATCACCGCATTCATTTCTGCTTACGAGGTGCCAGCTAATGCGGGATCGGCGTGCGGGCCGGAACCGAGGTCAGGGCAAAAGGCATACGCGGCAGGTATACGAAAGACCCCTTAGCGAGCTCCCGACGCAGACAGGCCAGATGACCACCATGGCGAGAGCGTAGGACAACGGCCTGGATCAACACGGGCACGAAGCGCAGGCTAAAGCTCAGCCGGAGGCGCCTGCACATGCCCGGTAGATGCTTGCCGCGACAGGCTGCGGACCGTCCGGCTGGGGGGGGAAGCCAGACGGTCCGCAGCCGGTCGTGACGCTACCGGCTGCACAGGCACCTTCCGGTCTCATCCGTCGGGCCCAGATGCTAGCTTAGCCCAGCAGTCCGACTGCCAGGCTTGCCAGCGGGCCACGATCCCGAAAGCCGCCGCGCTGCTCGTCTAAATGCCTATGTAGGCACTGTAAATCGTTGTCAGGGATGATTCTATCTTAAGAAGCCCCGCTCAGAGCCGCAATGCCAAGCAAGATTTACTTGTCGTTCTCATTCATAGGCAGGACTCGTAGGCTACTCTCGCGTAACACCGCTCGCAAGCGGAACACACGGAAATCTAGAAACAGACCTAGCTTATTTTTTTCTTAGCACCATGGCCACAGCTCGTGGCTTGTTCTTATCACCGAGTGAGTGCCTGTCCGGCCTGGCCACTGTGACCTGAAGACTCCGAGTGGCTACTCATTGGTATCTTCCTTATCCATAAAGTGACGCCATCACGCCCGGCCCGTTACCGGAATGTACGATCTCATGGCTGCGATGCCCGTCTGCCGGGTCTAACGTCGGATATGTGCCAGGTCACCCGGGCGGCCGCAACGCGGCGGGGACGGAGCCATCGACGATGACGAGGACCACCGACCAAGGTTGGGACGAAGACCCCCCCGTGCTGTCTCCTGCGCTCGCCGACATCCTCCGTCCCGAGTTGGCCAGCCTGGCCGACGAGATCATCGCGCAGCTCCGCGAGAAGATCCCGGAGTTCGCCCGTCCCATTGACGGGCCATACGGCCAGATCATGCGCACGGGCGTAGAGCAGATCTTGACCTCCTTCGTGGGCCTCGTTGCCGACCCCACCGCCCCGCCGTCCGGCCGGGACGAGGTGGCGCTCATGCTCGGGAAACACGAGGCGGAAGAGGGCCGCAGCCTGGACTCGCTGCAGGCCGCCTACCGGATCGGTGCGCAGGCTGCCTGGCAACGGGTCATGGCGGTGGGCCATCGCGCCCAGCTCTCCTCCACTGTCATGTCCGCGCTCGCGGACACGCTGTTCCGCTACATGGACGACCTGGCCACCGTGTCCTACGCGGGCTACCGCGAGGTGCGGGCGCACACCGCCGAGGCACAGCAGGCCGCCCGGCGCCGGCTGCTGCAGCTCGTCCTGGATCGCGCCGACCCGGTGCCGCTGCGCGCCCTGGCCGATCTGGCCGAGGTCGCCTGCTGGCCGTTGCCGGACTGGGTCATCGCCGTTGCCATCGCCCCCGCCCGCCCCGATGCCCGATCCGACGTTGGGCCCGAAAAGCGGCCCGACGCGCGGTCTGACGCGCAGCCCGACACGCGGTCTGGCGGCCGGTCGGACACGCGACCGGACGGTTGGTCCGACGCGCAGTCTGATGGCCAGCCGGACACCCAGGTCGGCACCAGGTCTGGGGCCCGGGACACGGCGCCGTCCGTGCTCACGCTTAGTGAGCAGGTGACCGGCAACAACGAGGTCCTCGCCAACCTGGACGAACCGCAGCCGCACCTGCTCGTGCCGGGCAATGCCGGAGCCCATCGCTGGGCCGCGCTGGAGGCCCAGCTGGGCAGGCGCCGGGCCGCCATCGGGCTGGCCGTCCCGCTCGCCGATGCGGCCGATTCCCTGCGCTGGGCCCGGCAAGCGCTCGCTCTGGCCGAAAACGGGACGATCGAGGCCGGGCCGTTGGTGTTCTGCGAGGACCACCTGGTCACGCTCTGGCTGCTGTCGGACGCCGCGCTGGCTGACCAGGTAAGCCGACGGCACTTCGGCGCGCTGGACGCGCTGCCCCCGCGGCAGCAGGAACGGCTGACCGAGACGTTCGGCGCCTGGCTGGAGACGCGCGGCACGGCCGTCGAGATCGCCGACCGCCTGCAGGTGCACCCGCAGACGGTGCGTTACCGCATCCGGCAGCTGGAACGCACCCTGGGCGACCAGTTCGGCGATCCGGACGTGCGTTTCGCCATGGAAATGGTGCTCCGGGTGATGCGGCTGCGGAAGAAGAAGTTCCGGGCGAAAAAGGCCGAGCCGCAGGTTGTCCGGCGAGGTTGGGCGCAGCCCGGCGAGCCTCCGGAGGGCAGTTGCCCGCCCGTCCCAGCGGTCCCCGTCCGCGAGCCGCTGGTCCCGCGCCTGGTCCCAACGTCTCAGAATGCTGAATCCCCGGACCAGGGTTCATTAAGTTAAAAGGAACCTCGGCCCACGCTCCAGCAGCACCAGAGGCACCAGCAGCACCGGCGTCACCAGCGGTCGATGTGCATGACCTCCTGCACGGGCCGTCGCGGAGCCGGCCGGAACGTCTCGCCGGTGTAGTAAGCGGTCGGGATGAGCACGCCCTGCCGGATGTTGTCGGGCAGCCCGAGGATCTCGGCGGCTTCTTTCTCGTAGGCCAGGTGCAGCGTCGTCCAAGCCGTGCCCAGTTGCCGCGCGCGGGCCGCCAACATGTAGCTCCACGCGCCCGGCAGGAGCGATCCCCACAGCCCGGCCTGGTTCGCGCCCGCCGGCCACGGCGAGTCCACCTCGATGCAGGCGATGACCTGGACCGGGACCTCGCCCATGTGCTGGCCGAGGTAGGCCGAGCTCTCCCGGATACGGAGCATGGTCTTGGCCTCTTCGGGATCCAGGGCCGGCGCGCCCGGCGCCCGCGCGGCCCGTTCCTTGGCTCCCAGGTACTTCTCGGTCGAACGGCGGTACAGGTCGCCGATGCCCGCCTTGATCTCCGGGTCAGTGATCACCAGCCAGTGCCAGCCCTGCAGGTTGCTGCCGGTCGGTGACTGGGTCGCGATCTGCAGACACTCGGTGACCAGCTCGATCGGGACTGGACGGGTGAGGTCGAGGCGCTTGCGTACGGAGCGGGTCGTGGTGAGCAGCTCGTCGGGGGTCAGTGGCAGGACGGTCATGCCCCGTATGTTGCCATGGTCACGACGGGCAACCGACTTGGGGAGGGTTCGATGGCGGAACGGCTGGATGGGACCGTAGCCCTGGTGACCGGGGCGTCCAGCGGCATCGGCGCCGCGACCGCGCTGGAATTGTCAGGGCTGGGCGCTTCGGTCGCGCTGGTCGCCCGCCGGTCCGAGCGCCTCGAGGAACTGGCCACCAAGATCCGCGGGCAAGGCGGGCGGGCCCTGGTGCTGCCCGCCGACATCACCGACGACCCACAGGCGCGCGAGGTCGTCGAGCGGGCCGCCGCCGAACTCGGCCGCCTGGACACGCTGGTCAACAACGCCGGCGTCATGCTGCTCGGGCCAGTCCAGGACGCGCCGCTGACCGAGTGGCAGCGGATGATCAACATCAACGTGCTTGGCCTGCTGTACTGCACCCATGCGGCACTTCCGCATCTACTCGATGCGGTGTCCACGAGCCCGCGGCGGGTGGCGGACCTGGTCAACATCAGCTCCGTGGCGGGCCGCACCGTACGCAGTGGAAGCGCGGCGTACAACGCGACCAAGCACGCGGTGGGCGCCTTCAGCGAGGCCCTCCGGCAGGAGGTGACCACCCGTTATCTGCGGGTTTCGGTCGTCGAGCCGGGCGCGGTGGACACCGAACTGGCCGGGCACAACCGGCCGGAGATCCTGGCCGGGCTGACCGAGCGGTTCGCCCATCAGGAGCGCATGGAGGCCACCGACATCGCGGAGACCATCAGCTTCATCGTGACCCGGCCGCGCCGGGTGGCGGTGAACGAGGTCCTGGTCCGGCCCACGGAGCAGGAAGGATGAGCTGACCGACGGAGCAGGAAGGGTGAGCTGACCGACGGGAGCAGCAACGCTGAAGCGGGGTCTCGACCGGGGGCGCGGGGCATAGCCACTGGCCTACACTGTGGCGATCATGCCCGTCCGAACCAATCACCTCGAGCGGGGGCTGACCCGCAGGCAAAAGCGCACCATGGCGATCATCATCGGGGCCGTGCTCCTCGTCTTCGTTGGGCTGGGCCTATGGGGATCGCTGGTGCGGGATTCCTACTCCACATCCGCGAACGGCTGCGTCAACGTGACCGTGCCCAGCTCCACCGGCGGCAGCGTGCTGCACTACTGCGGGGCTGACGCGCGTAAATTCTGCCACTCTTCGAGCGTCACGGGGTCGTCCATACTCGCGCAGCACGCGCGGCCGCAGTGCGTCCTGGCCGGCCTGCTCCCGAGTGCTTCGGCCGCACCGGTTCCGTCGCACTGACTAAAACACAAACGAAACTGGGTGTAATCGCGCCCTTTGCCGGCCTGGCCTGGGTACGGGACGGAGCCGGCTCGCGGACGCGGCCGCCGCGGCTCATGGCGCGGGCGCAGCGGTGGCAGGAGGCTGACCATTCCACTCGGCCGGGGGTGCGCAGTGCCAGTGCCAGCTCGCCTGGCGCGGCCTGCCAGGGAGATCGATCCGCCCGTTGGCCCACAGCAGCGTGGGTGGCGTAGAAGTCTGTTCGGAGGGGGCATCAGCCTGTTAGCCCAGCCCAGCACGCTCGTAGTATCCAGCCCTGCACCCCGTAGTATGAGGTCGGGAATCTGTGACGTCCTGGCTGTTTGCCAGCATGATCAGGGACGCGATCGCCTATAGCCGCCCGGACGGCAGCGACGCCGAGGTCGAGGCAGCGGCACGGGAGGATCGAGATGATCGCGGGCATGCCCGGCAGCGACGAGCGCCGTCTGCCCGGTAGTGCCCTGGCGGTCGTCGAGCGGCTCGCCAGGGACCTGACGGGACGGCGGCCGTGAGGCGCCGGCTGGGCGCGTTCTGGCGCCAGACGTTCTCCTCGCTGAAAGTCCCGAACTATCGCCTGTACTTCACCGGCCAGTCGATATCCCTCGCCGGGACCTGGATGCAGATGACGGCGCAGTCCTGGCTCGTGCTGACCCTTACCCACTCCAGCACGGACCTGGGCTTGACCGTGGCCCTGCAGACCCTGCCGGTGCTGCTGTTCGCCCCCTACGGTGGTGTTGTCGCCGACCGGGTGGACAAGCGGCGGCTCATGATCGTGCTGCAGATCGCCATGGGTTTCCAGGCCCTCGCGCTCGGGCTGCTCACCGTTCTCGGAGCGGTCCGCTTCTGGCAGGTCTGCGCGCTGGCCGTCATCCTCGGCCTGAACAACGCCTTCGAGAACTCCGCCCGGCAGGCTTTCGTCAGGGAGATGGTGGGCAAAGATCAGCTGCGCAACGCCATCACGCTGAATTCGGTGACGGTGAACGCGGCCCGGGCCGTCGGGCCAGCCATCGGCGGCGTCATCATCGCCACGGCCGGCATCGGGATCTGCTTCCTGCTGAACGCAGCCAGCTTCGCGGCCGTCGTCACCTCCCTGCTCATCATGGACCGGTCCGCCCTGCGGCCCAGCACTCCGGCGGGGCGGACCAGCGGCCAGCTGCGGGAGGGCGTGCGCTACGCGGCACGCACTCCCATGATCGCCATTCCGCTCGCGATGATGAGCCTGGTCGGGCTGCTGGCATATGAATTCCAGGTCACGCTCCCGGTCCTGGCGGAGCAGACGTTCCGCGGCGGAGCGGAGGCCTACGGCTTCATGACCGCGGCGATGGGCGTGGGGGCAGTGATCGGGGGGCTGTTCACTGCCGCGCGAGGCCGGACCGGACTGCGCCCGATGATCATCGCCTCGGCCGGTTTCGGCGCGGCGATCCTGGCCTGCGCATTCTCTCCCATCCTCGGCCTTGCTTACGCCGCGCTGCTGTTCGTCGGCTGGGCAAGCGTCTCCTTCATCGCGATCGGCAACTCCACCATCCAGCTCAGCGCGGAGCCGAGCATGCGCGGACGGGCGATCGCGCTGTGGCAGGTCGCCTTCCAGGGAACGACGCCGATCGGCGGTCCAGCGATCGGCTGGATCATCGCCGCAACCGGTCCGCGCACCGGCCTCGCGGTCGGGGGCGCCTCCTGCTTCGTGGCCGCGCTCGGCGGCATCGCCCTCGCCCGGCGCTCCCGCCCGTCACCACCGCCGCAGGTGACTCAGCACGAGCACCCGCCGCTCGCCGGCCCCGGCACCGCCCTCCCGGCCGAGGACCACCTCTGGTTAGGCGACGGCACGTGGCCGTCACGAGCCGGAAGCCTCCGCGCCGCCGCTGCTCGGAGTGGAGACTCGAAAGAGCGGCATAGGCAACGCCCGGACTCGGTAAGTTATCCGCCGTGACGACGGCCAGCACGCCAGGGCAGCCGCAGGGGTGGACCCGCGGACTGCTGCGCTGCGGCCTGGCGGCCGGTCCTGTTTTCGTGGCGGTATTCCTGGTCGAGGGCGCCGTCCGGGATGGCTACCGGCCGCTGCGCCACCCAGTCAGCTCTCTCGCGCTCGGACCACGCGGCTGGATTCAGGCCGGGAACTTCGCAGTGGCAGGGACGTTGTTCCTGGCCGGGGCCGCAGGGCTGGCCCGCGCTGGTGATCCCGCGAGCAGCAGCCGCGCAGCACCGGCGCTGATCGGCGCGGCAGGCGCCGGGCTTATCTGCTCGGCGGCCTTCACGACGGACCCGGTCAGCGGCTACCCGCCGGGAACATCCGATGCGCTCACCCAGCTCAGCCGTACCGGCGCCGCGCACAATCTGACGGCGGTCCCCGTGTTCGCCGGCCTGCCCGCGGCCGCTCTGGTCTGCGGCTGGCGGTCCTGGCGGGCCGGCCAGCGCGGGTTCGGGCTCTACAGCGCGGCCACCGCCATCACCACGCTGGCCACCATGGCGCTGGCCGCTGCCGGCTTCGGCCAGTCACCCCGGCTGGTCCATCTCGGCGGGCTGTTCCAGCGCGCCAGCATCATCACCGGCTTCGGCTGGCTCACAGCCCTGTCCGCACGAGCACTCCACCGCGTGCCGGCCACCTGCAGCGCCAGGCCACCAGCGGCCTGACCCCCGCACCCACCTTCCCGCGGCCGCCACACGCACGTAGCGCGGCAGAACCAGACGTCCCTGTCGGTGGATCGCATCATTCGTGACGGCATCGATGAAGGCCGCGAACACGCCGACCGCTAAGGAGCGCAGTCCCGCGATGAGGAGAGGATCCCTTACCGTGTTTGGCGCGCTGCTCACGGTCGCGGGAGTCATCTGGACATTGCAAGGGCTCGGCTGTATCGGGGCAGCGTGATGATGGGCGCGACCCTGTGGGCCGTGGTCGGCCCGATCGCTGCTGTCCTCGGCCTCGCCATGGCGGCAACCGGACTCCGGCGGCGGGCCGCTCGCTGATTCCGGCGGCCGATCTCCTCGTCGATAGGGGCCGTCGATGACACGGCGATAGACCCGGACTCCGCCGCTGCATCCGAGGTTCTTCCCTCAGCACGACGGGATGGACGTTGAGACTATGGCCGTCGATTACGCCGACGGGAGTATCTCGTGGACATCGCATTGTCTGAGGCGCTCATGGTGGTCCTGCAGACCTGGACGTGTCTTTGCGATGGCCGGACGCCGCACCGTGATGCTCGCTGAACGCTTCAAGCAGGTCGAGGCGGTCGACGTGTCCGGGGCGATGATCGAGCTGGCCCGGCAAACGGCGGCCCCAGCCTAATGTCGGCCCCGGCCTAATGTCACCTACCGGCAGGCGGACCTGCGCAAGTAGCCCGTCTTATCCCAGCCCGCCTCTGGCCTGGCAGCGCCCTGGCATGCCTGCTACCGGTTCGCGCTGTCCATCGGCGGCAGAAGGGCGTTCCGGAGGCCGGGGTGCCGGAAGAACCCGCCACTGCGCTGAGCCCGCTCGCGGCGGAAACGGGGGTGCCGACCAAGCCCGGTCGGCGGCAGATGCGCGCGTTCTCCGCGCGGGAGGCGATGCATAATTATGCAGACAGGGCCGGGCCGGCTCGTTGGATCGGACCCGGGATTGCCGGGCCAATGGCAAAGAGGAGACCTCTTGCTCCCCGCACGCCTACCCGCCGATCTGCACGTCGGCCGCGGTCTGCCGGCACGCCGTCAGCGGCGCGCCGAAAGGTTTATATGCGAGTACCACCGCGCCCCGGCGTGGCTGGGGAAGCTCTCAGCCGGCTCCTGCTCGGCCTACTGGAACGGGGAGTCGCCTGCATGGTTTCCCTAACCACGGCCGAGGCTGGGGTACAAGGTTCGCGGGATGACAGACGGTGCCACTCGGCCTAATCTCTGCATCAGGTCCAGTCGGCAGGGGGCTGCGATGTATGACGCGATCGCCCGCACATGACGCGGACCGGCGGCGCAGCAGATGCCCACACGGTCCATCCCGAGGTCGCGCTTGGAACGAGAATTGCGCCATCTCGAAGCGCGTGCATCCGAACGGCTCAAGCGCGAGAGGGAAGGCCTCGCTGCGTGGTCCCGGACCATAGGGCCTGCATCGTCGGCGAGGATGCGGCATGCCTCCGCGTAGCCATACCCGTCACGCGTTTGATCTGGGTGCGTTGGTGCCAGCCTCACCATCGCGGGCAGCCCGAGCCCCCGGATGACCTCCAGCGCGATGAGCGCCTCGCCGAGGTAGTCATTGGTCTCGGAGATGACGGATCACGCACCGATTCGGCAAGGAGCCTCCTGCCCGGGTCAGCCCTTGGCGGCATGGGCAAGCGCCCTCAAGGAGGCGACCTGCTCGGTGTTGCCGATGACCACCAGGACGTCCCCGTCCTTGACCTGCTCCTCCGGCGCCGGGTTGGTGCGGAAATCCTGGCTCGGGTGGCGGACGGCGAGGACCAGCACACCGGTGCGGGCGTGGACCCGGGCGCTGCGCAGCGTCTGGCCCACGAGCGGCGAGCCGGAGGGGACGTCGATCTCCTGGAGGCGGAACTCCAGGCTGGCGTCGTGCATGACCACGTCGAGGAACTCGGCCACGTGCGGCTGCACGGCCAGCGCCGCCATGCGGGCGCCGCCGAGGTCCTGCGGGTTGACGACCCGGTCGGCGCCGGCCTGGAGCAGCTTGGGGACGGCGGCGTCGGACGCCGTCCGGGCGACGATGAACAGGTCGCGGCGCATCGAACGGCCCGTCAGGGCCACGTACAGGTTCTCGGCGTCGCCGTTGAGAGCGGTGATGAGCACACGGGCCCGCTCGATGCCCGCCGCCCGCAGGACCTCCTCGTCCGTGGCGTCCCCGCACACCGAGGGGCCGTCCACGGTGGCGATCCGCCCGGGAGACGAGTCGATGACCACGACCTCGGCGTCGCTGGTGCGCAGGGAGCGGGCGATGGCCCGCCCGACCCGCCCCCAGCCGCACACCACGACGTGGCCATGCATCCCGCTGATCTGCCGTTGCATCCTGCGCCTCCCGAACTCATCGGCGAGGTAGCCCTCGACGAGCATCTCGACCAGCATGCTGAAGGTATAGGCCGCGGTCCCCACCCCGGTCAGGATGAGGACGATAGTGAACACCTTCTGGCCCGCGCTGAACTTATGCACCTCGCCGAAGCCGACGGTGGACACCGTGATCACCGTCTGGAAGACGGCGTCGAGCACGCCGTAGCCAAAGGCCACGTAGCCGATGGTGCCGCCCACCAGGACCAGCAGCAGGCCGATGAGCCCCAGCCGGAGGTTTCTCGAGGCCCGGTTCCATCGGGTTGACACGCCCATCGCCATGGCGCCATTGTGCCCGCAACCGATCAGGGCCGTTGCGCCCCGCGACCGGCGGCACAGCGAGGGCTAGCCTGCCGTTCCGTGGACCAGTCCCCGACCGGCCGGGACGCGACCGACTCCGGTCGCGGCAGCGCCCCCGTGCGCCACGGGAACGTGGCGGCACCCGCCTCAGCCAGGCTTGGTCGCACAGAAGCCGCAGCACTGCCGTCAGCCCAGCCTGCATTCCATGATCACGGCATGCGCGTACAGAAACGGCCGCCCAGAGCCGACTGATCTGTGCCGGCCAGCCGACTTGACAACCGCAGCGGAGATGCGCGCCTATTCGGCAGTGAGGTGTGTCTCCGATATGAATTACATAGGCAACATTTATGGTCGCCGCCGCCGTCGGCAATATACAGGGCAGTGCATAAGTATGCAACCGTGCAACGTCCCCTATTCGGCAATGCCGGCCTTGTTATGGCATGCGTGGCGAGAGGCGGCGGGTTAGCTACAGGCGGGTCCACCAGGCGTCGATGATCACGTCGTGGGCAATGCCGATGTCCATGGTGTGATGCAGGCCGAGGCTGACGATACGGTCATCGTGCGGGTGGAACGGCCCGGTGGGGTCTTCGCCCAGCACGGGGCCGAAGGCATCGATGAGCGGCTTCCAGAGGCTGGCCCAGTTGCGGCCCGGCCCGGTCGTCAGCGCGATTTTCAGCCCGACCGGGCCCGGACCGATGGTGGCCGCCCGCACCGCAAGCCGATCGTGGAGCTCTTGTTTCCACTCTCTGCGCTCATAGGACCCAGCCATGCGGGTCGAGAACTGCGGGGTGGCCTCGGCCGTGTCCGGCTGGGCGGGTCCCACCGCTAGTGACGACGGCCCGTGGATCTTGCGGCCGAAGATGGCCGCCACCCGCTCCGGGCCTAGCCGCTGAGCGACCGGGAACAGGTAGTTGTCCAGATCATGGCCGGCATCAATCAGGGAGACGCCATCGCTGAACCCTACGATCAGCTCGGCAGCAACCCGGCCGCGCGCAGTCGCCAGCACCGGCCCGGCTATGGCGTCCACGTACGCCAGAAAGCGAGCCAGCTTCACCTGGCTCGGATGCCCTGCTCGATCCCAGCTGGCCAGCTGTGGTTTGACGCTCTGCCGCATTACGCCTGCCGGGCGGCGGTACACCATTGCCATGTGAGTCATCGTCGTGCGCGTCCACATCTGCTGGCAACCAGCCGATACCCCAGCAATTTGAGCGCTCCCAGCGGCATGACCGGACGTCTGCGAGGCTCATAGCTCGGCGTGGCCTTGTTCAGGCCACGATGCCTGGATACGTTGGGGCAGCGAGCTAGTGGCACCAGGTTCCTGCGGCTGGGTGGCTGGTGCGCTTGCCGGGGGGAGGTTCATCGTGGACAAGGGACTGGCCGCTCAGGTAGCCGACATCGCTCAGCGTGTGGTTGCCAGCGGAGCGATCTCGGCGAATGGGCACGGCAACGTCAGCGTGCGGGTCCCAGGGGCGGAGGAGATGTACTTCACCGCTGGCCCCTCCCTGCACGGTCATCCGGCTACGCTCCGGCGGCGGAGGTGCCAGCCGGAGCCGCCGCGGTGATGATGGACCGCAGTTTTCCCCACTTCTCGTAGAAGAGGTGGCCGGGCATGGGAGCGAGCGGCTCTGCCACCAGGGGCGTGAACTCCATCTGTGCGAGCACGTCGCGCTCCAGGTCGATGCCGGGGGCGAGCTCGGTCAAGGTCATCCTCCCCTCGTGCAGCTCGAAGACGGCGCGTTCGGTCACGTACAGGATCCGCTGACCTCGCCCGGTCGCCTCGGCGCCGCTGAAGGTGATCTGCTCCACCGCCGAGACGAACTTCTTGAATTTGCCCTCCTTGGTGACTCGGAGCCGGCCGTCGCCGGTTGCGACCTCGAGGCCTCCGGCGGTGAACGAACCGCAGTAGACGACGGTCTTCGTCGCCTGGGTGATGTTGATGAAGCCGCCTGGCCCCACGTCGCGGCCGCTGAAGCGGCTCACGTTGACGTTGCCGTGCTGGTCGGCCTGCGCCAGGCCCAGGAAGGCCATATCGAGCCCGCCGCCGTCGTACCAGTCGAACATGGCCGCCTGCTCGATGAGTGCCTCGGCGTTGCGTGACGTGCCGAAGAACAAGTCCGCCCCCGGTTCACCGCCCACCGCGCCGGGCTCGGTGGTGAGGGTCACCATCTCGCCGACCCCCTCCTCGGCGGCCAGCCCGCCCATGGCGTCGGGATAGCCGACGCCGAGGTTGACGACCGCACCGGGGACGAGTTCCATGGCCGCACGCCGGATCACCACGGCGCGCGCACCCAGGGGAGGCGGCTTGGCCGCTGTCCGGGGGACCCGCAAATCCCCCGACAGCGCCGGGTCGAAGCCGCCGGCCGTCTGGGGATGAAACTCAGGAGAGGAGGCGACCACCACGTAATCGACCAGCGGGGCGGGGACCCGCACATGCTTGGGGTGCAGGGTGCCGGCCTGGGCCACGTACTTCACCTGGGCGATCACGATGCCGCCGCTGTTCCTGGCCGCCTGGGCCATGGGGAGCTGGCCCAGCAGGACCGCCTCTTCGTCCAGGGTGACGTTACCCGTCTCGTCGGCGGTGGTGCCCCGGATCACCGCGACGTCGATGGGGAACGAGGGGTACAGGAGGTACTCCTGTCCCTCGATCTCGATCACCTTCACATAATCGGCGGTCGTCGCCTGGTTCATCCGGCCGCCACCCAGGCGGGGGTCGACGAAAGTGCCGATGCCGACGTGGGTGATGAGGCCTGGGCGGTGGGCGGCGATCTCCCGGTAGAGCTGGGCCCCGACTCCCTGGGGGATGCAATAGGCCTGGCAATGGTTGTCCTCGATGAGGTGGGCCATCGCCGGGGCCGCGCCGGTGTGGCCGCCGATCCACTTGGTGACCAGGCCCTCGTGCCCGAGGTGGGCGACCCCGGCCTTCTGCCAGTTGCCAATGCCGGCGGCGTGCACGAGGGTGAGGTCCCGCGGGTGCCCGCGGTCCCGGAAGGCCCTTTCGATGGCGACCACCACCTCCTCGGCGACCCCGCACATGACGATGCCGGTCATCCCGATCGTGGCGCCGTCAGGGATCCGGGCTACCGCCTCATCCGCCGAGAGGAATTCCGCCATGGGTGAGCCTCCTGTCCGTCCAGCAGTGATTGATGGTTTGAGCGAATCAGTGGTTGATGACCCGTCCGTAAGCTTGCCGCCGCTTGCCGGTAGAAGTCCGGTCCGGGTAGTCGGCAGGGAGCCCAGTAGCAGGCTGGCGGTTTCGCCTGGACACGGGCGAGGCCGGAGCCAGCGCCGGGCATCCCGGTTCGGGGGTGTGCAACCGAGCGGTCCGTACGGCCGTGGCTGCTAGCCCTTGCAGCGTTACTCATATCCCGACATTGCAGGTTCGTGATGAGCCTGGTTAGGACCGGAAGTCCCAATCAAGTCCTCATCCGGCGCTCCCGGTTGGACGAAGCCAACTGTTCACGCCGTGACAGACCCAGAAACACAGAAATGGTCATTATTCAGCTCACACGCACGCGGGGCTAACGGGCGAAAGGGAGCGCATAGTCGATCTGGCCTCTTTGAGCAAGCGTGACAACGATGCGGCAGAGCGCGCCAGGGCGCAGCCGGGCGAACTGAACCACGAATGAGTATGCCAAATGCTGGATGAGTATCCGAATCGCCAATGCCCGCTCAACACGCAAGGCCGGGCGTCTCCGGCCTTTGGCCCGCGACCGCCGCAGGCGCAGCCACCCCGCGTGCCGGCCGTGCCACTGAGGGGACCGCCATGCGGCTTCTTGTGAGGGCGCCTGGGCTGGCTCCCTTGAGGTGCCCGCAGCGTTCGCCGGCTGGCACAAGGGTGCAACGCCGGGGGACACTCATCGGGTGGCGCTGTCTGAAGACTCGTATTACCGCCGTGACCTCGCTCTTGTTCACCACCGCGGCTTCGGCTTCCACGCTCAGGCCTGCGCGCCGGGGATCCTGGCGTTGCTGGAGCCGGTGCGATCGCGTGAGGGAATCGTCCTCGAATTGGGCTGTGGCAGTGGCCTGCTCACCAGGGAACTGACCGCCGCCGGCCACCGCGTCATCGCCACCGACGCCTCCCCGGCGATGCTCGAAATGGCCCGCAGTTACGCACCGGCCGCCGAGGACATCCGCACCCTGGTGCTTCCCGGCGACCCGCTGCCCGCGGCCGATGCCGTGGTCTCGGTAGGCCACGTGCTCAGCTACCTGCCCGATGAACCCGCCATTGGCCAGGCGCTCAGTGCAATCGCCCGGGCGTTGCGGCCCGGCGGCCTGTTCGCCATCGACATCTGCGACCTTGAGTACGGCCAAGCCCGGCGCGGCGCGCCGAACGCCAGCCGCGCCGACGATGACTGGGCGATCATCGCCCGGTTCTCTCTGCCCGAACCCAACCGGTTTGTACGCCAGATCACCACCTTTGTGCCCGGCGCCGATGGATCCTGGCGCCGCGACGACGAGACCCACTACAACGTGCTGATCGATACCGCCCGCGTGCCCGCACTGCTCGCGGCCGAAGGCGTCCAGGTACAAGTGGCTTCCGCGTTCGGAACCGAGCAGTTGCCTGCTGGGTTGCGCGTGCTGATCGGGCGCCGCGCCGCCTAACCAATCAACACGCTGGCCACGGCACCGGCCTCCCACCTGAATTGACCTCGTCGCGGCAGAAGCGGGTTTTCGCACCAAACACCGGCAATGCATAAAATGCGGCTTGCCACATGCCTTGCCTCC
>Ga0302181_10000764_pt1 | contig 25562 bp, 22 predicted proteins | sample I_Palsa_E3_3_FD_198786 | JGI IMG/M metagenome (GOLD analysis project Ga0302181, IMG submission 198786) | Peat permafrost microbial communities from Stordalen Mire near Abisko, Sweden - I_Palsa_E3_3 | ecosystem: Environmental > Terrestrial > Soil > Palsa > Peat permafrost | place: Sweden...
GCCCGCTTCCCCGACCTGGCCGACCTGGTGGCGTCCGGCGTGTGCCCACCCGACCGGCCCGGCATCGTGCACCGGCTCGACAAGGGGACCTCGGGCCTTCTCGTCGTGGCCCGGACCGAGGAGGCCTACCGGGCGCTGGTCGACCAGTTGGCCACGAGGACGATGGAGCGCCGGTACCTGGCGCTGGTGGTCGGCAACGTTGCGGGCGATAGGGGCGAGGTGGAGGCGCCCATCGGCCGCTCGAGCCGCACGCCCACCAAGATGGCGGTCACCGCCGGCGGCAAGCCGGCCCGCACCGCCTACACGGTCTTGGAGCGGCGGAGCGGGGAGAGGCCGACCACCCTGATCGAGCTCGCACTCCAAAGCGGGAGGACGCATCAGATACGCGTGCACATGGCGGCGATCGGGCACCCGGTGGTGGGGGACGCCCGCTACGGGGTGGCGGACAAGCGGCTCGGGTCTGGGCGTTTCTTCCTGCACGCCTTCAAGCTCGGCTTCATCCATCCGCTCACGGGCGAGCGCATCGAATTCACGTCACCACTGTCCGAAGATCTCCAGGCCTATCTGGGCTGATCGGACCGGCTCCGCCTCTGCTGAGCCGATCTCGACCAAGCATTGAGACCGCGCGTCAGGCGCGGTGTCCCGCGGCCGAAGCCCGGAGGGGCGTGGCTCAGGCGGCCTCGTGGATGCCGACCACGTCAGCATCGAACGAGAGCGCAGCCAGCGCCTCCTCCTCGGCCCGGCGCACTCGGCGGACGCCCACGCCGAGTCGCTCCGCCGTCGACTGCAACGAGGCGGGGGAATCGCCGTCGAAGCCGAAGCGGAGTCGCAGCACGTCTCGCTGCAGGCCCGGCAGGCGCTCAACGGCGTCGCGGACCCGCTCGTAGACCATTGTCTCCTCGACGTCCATCACAAAGTCAGAGCTGTCCGGGGCAACGAGCTCCCCGAGCGTGGTCGACGACTCGAGCGCCGCGGGCTGGTCGAGCGATGCGGTGACGCGGGCCACATCCTCGAGCGCCTCACGCTCGTCGGCGGTCATGCCCGTGGCCTCGTCCAACTCGGCCACCGTGGGCGCGCGACCCAAGGTGCTGGCCAGCTCGGACTTGGTCAGCTCCAGGCGCTGAATGTGCTCTCCCACTTCGAGGGGGATGCGGATGGTCCGGCCATGCTGCTGTACGGCACGCTGCAGAGCCTGGCGGATCCACCACGTGGCGTAGGTCGAAAACCGGAAGCCGCGCTCCCAGTCGAACTTGTCCACGGCCCGCATCAGTCCAAACGTGCCTTCCTGGACCAGATCGGCCATGTCGACCCCCCGGTCCTGGTATCGCCGGGCCCAGTGCACTACCAGCCGCAGGTTGGCGGCCACCATCTGCCTCCGCGCCGCATCGTCTCCGGCCGCGACCCGCTTGGCCAACTCGACCTGCTGCTCATGATCGGGCATTGGGAATTGGTCCAGGTCTCGCAGCATCAGTCCCAATGTGTCCGACGTGCTCACCGCGCTCTTCATCTTCGCTCCAAACGTTTCTTGGCTCACTCTCAGTCGTACGTACCCGGGTGTATCCGGGATCAACCTGTCGGGTATAACCGCGCCGGCCTCCTGATCATTCCATCGGGTTGTTCGCACCGAGTTGCGCCGATTTCCGGCCCGTGGTGGTCTACGGCCCATGCCTGGCCGGATCGTCCTGCTTCGTCACGGTGCGACCGAGTGGTCCGAGACGGGAAGGCACACCGGCCGCACCGATATTCCCCTGCTTCCCGAGGGCTGTGAGCAGGCAAAAGCCGCCGGCCTGCTGGTTCGTCAATTCGGCCCCGCCACCTTCGGGCAGGTGCTCACCAGCCCTCTGGTCCGGGCCGAGGATACCTGCAGCCTGGCCGGGTTCGTCGGGGAGTCCGATCCCGATCTCGTGGAATGGGACTATGGCGCCTACGAGGGGTTGACCACCCCCGAAATCCAGGAGCGCCGGCCCGGCTGGACGCTCTGGGACGACGGCGTTCCGGAGGGGGAGCGGGTCGCCGACGTGGGCCGCCGGGCGGACCGGGTCATTGAGCGGGCACGGTCGATCGAGACGGACACGCTCTGTGTGGCCCACGGCCACGTCCTCCGCGTGCTGACCGCACGGTGGCTGGGGCTGCCTCCCGTGGCGGGCCGCCTGTTCGTCCTCCGGACCGGAGCGGTGTGTGTCCTCGGCTGGGATTGGAACTGGCCGGCGATCGAGGCCTGGAATATCAGGGGATGAGGGCGAAGGCGCGGCAGCTAGACCGTCGCCACCACGCCACCCTGGGCCCGGGCGACCATGTCGGCCAGGCTGTACGACTGCAGCCTGGTACGGATGGTCTCGCCCACATCGGCCCAGACGGCGAGCAGGACGCATTGCCCTTCGTGGTCGCAGGCGCCGTTTTCGTGTGGCTCTCCGAAATCGCCTGCCGCGATGGGGCCGTCGACGGCCGAGACGATCTGGGCCAGGGAGATCTCCTCGGGAGGGCGCGCCAGCACGTAGCCGCCCCCCACGCCCCGCTTCGACCGGACCAGGCCGGCGCCTTTGAGCGCCAGGAGGATCTGCTCCAAGTAGGGCTGGGGGAGGGCGGTCCGGACCGCGATGTCCCTGACAGAGGTGGGGGTCTCGGCCCCGTGCAGGGCCAGCGAGAGAAGCGCCCGGCTGGCGTAGTCACCCCGCGTGGAAACCCTCACAACGGGTAATCCTACCGGCCCGTTCGTGACTGGAGGGGGTGCGTGCGTCGTAGGGTGTCCCCTCGTGAGTGACGGCACACCGGCCCAGGCCACCGTTTCGGCGGCGGCCCCAGGCGAAGCCCAGCCGGGAACGCCTTCCGAACCGGTCCTCCCCGACTGGGGGGGCCCGTGCCTCCAGCACGTCGTGCCGACCCTGCTGGGCGAACTGGCCCATCCGGGCCGCACGGCGCTGCCCGGATGGTTCCCCGACCCGGTGGAGGGGGCCAACCAGGTCGTCCTCCTCGTGATCGACGGCCTCGGCGAGGAACAGCTCCGTGAGCGCGCCGCCCTGGCCCCCGTGCTGGCCAACGCCACCGGAGGACCCATCACCTCCGTGGCCCCCAGCACCACTGCGTGTGCTCTGACCACGCTCGTGACGGGGAAGGTACCGGCCGAGCACGGAGTGGTCGGCTACCGGGTCGCCATCGACGGCGACGTCATGAACGTGCTCCAGTGGTCGCTGCGAGGAGCGGACGCCCGCGTCTCGGTTCCGCCCTCGAGGTTCCAGCCGTTCGAGTCGTTCCCCGGTGCGCCCGCTCCCGTCCCGGTGGTCACCCGGCACGATTTCGGACCGACGGGGTTCACCGCCGCCCATCTGGGCCGGCTGGAGCTGCACCGCTGGCACACTCCGGCCGGACTGGTCACCGCCGTCCGCGATCTGACGTCTGGCGGCGCTCCGTTCGTGTACGCCTACTACGAGGGCATCGACAAGGTGGCCCATGCGGAGGGGCTCGGCCGGTACTACGACGACGAGCTCCGAGCGGTCGATCGCCTCGTTGGTGATGTCCTCGAGGCGATTCCGCCCGGGTCGGCGCTCGTCGTCACGGCGGACCACGGGCAGGTCGAGGTCGGCAACTCGGTAGAGCTCATCGGGGCCGAGATCATGGAGGCCGTGACGCTGATCAGTGGGGAAGGACGGTTCCGCTGGCTCCACGTCCGCCCCGGCGCCACAGCGGACGTCGCCGCCATGGCCTCCGCGCTTCACGGTGATGTCGCCTGGGTGCGCACCAAGGAGCAGCTGATTGCCGATGGGTGGCTCGGGGGCGTGCCGTCGGCGGAGGTCGCAGAGCGCCTCGGCGATGTCGTCCTGGTGCCGTTCGCCCCGACGGCCTTCCTGGATCCGGCCGATACCGGGGAGCTGCGTCTCAAGGCCCGTCACGGGTCCCTGACGTCCGCCGAGATGTACATCCCCCTTCTGGGCTGGCGGGCATCGTGAGCCGGATCCGGTCGATGGCAACATTGGCGAGTGCCCCGCATGGCGAGTCTGCGCCGGGGGCCCGCGGGAATCGCGGAGAATTGGACAGGGACGAAAGGCACTATGGCTGATTCGACGAACGACGACGTGACCGAGGACGAGACGCCCGAAGACGGGTTGGACGGAGTGATCTCGCCCGACGAGGTCCTCGCAGGGGCCAGCCAGGACGAGGCGGGGGAGGGAAAGACGGAGTCGGTGAATCAGCCCGCCAAGGTCCTGCGCATCGGCTCCATGGTCAAGACCCTGCTCGACGAGGTGCGGTCCGCACCCCTCGACGAGAAGAGCCGGCTGCGGTTGCGCGAGATCTACGAGCAATCGATCCGCGATCTCTCGGAGGTGCTGTCGCCGGACCTGGTGGCGGAGCTCGAGCGGATGGCCCCGCCCTTCGGCAACGATGCGCCGAGCGATGCGGAGCTGCGCATCGCCCAGGCGCAGCTCGTCGGCTGGCTCGAGGGGCTGTTCCACGGGATTCAGGCAACGCTCATGTCACAGCAGATGGCTGCCCGGGCCCAGCTCGAGGAGCTGCGCCAGCGCGGGCTGCCCTCGGCCGGCGAGTCGGGGCGGACGGGCGCCTACCTCTGATTCCCCTGTCAGCGGGACCGCGTCGCCTCCTCCGTCCCCGGCTTCGCCTCGCGGGTTAGATTGCTGAGTCCGGGGCGAATGACACTGCTGTAAGTTTCACTGGACGTGGCGAAAGGAGGGCCGGTGTCGGAGCGGTCGTTTACGCATCTGCACACCCACACCGAGTTCTCCATGCTGGACGGGGCGGCTCGGGTGGGGGACCTGGTCAAGGCTGCCGTCGCCGACGGCCAGCCGGCCTTGGGCATCACGGACCACGGGAACATGTACGGGGTCCTGGACTTCTACAAGGCCTGTCGGGACCAGGGCGTGGTGCCCATCATCGGGACCGAGTCCTACATGGCCGCCGAGTCGCGCCTGGAGCGCCCGGTGCGGCGGGGCCGGGTAGACGACACGGGGGGCGACGTCGATGGGGGTCAGAAGCTCTACTACCACCTCACCCTTCTGGCGGAAACGGTGCAGGGCTACCGGAACCTCATGCAGCTGTCCTCGGCGGCATACCTGGAGGGCTACTACTACAAACCCCGGGTCGACTGGGAGTTGCTCGAGCGCCACCACGCGGGGCTGATTGCCACGACGGGATGCCTGGGCGGCGTGGTACTCCAGGCGCTGTTGGCAGGGGACCTCGCGGGGGCCGAGAACAAGGCGGCCCGGCTGCAGGACATCTTCGGCAAGGACAATCTCTTCGTCGAGTTGCAGGACCACGGGCTCGCCGAGCAGCACCGCACGAATCCGCAGTTGATCGAGATCGCTCGTCGCATTGGCGCACCGCTCCTGGCCACCAACGACAGCCACTACACCCACCGCGAGGACGCAGTCGCCCACGACGCGCTTCTGTGCGTCCAAACGGGTGCACTTCTTTCCGACGCCAACCGCTTCAAGTTCGACGGCACGGAGCATTACCTCAAGACGGCGGCAGAAATGCGTCATCTCTTCCGCGAGGTGCCCGAGGCGTGCGACAGCACGCTGCTCATCGCGGAGCGGGCCGACGTGCAGATCGAACTCGGCAAGCCGAGCCTGCCTGAGTTCCCCGTGCCCGACCACTTCAGCGGCGAGACCTACGAGGAGCGGGCGCTGGCTTATCTACGCGACCTGACGTACGAGGGCGCCCGGGAGCGCTACGGCGCCTCGTTGCCCCACGAGGTCGTGGAGCGGATCGACTACGAGTTGAGCGTCATCGGGAACATGGGCTTTGCGGCCTACTTCCTCGTCGTGTGGGACCTCATCCGCTTTGCCCGCGAGTCGAACATCCGGGTGGGGCCGGGACGAGGGTCGGCGGCCGGGTGCTGTGTGGCCTACTGCTTGAAGATCGTGGATCTGGACCCGATCCGTTACGACCTGCTCTTCGAGCGCTTCCTGAACCCTGGCCGCAAGCAGATGCCCGACATCGACATGGACTTCGACGAGCGCTACCGCGCCGACGTGATGCGCTACGCGGCGGAGAAGTACGGCAACGACCGCGTGGCCCAGGTCATCACCTTCTCGACGATCAAGGCGCGGGCCGCCGTGCGCGATGCGGCGCGAGTGCTGGGGAAGCCCTACATCGTCGGCGACCGGATCGCCAAGGCGATGCCGCCCCTCGTGATGGGTCGCGATACCCCGCTGTACGCGTGTGTCACGAAGACCGAAGGGCACGAGGAGGGGTTCGCGGCGGCGGCCGAGCTGCGCACCATGCGCGACACGGACCCCGACGCCAAGGAGGTCATTGAGGTCGCGCTCGGACTCGAAGGCCTGCGGCGCCAGGACGGCATCCACGCCGCCGCCGTGGTGATCTCCCGTGATCCCCTGACGGACTACCTGCCCATTCAGCGCAAGCCCGGTGCCGGCGAGAACCCCGAGGACGCGCCGATCGTCACCCAGTACGAAATGCACGGGGTCGAGGACCTCGGACTGCTCAAGATGGACTTCCTGGGCCTGCGCAACCTCTCGGTGATGGAGCGGGCCCTGGACCTCATCGAGTTCGAGACCGGGACCCGGCCCGACATCGACGGGGTCGACCTGAGCGACGAGCCGACACTCGAGATGCTGCGCCGTGCCGAGTCGATCGGCGTGTTCCAGCTCGAGGGCGCCGCCATGCGCCAGACCCTGCGCGCACTCGCTCCGACGAGCTTCGACGACGTCGCGGCCCTCGTGGCCCTGTACCGCCCGGGTCCGATGGCGGCCAACATGCACCGGGACTATCCAGAGCTGAAGAACGGGCGCAAGGAGCTCACGTACCTGCACCCGGACATCGAGCCCATCCTCAAGGACACCTACGGGCTGATGCTCTACCAGGAGTCCGTGATGCGGGTGGCCCAGAAGTTCGCGGGCTACAGCCTCGAGGAAGCCGACAACCTGCGCAAGGCGTGCGGCAAGAAGATCCGCGCCCTCATCGCCGCTGAGCGCGAAAAATTCGTTGCCGGGTGCGTCACGGAAGGCTACGGCGAGGAGTTGGGGACGCAGCTCTTCGACATCATCGAGCCGTTCGCCGACTACGCCTTCAACAAGTCCCACTCGTACGGCTACGGCCTCGTGGCCTACCAAACGGCATGGCTCAAGGCCCACTACCCGGTCGAATACATGTCGGCGCTCCTGACCTCGGTGAAGGACAACAAGGACAAGACGGCGGTCTATTTGGCCGAGTGCCGGTCCATGGGGATCGAGGTGCTGGTGCCCGACGTGAACCGCTCGGTCGCCGAATTCGCGCCGGATATCACCGTCGCCGAAGACGGCAGCCGCAGGCCCGAACAGTCGATCGTCTTCGGGCTCGCCGCAGTACGCAACGTGGGTGAGAGCCTGGTGGAGCGGATCGTGGCCGAGCGCGAGGCCAACGGGCCGTTCGAGGACATCTTCGACTTCTGTGCCAGGGTCGACCCCGTCGTTCTGAACAAGCGGACCATGGACTCACTGGTCAAGGGGGGTGCCTTCGATTCGCTGGGTCACCAGCGGCAGGGGTTGTGCCTGGTCCTCGAATCGGTCGTGGAGCGCACACTCGAGCGCCGCAAGGAGCAGGACCTAGGCATCACTTCCCTGTTCGCGGCCTTCGAGGACGAGCAAGCCGATCCTGGGTGGGGCGGCGCCAAGGTGGCCATCCCCGACACGGAGTTCGACAAGGCCCAGCGCCTGGCCTTCGAGAAGGAGATGCTCGGTCTCTACGTGAGCGACCACCCGCTCATGGGTTACGAGGCGGCGATGGCCCGGCACACCGACTGCACGCTCTCGGACATGCGGGAGGACGACACGGCGGCAGGGGACCGCGCCCCGGTGCGGTCGGTGGGTGGTGTGGTGACCGAGTTGAAGCGGTCCTACACGAAGAAGGGCGACCTCATGGCCCGCTTCGTGCTCGAGGATTTGCAGGCGGCCATGGAGGTCTTCGTCTTCCCCAAGACGATGGCGGAGTACGGCGCCCTCATAGAGAACGACGCCATCCTGGTCGTGCGGGGGCGGCTCGACACCCGTGAGGAGGAGCCCAAGATCGTCTGCATGGAGGTCTCCCGCCCCATCCTCGAGCGGGGCCTGGAGGACCTGCACATCACGCTGCCTCTGGGCGTGCTGACCGACGCCAAGGTCGACGGGTTGAAGGACGTGTTGAGCGGGCATCCCGGGCCGTCGCCGGTGCTGCTCCACGTCGGCGCCAAGGTCCTGCGCCTCCCGCCCGAGTTCAATGTGGACTGCCGCAACGGCCTGGTGGGCGAGCTCAAGCGTTTGCTCGGCCAGAGCGCCGTCCTCTCCTGAGGGAGGAACGACGGCACCAGAAAGGCCATCTGACCTGGGGTGATATACGGGGCCACGGCGACCCAGCACCACCTTCGAGGCCCGGCCGGTTGGGAATGCGGCGGAGACAACCAGTAGACTGGACTCATGCCGATCGTAGTGAGCACCAAGGATTGCACTGCGCTCAGCGATGCTGAGCTGGTTGAAATGGCGGATCTTTGTGCGGACCGGCCGCCCGGTTTCGACATCGGCTATCTGTCCAAAGAGCGTGAAGCGTGGGTGCTCATCACCCAGGCCCGGGAGGGGAACAAGCTGCGGGGGTACTCCTTCTGCACTCTCGAGCGGATCGGGGGGACTCCCTCCCTTCTCGTGGGTCTGGCGCTGGTCGACCGGACCTCGCGGGCGGAGGCAGCGCTCAAGGCCATCATGGCCGACCAGTACCGACGGGCGTTGCTGGCCTTTCCCGACGAGGACGTCCTCCTCGGGACCCGCCTGCTGACGCCTGAGGGATTCCGTGCATTCAACGGGCTGCAGGACGTCGTGCCTTTTCCCGGCCACAAGTGCTCGGGCGAGGAGCGGGCCTGGGCACGTCGGCTGTCGAAGCGCTTCGGCTGCGAGAGCCGGCTCGACGACCGCACCTTCGTGCTCAAGGGTGATGGTTCCGTGGCCGGCGGCCTGGACTTCGTGGCCGCGAAGGTCAAGATCCCCGAAGGGGTCGAGACGCACTTCGACAGCTTCAAGGCCGATCGGGGCGACCGCCTGGTGGCCTTCGGGTGGGCCATGGCCGAAGACCTGGCCGGGGGCAAGCTCGGCCGCTGAGCCGGGTCGTCGTGCCGCCCCAGGTGGGGGGCGACATCATCCCTGCGGCAAGACTGCCGCACATACCTTGTAGCAGTGGCCGTCTCGGGGCGGGCTGACCGTCACCAAGAGGTACTGAGGCTCGAATCCCAACGCGGTCGAGAGGCTCTTCCCACTTAGGCGCTCGCGCCGGGCCGCATCGAGCGCACGGGCGGCGTTGCGGTCCTCGACCGGAAGCCATACGTCGTCACGATCCCATCCGAAGCGGACCCAGGTGGTGCCGTCGCCCTGCCGCCGGATCAGCTGTGGCCGCCTGGTTGGCTCAATGAGGGCCACCGACGGCCGGAAGCCCCGGAACTCCCAATAGGGCGCAGACGGCCCGGGGAATCCGAGCAGGGGCCCGTCGGGCGACGCCACCAATCTCCGGAGGAGCTTGCGCAGGTGCCGACCCCGCAACGTGCCGACGTGGCGGGGCAGATCGGCCACGGTGGTCGCTTCCGGCCGCGCCAGGTCGTCCCGTTCGGGATCGTCGGCCAGTGTCACCTCCACCACGTCGAAGGTGCTGATGTCGGGTTCGTACCCCTCGGGCCAAGGCACTCGGACGCGCATCACCGTCCGCGTGGCCAGGTCCACCACGGTGGTGTCCTCGAGCGTGGACGACAGGACGAGCAGATGGAGCGTGGAGCCGCCGGCAGTCGGGACCCGCTCGGTCCTACGGGCTGAGCGGCGCAGGAGGCGCGCCGGGTCGCTCGTGGTCTCGGGTCGGCGCCGGCCAGCTGCCTCGGTTGTCTCGGCTGGCTCGGCTGGCTCGTTATGGGCTGGGTGGTCGTGCTCCAGGGCGTCAGCGTCAGCGTCAGCGTCGGTGCGGCCGCTGCCGCTGTTCCCGGCGTCGTGTGTGACGCTTTCTCCCGCGCCGGTGGTGCCGCCGATGCGCCGGCGGGTGCCGATGTCCTCGCCGTCCGTCTCCGGCTCCACAAAGGGGTCGCTCATACGAGCAACGGCTCCAACTGGCCCGCCAGGGTGGCCGCGTCCGCCGCCGGAACCTGGCACGAACGTCCCTGGCAGACATAGGCCAGCCCGGGCTCCGGTGGACGCCCTTCGAAGAGTGCGCCCCCGTCGGGCTCGCCCCACACGGTGACGGCCGTCGGGAGCCAGTTCGCCCGTATTTCGGCCAGGAGGTCGGACCGATCACCCGTCACGACGATCTCATTGCCGCCGCTCCACAGGGGGAGTGCTGCCACCATGTCGGCCAGCGCTGCGGGGTGTCGTTCCAACAGCGATCCCGCCAGGCCCACCGTGCGCTCAATCGCCTCGTCGAGCCTCGGATCGTCGACCAGGGCATTGGCGTGCAGGAGGGCGGCCACGGCGACTGAGTTGGCGGCCGGAACGGCGCCGTCGAGGAACTCCTTGGGGCGGACCACGAGCGCCTCGGCGTCGCGCCCGGTGGTGAAGAACCCTCCCGAAGCGTCGTCCCAGAACAGGTCGAGCAGTTGGTGGACGGCCCGAACGGCGCGTTCGCGCCAGAGCGCCTTGCCCGTCCATTCCGAGAGCCGATAGGAGGCTTCGGCAAGCCAGGCGTAGTCGGCCGCCACGGCCAGGTGCCGCGCCCGCCCACCCTGCCAACTCCGCATCAGTCGTCCGTCGACGTACATGGAGGCCCAGAGGAATTCGCCGATCTCCTCGGCACGGCGTCCGTAGTTGTCACGACCGGTCGCGGCCGCGACCTCGGCCAGCGTGGCGACCGTCATGGCATTCCACTCTGTCAGGACCTTCTCATCCCGCGCCGGCTGGACCCGCTGGGCCCGGGCCGCCGCCAGCAGGAGCCGGGCCTCTTCCACCTCGGGTGGCCGCTCCAGTGACGCTCCGACGGGACGCACCGGAATGGAGCGGCCCTCCCAGTTGCCGCCCGGTGTGATGCCGTACCACTCTGCGGCCGGCCCGACCAGGGGTACGGGAAGGATCTGGCGTAGCTCGTCGAGCGTGAACGTCGCGTGCGCGCCCTCGACACCTCCGGCGTCGGCGTCGAAGGAGGAGTACAGCGCTCCCTCCGGTGTCGAGAGATCACGCAGCACGAAATCGAGGGTCTCGGTGACCACGACGAGATATTCCGCTCGTCCTCCGTCCTGCCACGCGTGCAGATAGGCCCGGGCCAGCTGCGCCTGGTCGGTGAGCATCTTCTCGAAGTGGGGAACGAGCCAGTGCGCATCGGTGGAATAACGGCAGAACCCGCCGACGAGGTGGTCGTAGATGCCGCCTGCTGCCATGCCGTCGAGCGTGCGCAAGCCCATGTGCCGGGCGTGGGCCGCATCGGGCCCGCCTCGGCGGGCCCGCCGGAGGCAGAGCTCGACGAGGGTGGGGCGGGGGAACTTCGGCGCCGGTCCGAAGCCGCCCCATTCGGGATCGAATCCCGCTGCGAGACCGCCGACCACTTGCTCGAGCAGGACTTCCGTGTCGAGCCCGACCGCGGCCGGCGCTCCGGCCAGGCGAAGCAGGGGAGCGTCATCGCCCCGCACGCCGCCGACGCCAGCACCCGCCTCCTCGCTCAGGGCCTCCGCCAACCGGAGCTCCCGCCGCACTGCGCCAACGAGTGCATCCGCCTGCTCGAGTACCTGTGCCCGCTCGTTGGCCCAGGCGTCGCCCAGCGCCTGCACCACCCGGCGGAAGGAGGGCATCCCGTGGCGCTCGACGGGTGGGAAGTAGGTCCCGGCGTAGAAGGGGCGCCCGTCCGGCGTGCAGAAGACCGACATCGGCCAGCCCCCCGCTCCGGTCAGCGCTTGGGTAGCCGCCATGTAGACCGCATCGAGATCGGGACGCTCCTCACGGTCGACCTTGACCGAAATGAAGGATTTCGCCAACTCCGCCGCCGTCTCGGGATCCTCGAAGCTCTCGTGGGCCATGACGTGGCACCAGTGGCACGAGGCGTAGCCGATGGACACGAACAGAGGTTTGTCCTCGTCGCGGGCCCGTTGCAGGGCCTCGTCCCCCCAGGGGAACCACTCCACCGGGTTGTCGGCGTGCTGGCGGAGATACGGGCTCGTCTCGTCGGCGAGGTGGTTCACGGGCGCGATGCTACGGCTCCTTCCTCCGGCAGCGGCACACCGTGCGTGTCGTGCAAGGCTCAGGCCATGGAGCTCGAACTCAATGGAAAGACGGCCCTGATCACCGGTGGGAGCCGCGGCATCGGCCTCGCCCTGGCCAGCCGCTTCGTCGAAGCCGGTGCCAACGTCATGATCGTGTCGCGCAAGGCGGATGACCTGGCCGATGCGGCGGCAGGACTCATGGCCGCGGGCGCCCCGGAGGCCAGGGTGGCGTGGACTGCCGCCCACGTCGGGAAGCCGGAGGACGCCCAGACCTGCATGGCTGAGACGCTGGATCGCTTCGGCCAGCTCGACATCCTGGTCAACAACGCCGGGACCAACCCGTACTTCGGGCCGATGATCGACATCGACGTGGCGCAGGCGCAGAAGACGTTCGAGGTCAACCAACTTTCGGTGTTGGTCTGGACGGCGGCGGCCGTGAAGGCCGGTCTGCGCGGATCCGTCATCAACATGGCCTCCATCGGCGGCCTCGAGGTCGAACCGGGCATCGGTTGGTACAACGTGACGAAGGCCGCAGTGATCCACATCACCCGGCAACTCTCCTTTGAGTTGGCGCCCCACGTGCGCGTCAACGCGCTGGCACCCGGTCTGGTGAAGACGAAATTTGCGGCCGCGCTCTGGGAAGGCCCGGGCGAGGAGCAGATCGCCGCCCACATCCCCCTACGGCGATTGGGCCTGCCCGACGACGTCGCCACTGCGGCACTCTTCCTGGCCTCCGACGCCGCCTCCTGGGTCACCGGGCAGACGTTCGTCGTCGACGGCGGCACGACCGCGCAGCCCTCGGGCGGGGTGGGCTGACGAGCCGGCCCCTGGCGCCCAGTCCCGTCGCCCTGGAGCCCATGTCACACAACGCGGCCCTGCTCCGTCTGAGGGGTGTGACAGAAAATGCACAGAGGAAGGAAGGGAGAGCCATGGCTCACGTCCCACTGCAGGGCAGCCCGAAGGGCCTCGTCGCCCGACTGAGTTTCCGCTACACCAAGCGTCGCTTCGGCCAGATGGTCGAACCCACCGCGGCCGCTTCGCATCACGCCGGAGTCCTGGTGGCCATGGGCAGCCTGGAGACAGCGGTCCAGTACGGCTGGAAGAAACTCGATCCGACCTTGCGTTGGCTCGCCGTGCAAGCCACCGGCATGCAGATCGGCTGTTCCTGGTGCGTCGACTACGGCTACTACGAAGGGATGCACCGCGGCATCGATCCGGCCAAGGTGCGAGCGGTCGGCAGCTGGCGCACGAGCGATCTCTTCGACGAGCGTGAGCGGGCGGTCCTCGAGTACGCCGAAGCGGCGACCGGCAGCCCGGCTGAGGTCTCCGAGGAGCTGGCCGCCCGCGTCCGGACGCACCTCACCGACGCGGAGTTCGTCGAACTCGCTGCTTGGGTCGCACTCGAGAACTTCCGTTCCCGGTTCAATGGCGGGCTCGGCCTGCGCAGCCAGGGGTTCTCGGACCATTGCGAGATACCGGTGCGGGCCGTCAGCGCGGAAGCCCTTGCCTGAAGTGTCGCCGCCCGGAATGTCGCTGCCTGACCCTGAGACCAACGCGGCGGCCTTCGAAGAATGGCGCCCGCTGCTTTTCGGCATCGCCTATCGCATGCTGGGCAGCGCGGCCGACGCGGAGGACATCGTCCAGGATGCCTCCATCCGATGGATCCGCCGGAAGGACGATGCGGTCCAATCGACCCGCGCCTATCTGGTCACCGTCGTGACCCGCCTGTGTCTCGACCAACTCGATTCGGCGCGATCAAGGCGTGTGACCTACGCGGGCCCGTGGTTGCCCGAGCCGGTGGTGGTCGAGGAGGAGGCGGCGGCCGAGCAGGCGGACTCCCTCTCTCTGGCCTTCCTGGTATTGCTCGAGGAGCTCACGCCGCTCGAACGTGCCGCCTACCTGTTGCACGACATCTTCGGCTACCCGTTCGACGAGGTCGGCCGCTCGTTGGGACGCTCGCCGGCAGCCTGCCGCCAGCTCGGGGCACGGGCGCGACACCGGGTGGAGGAGCGCCGTCAACGCTTCGACGCCGATTTGCGGCAGGGTCGCGCGCTGACCGACCGCTTCCTCGTGGCCTGTGCCACGGGGGACCTGTCGGGGCTCCTCTCCATGCTCTCCGATGACGTCGTGGTGTGGACCGACGGCGGCGGCAAGGTCCGCGCCGCTATGCGCCCCGTGGTCGGCCCGCACCGAAGCTCGCGATTCCTCCTCAACGTGGCCAAGAAGGTGCAGGGCTTCCCGCAGACCACCGTTCTCAACGGCCAACCGGCCGCTGTTCTGCTGCATGGCGACGTTGTGGTGGGAGCGATCGTGCTCGACATCATGGACGGGTCCATCGTCGGTGTTCGTGTGGTGAGGAACCCGGACAAGCTCGCCCGCCTGAACGCCAGCTGGCCTGGCCCCGCCGGCCGATCCGAATCCGCCGTCCCCGCCGAAGATCAGTCTTGAGGCGACAGGGACTCGAGCGCTCGCCGTCGGACCTTGCCGGCCGCGGTGCGGGGAAGATCGTCGACAAGGACCAGCTCCTTCGGCGCCGCCCAGGCGGCGATGTTTTCGGCGACCATCTGGCGCAGCTCGTCGAGCGAGGGACCCCCGTCCACGGGCACGACCCAGGCCACCACCCGTTCGCCCCATTCCGGATCGGGCCGCTTCCAGATGGCGACCTCGGCCACGCCTGGGTGCGTCAGGAGGATCCGTTCGACCACATCGGGCCAGACCTTCTCCGCGCCCGTGGTGATCACGTCGTCGATGCGGCCGGCGACGAGGAGCTTCCCGTCGGCGTCGAGGCGACCGGCATCACCGGTCGCGAACCAGTCTCGGGCCCCGTCGGGCCCAGCGACGCGCCCGTCGTCGTTCCCGCCCCGATAGCAGCGGAGCAACATCGGGGCCCGTATCAGGATCTCGCCTTCGCCGCTCGTACCTCCGCCCCGAACGCTCGGACCCTCACCGCCGTCAGCTCCAAACACAGCTGGTCGGAACGACAGCTCCACCCCGTCGAGCGGCCATCCGTCGTAGACGACGCCTGAGCCGGTCTCGGTCATGCCGTACGTGGCGACGGCGTTGGGCGGGAGCGCGAAGGGAATCCTGCTGCCGCCGAGGAGGACGCAGGTGAAGACCGCGGGATCGAGGCGCTGGAGCGCGGTCGCCACCAAGGACACGTGTGAGACGAGGCCCGATCGCCCGGCTTCTTCTACGACCTCGGCCTCGAAACCCGGCAGGACCACGACGGGCGTGCCCGTGAGGATCGAACGCGTCACGACTGCGAGGCCCCCGATGTGCGCCAGCGGCAAGCAGGCCATCCACACGTGCCGGGCAGCGTCGATGCCGAGCCGGGCTGAGGTCGCCGTTGCCGAGGCGGCGACGGCGTCATGGGTGAGCACGACGCCCTTGGGATGTCCCGACGTGCCTGATGTCGCCACGACCAACGCGTCACCATCCTCGACCCCGATGCCGTCGGCGATTGCACGCTGCTCGCCGTCCGAGCCCACTATGCGCGTCGGGCGCAATGCGTCGAGCAGGACCTGTCGCGCCACCGGGGGCAGCCGGGGGTCGAGCGGAGCCGCGGCATCACCCGTGTCCCAAATGGCCTGTAGCGCATCGACGAAGCCGATGCCACCGGGCAGGTCGAGTGCTACGAGCTCAGGCACCGGACAGTAGCGTAGGGCGCCGTGCAGACCGTGGTCACAGGAAGTCCTCATGATCCCCTCGACGATCTTCGCCCGCTTCCGCTTCCCCATTGGGAGTCGCGAGGTTCGTTCCAGGACATTCGCTATGACGTCGCGGAGGGCATCGCCAAGCTGACGATCTGCCGCCCGGAGCGGCGGAATGCCTTCCGCCCGCAGACGCTCTTCGAGCTGACGGACGCCTTCACCATGGCCCGGGACGACCCCGATGTCGGTGTCATCGTCCTCACCGGCGAAGGCCCTGATGCCTTCTGCTCGGGAGGGGACCAGAAGATCCGGGGTGACGACGGGTACATCGGCGACGACGAGGTCGCCCAGCGCGGTATCGGCCGCCTCAACGTCCTCGATCTCCAGATCCTGATGCGTCGCATCCCCAAGCCGATCATCGCCATGGTCGCCGGCTACGCCATCGGCGGTGGGCACATCCTGCATTTGGTGTGCGACATCTCCATCGCGGCCGACAACGCGCGCTTCGGCCAGACGGGGCCGAAGGTTGGCAGTTTCGACGGGGGTTACGGATCGTCGATCCTGGCCCGGACGATCGGTCTGAAGCGGGCAAAGGAAGTGTGGTTCCTCTGCCGTCAGTACGGCGCCGAGCAGGCACTCGACTGGGGCTTGGTGAACGCAGTCGTCCCGCTGGACGATCTGGAGCGCGAGACCGTGGCCTGGTGCCGCCAGATGCTCACGCTCTCGCCGATCGCGCTGCGCATGATCAAGGCGGGCATGAACGCGGCCGACGACGGGCTCGCCGGAGTGCAGCAGCTCGCCGGTGACGCCACCATGCTCTTTTACATGACCGAGGAAGGACAGGAGGGCCGGAACGCCTTCGTGGAGCACCGAGCCCCGGACTTTTCACGCTTTCCTCGACGCCCGTGAGCCCTCCGCTCAAGCTGTGGGTCGCGGGCGCCCGCCCGCGTACGCTGCCTGCCGCGGTCGTTCCGGTCGTCGTCGGTACGGCGGCCGGGTACCTCTCGAGCGGGAACTTCGTCATCACAACTCCGCAGATGTCCAGCGCCTGTCACGCCGCAGCGTGTGGCGGCTTCGACCGCCAGCTGTCGTGGCTGAATGCCGTGCTCGCCCTGATCGTGGCTCTCGGCATTCAGGTGGGGACGAATTACGTCAACGATTACGCCGATGGTGTGCGCGGGACCGACGAACACCGTGTCGGGCCCGTGCGGCTCGTGGCGGGCAAGCTCGCGTCCGTGCGGGAGGTCAAGGTCGCCGCGCTGATCGCCTTCGGCGTCGCCGGACTGGCCGGTCTCGGACTGGCGGCCCGCGTCACGTGGTGGCTGATCCCGGTCGGCCTCGTCTGCGGCATCGCGGGCTGGGCGTACACGGGCGGCCCTCGGCCGTACGGGTATCTCGGCTTCGGCGAACTCTTCGTCTTCGTCTTTTTCGGCCTCGTTGCCACCGCGGGGTCGGCCTACGTCCAGCATGCCCCCTTCATTGTCAGCGTGGCCGGGCACCTGTTCGACTACCAGTACGACTGGTGGTTCGTCTTCTGGGTCGGGGTGCCGGTGGGCCTGCTAGCTGCTGCGCTGCTCCAGGCGAACAACCTGCGGGACATCGCGACGGACACTGAGTCCGGCAAGAAGACACTGGCCGTGCGCCTCGGACGGCGACGAGCCGGTCTGCTCTACTGCTTCACCCTCATGGGTGTGGCGCTGTCCATCGGGGTCGTGTCCAGCTACCGGGAATGGGCACTCCTGGCGCTCTTGGCGTTCCCCGTGGCCGCCGTGCCGGTCAGACTCGCGCTGAGCGACCAGCAGGGGAGAGCGCTCCTGCCCATGTTGGGGACGACGGCCCGTCTTCAGATGGTCGCTGGCGCGCTGTTGGCGATCGGACTCCTCCTGTGAGGATCCTCGTCACCGGCTGCGGTGCGTGCCGTCAGACAGGGCCCGGCTCCACCGCGTCGAGCCAGTGATGCACGATCCGGCCGGCCTGTTCGGGCTGGGCGAGGTGCACGGCATGCCCGCCACCCGGCACCAGGGAGGTGACGCCGTGCGGGACCAGTCGGGCCACTCGCAGCGCGTACGACGCAAAGCGGGTGTCGTCCGACCCGGCCATGGCCAGGACGGGACTGCCCAGAGTCGGCAGAAGGTCCCAAAGGGGATCCTGGGTGCCCGTTCCGCAGAGCCGCAAGCTGGAGGCCAGGCCGGCCGCGCTGTTGCGGAGTCGCTCCGAACGCTGTGCCGCATCACCGATCTCGAGTCGTTCGAACAGCGGCCCGCGCAGCCAGTCGCCGATGAAGGCTTGGACATCGCCGGACGCCTCGAGCCCGTCGGCCAAGGCGTCGTCGGACTGGCGTCGTCGCGCACGTTCGTCCGGGTCTTCCATTCCGGCGGTGACGCCGATGAAGACGACCGCGCGCAACGGCAGCTCCGCAGCGAGAGCCACATGCAGGCCCACCCGCGCACCAAGGGAGTAACCGAGGAGGGTGCACGGCTGATCGCCGACCTGGGCGCGTACCGCCTCCGCCACCAGGCCCGCTGCGGTCGGCAGGTCGGCCCGCACCGAACCGGAATCGCCGTGTCCGGGCAGGTCCACCGCCAGCAACGTGTGCGACTCGGCCAAGAGGTCACCGAAACGACCCCAGAGGCGTCCCGTCTGGGTGAAGCCGTGGAGGACGATCAGTGGTGGTCCCGCCCCGCGCACGTCGACATGGAGTGGCACGCCGGGTGAGCGTACAGGCCACGTTCACCACGACCCTTGTCGACGAGTGGGTCCGCCTCGGCGTCACCGACGCCGTCGTCGGTGCCGGCTCGCGTTCGACACCGCTGGCACTTCCGCTGGCCGAACGCCTGCGGGTGCACGTCCACCTCGATGAGCGAAGCGGTGGCTTCTTCGCGTTGGGACTGGCGATGGCGACGGGCAGACCGACGGTGATCTGCGTGACGAGTGGCACGGCCGCCGCAGAGCTGCATCCGGCAGTCGTCGAGGCGCACCATGCCGGAGTCCCGCTCATCGTGTGCACAGCAGACCGACCGCCCGAGCTGCATGACACCGGCGCTCCGCAGTCCATCGAACAGAACGGGCTGTTCGGCCCCGCAACTCGCTGGGCGTACGCGCCTGGCGTGGCGACCGAAGGCCAGGAGGAGACGTGGAGACCATTGGCGGTCCGCGCCTTCGAGGAAGCGACGCGCGGCCCCCGCGGCCCGGGCCCGGTGCACCTCAATCTCGAGTTTCGGGAGCCCCTGACCGGCACCGCGGATTCCCTCCCGGCACGTCCCGGTCCGAGGGTTGTGGTCCAGAAGACACAGACGGGTCCGCTCGCCCATGAGGAGTTCGAGCCCCTGCGGGGGAGGGGAGTGATCATCGCGGGTGGCCCGTGGCCGCATCGAGCGGACCCGGCCCGCGTCAGGGCGCTCGGAGAGAGACTTGGCTGGCCCGTGTTCGCCGACCCACTTTCGGGAAGCCGAGGGGAAGGGGTCATCGCCGCCGCCGACGCCATTGTCCGGACGGAACCGCCCGTGCCGGAGAGCATCGTGCTGCTCGGTGCGCCGTGGCTCTCTCGGGCGGTGGGTACGTTCGTCTCGGCCGCTGCCCGTGCCGGTGCACGGATCGTCGTCGTCGACCCGTTGCGACAGTGGGCCGATCCGTCACGAGTGGCGACAGAATTCCACCAGTGCGCGGCGGACGACTGGCTCGATTCGGCCATCGCAACGGCGATACCGGCTGATCCGGAGTGGCTCGATTCGTGGCGGCAGCGGGAGTCGCTGGCGCAGGCCGCCATCGGCGAGGTGCTGGGAACCGAGCTCAGCGAGCCGCTCGTGGCTCGGGAGGTCCACCGCTATGCGGCCAAGACGGGGGCCACCCTCGTGGTGGCGGCATCCATGCCGATCCGGGACCTCGAGTGGTATGCCGAAGCCCACCGCAGGACGCCGCGGGTCCTCAGTAACCGCGGGGTCAACGGGATCGACGGCGTCGTGTCGACCGCATTGGGGATCGCCGAATCCGGCGACGGACCGGGTGCCCCGACGATCGCCCTCATGGGTGACCTGACTTTCCTGCACGACGTGTCGGGGCTGGTCAACCTCTCGGACTCGCCGTGTACGTTCGTGGTGCTCGACAACGGCGGGGGAGGGATCTTCTCCTTCCTTCCGCAGGCGAGCGAGGTCGAGCCGGCCGTCTTCGAGCAGCTTTTCGGCACACCACCGACCAGCGACATCGGAGCGGTCGCGGGCGGTTTCGGACTGCCGGTGCACCACGTCACCGCGCTGTCGCAGCTCGAACCTGCTTTGCGCGCGCCGACGCCATCGCTCGTCCGGGTTGTGGTGCCCGACCGCGCGCAGAACGTCGCGCTGCACGATGCGATCAACCAGGCGGTCCGTCTCGCGCTGCCGTGACGCTTGGAGAAGGTGTTGATGCGGAACGACGACCCGTCGGGCTCTGGAAGATCAGCTCCACGTTCGCGTCCCCGGCGATCTTCCAGCCCATCTCGTGGACGCAGCGATGATGGTAATCACACAGCTCGGTCATGTTGTCGAGGTCGGTGCGCCCGCCGTCGATCCAATGTTGAACGTGATGGACGTCGGTGAACTCGGCGAAGCAGGCCGTTCGGGAGTATGGCGGGCAGATGCCCTGCCCCATATCGGCACTTATACGGGTGATCCGCCATCTGGACTGAGCGTCCGGGGAGCCTTCTTCGGACGTAAGTCCGACAAGGAGGTGTGCGGTGGTGTGGTGTCCGTCGTTTCAGAGTCGTCTTCGCGCGGATGGTGTGCGCGAGTACCGGGTCGGCCACGAGCTGGTCGACGAGTTCTTGGAGTTCGCCTCCGGGCGGGCCAGGCCGGCCACGGTGCGGGCCTATGCCCATGACCTAAGCGTGTTCTTCGGGGTCGTCGGCAAGGAGCCACAGGATGTGACCCCAAAGGACGTGCTGCGCTTCGTGACCGCCCAGCGGCGACCGAGGAAGGGTGCTGAGAACGTGGTGCGGATCTCCGACGGCGAGTCGGGGATGTCGGCCTCGACCATCAAGCGGCGCCTGGCTGCGGTGTCGAGCCTCTATGGCTATCTCGTCATCCGGGGTGACACCGGCGTGGTGACCAATCCGGTGCCACGGGGTCTGCCCACTCGGCGCAACCGTCACCGAGGTGAACGCGGCGCACCGCTCGTGCGCGGGGTGCGGCGTCTGCCTCGCATCTTGAACCCCGACGAGGTCGAAGCGCTCATGGAGGCGCTGCGCACCGATCGGGACCGGGCCATGGCCCAGGCCATGCTGCTCGGCGGCCTTCGGCGTGGCGAGGTGCTGGGGCTGCGGCTCGAAGACCTTCGCCTCGGCGAGTGGCGGGTCTTCATCGCCGAGGGCAAGGGCGGTCACCAACGGCTCGTCCCGATCTCTCCGACATTTTTCGCCACGGTGGCGGACTACATGAACAAGGAGCGACCACCCGACGCTCCGACGGATCGGCTCTTTGTCTCGCTCAAAGGACAGAGGCGGGGCCAGCCGCTTTCGACCGAGGGGATCATCGAGATCTTCAGTGCAGCGCGGAGACGGGCCGGACTCACCCACGGCACCTGCCATGAGCTACGCCACACCTGCTTCACGAGATTGCGCGAGGGAGGCATGGCGATCGAGGCGGTCCAGGCTCAGGCCGGTCACCGTTCCATTGCGTCGACGAGGATCTATCTTCACCTCAGCATCGACTGGCTGGCCGAGGAGTACCGCAAGGCCATGGAGTCCCTCCACGCACCGGTGGAGGCGGCCCGATGAGCGCCCTCCCGAAGTCATCAGAGTCCGCCTCACCGTGGTGGAGCACTATGGAGTTCCCCTGGGCCGAGACCGCCCGCCGGGCCCCGGTGATGGTAACCACCATGGCCTCCTACCTGGATCAACTGGGTGTCTCGGCCCGTCCGACCACTGTCGGCGCTGCCGATCAGATACTGCGTCACTTCGCCGGCCAGGTCACTGAGTCCGACCCGACCTGCACCTCCATGAGCGGTGTCGAGCGCCGTCACATCGAGGCGCACAAGCTGTGGCTGGCCGCTCGACCGGGCAAGGCCGGGAAGCCTCTCGCCGCCGTCACCATCCGCAATCGACTCGGAACGTTGCGCACTTTCTTCGAGCGGCTGCGGGATTGGGACTACGAAAGACGCGCCGACCAAAACGCTGATCTTCCCCGGCGACTTCCCACAGGCCGACGAACCGCTCCCGAAGTTCCTCGACGACCCGAAGATGGAAAAGTTCACTGCGGCACTGGCGAGTGACCCCGATCCTCGTCGACGCGTCATGGTCGAGATCCTGGCCCAGACCGGCATCCGGGTGGGCGAGCTCTCCGGACTCGACGACAAGGCTGTGACTTTGCTCGGCGACACCTTCTCGCTGCGGATTCCGGTCGGCAAGCTGCACAACGACCGCTACGTGCCGATCGGACCCGAACTGGTGCGCCTCATCACCGACTACCAGAAGTTCCGGGGTCCGAGTCGCTCAGGGCGCTTGGTCGAACGAGACGATGGCCGACCCTTTGACCGCCGCACCGTTCATCGCTACGTCGAACGGGTGGCCAAGCGTGCCGGCGTCGGTCACGTCCATCCCCACCAGCTCCGCCACACACTCGCCACCCGAATGATCAACAGGGGCATGAGCCTCGAGGCCATTGCCGTTTTGCTCGGTCACCGCTCCATGCGGATGACGCTGACCTATGCCCGCATCTCGGACCGGACGGTGGCAGAGGAGTACTTCCGAGTGACCCAGGCCGTCGAGGCCAGCTACGAGAGCGGCGAGCCGTTACCGGCCAGCGTCGAGGGCACCAACATGCGCCGCATCGCCGCCGAGCACCGGCGACTCTTGGGCAATGGTCACTGCACCCGACCGGCAGGGCTCGACTGCACCTTCGAGTCGGTCTGCGAGCGATGTGGCTTCTTCGAGACCGGACCCCAGTTCCTCACGATCCTGCGCCGCCAGCGAGACGACGCCGTTGACCACGGCCAGCAAGACCGGGTGGGTCTACTCGACGGCTTCCTCAAGGAGATCGACGGAGAGGGCTGAGTGTGCTTCCATGGCTTCAGCCCAGGTCCAGCGGATCACCCATGTAATCGCACGAGTGGGGCACCCCCCTGACGCAAACAGGCCAGCGATCAGAACTGAGGGCCCGTCGCGCATCGAAGGGCCTTTAGACAGCCATCCGTCTCCTTGTTGTTCGTCTGTTGTGATTCGCGTCTGAGGACCGCTCTATGACTGTCCATGAGCAGCGTTGTGCCCCAGTTGTCCTCGAAGAGGATGTAAGCCAAGATCTGCGCTGGGCCTTAGCGGCAGTGGGGGGCTTCGGGGCTGGCACCAACTACGGAGGGAGCAATGATGAAGTTTCGCATCTTATTCGCCGCGGCCATGATGGTGGCGTCGTCTGGGGCGGTGGTTACTGGATTGGTGGGTACGACAGGTATCGCGAGCGCACACCCGTCCAACGGGTGGCCGATGCCGTACACGTGCAGCGGTGGTGATTACCAGACGGGGACCTTCGTCCCCATCCCGTCGGGGATCTACGCCAACATCACGGTGAGGGGCGCGTGCGCCCCAGCGCCCAACGCGGTCATCAACGTGATCGGCAGTGTCAATGTCGGCCCCGGTGCGGTGCTCGATGCGCAAAGCGCGCCGTCGACAATCACCGTCGGACGTGACGTCCTGGCTGCTCCGGGCTCGCTTCTCGGGCTGGGATGCCTGCCTAATCCGGTGGGACATATGACGGGACATCCGTGCACCGTCGACCCAACCGAAAGCTCCAATATCACCGTTAACGGGAACGTCATCGCCTGGGGCGCGAACACCGTTCTCTTGAACGGAATCACGGTCAGGGCGAACGTCGCGCTGATCGGTGGAGGCCAGCAAGCTGGGAACCCCTGGCCGATCAAGACCAACACGATCGGTGGCAACCTCTTGGTATCCGGGGTGACGCCCGAATGGCTCGGCGTGGTTGTCAACAACGTCCGCGGCAACGTCATCCTCACCAACATCACCGCCGCGGCGGGGGAAACGATGGAGGTCGGTGGCAACACGATCGGCTGGAACCTCGCCTGCTGGGGCCTCGCCCCAGCAGTGTCAGGAGGCGTCGTCCCCGGCGAGGTCAACACGGTCGGCGGCCAGGCGCTCGGTCAGTGCGCCAACCTGCAGCCAAGCGCCTCTTGACCTCTTCGCATCTCGTCCGTCTGCCATCTCTGGGATCCAGGGGTGGCGGACGGGCGGCTCTCACGTGTGGTTTCGTTCAAGGGCGGGTCGATGCTCCGTTACCGTTGCTGTAGCCCAGGGGCCAGTGTTGGGGCTTAGTTCAAGGACCAGCGGACATCGAGTCCCAGAGCGCTGTTTGAAGAATGGTCGCTCAGACCCCAGGGGGGAGATGGTGCCCTGTTCGGAGTCAAGGACCGGCAGCATTATGAGAAGGGACCCGCGGGCCCCTTTTGCGCGTCATGGACTGGATGCCTTGACCCCTCGCTTCGGAGCGCACTTGACTGCCCCAGTAACGCCGGGACGGGGCGTTCAGCGAGCGGCAGACTGACATCCCCCTTGACGCCCCGGACGTCATCTGGCTTCCTTGTATTTGATGGGGACAGCAGAAGACGACGTGCTGTCGGCTCAGCTCGCTTATTACAACTCCAGGGCTGGCGAGTATGACCACGACTTGTATCAAGACCCCGCAAGCACGAATCGGATCGAGCGGCTCCTGACCAGGTTGAGGCCGAGCGGTCGAACCCTCGAACTCGCCTGTGGGACCGGGGTTTGGACGAAGTTGTTGGCTGAGCGGGTTGAGAGTCTTACCGCCATTGACGGCTCCCCCGAGATGCTTGCGGTGGCCCGTCAGCGTCTGGCGGGTACGGCAGTGAACTTGGTCGAGACGGACCTGTTCAGCTGGCAGCCGGCGGAACGATACGAGACCGTTTTCTTTGCGTTCTGGCTCTCCCACGTTCCACCCAGTCGTTTCGAGTCCTTCTGGGGAACGCTCCGCAGCGCACTTGCGACAGGAGGTCGAGTGCTCTTCGTGGACACGGGCCCCGAAGAAGGGCGCTTCGAGCGTTTCGTACCAGAAGCGAGCGTCCCGATGGTGCAACGTCAACTGAGAGACGGGACCGCCCATAAGGTCGTGAAGATGCTCTACGACCCTGCAGATCTTGCGGAGAGACTGGCAGCGATCGGCTGGACAGCAGACATTAGAAGCGTAGGCGGAACCCTCCTCGCGGGGAGTGCGATCCCCTGTTAACGGAGAGGCACCCCTGCCCCAATACGCCGGTCCGGAGCGCATGCCCATGCAGCCTGGTCGGTATTGTCGAACGCATGACCAATGCAGAACCGTCCCAAGGAGCACTCTGGCGCTACCAGTTCTCCCAACCTGACGAGACCGTTGTAGAAACTGGCGAGTTCAATGGCGACGACACAGCAGAAGCAAAGGCTCGCGAGCTTTCCACGTCGAAAGGTAGCCCCATCGTCGTCAAACGCCACAGCGCACACGTGGATTCCTGGGTGTATGTGACGGAGGTCGACGAGCGACCGTGAAGAGTGACGTGATTCACGTCACTCACCCAGGGTGACCCACTTCGCGGGTCGGAGTGCGGTGGTCTGCGCATTGGTCATACGTTGGGCACGAGATCCTGCGTCAGCAAGCGACCCTTCCAGGTGTACCCTCGTATCGGCTCATTGAGAGCAGCAGCGTCCCCGCTTACGGTGACAAGATCGCGAGTCCCAATGGGTATCGAAGCACAGTGGTGGGTGGGTCCGACTTGCCATCGCCAACGGTGTGCCTCAGAGCTATGACTGAGGC
>Ga0302181_10000768_pt1 | contig 25358 bp, 20 predicted proteins | sample I_Palsa_E3_3_FD_198786 | JGI IMG/M metagenome (GOLD analysis project Ga0302181, IMG submission 198786) | Peat permafrost microbial communities from Stordalen Mire near Abisko, Sweden - I_Palsa_E3_3 | ecosystem: Environmental > Terrestrial > Soil > Palsa > Peat permafrost | place: Sweden...
ACTCCTCGTCGCTCCACTCGACCTGCCTCAGGTCGGCCGGCACGGCTCGATCCGCCAGATCGTAGACACGCTGGAAGCCGCGGCGCTCGCGGCAGACCAGCTCCCCGGTGTCGAGCAGCCACTCGGCGGCGATCTTGGTCTCCGACCAGTCCCACCATGTCCCACCCTTCTTGGCCCCACCGAGTTCGCGCGCCGTCAGAGGTCCTTCGGTGCGCAGACGCTTCAGGACGCCGGCACAGCTCGCGGCCGCATCTTCGAGGCGGTGCCACCGGCGTCCGCGGGCACGAAAGGCGCGGCGCCGGAACTCGTACGACGGCCACTCCTCGAGCGGCAGCACGCAGGCTGCGTGCGACCAGTACTCGAAGGTGGAACTCTTCGGACCCCAGTACGCCGCTTCGATGGAGGAGCGGGCGATGGCTCCGTGGCGGGCGTACGCCACGAGTTCGTGCGAGCGGGCGAGGACCGAAATGGTGTCAAGCTGCACGCCACCGAGTCGCTGCAACATGGCCGCCGGTCCCCCGCGCGGCCGAGGTCCCGACAGACCCTGGGCCGAGAGAGCCACCCGGCGCGCCTCGTCGGTGGACAGCGTCATCGACGGAGCGGGCACGGCGGCTCAACCTAATCTGCCCGTGCCGGCCTCCAGCCGGATCGGTGGCCGCGGACGGACCGACGCTCAGACCACGGCGGGCGCGGCGCCGGCCGGCGCCGGCGCCGGCACTCCCCGCAGATGGTGCAGGCGGAGCGCCACCGCGGCCACGGCCGCCACGATGCTGGCCGCACCGGCCCCGAACAAGGCGCCCCTGATGCCGAGCAGCGCGACCAGAGGGGCGGAGAGCGCCAGGCCGATCGTGACGGCCCCCGTGGTCATGCCCGTGAACACGGCGCAGGCGCGACCGGCGATGTGCTCGGGGGCGCGTTGCAGCAGGAGGGCCCGAGCTCCGACGAGCTGTACGCCATCGCCCATGCCGCCGATGCCATAGGCCGCGATAGCCATCCACATGGTGGGCGACACGGCGCCAGCGGCGACGCCGAGCCCGAGCACCACGAACCCGACGATGATGCCCGGCGCCAATATCCGGGGGGAGAGGCGACCGGCGATGATCGTGCCCAACGTCATGCCCCCGGTCCATGCGGTGATCAGCAGGGCGTAGCCCGTCGTACCGCCATGGAGCACCTTTTCGGCCAGGAAGAGCTCAGCCACCATGGTGACGCCGAGGAACGCGAGCATGACCGAGACGACGACGACGAGCAGTCCCATGGGCCGGTCCCGGCGCAGATACCGGAGGCCCGCCGCCATGCCGTCGTCGGCGCCGTGGGGCACGTGGGCGCGGGTGTGGGTCAGCCCGAGCGTCGAGATCCCGAGACAGAAGACGACGGAGGCACCGGCATCGAGCAGCAGCGCGGTGCTGGTACCGCCGATGCTCCCGATGACGCCCGCCAGGAGGGGCCCTATGGCCGTGCCCCCCATGGTGGCCCCCTGGAGCCGGCTCGTGGCGCGCAGCAGCGACACGTCGCCGGCCAATTGCGGAATGGCCGCGGTCAGCCCGGGCTGCAACACGCTGTCGGCGACACCGAAGCAGAGGACGAGCAGCACGGTGGCGGTCAAGGAGTGCGCCAGGGCGAGGCCGGTGAGCGCGGCAGCGACCGCCAGACTGGCTGCGCCCAGCAGGCGACCCGTGGGGAGGCGGTCGAGCAGCAACCCCGAGACCGGCGCCAGCAGGACCACCGGCAGTCCACCGGCCAACAGGACCATGGTGACAGCCAGGGTCGAGTGCGTCTCCTGGTAGACGCGCAGCGACAGGGCCACGTAGGCCAGGCCGTTGCCGGCCGCGGCGATCACCTGCAGCGCGGTGGCCAGGCGCAAGGGCCGGCCCGGTCGGACGGTGCGCTCAGGATGGGATTGCATGGTGGGGTCTCTCGTCATATACGGCGTGGGGAAGGCGGTCCGTGAGGTGGACAACCGGGTGGGGTGAGGGGGTGGCGACCCGCAATCGAGCAGCGGGCGCGGGAGCGAAGCGAAGAAGCTGCCGGAGCGTTGTCAGCCGGCGGGGAGCAATTCGCCCAGAGTTCGCGGCGCGCCATTGGGCGCGGGAACGCTCATCGGGCGGGACTCAAACCAACAACATGGCCCAACAATACACGGCCCGCACGACGCGGCGGGACACCGGGTTGCTCCGGTCAGCCGGCCCACGACAGGGTGAGGACGCGTTGTGGTCGAGTCAGGCCCTTGAGCGTGACCTCACGTTCTTCGACGAACGTGAACTCCTCGGTGCGCTCCACCATCTGGGCCGAAAGAGTCGAGACCAGGACCTCCCCCGCACCCGCCACGTCGGCGATGCGGCTGGCCACGATGACCGTATGGCCGATGAAATCATCGTCTTCCTCCATCGCCTCGCCGGTGTGGATCCCGATGTGGACCCGTATCGGCCGCTCCCGCTGTTCCTCCGAGTAGGCGGCGAAGGCGCGCTGCATGTCGGCCGCACAGCGCAGCGATCGTGCCACCCCACCGAACGCCACCATGAAGCCGTCCCCTTGGACCTTGATCTCCCGTCCGCCGTGCGTGCGGATAAGCCCGCGGACGATCTCATGATGGTCCCGGAGCACCTCCCGCGAACTCTGGTCACCGAGGCGCTCGGTCATCCCGGCGTAGTCGACCATGTCACTGAACAGAATGGTCACGGTGGCTTCGCCACGATGGGGCGCGCCCGCAGGCGCTGTCTGATCGCCCGGCTCCGTGGAATCCTGGGTGCGGACGGAATCGTGCGCGTCGACGGGTGGCCGGTCACGGTTGCGTGTCCTGTCGCGGTCACGCGTCCGACCGGCGTTGCGCTGGGTGCGGAGTGCCTCCATGACGTCTCGCCGCAGTGCCTCGAGATCAATGGGGCCGGCCCCTGGCGCCCCGGGCAGACTGGGCAGCCGCGGCAGCGCGTTCACCGTTCCGAGGACGTGGTCGACGATCGTCTGCCCGATCTGGTTCCCCGAGCGAGCCGGCCGGCTCCGCACGTCGATGCCACCCATGATGGCGAAGCCCCGGATGCGGATCCGGGGGGACCCGGGAATGAGCGGCACCTTGCGCAGTCGCAGGTCGCGGCCGCCCATGAACGAGAAACCCCCCAACTCCACGTCGAATCCCTCGGGCACGATGATCTTGACACCGCCCCAGAAGGCCACGGCCGTGATGACGATGTCGGTGCCGTCGATCTCGGCATACCGCAGGTCCATGTCGCAGCCACCCATGATGGCAACCGCTGTCGTCCGGCCGCTGATCCGCCAGCGGCCTTTGGCCCGGGATCCGCTCATGACGGCCACGAACCACCGCCGGGCCTTACGCCGCGTCGGCTCCTCGGCCACCGTGGCCAGGACGGGAAGGTTGGCCATGGCCTCATTGAGGTCACCGCGAGTCCGAGCCTCGAGAGCGAGGCTGACCCGCTCGGAGAACTCGTCGAGCGTCAGTCGCCCCACCACCAGGTGCTCACGGAGGAGGGTGACGGTCTGGTCCCGGTCGGCATCCGAGACCCGCTGCGCCAGGGGGCCCGCGTTCGGCTTCCCAGCTTGCCCCCGATCGGGCTGGGACGAATCGGTCATGCCTGCAGTTTGCTCGCTCGAGAACCGGCGCGCACCACGAAGGGGTGTGCCGGTGAAGCCAGCGACCTACGCGATCAGGCTCTCCAGGGGGGTGAACGGGAGCCCGTGGGCAGCGGCGACGGGCTCGTACACCACGTTTCCGTAGGCCACGTTGACGCCTTCGCCCAGCGCCGCGTCCTCCCGGGCCGCCTCCTTCCACCCGTGCGACGCAATGCTCAGGGTGTAGGGCAGCGTGGCGTTGGCCAACGCGTGCGTCGACGTGTGCGGGACCGCGCCGGGCATGTTGGCCACGCAGTAGAAGATGGATCCGTGCACCTCGAAGGTGGGGTGCGAGTGCGTCGTCGGCCTGGTCGACTCGAAACATCCGCCTTGGTCCACCGAAATGTCGACCAGGACCGAGCCCACGCGCATCTTCTCCACCAGCGCATCGGAGACGAGCCGTGGGGCACGGGCACCCACCACCAGCACGGCCCCGATCACGATGTCGGCGTCGACGCAGACCTCTTCGATCGCGTGCTGCGATGAGGCGATCGTCTCCAGCGCGCCGCGAAAATGGTGGTCCACCTGGCGCAGCCGGTCCAGATTGCGATCGAGGATGTACACGTCGGAATGCATTCCCACGGCCAACGTCGCCGCGGCCATGCCCGACACCCCGGCCCCGAGGATGACGACTCTGGCTGCGCGCACGCCGGGCACCCCCGCCACCAGCACGCCGCGGCCGCCGCCGGGGCGCATGAGATGGTGCGCCCCCATCAGTGGGGCCATGCGACCGGCCACCTCGCTCATGGGTGCCAGCAGGGGCAGTGAATTGTCGGGCAGCCGGACCGTCTCATAGGCGATGGCCACGTTGCCCCCGGTGATGAGGGCGTCGGTGCACTCCCGGGAGGCCGCCAGGTGCAGGTACGTGAAGAGGATCTGATCCCGGCGCGCCCCGAGGCGGTCGTATTCCGACGGCACCGGCTCCTTCACCTTGCACACCAGGTCGGACTCAGCCCAGACGTCATCAGCCGCCGCGATGATCTGGGCGCCCGTCCGCACGAACTCGTCGTCGGGCATCGACGATCCCAGGCCTGCACCGGCCTCCACATAGACGGTATGACCGGCCGAGGTCAGCTCGCGCACGCCCGCCGGCGTGATGGCGACGCGGTACTCGTCGTCCTTTACTTCCTTGGGTATCCCGATGATCATCGCTCAGGCCTCGATGTTGCTCATCACATGTTTGATCCGGGTGTAGTCCTCGAACCCGTAGGTCGAAAGGTCCTTGCCGTAGCCCGAGCGTTTGAAACCGCCGTGGGGCATCTCGGCCACCAGCGGGATGTGGGTGTTGATCCACACGCATCCGAAGTCGAGGTCGCGGGCCATGCGCATGCCCCGCCCGTGGTCCCGGGTCCACACCGACGACGCCAGCCCGTACTCGACCCCGTTGGCCCATTGCAACGCCTCGGCCTCGTCGCTGAATCGCTGCACCGTGATCACCGGCCCGAAGACCTCTGACTGCACCAATTCGTCATCCTGTCGGAGCCCGGACACGACGGTCGGGGCGTAGCAATAGCCGCGCTCACCCACGGCCATACCGCCGGTGTTGACAGTGGCGTGCGCCGGCACCCGATCGATGAAGCCGCTGACGCGTTCGAGCTGGGTCAGATTGTTCAACGGACCGAAATCGGCGCCGTCGACTTCGGTACCCCCGACGACGGAACCCTCGGCCTGCTCCACGAGGGCAGCGAGGAATTCATCGTGCACGCGTGGCCCGGCCAGCACCCTTGTCGCGGCCGTGCAGTCCTGCCCGGCGTTGAAGTAACCGGCACCCGCTATCCCGGCGGCGGCCACGGCGGCGTCGGCATCGTCGAACACGATCACCGGCGCTTTGCCTCCGAGCTCCAGATGGACCCGCTTGAGCGATGGCGCCGCCGCAGCCGCGACCTCCATCCCGGCCCGAACCGATCCGGTTACCGACACCATGGCCGGGATGTCGTGGACCACCAGGGCGCGTCCCGTGTCGCGGTCTCCGCACACGACGTTGAACACGCCCGGTGGCAGGTGTTCGGCCATGATCTCGGCCAACAGCAGCGAGCTCACCGGTGTCGTGTCCGACGGCTTGAGCACCATGGTGTTGCCTGCGGCCAGCGCCGGGCCGAATTTCCAGATGGCCATCATGAAGGGGTAGTTCCAGGGCGTCACCGCACCGCAGACACCGATCGGCTCGCGACGGACGAAGGACGTGTGCCCCGCAATGTACTCGGCGGCGGCCAGTCCTTGGAGGTGACGCGCCGCACCGGCGAAGAAGCGAATCTGGTCCAATGCGGGCGGGAGCTCCTCGTCCATGGTCAGTTGGAACGGCTTTCCCGTGTTCTCGCATTCCGCCCTGACCAGCTCCTCCCCTCGGGCCTCGATGGCATCGGCGATGCGAAAGAGAGCGAGGCTGCGCTCCGACGGCGTCGTCCGGCGCCAGGAGACGAACGCCTCGGCCGCGACCCGCAAGGCCTGATCCACGTCCGCCGCGCCCGACACGGGCGCTTCGGCGAACACCGCACCCGTGGAAGGGTCGATCAGGGGGGCGGTCGGGCCATCCTCGGCGTCTCGGTAGGACCCACCGATGAAGTTCTGCAACCTGCGCACGTGACTCCCTTCCTTCCCACCGTCGCTGACCCGGCACGTAGACAATCACAGAACCGGGGTGACACGACAAGCAATTCCGCCATGAATGTAACCCGAAACGCCGAATTCTGCTTGACTGATACTCTAATTATGAAAGAATTCGGCAGGATCGGGCGGCAAATTCCTTCGGCCCGGAGTGGGGGTGAGGAGTCGCATGTCCGAAGTGGGCGGGTCGGCGGAGTCGATCGCAGCAGCGGAGGAGGGCGGATCTGCGGCAACGCCGTTCCTCGACCCAGCCAATCGGGCCATCATCGAGGCGCTGCAGCGCGACGGGCGCCAGCCGTACGGGGCCATTGCCCAGGCAGTGGGCCTGTCCGAAGCTGCCGTGCGGCGCCGTGTGCAACGACTGCGCGAAGCCGGCATCATGCAGATCGTCGCCGTCACCGACCCACTCCAGCTCGGCTTCACCCGCCAGGCCATGATCGGGATCACCGTCGAGGGCGACGTCCGCGTGGTGGCGGAAAAGCTCTCCGCCCTGCCCGATGTGGACTACGTCGTCATGTGTGCCGGCTCGTTCGACCTGCTGGCCGAAGTGGTGTGTGAGGACGACGAGCGCCTGCTCGAGGTGCTGAACGATTCGGTGCGCTCGATCGCCGGCGTGCGCGGGACCGAGACGTTCCTCTATCTGAAGCTGGCCAAACAAACGTATACGTGGGGCACGCGGTAGGCGGTAGTGCCGCCGTCACGGCCCACTGAGTGGAGGACCAATGAGTAGCACCAACCCCGAGAATTCCAGCCTGAGCGAACAAGCGCGCCGCCATCTGTGGATGCACTTCAGCCGCATGGGCTCCTACGAGACCCACGAGGTCCCGGTGATGGTGCGCGGCGAAGGTGCCTACGTGTGGGACCAGCACGGCAAGCGCTACCTCGACGGCTTGGCCGGGCTGTTCACCTCGCAACTCGGGCACGGTCGCACCGAACTGGCCGAGGCCGGCGCCAAGCAGGCCAGCACGCTGGCCTACTTCCCCCTGTGGACGTACGCCCATCCGCGCGCCATCGAGTTGGCCGAGCGCCTGGCGGGATACGCCCCGGGCGACCTCAACCGCATCTTCTTCACCTCTGGTGGATCCGAGGCGGTCGAATCGGCGTGGAAGCTGGCCCGCCAGTACTTCCGCGTGACGGGGCAGCCCCAGCGCACCAAGGTCATCAGCCGCGACATCGCCTACCACGGGACCACCATGGGTGCCCTGTCGATCACCGGCATCCCGGACCTCAAGACGCCGTTCGAGCCTCTCGTCAACGGCGCGGTCAAGGTCCCCAACACCAACTTCTACCGGGCCCCGTTCTTTGCCGACGACGAAGTGGCCTTCGGCCAGTGGGCGGCGGACGAGATCGAGCGCGCCATCCTGCGCGAGGGAGCGAACACTGTCGCCGCCGTATACCTCGAGCCGGTGCAGAACGCGGGTGGCTGTTTCCCGCCGCCGCCGGGTTACTTCGACCGGGTACGCCAGATCTGCGACCGGCACGGAGTGCTGCTGGTCTCCGACGAGGTCATCTGCGCCTTCGGGCGTCTCGGGTACTGGTTCGGGTCGGATCGCTACGAGTACCAGCCCGACATCATCACGGTGGCCAAGGGGCTGACGTCGGGGTACGCCCCCCTGGGCGCCATGATCGCCTCCGACCGGCTGATGGAGCCCTTCTTGAAGGAAGGCGCATCGTTCCTGCACGGATTCACCTTCGCCGGCCATCCGGTCAGTTGCGCCGTCGCCCTGGCCAACCTCGACGTGTTCGAAGGCGAGCAAATCCTCCAGCACGTGCGATCGAGCGAGGGTGCCTTCCGCTCCGCGCTCGAGGGCCTGTACGACCTGCCCATCGTCGGCAACGTCCGGGGAGCGGGCTTCTTCTACGGCATTGAGCTCGTGAGGGACAAGCAGACCCGGGAGTCCTTCAACGACGAGGAATCCGAGCGCCTCCTGCGTGGCTATCTGTCGGGTGCCCTGTTCGAGGCCGGCCTGATCTGCCGGGCCGATGACCGGGGCGACCCGGTCGTGCAGCTCTCACCGCCGCTCATCTGCGGCCCCGAGGAGATCGAGTTCATGGTGTCCACCCTGCGTGAGGTACTGACCGAGGCGTGGAACAGGATGTAAGCGGCCCGGAGGAGGAAGCGGCCCGCTATCGCCGCCTCTCCCTCTGGTGGGACGCCATTCCGTTCCCGCTGGCGCAACGACCACCACCCCGGGGCGACCTGGCGGTCGACGTTTGCATCGTCGGGGCCGGTTTCACGGGACTGTGGACCGCCCACGCCCTCGCCACGGCCGACCCCTCGCTCCGCATCGCCGTGGTGGAGAAGGAGGTGGCGGGCTTCGGGGCATCGGGGCGAAACGGTGGCTGGTGCTCCGCCCTCTTTGCCACCTCGGATGCCGCGCTCGCCCGGCGATACGGCGTCGATGCGATGCGGGAGATGCGCCGCGCCATGCAAGCCACCGTCGACGCGGTCGGTGCCACCGCCCGGGACGAAGGGATCGACTGCCACTTCGCCAAGGGGGGGACCGTGGACGCGGCGCGCACCGATGCCCAATGCACCAGAGCCCTGGCCGACGTGGACGAAGCACGTGCCCTGGGGTTCGGTGAAGAAGACCTGCGTTGGTTGGACCGCCGCGAAGCCGCATCGATGCTCGGCGTCGAGCGGATCATGGGGGCAACCTTCACCCCGCACTGTGCGGCGATCCAACCCGCCCTGCTCGCCCGTGGCCTGGCCGACGCGGTCGAGCGCCGGGGCGTCACCATCTACGAGCACACCGACGCGACCGACATCGTCCCGGGCGCACCCGGCCGTCCGCCGGTCGTCCGCACACCGGCCGGCTCGATCACGGCCGATGTGGTCGTCCGGGCCGTCGAAGCCTGGACCGCCACGCTGCCCGGCGAGCGACGCACCCTGGCGCCCGTCTACTCGCTGATGGTGGCCACCGAGCCGCTGCCCGACGAGTTCTGGCGAACGGCCGGCCTGAAGGATCGCGCCACGTTCGCCGACTACCGGCACATGATCATTTACGGGCAACGGACCGCCGACGACCGGATCGCCTTCGGCGGGCGGGGTGCTCCCTACCACTTCGGCTCCACGGTCCGGCCCTCCTTCGACGGGACCCCGGCCGTCCACAAGCTCCTCCGTCGGACCCTGATCGATCTCTTCCCGGCGCTCGGATCGGCGCGCTTCACCCACGCCTGGGGTGGTCCCCTGGGTATCCCCCGCGACTGGCACTCCTCGGTCGGTTTCGATCGCCACCAGGGCGTGGCGTGGGCCGGCGGCTACGTGGGTGATGGCGTGGCCACGACCAATTTGGCCGGCCGGACGCTGGCCGATCTCATCACCGGGACCGAAACCGAGCGCACCCACCTTCCCTGGGTCAACCACCGATCGCCGCGTTGGGAGCCCGAGCCCCTGCGCTGGCTGGGTGTCAACGCCGGGCTCTGGACCATGAAGCTGGCGGATCACACCGAGGAGCGCAAAGGCCGACCCAGTCGGCTGGCCACCCGCATGGAGCGCCTCTTGGGGCAGTGATCGGTGACACAATCGGGCCGATGGACCACCACACCCCGGCCGAGCACATCGCCAAGCTCATGTACACCTACGCCGAGAGAATCGACGCCGGCGATTTCTCCGGGGTGGCCGACACGTTCGCCTCCGCCACGCTGACCTTCGAGGGATTCGGCGACGCCGTGTCGGGGCGTGAAGCCGTGCAGTCGCTCTACGAGCGAACGACGCGCCGCTACGCCGACGGGACGCCGCGCACGAAGCACGTGATCACCAACATCATCGTCGACGTGGCCGACGACGGAACTTCTGCGAGGGGCCGCTCGTACTTCACCGTCCTGCAGGCCGTGACCGGTGGCCTGGCCCTGCAGCCGATCATCGCGGGCCGTTATCGCAATGAATTTGCGCTGTCCGACGGCCGATGGCGCTTTTCCTCGGTGCACATCATCATCGACTTGATGGGTGAGCTCGGGCACCACATGCTCTTCGACCTGGCCCCCTGAAGGCTCAGCGCCCCGGTAGTCCGAGCTCGACGAGTTTCCACAATGACCCGGTGTCGAGATGGGTGGCGCATGCATCAGCCACGCGGTCGATCTGAAGTTCCCGCGCTTCGGCGAAGGATGTGCCCGAGGGCTTCCACGCCTTGCCGCGTGCTGCCGCCACCGCGCTGAGGAACTCCCCCCGGAAACGGTCCTCCTCGAAGAGGCCGTGCAGGGACGTCCCGAAGACCTGACCGGAAGGATCGGTGGCGCTCGCCACGTCCGGGTCGGCCGCGCCGGGGGACGCGTCCCCGAGCGAGAGCCATTCCTGCCAGCCCTCCAGCGGCCTCGAGCGGCCGTGACGGATTTCGTAGCCTCGTACCCCGGCGCCGGTCGGGCCGGTCCCCACCCGCTGCCGCGTCGTCTTTTCGACCCTGAACTCGGTCGCCAGCGGAAGCCACCCGAGTCCGCGCACCGACGGGACCGAGGACTCCACGCCGCCGGGATCCTCGATGGAGTGCCCCAGCATCTGCAAGCCGCCGCACACGCCCAGGACCATGGGGGGCGTCCCTGCGCCCCGACGCGTCCGGATCGCGTCGAGCAGGCCGCTGGCCTGCAACCACGCCAGATCCGACACGGTCGACTTGGTCCCCGGCAGCACGATCAGGTCGGGATCCCCGAACGCCGACGGATGGTCGACGAAGCGGACGGCTACGCCGGGCTCGACGAGGAGCGGGTCGAAGTCCGTGAAGTTCGACAACCGGGGTAGGCGGAGCACCACGACGTCCAACTGCTCGGCACCGGGGTCCGGTGGCACGGTCGGGAGCGCCGCCAGCATCCGGTGCAGGGAGTCCTCGGCATCGAGGACGAGCCCCGGAAGATAGGGCAGCACGCCCAATGTGGGAACCCCGCAACGCGCCTCCAGCTGGTCCATGGCGTCACCGAGCAGGTCGGGATCACCCCGGAACATGTTGATGATGAATCCCTTGATACTGGCGCGCAGGTCCTCGGGTAGCACGGCCACCGTGCCGAAGAGATGCGCGAACACGCCGCCGCGGTGAATGTCGCCGACCACGACGGCCGGCACGCCCGCCCGTGTCGCCAGGCCCAGGTTCACGATGTCGTGGTCGAGGAGGTTGATCTCGGCCGGGCTCCCCGCTCCCTCGCAGATCACCACGTCGTACCGGGACCGCAGATCGGCCAGGGCGCCGTCGACGATGTCCACCAAGCCGGCCTTGCCACGCTGATACGCCGCCGCCGGCTGGGTCTCGATCGGATGGCCCATCACGATGACCTGCGACGAGCGTTCGCTGGTGGGCTTGAGCAGGACGGGGTTCATGGCCGCCTCGGGCTCGGCCCCGGCCGCGACCGCCTGGAGCCACTGGGCGCGACCGATTTCGGCCCCCTCCGCCGTCACCACCGAATTGAGCGACATGTTCTGACCCTTGAAGGGGGCCACCAAGACGCCCTCCCGGGCCAGGAGCCGGCAGATGCCGGCGACCACGGTCGACTTGCCGGCGTCCGACGTCGTGCCGCAGACCATCAGGGCACCGCCGACAGGGACCATGACCTGTTCTACTGCACCGTCTGGTGCGGTACGAGTTGGCTCGCCTGTCAATTCTTGCGTTGTTCACAGAACAGCACTTGACGCGGGACGCTGCACCAAACAAGGTGAGGGCTGAGAACCTTCGGTCGCGAGCAGTGGGGACGCACCGAAATTGCGGAGGCGGAGTGACGCGAGACCAGAAGGAGGCTGCCGTGGGGAGAAACACGGCCAAGAGATCCCTCGGGCGAGCGACACGACGCGGCGAGACGTCGGCGGTCGGCGGGATGCACCTGGGGTAATGCTGAGCACCGGAGCACCGGGGCGCAGAGCGAGGCGATAAAGGGAGGCAACGCGGTGGCAATCGCAGAGGACCTGGCAACCATTCACGATCCGCTGTCCGCACAGGCGTTCCGCGTCGAACAGCACGGTGTCGATTACATTCCCGCCAGCGAGCGTTGGGCCAGCCCGCGGGACATCTTCAGCATGTGGGCCGGCGCCAGCGTGCAGATCGAGTACTTCATTTACGGCTGCATCCTGATGAGCGTCTTCCGGTTCACGTTCATTCAGGCCCTGGCGCTCATCGTCATCGGAAACCTCTCCTACTTCTTGCTGGGGATCTGCTCGCTGCAGGGGCCCCAAACGGGAACAACGGTCTTTGCCATCAATCGGGCCAGCTTCGGGCCGAACGGCTCCCGCCCGATCTCCTTCTTCAACTGGGTGACGCAGATCGGGTTCGAGGTCGAGGGCCTCATCCTCATCGTCGGGGCCGGCATCGTGCTCATCACCAAGGCGGGGTTCTCGTTCGGCGACCCGGCCAAGGTGATCCTCGTTCTCGTGGCCGTACTGATTCAAGGGATCCTGCCCTTCCTCGGGCATGCGACCATCGTCAAGACGCTGCGGCTCCTGATCATCCCGTTCGTGATCCTCTTCGCCGTCCTCCTCGGATTCGCCATCCCGCACGCACGTCTCCACGGGGTGCACAGTGCGGACTGGCAGACCTTCACCGAGGGCCTGGCCTTCGTCATCGCGCTGAGCGGCCTCGGGTGGACCGAGTGCGGCAACGACTACACCCGGTACTGCCCCGCCGACACGTCGAAGAAGGGCATTGTGGGGTGGGTGTTCTTGGGCACCGCGGTACCCGAGATCCTGATCATGACCCTGGGCGCCGCGGTCGCCACCTTCGTCGTCGGGATCGGCCAGGGCACCGGCGGCTTCTTGCCCCTGGCCCACCAGACCATCATCCCGGCCTGGTTCGTCGTCGTCTTCATGATCTTCGCCGCGCTCCAGCTGTTCTGCATCAACAGCCTCGACATGTACTCGTCGGGGGTGACCCTCCAAGCCATCGGGGTCCCGGTGAAGCGCTACCAGGCGGTGATCGTCGATTGTGTCATCGCACTGGGCGTCACGATGTACGCCGTCTTCAACTCGTCGTTCTCGACGTATCTGAGCGACTTCGTCGACATCGTGATCGTGTGGATCGCCCCGTGGTCGGCCATATTCGTCGTCGACTGGATCCTGCGCCGCTATCGCTACGTGCCGGGCGAGTTGCAGAAGACGGGCCGCGACAGCCTGTACTGGCGCGCGGGTGGCGTGTTCTGGCCCGCGCTCATCGCCCAGGTCGTCGGCATGTACGCCGCCATCTCGGGCCTGTCGGCCACCTTCACGCTGCCCCACTGGCTGAACGAGCTCACGTTCCACACGACGGATTATCCGGCTAACTTCGGCGCCGACTTCAGTGTGTTCCTGGGCTTCGGCGTCGGCGGTCTGCTGTACGCGGTCCTCGCCTACCGCAGCGTGCGCAAGCAAGCCGACGAGCAGGACGTCCTGCTCAAGGCGGAGGGGCTCTTGTAGCTACCCCCAGAACTCGACGAGGGCGCCACTGCCGTCGTCGGCGGGCCGGAACAGCGGCATCGACCCGAGGGCGCGGACCATGTCGGCGTCCGCGCCCAGGGCACTGCGCCAGCCGCTGCCCTCGGTCATCAGGGTGCCGATCACGACCGGCTCCGCTCCGGTACGACGGAGCAACCGCAGCGCGGCCAGCGTCGACGCCCCGGTCGAGATGATGTCGTCGACCACGGCCACACGGCGTCCACGTACGGCGGGCACCCGGGCCGGGTCCATGCGCAGGCGTTGCGGTTTCTCGGTGGTGATGGAGGTCACCGGCTCGGCCCACGTCTCGCCCAAGTGGATCTTCGGCGTCTTGTGCAGGATCACATAGTCGTCGAGCCCCAAGGCGCGACTGGCCTCGATGGCCAACGGTATGCCCATGGTGGCGACCGAAACCACGATCTCGGGTGCGGCCGGTCGCATCAGGTCGGCCAACTCCCTTCCCGCCACCTCGGCGAAGGCCACGCCGTGATCGACGCAGATCAAGAGAGCGATGGTGAGATCGTCGGACAGGGGCACCAGCGGGAGATCGACCGTCTGGCTCCCGACGGTGGTGGTGTAGGTACGATCGACGCTCATATGCCCATGACTCTCGCCGGGACGCTCCGTGTCCGCAAATGAGCCGCTCACCGAGGCAGTGGCCCGGGATTTCCTGACGGTCGCCCTCGAAGAGGCGCGGATCGGTCTCGCCGAAGGAGGCATCCCCATCGGTGCGGCCCTGTTCCATCGTGACGGGACGCTGCTCGGCCGGGGCCACAATCGTCGCGTCCAGGATGACGACGCCTCGACCCACGCCGAGACAGCCGCCTTCCGCAACGCCGGCCGCCGTCGCCACTATGCCGACTGCGTGATGGTGACCACCCTCTCGCCCTGCTGGTATTGCAGCGGGCTGATCCGACAGTTCCAGATCGGCACGGTCGTCGTCGGCGAGTCGGAGAACTTCACCGGAGGTCACGACTGGGTGGCCGAGCACGGGACGACGGTCATCGCGCTCGACGACCGTGATTGCATCGACTTGCTCGCAACGTTCATCGCCGCGCATCCTGCACTGTGGGACGAGGACATCGGTCTCTAGAGGACATCGGGCTCTAGAGGAGATCGGGCTCTCGTCGTCCCTCTCTGCTGCCCCTACAGCGGGTGCAGCATCCAGACGTTCGGCTCCCAGTAGTCACCGACTCCCCCGGCCACGGTCAGGGGAGCCAAACCACCGGGAAAGACGTACTCGCCCTCGAATGGGAGTGCCATGTCGATCCAGGACTCCCAGTCGGACGTCGGTGCGTTGATGTGCATCGAGTGCGGCTCGGCGCGGATTGCCCGTGCTCCCAGCCGGGCGTGGACGCGCATCCAGGGGTCGAAGGGAAGCCCGTCGTCCCGGCACCACGCGGCGTACCGCTCGATGGGGAGCAAGGGGTAGCGGTCCTTCCACGACGGCCGGACCGGCGCCACCAAGAAGCGCAGGCCGGCCCGGCGCGCCAGGGCAGCCATCGACAGAAGGAGCAGACGGCTCAGCCCCGTGCTCTGGTAAGCGGTATCGACCTCGGCTGCGAGGGCCGACAGGGCTGTCGGCGCGTCCGGCTCGTCCAGCGCCCGCAACCCCGCGGCGTCGATCCCGGCCGGGAGGTCCTCGACACTTCCATTCCAGCGGAACGGGATGGTCCGGATACGAGCGACCACGCCATCGGTCCGTCGATCGAGGAAGAGTGCCTGCAGATCCGCGTAGCGGGGGAACAGCGCCCGGAAGTATCGGCCCGAGTCGGTGCCATGGTGGTTGTACTCCGGCCAGACGCCGGCCAAGATCCTGTCGGCCGAGGTCCGCTCCCAAAGCTCGGGCCGCTCCGCCGCGGTGAACGCCGCGAGCCACCCTGGTGCGTCAGCGGGCGTCTGCACGCCGGCACCCTGCCAGAACGCGGCTCAATCCGGCGGACCGAACAACCGGTCCCCGGCGTCACCGAGGCCCGGCACGATGTAGCCCACGTCGTTGAGCTCGGGGTCCACCGCGGCGCAATACATCTGCACACGCGGGTGGGCGGCCCGGAACACGGCGATGCCGGGCACCGAGGCGATGATGCACAGGGCGATCACCTCTCTGGCGCCGCGCTGGCGCACCATGTCGCATACCTGGACCAGCGAGCCGCCCGTGGCCAGCATCGGATCGCACACGATCACCCGGCGACCGCTGAGCTCCCTCGGGAGGCGATTGAGGTAGACCTCGGAGTGCAGTGTCGCTTCGTCACGCCGCAGTCCCACATGCGCCACCTCTGTCAGGGGCACGACCTCCTGGATGGCCTGGACCATCCCCAGCCCCGCTCGCAACACCGGAACCACGAGGATGGTCTCGACGACGCGGCGCGCCGACGCACCGTCGACGACCGGGGTGTCCACCAGGACCTCGGCGGTGCCCAGATCCCGGAGTGCCTCGTAGGCCAAGAACCCGGTGATCTCCCCGACCAGCTGGCGAAACGCGTCGCGGTCGGTGTGCTTGTCGCGCAACGCCGCCAGCCGGTGTTCCAGCACGGGATGCTCCACCACCGTGACGGCCACCACATCGGCGTTCCCGCTCATCGCGCGCCGCCCGCCGCCGTGGACACCAGATCGGACAGCACGCGCCGCAACTCCAACGTGGTCCGGTCGGCCCGGGTGTGCACCTCGGCCGTCCGCTCCAGGGGCAGGACCAATTCGCCGAATGCCTCCTGTATGCAGAGGTCCTCGCGCAGCACCTCCAGCTCGAAGTCGACGGCCTCGGCCATACGGTCGGCGTCCCCCGACAGATCGTCACGCCACAGCGTGGTGAAGAGGCGGCACGACTCCGCCGATTGCGGCTGGATGAAGAAGCCGATCACATTGGAGCCCCCGGCCTCTACGAAGTCGATGCGGAGACGAAGGTGGAATGGCGCACTGAGCCGATAGGCCAGCCGGCGCGTCTGCACCAGCGGCCGCACGCCTGCCGCCACGCCGGGGTCCTCGCGATTGGCGAAGGAGTGCTCGTAGGACATGGTGAACGACCAGTCGTCGCGGGCGACGGCATACTGCGGCACCTCCGCCGCCTCATCGGCGCCAAAGGTGCCGGCATGGACAAAGGGGAAATGCGCCACATCGAGGAAGTTGTCGGCGAGCAGCCCGGCGGACGCCCGGGCGACCAGCGTGGGAAGCTCCCCCGCTTCGAACGACGGATCGTCGGCCTCGGGGATCGAACCGAGCGGTGCGATGGGATCTTCAGGGGCCAAGAACACCATGCCGTGCGCCTCGACCAGCCCGGCGGGTGGCGTGAGCCGGGCGGCGGGAGGCAAGGCGGCTCCGGGACCGAGCGCGGGGATCTCCACGCATCGGCCGTCTGCGTCGAAACGCCAGCCGTGATAAGCGCACTGGATGACATCCGCCGCACACCGCCCGATCGACAAGGGCGTGAGCCGGTGGGGGCAGCGATCAGCGAACGCCACGATGCGCCCGCCGGCGCGGTAGAGCACCCATGGCTCGCCCAGCAGCAGCACCTGGTGCGGTTGCTCGGTCACCTCGGACGGCCGGGCCACCGGATGCCAGCAGTGCCGCAGGGCGGGGTCGACGTTGGAAAGGACGTGGCCCATGGTGAACCACCCTGGTGCGTCGCAGCCGCCACCGTCAAGAACGGGTCAGACCAACTACAGTCCGGCGATGATCCTCGATCGCTTCACCGTGACCGACCAGGTGGCCATCGTCACCGGGAGCGGCCGTGGCATCGGCGCCGCCGCCGCCGTGGCCCTGGCCGAGGCCGGAGCCGACGTCGTCCTCGCCGCCCGGACCGAAGAGCAGCTGCGCGACGTGGCCAAGAAGATTGAGGCAGCCGGTCGCCGGGCGGTCGTGGTCCCGGGTGATCTCTCCGACATCGAGCTCATGAGCTCGCTGGCCCAGACCGCCTGGGACGAGCTGGGCCGGGTCGACATCGTCATCAACAACCTGGGGGGCACGATGCCACGCCCCCTGCTCGACACGTCGCCGCGCGCCCTCGAGGAGGCGTTCCACTTCAACGTGGGCGCCGCCCATGCGCTCGTGCGCGCCGCCGTCCCCTTCATGCTGCAAGGCGACCGGCCGGGCGGATCCATCGTCAACGTCTCGTCGGTCACCGGGCACGTGGCGGGTCGGGGATATCTGGCCTACGGCACGGCCAAGGGTGCACTGGAGCAGTACACCCGGCTCGCCTCCCGGGATCTGGCGCCGCGCATCCGGGTCAACGCGGTCGCGCTGGGCTCGATCGCCACCTCCGCCCTCGACATCGTCATGTCCAGCGACGAGCTGCGCACCACGATGGAGGAGGCAACCCCCTTGCGCAGGATCGGTGACCCCGAGGAGATCGCAGCGGCGATCCTCTTCTTGGTCTCTTCCGCCGGGGCGTTCATCACCGGGAAGATCCTCGAGGTGGACGGCGGCCTGCAGTCGGTGAACCTCGAGTTCGGTCTCCCGGACCTCTAGCGCACACCGACGCCCGCCCCTCTCCTCGAGAATCCAGAAAGGGAACACCGTGACCTATCGCGTCGTCCAGTGGAGCACCGGCAATGTGGGACGCCACGCCCTGGCCGGCATCGATGCCCATCCCGAGCTGGAGTTGGTCGGGCTCTTCGTCTCGGATCCGAACAAGGTCGGTCGCGACGCGGGCGAGTTAGCCCGGTTGGGCCGGACCCTCGGCATCACGGCGACGAGCGATGTCGACGCACTCCTGGCGCTCCGCCCCGATTGCATCGTCCACACCGCAATGGCCGACGACCGCCTGGGGGAGGCGATCGCCGACCTGGAGCGCTTCCTCACCGCTGGAATCAACGTCGTTTCCTCCGGACCGGTGTTCCTCCAATTCCCGGCCGACGGCGACCCCATGGCTGCCCCGCTGCACACCGCGGCGAAAGAGGCCGGGGTGTCCCTCTTCGTCAACGGCATCGACCCCGGCTTCGCCAACGACATCCTGCCCCTGGTGCTCTCGGGGATCAGTGAACGGATCGAGGAGGTCCGCTGCTCCGAGGTGCTCAACTACGACACGTACAACCAGCCCATGGTGCTCTTCGACATCATGGGGTTCGCCCGCCCCCTCGATCACGTCCCCATGCTGCTCCTCCCGGGCGTTCTCACCATGGCCTGGGGCAGCGTGGTGCGCTTGATCGCAACCGGCCTCGGCATAACCGTGACCGACATCGTCGAGTGGTACGAGCGCGAACCGGCCCCGGAGGACTTCGAGATCCCCGCCGGCCCGGTTCCCAAGGGAACGGTCGCCGCGCTGCACTTCGAGGTGCGCGGCATGGTGGGTGACAAGGCGGTCGTGGTGCTCGAACACGTCACCCGCCTCCGGGACGATCTGGGGGCGACGTGGCCCCAACCGGCAGGAGACGGCTGCTACCGCGTGGAGATCACCGGCGAACCCAACTACACGCTCGACCTCCAGCTCATGGGCACCGACGGTGACCACAACACGGCCGGGCTCAAGGCCACGGCCATGCGGTTGGTCAACGCCGTCCCGGCCGTGATCGATGCCAAACCCGGCTTGATCACCGCACTGGACCTCCCGCTGGTCACCGGGCGAGGCCTCGTCGTGACCGCGCCGGGCCCGCCGACCAGCGGTTCTTAGAAACTCCTAGAGAATTAGAGATCTCTAGAGAAGGAGTACAACCCGGCCAACAGGCGCCGCAGCGCGGGCGGGATCGGCTTGGTGGTGCCGGCCGGCGGCTTCACCACCGTGTCCGTCGCGTTGTAATGGGAGAACCGGACGGATCCGGTGAGGGCGGCGTCCTGCCCCTTGCGGGCAGGCATGGTGACGGCGACGAGCCGGCCCTGGCGGTCCACCCAGACCGTGGCGGCGATCGTCAGGCCGGCCATGGACTTGGCGTCCTGGGTCATGGCGGGCGAGAGCTCGGGCACCACCTTGAGCAATTGGGCCAGGGTCAGGTCCACCTCGGCGCCCGTCGCCGACGTGCCGTCGATGGTCCGGGAGCCGAGTCGATGGACCGCCTGCTGGCCCGTCAGCTCGTGGAGCAGGATCTTGGCGTAGCTGAGCGCCACCGCCGACTGGGAGAGCGCGGTGTCGACCGTCCGGCGCTGCGACGCAGTCGTCGCGATGGACAGGCTTTGCGCGCCCATGGCCACGGCGGACCACGACGACGGCACCGTCATGTAGGCGCGGTCATCCACCCATTCGGTGTGGAGCTTCACGGGGCTCTGCGTCGGCGCGTGAGCGGCATCGGCATCGGGATCGTCATCGTCAGCGGCATCGGCCGCAGACGCCGCGCCGCGGAGTGCACTGCCGGGCACGGTGACGTCGGCCTCGATCGTGTGGTGGGCGAAGTTCAGCTGGCCCTGGACGAGGAGATGCTCGGTGGTCTTCCCGCGGAGGGTGACGTCGAGGTTCATGGCGAAGGACACGCTGGTGGCGACGGCGGCACTTGTGGCACTGACGTCGTTGGCGTCGCCGAACGCGCTGGCCCCCTCGGCCGTGCCGGCTTGGAACGATGTGAGGGCAATCACGGCGATGCCGCCCAGTGCAGCGGCGCCCCCGAGGGTGATGAGCCTGGCGAGACGAGGTGCTTCGGTGCACGTCAAGTGACGGCTGTCCCTCCTCCGTTGTCGCCGTGTCCACGGTAGATGAGGGTTCGGGGAAAGTCCGGTCGGGCGGAGCGTTGCCAACTGGCGGAGCGTTTTCAGCGAACGGAGCGTTGCCAATTAACGGAAGTCGCGGCTTGCCGGTACCGCGGTCCCCACCACCAAGGCCTCGACCCGCTCGGCCGTAAGGTTGACCGTGCCCTGTCCCAATTCGAGTCGGCCCCGGATGAGGAGCACCGGCGAGTGGCGTGCCACCGGCTTCCAGCGCGCCCAGGCGCCGCGCGAAAAGATCACGTTCACATGGCCGGTCTCGTCCTCGAGGTTGACGAAGACCGCGCCGTGCGCCGTCTCGGGATGCTGTCGGTGCGTCACCACGCCCGCCACCGACACCCGATCCCCGTGGGCACACCCGGGAAGATCCCGGGCGACGACCACCCCCATGGCCTCGAGCCGCTCCCGGGCCAGGTGCATCGCCGTTTGCTCGGGCGCCAGTCCCAGGGCCCACAGGTCATCGCCCACCGAGTCGTACAGGGTTGGCACGGGCAGGGGCGGCGCCTCGGCCCCCACCACAATTCCGGGCAAGCGGTCCGGGGTCCCCTGAGCGGCCGCGCCGGCTGCCCACAGCAAGCGGCGGCGGGACGCCGCGCTGGTGTGCTCCCCCGTATCGAGCGCGCCCGCCGCGGCCAGCGTCTCGAGCTGTGCCCGCGACACCCCGGCCCGCCGCACCAGGTCCTCGCCTCCGGTCCAGGGACGCCCGGCCACGATCCGCTCCGCCGCCGCCTCACCCACCCCACGCACCGAAGCCAGCCCCAACCGCAGAACCGGATCTAGAACCGGATCTGCTCCCGGATCTGCTCCCGAACCCGAGCCCTGGTCCTCTACTTCCAGGGAGGCCCCCACCTCGGAGCGGTTCACGTGCGGCCGGCGCACGGCCACCCCGTGGCGGCGGGCGTCGGCCACCAGGGACTGGGGGGACCAGAACCCCATGGGCTGGGAGTTGAGGAGGCCCGCGGTGAACGCCGCCGGGTAGTGGAGCTTGATCCAGCTGCTCGCGTAGACAAGATGCGCGAACGACACCGAGTGCGACTCGGGAAAGCCGAAGTTGGCGAAGGCGGCCAATGCGGCGAAGATCTGGTCCGCCACCTCGCCCGCCACCTCACGCTCGGCCATGCCCGTGTAGAGCCGGGCCCGCATCTTCTCCATGCGGGCGGCCGACCGCTTGGCCGCCATGGCCTGGCGCAGTTCGTCGGCCTCGGCCGCGCTGAACCCGGCGATGGCCACCGCCATCTCCATCAGCTGCTCCTGGAACAACGGGACGCCGAGCGTCCGGCGCAAGATGGGCTCGAGCAGCGGGTGCAGGTAGGTGACCTCCTCCTCGCCCCGTCGCCGGCGGATGTAGGGATTGACGGCGTGACCCTGAATGGGCCCGGGCCGGATGAGGGCCACCTCGATGGCCAGGTCGTAGAAGCAGCGCGGTTCGACCCGGGGCAGCGTCCCCATCTGGGCCCGGCTCTCGACCTGGAAGACCCCGACCGTGTCGGCGCGGCACAAGAGGTCGTAGACCGCAGGCTCCTGGGGCAGCTGGGCCAGATCGACGGTGACCCCGTGGAACTGGCCCACCAGGTCGACCATGCGGTGCAGCGCTTCCAGCATGCCCAGCCCGAGCAGGTCGAATTTCACCAGCCCGATGGCGGCACAGTCGTCCTTGTCCCACTGCAGCACGCTGCGCCCGGGCATGCGCCCCCACTCCACGGGGCAGACCTCGATCACCGGCCGGTCGCACAACACCATCCCGGCCGAGTGGATGCCCAGATGGCGCGGGCGATCCAACACCTCGGCCGCCAGCTCGGCCACCAGCGGGGGGATACCCTCGCCCCCACCATCGACAGCCGCTCCCACCGCTGCGGTCGCCTCCGCCCCCCGGCTGACCCGGTCGATACCCGCGGCCCAGCCGTCCACCTGCTCGGGGGTGAATCCGAAGGCCTTCCCCACGTCGCGCACGGCCGAACGGGGGCGGTAGGTGATGACGTTCGCCACCTGCGCCGCGTGGCGGCGCCCGTAGCGCTCGTACACGTACTGGATGACCTCCTCGCGCCGGCCCGATTCGATGTCCACATCGATGTCCGGTGGCCCGTCCCGGGCCGGGGACAAGAAGCGCTCGAAGAGGAGGCCGAGATCGACCGCGTCGACGTTGGTGACCCCGAGGGCGTAACAGACGGCCGAGTTGGCGGCCGAGCCCCGGCCCTGACAGTAGATGTCGAGCTGACGGCAGACCCGTGCGATGTCCCAGACGACCAGGAAGTAACCGGCGAACCCCAGGCCGCCGATGACCTCGAGCTCGTGCTCGATCTGGGTCCACGCCCCCTTCACCCGCTCGTCGTGCGGCGGGCCGTAGCGCTCGATGGCCCCCTCGGTCACCAGCTGGCGCAGGTACCCCTGCTCGTCCATCCCCTCAGGTACGGGGAAGTCGGGCAGTCTCGGGGCCACCAGGCGCAGGTCGAAGGCGCAGGCCAGGCCCAACTCGCCCGCCCGCTCGACCACCCCGGGCCAACGGGCGAAGCGCCGGAGCTGTTCATCCGCCCCCCGCAGGCATGCCGCCGGGGCCGAGGGGAGCCAGCCTTCGAGCTCGGCCAGCGGCCGGCGGGCCCGGATGGCGGCCAGGGTCGTGGCCAGGCGGAACCCGGCCGGCGTGGCGTAGTGCACGTTGTTGGTGGCCACGGCGTCGACCCCCCACTCCGCAGCCAGGAGGGCCAGCGCGTCGTTGCGCGCCGTGTCGAGCGGGTCACCGTGATCCCACAGCTCCACCGCCACGTTGGCCCGCCCGAACGCCTCCACCAGCCGGCCCACCTCCCGTGCGGCCGCCCGCGGCCCCGCCTCCATCAGCGCGGCGGCCACCGCTCCCTTCCGACATCCGGTCAGCACGAGCCAGTGATCCTGCGCCGCCGTGGCCAGAGCGTCGAGGGTGAAGACGGGACGCCCCTTCTCCCCGCCCTCGAGGTGGGCCTCGGCCAGGACGGTCGACAACCGGGCGTAGCCCTCGGGGTCTCGGGCCAGCACAATGAGGTGCGCCCCGCTCGGATCGGGCTCACCGGTACGCGGTCCGGCCGGCGCCAACGTGACCTCGGTCCCGAACACCGTCGGCAAGCCGCAGGCGCGGGCGGCCTCGGCAAAGCGCACCACCCCGTAGAAGCCGTGATGATCGGTCAGCGCCAGCGCGGCCAGTCCCAGCCGGTGGGCCTCGGCCACCAACTCCTCGGGATCGCTGCTGCCATCGAGAAAGCTGAAGCCCGAATGGGCGTGCAGCTCGGCGTAGACGGGCCGTTCAGCCATGCCGGTACTCAGTCAGCCGGTACTCAGTCAGCCGGTACTCAGTCATAGAGTGCCTCGATCCACCACTGCGCCCGCTCGGTGCACAGCAGCCGGGCCACCCCATCGGCCGTCACCACCTGCACCCGGGCCCGGCGTCGCCGCACCGACCACCAGCGCTCGGTCACCGGCCAGGGGCCGGCCCACGCCGTGATGGGCTGCCATGGCCCGCCCTCGACCGACAGCCGAGCCGGCTCGCTGTTGAGCAACCCCCGCCCACTCACCCCTATCGCCCGCCCGGTGTCGTCCACCACCTCCGCCTGTCGGGGGACCCGGAGCACGAGGGTGGGCGAAGGAGGCGGCAACCGGCCGGGCCAGGGAGGTACGCCGCCCGTGGTGGCCGCGGCGGCCTCCGGGCTTCCCCAGGGCACCAGCGCAGCCTGCTCCGCCGGGTCGCGCCCACCTTGGATCCGCCCGAGCAACACGGCCTCGATGCCCAACCGCTCCTGCACCCGGGCGAAGGAGAGAGCAGCCCGGGTGTCCGCCGCCGATGCGCCACCGAAGAAACCGGGCTGATAAGGCGGCGGCTCGACGCCCAGGTCGGGATCCTCACCCCGGGCGACGCGCAGCCGGCGCTCGATGGACCGGTCACGGAGCCCCACCAACTCGCCGCTCTCGCCCCGGGCCACTTTGTGACAGGCGGCGGCGTCGGCCCCGAAACGATCCGAGACATGCGGAGGCGGCAGGGCGGCGAACTGCCCCAACGTGGTCACCCCGAGCCGCTGCAGGGTGACAGCCAAATCGGGCCGGGCCAGGGTGGCCACCGACCAGGGCGCCAGGAACTGGCACACGTCTCCCGCCGGGACGATCAGACGGGAGCGGGCGGCCAGAATCGCGGCGAAGAGCCCGTCGGCCACGCCGACGTGGGCGTCCTCTCCCACGGCCTCGACCAGGAGGGGCACAACCATCTCCTCTCCGCCGAAGAACCGGGCCGGCCCGCGCGCGGGCAGGGCGCAGACGCCGAGCCGGACGGGATGAACCCAGGGACACAGTTCCCCGGCGCGGACGACCACCTGCACGAAGCGCCGGGCTTCCTCTCCACGTGGCCCCTCTTGTTGAAGCTCGGGACACCAGACGACGACCAACCGTTCCAATTCCATCGCTTCACCTCAGGCCGCCTCGGGCCCATCACCGGAACCGGCTCCCGCCGGTTCGTCCTCGCTCTGTGTCGTCGCAGCGACCACCCCCGACCCGGCGGGAAGCCAGAGCGAGCACTCGAGGGCCCGACCGGCCGACCGGCGCCCGCTCACCCGCACCTCGGCTCGCCGCCCCTGCAGGTGCCCGTGGCCGCGGCCGACCCCTTCCCACGCGATCGCCCCCACCGACAGGGCCAGGTCGCCCCCTTCGGGCCACTCGTTGACGTGGTCCACCAGCACCACCAGCGCCGTCTGGCGCTCCCGGGCCCGGGCGCTCAGATGGCGGGCTGCCGTCTGGCGGGCCCGACCGGGCGGACGCACCAGGACGACATCGACACCGGGCAGCAGATCGCCCGTCGCCTCGGCCCACCCGCTGCCCGGATGCGGCACGAAGACCACCCGGCGCAGATCGATGCCCAGCTCGGCCGCCGCCACCACGCCGGGATCGGGGAGGCCGACGGCGGCGCACCAGCTCCCCGCCTGCGATGCCGCCGCCAGCAACGCCAGCGCCAACGTGGTCGCCCCGTGCCCGGGCAACCCCGCGACCGTGGTCGTCGTCCCCCGGCGCAGCGCACGATCAGGGAAGAGAACGGCCAAGGAGGGCGGCACCGGCAGGAGCCGGCCGGCCACCGGCGTAGTGGGGCGGACCCGATCGGCCAACCCGACCGGGAGCTCCC
>Ga0302181_10000770_pt1 | contig 25282 bp, 18 predicted proteins | sample I_Palsa_E3_3_FD_198786 | JGI IMG/M metagenome (GOLD analysis project Ga0302181, IMG submission 198786) | Peat permafrost microbial communities from Stordalen Mire near Abisko, Sweden - I_Palsa_E3_3 | ecosystem: Environmental > Terrestrial > Soil > Palsa > Peat permafrost | place: Sweden...
CAGATGAGGGCGTGGCAAGCGGGCCCGATCGGCGGGCCCGGAGGCGAGGTAGCCGCCGCCCAGCGCCGTGATCACGCCGGGCCCGGGACGGCGCACGACGGGCAGAGCAAACAGCGCCGCGGGACGGAGTGTAAACGCGCGATAGGCGTCGAACAGGCCGGGGCCGTACAGCCCCGAACCGGCCGTCACCTCGGTGACCGCCCCCTCCGCGGCGGTCATCTCGAGACTGCCGGTCCCGCCGCCATTGACGAACTCCAGCGGAGCCGACGACGTCTCCCCGATCGTCTGTTGCACCGCGACGACCGCGGCGGCGCGGCGCACGGCCAGCTCGCGCGCGGAGAGCGCCTGCATCGCACGGATCGCGCGGGCACGCAGCGGAGGACCGACTCCCCGCCCGCTCGGCGTGTCGCCGAGGCCGGCGATCTGCGCCTCATAGGACATGATCCCCACCAGCGCCAACCCGTCGCGGGCGAGGATCGCGCGCGCCAGCGCGGCGGCCTGCTCGGGAGTGTGGACGGGCGAGCGCTTGGCGCCGATGCGCAGGCGGCCGCCGAGTGTCCACCAGCCGGCATCGAGATCGATGCACACGCGCAGCGCAGCGGCGTCACGGTCGCTCTGTGCAAGCTCAAGCGCACGGTCGATCAAGTCGAGCTGCTCGAGGCTGTCAACCATCACCGTGACACGCGCCGCGGGTCGTTCGGCGGTGAGCGCGGCAAGTGCCCGAAGCGCCTGTCGGTCGGCGGTCGGGTAGGCCACCACCAAGTCCTCGGCGCCGTGGGAGGCCAGCCAAAGGGCCTCCGGGAGCGTGAAGGCGAGCGTGCCGGCGAACCCCGGGCGGGCGAGTACGCGTTCCTGCAAAGCGCGGCAGCGAACGGACTTACTCGCCAAACGAATCGGCTTGGAGGCGGCACGGCGCACAAGATCCTCGGTGTTGGCCCACAGCGCGTCGAGATCGATGACCGCGAATGGTGCCTCCAGCTCGGCGCTCGCGCGCTCCAAGCGCTCGTATGCCGCGTGGTCGTGTGTCGCGTGGTTGTGGGTCGTGTCAGCCATCGGCAGGGGCTGTGGGTTGAACAGGGTTGACGGGTCCCAGGATTCGGTCGGTCCAGGCGTTGGCAAAGCGTCCCTCGGGGTCGAGCCGGACACGCACCGCCTGAAAGCGGTCCCAGTCGGGATAGCGAGGGCGCAGCGTGGCGGCGGTCTGGAAGTGGCGCTTGCCCCAGTGCGGACGCCCGCCGAGCTCATCCATGATCGCCTCGACGGCACGGAAGTATGGCTCCCAAGCCATTCCGCGATACATGTGGACCGCGACGAAGCCGCTGTCGCGGCCGGCCGCGGTGCTGAGTAGCGCGTCGTCGGGCGCGACCGTGCGCACCTCGATCGGGAACGGCACGGCGAAGTTACGGCTGGGAACGAGCGCCATGATACGGTTGACCGCCTCGGGTGTGGCAGCACGCGGGAGCGCGTACTCCATCTCGGTGAAGCGCACCAACCGCGGACTGGCGAAGATTCGATCGGAGCGATCGACCAGTGCGGTCGCTCCCGCGAGGCGGGTGACGAGACGGTTGAGCTGAGGAATGCGCCGCGGGAAGCGACGCCCGGCTCGGCAGAGTAGCTCGAAGGCGTGGTTGGTGAGCAGTACGTCGTTGGCGTAGGCGATCACCCGGCCGCGTGGGCGCGGAGGCTGATCGGTGCGATTGTTGGTGCGTGTAAGCGCCCTATCGGCGTGCGGAAAGACGAAGAACTCGAAGTGATCGTTGCCGAGCGCCAACTCCTCGAAGCGCGCAAGCGTGTCGTGCAGCGGCATGGGAGCGTCGACACCACGCAGGGTGAAGGCGGGGACACAACGGAGAGTGACCTCGGCGATCACGCCCAGCGCGCCGAGGCCGACGCGCGCGGCGCGGAAGACCTCGGAGTCGATCTCCTCGGCACAGCGCAAGGTCGAGCCGTCGGCGAGCACGAGCGTGAGCTCAGCCACCTGTGCGGAGATGTTGCGCAGGCGGGCGCCGGTCCCGTGCGTCGCCGTGGAGATCGCGCCGGCGATGCTCTGGACGTCGATGTCCCCGAGGTTCTCCAGCGCCAGCCCGTGCTCGGCCAGGCGCGCATTCAGCTCACGGATTGTGATTCCCCCCTGCACGCGCACCAGCCCGGAGGAGCGGTCGACGTCGAGCACGCCGGTGAGCCGGTCCAGGCGTAGTTGAGAACCGTCGGTGAGGGCGACATCGCTGAAGGAATGCCCGGCGCCGGCCACACGCACGCGGCGATCATGCGCAGCGGCGCGGGTTATCGCTTCAGATATCTCCTCAATCGAGCCGGGGAGCTCGACGGCCGCGGGACGGCAGGATTGATCGCCGGCCCAGTTGCGCCAGTCGACGGCGCGCTCGTGCGGATCGTTAGGCTCGCTCATCAGATGACCGACCCCGAGCCTACTGCGACCCCGGGTACACCGGCCGCCGTCACACCCGCGAGCGCGGCCGCGAGCCCAGCAGTCCGTGCCTCGCGCGCTCGCTCGCTGCCCACACCGGGCGCCAAGCGCGCGACGGTGATCGGGGCTGGATCGTTCGGAACGGCGCTGGCCCTGCTGCTCACGCGGGGCGGGCTGCGCACGACGCTGCAAGCGCGCACCGCCGAGCAAGCGACTGACTTGGAGCAGGAGCACGAGAACAGCGTCTACCTACCTGGCGTGGAGTTGCCAACGCAGCTTCGCATCGAGCCAACCGCCGCCGGCGTGGCGCGCGCCGACTACGTGTTCCTGGCTGTGCCCTCCAGCGGGCTGGACGAGGTGATCGCGATGCTCGACCAGGCCGGCCTGAGCAAACGCGCGGCGGTGGTCTCGGTGGCCAAGGGTCTCGTTCCGCCGGAAGGGCTGCCGCCCACGATGGTCCTCAGCGCGCGCTTCGGCCCGCACCGGGTCGCGTGTCTCGGCGGACCGGCGCACGCCCAGGAGATGGTGCATGAGGGCGCGGGACTGGTGGCAGCCTCCAGCGAGGAGGAGCTCGCGCGCGTGCTCGCGCAGGTGTTTACGCGCGCGGGAGTCGTCTGTGAGCAGTCCAACGACCCACTCGGCGTCGAGCTGGCCGGCGCCGCCAAGAACGCTGCCGCGCTGGCCGCGGGGGCCACGGAGGCGCAGGGCCTGAACGCCGCGGGTGCGGCCGCCGGGCACATCTTCGCCGAGGTATGGCGCTACGCCGAGGGGTTGGGCGCGCGGCCGGAGTCGATGATCGGACTGGCCGGCGCGGGCGATTTGGTAGCCACGGCCCTGGCACGCGATAGCCGCAACCGCCGCGCCGGTGAGTTGCTGGCCGCGGGCGTGGCCGCCGCGGAGATCCCCGCGCGCATCGGACAAGCGGTCGAGGCCTTGGAGTCGGTGCCGCTTTTGGCCCGTGCACTCGAGGCTGCGGGCGTGGGCGCACCGGTCACGAGCGCGCTCGGGCGGCTGATCTCCGGCGAGCTGCCGCTTGACGAGTGGGTCGCGCTGGTGCGGGCCACGGTGCCGCCGCCGGCGCTCTGGCGCAGGCGGCCGCAGCCTGGGTTTTGGCGGCGCACGTGGCGTTGGGCGAGGAGGAAGTAGGCCTGGCGGCGGGGCACGGAGGCCCCCGCCCCTACGCGCTCGTTTCGCCCACGCGACGCGCGGACGATCACAAAAGTCAACCCACGGACGTTCAACCCATGGACGTTTTGCTCAACCCATCAATGTGCTCACGACGGCCTCGTAGACGCCCGCGCCGTGCCCGGCCTCACACACGCGCGCGTTCCCGTGCCCTGCCAGCGCCTCGCGGATCGACGGATCGCGCTCAACGGCGTTCGCCACCAGCCAGAACGTCCGCACCTGGGTCGCACACGCGAGGTCCTCGCGCGAGTCGCCGACCGCGAAGCACTCCTCCCGCGCGTAGCCCCGCACGCGGCGGTGCAACGCGACCGCGGCCACCTTCGACGCGCCGGCGGGCAGCAAGTGATAGCCGCGCACGTGATCCAGCTCCGCCAACGCCGCCGAGCGCCGATTGACGACGCCGTTGTCGACGAAACGCAGGTCCCCATGGCCGTGCTCGATCAGCAGCGCGTCCACCTCCTCGGCGTCGACCAGACCGCGGAACGGATGGGAGACCTCGCGTGCGACGTGCCACGGCTCGTGGTACTCCAGGCGTCCCACATAGCGCTCCAATAGGAGCTCTGGCGCACCCGAACGTTCGATCTGCTCGGCGATGCTCAGCTCGCCCGGCACCAGCTCGCCCGTCAGCCAGTGCTCCTCCCCGCCGAGCTGCCAGTCCGCGCCCAGCACCACGCACGCGCCCGCCTCGAAGATGAACGAGTCCTGTCCCAGCAGCCGTGCGTCCTCGTGCACCTGCGCGCGCCGGCGCCCCGACATCAGCACGATCTCCACGTCCGCGCGCAGGCACGCCTGCACGGCGCGCACCCCGTCGAGCGACACGGCCCCCTCACCGTCGTGCAACAGCGACGCACGCCGCCCCAGCAGCGTTCCATCGAGATCCACGTACATGCACCGCACTCGGGTGGGGGAAAGACGGTCGTTGGGGCCTTCGTCGCCGCGAGGGATGCTGAGGGACTCCATGGGCCTCTACTATCGCAAGCGGTGGCCCTGCAACGCACGATCGAGCCCTGGAACGCACTGCTCGACGAGGCACGCGAGGACGGCCGGCTCGTGCGGGAGGCACGCGAAGGGCCTGGTGGGGCGCGACTTGTCAAGCCTCCCGAAGAGCTGCACCCCGAAGTGCTCGCGGCGCTCTCTCGCCTAGAGATTGAGCGCCTCTACTCCCACCAGGCGGAGGCCGTCTACGCCTCCTGGGACGGCCCGACGATCGTCACCACCGGGACCGCTTCGGGCAAGTCGATGTGCTTCAACCTGCCGACGCTCGACGTGCTCTGCCGCGACAGGAAAGCGCGCGCGCTGTATCTCTACCCGACGAAGGCGCTCGCCCAGGACCAGGCCCGCGCACTCGCGGCATTCGGCCTGACCAAGCGCGTGCGCCCGGCGATCTACGACGGTGACACCCCACGCGAGGCGCGCGCCGACATCCGCCGACGAGCGAACATCGTGCTCACGAACCCCGACATGCTCCACGTCGGCATCCTCCCCAACCACGCCGCCTGGGCCGAGCTGTTCGCGAACCTCGCAATCGTCGTTGTTGACGAGACGCACGTCTACCGCGGAGTGTTCGGCTCGCACGTAGCAAATGTTCTGCGGAGGCTGCGCCGGATCGCAGCGGCCTACGGCACGACCCCGCGCTTCCTGCTCACCTCGGCCACGATCGCCAATCCGGTCGAGCTGGCCGAGCGCTTGACGGGCTTGGAAGATGTGAGCCTGATCGACGCGGACGGCTCGCCGGCGCCGGGGCGGCAGATCGCGATCTGGAACCCGCCGCTCACCGACGAGGCCCTCGGCAAGCGCCGCTCGGCGCTCGCGGAGGCGGCCGAGCTGCTCGCGCGACTCGTACGCGACGGAGCGCGGCTGATCTGCTTCATGAAGTCGCGCAAGGGTGTCGAGGTCCTCCACAAGCTGCTCGTCGCGGATTTTGAGAAGGGCGGCGATCCAGAGCTCGCAAAGCTCGTGGCCCCCTACCGCGCCGGCTACACCTCCCAGCAGCGCCGCGACCTGGAGGGTCGTCTGGTTCGCGGCGAGCTGCGCGCGGTGATCACGACCGACGCCCTGGAGCTCGGGATCGACATCGGCGAGCTCGACGCCGCGGTGGTCGTCACGTTCCCCGGGACCGTCGCCTCGCTGCGCCAGATGTGGGGGCGCGCAGGGCGGCGCGGCCGCGGCCTGGCCGTATATGTCGCAGGCGAAGACGCGCTCGACCAGTTCTTCTGCCGCCACCCGGACGACTTCCTGGAGCGTCCTGTCGAGGCGGCGATCCTCGACCACGAGAGCCCTTTGATTTTCCGCCAACATCTCCTCTGCGCCGCACACGAGGGGCCGCTCTCCGGCCAGGATGCCGAGTTCCTCGGGTCGCGCTGGGAGGGTCACGCCGAAGTTCTGCAGAGCGGGGGTGAGCTGCGTCGCCGGCCTGGGAGGGCTGCATCGGACGGAGCCCGATCGGCACCCAGCACCTATGTCCCGCGCGAATCCGGCGGCTACCCCGCGGCGGAGGTCTCGCTGCGCTCGGCCTCGCCCGAGAGCTTCGCGATCGTCAACGTCGCCTCCGGCGAGTTGCTCGGCTCGACCGAGGCCGCCCGCGCCCATTCGACGGTACACGAGGGCGCGATCTACCTGCACCTCGGGCGCTCCTACGAGGTGCGCGAGCTCGACCTGCAACGCCACCGCGCGCTGGTCGCGCCATTTGACGGCGATTGGTACACGCAGCCCAAGCGCGAGACCGACACCACGATCGAGCGCCTGCTCGACCGCCGCGAGGCGCTCGGAATGACGCTCAGCTTCGGCGAGGTCGCCGTAACCGACACGGTGCTGGCTTACCAGCGCAAGCGTGTGGCAGATAACGCGTTTCTCGACCTCGTGGGGCTCGATCTGCCGCCCACGAGCTTCTCTACGCAGGCCCTCTGGTTCGAGCTGGACTCGGCCGAGCTGGCTGAGACGATCCCGCTCGAGTCGCTGCTCGGCGCACTGCACGCAACCGAGCACGCCCAGATCGCCGTGCTGCCGCTGATCGCGATGTGCGACCGCTGGGACATCGGCGGGCTGTCCATCAACCTGCACCCCCAGACTGGCGGCGCGACGATCTTCATCTACGACGGGCACCCCGGCGGGATCGGCATCACGCGCACCGCCTTCACCCGCTTCGAGGAGCTCTGCCACGACGCACACCGCCTGATCTCCGAGTGTCCATGCGCCACCGGCTGCCCCTCGTGCATTCAGTCACCGAAGTGCGGCAACCTCAACGAACCGCTCTCCAAGATCGGGGCGCGCCTGCTGCTCGAGCGAATGCTCGTCGCGGCTGAAAGCGGCCGTGGCGGCAGCGGTCCGGGCGCGAGTGAGCGGGCGGCCGGGGACAAGCAGATCGAGGGACGCCGCTCCGAACGCGATGCGCCGTTGTTGAAGGCTTAGCCATGCTTCGCTGCACCAAGACGGCGGCGCTCGCCGTTCTAGCGGCCTGCTTGACGCTAACCGGCCTAGCGGCCACAATCCTCGAGCCGGCCCCGGCCTCCGCCGCGAGCTTTCAGTTCGGCCTCGCCGACTACGAACCAGCCACCTTCTCCGACCCCCGCGTCGCTGAGCTCGGCGTCCACATCGCGCGCGACGTCGTCCCCTGGAATGTCGTCGCGAGCCCGCGCGACCTCGCCGCCGTGACCACTTGGCTGGAAGCCGTCAAACGCGCCGGGATCACGCCGCTGATCACCTTCCAGCACGCCGACGGCAACGACCGCGCGCCGACCAAGGCTCAATTCCTGAAGGACTTCCTCCGCTTCCGCGCCCTCTTCCCCTGGGTCACCGAGTTCTGCCCCTGGGACGAGGCCACGCACGCCGGCCAGCCGACCGCGCGCCGCCCGCAGCTCGCCGCCGAGTACTACAACGCGATGAGCGCTCACTGCGCCGGCTGCGAGGTCACGGCGCCGGACACGCTCGACGCCGACGGCGACATCGAGGCCTGGATCGGCCAGTTCCTGCGCACCGCGCACCCGTATCCGAAGGTCTGGCCGCTGAACCCCTACATCAGCGTCTCGACCGACAATCCCCGTCCGATCAGGCGGCTCCTCTCCTACATCCACGGCCAGGTCTGGTTCAGCGAGGTCGGCGGCATCGTTTGGTGGCGCTTCCACGGCCGCCTGATCTACCACGGCGAGACTTACGCGGTCCGCTCCACGAAGAACATCTTCCGACTCGCCTCGATCAGCCCACGGATCACGCGCGTCTACTACTACCATTGGCGCTCGCCCGGGACTCCCCAGTCAGCGAAGAAGTCCACCTGGGACGCTGGGCTCGTCACGGCCAGCGGTGTTGCGCGCCCGGCGCTTTTTGCCGTCGCGAAAGCGCTTCACCGGCAGATTCAGACGGCTACGCCCGCCTCCTTCTAGCGAGCGACGCCTTCGCTCCCCACGGGCTCGGTCTCCGGCGCCTCCAACCGCCAAGCTCCTTTCGGCCCGGGGTGACGCGCGTTGTACTGCAGCAGCAGCGCGCCGACGACAACGAACGGGACGAAGTTCACCGCATGCAGGACGAGCGCGTAGGGCAGCGCCTGCGAATGGGGCACGCCATAGGCTTTCAGCGCGATCAGCGCCGCGCCCTCGAACACGCCGATCGCGCCCGGCGGCGAGGGCAGGATCATGGAGAGGCCGATCGCCACGGCCACGAGCACCGCGCAGGCGAAGGGCAGGTGCAGGTGGAAGGCGACGCTCACGAAATAAGCGCAAAGCGCCGTCAGCATCCAGGCGGCGAGCGTCCACAGGAACGCTTCCAGCGCGACGGCGCCGTGGCGCAGGCCAGACAGACCGTGGTTCAGCTCGTCGATCGTGCGCTCCAAACGCTCCCCGGAGAACAGTGAGAACCGACGCAACGGGCGCAACAGCAACCGCAGCGGCCGATCGCCGTACACCGCCAGTACCACCACAGCCGCGACGATCAGCCCCGCCAACACGATCGCGGCGAGCGCCGCCGCGCCGAACCAGCTCACGTGCACCAGCCACGGCTCGGCGGCGAAGAAGATCACGAGGATCGCGATCACGTCATACAACCGCTCGATCACGACGGTCCCGATGATCTCGATCGCGGGGGTCGAGCTGCGCTGGTTGAGCACGAGCACGCGAGCCGCTTCGCCGGCGCGCGCAGGCAGGATCGAGTTGTAGAAGTAGCCGATCATCGTCGCGTTTATGACCGACCCGCGCGGAGGCCGGCGACCGGGCGCGAACAGCGAGCGCCAGCGCAAACCGCGGGCCACGTCGCCGAGTCCGAAGGCGATCAACGCCGGTATCAACCACAGGTAGTCGCTCGTGCGCAGTGCACGGGACACCTCGCTGAGGTTGATGCCGCTGAGCGCGATGTAGGAGAACAGCACGGTGACCGCGACCGTCACCGCGTTGATCAGCAGCCGCGAGCGCCGCGGCAGGCGCGGCGATTCTCGTCGGGCCCGGACCTGTTCAGACGCGCTCAAGCGAAGCTCAGTATGCCCGCTTGCCCGGACCGAGGCATCTTGCCCGAATTCGGGCGCTTCATCGGGACGACGATCAGTAGGCGCCGATCGGTGGACCTTCGTACTTGACGCCCGCCGGGCTCACCCAGCGCACGCGCCAGGCGGTTCCCTTGGTCGAGGAGTTGAAGGACCAGTAGCCGGCACCGTTGGTCGTGACCGTCTTCAGCGTGCGGTAGCCGTGCGCGCCCCTGAGCTTCACCAGCACCGTGGCCTTTGTGACCCCGGCCGTCGGCCGGATAAGGCCCCACAGCGAGAAGCCGTGCCCGCGCTTGGTCACCGTCAGCGGCACCGGGAAGCCGTTGTAGAGCGGCTTGTGCTCGCCGTTTACGTACTCCAGACCGGTCTGGAAGCCTACAAAACCGCTAGCCGTTAGACGCCCGCTGATCGGATCATCCTTGAACAGGTACTGCGAGAACGCCGCCACGCGCGGATTCGAGTAGGCCATATGCTCGGCGATCGCATCGTATTCGGTCTGCTTCGCGGCCGACACGCCTTCGTACTTGTTCGGCTTGCTCTGCACCCCGAACTCGGTTAGATAGATCGGCACGCCGCCCGGGATTGCGTGCGCCCGCGCGGCCAGGTTCAGCGCATTCGACAGTCGCGAGAGCGAGGCAATCGTGACGCTGTCCTTCTGCTTCCAGACATAGCGCGGACCGGCCGCCGGGAAGTAGGCGTGATGTGCGTAGCCGCTCATCTGCAGCTGGCCGCAGGTACCCGATTTCTGGTACTTCGCGTTCAGGCACAGCGCTTCGCGCATGAACGCCAGCGGCGCGACGGGATGAGTCAGCGCTTTTGCTTTTTCGCTCCGCAGGAGGCTTGTAACGGTGTCGTAGCCGGCAGGCGCCGTCTCGCCGAACAGTACCTGCGGATGCGCGATGCCGGCCGCCTGCAGCCCCGCGTAGCCAGCCTGGTAGAGGCCGCGGTAGATGCGCCCCGAGACGGGCTTGCCGCTGGAGCTCCACTGCGGCGTCAGGTATGCGGCCTCGTTGGGCTCGTTCCAGATCGAGTAGAGCGAGACCTCTGAGCCGTAGTGACGCGCCACCGCGGTCATGAATTCCTGAAAATCGAGGGGGTCGGGCCGGTAGGTGTAGGGAGCTTGGTGGTTCGCGGTCGCCCAGCTCGGCGCCGGCGCGGTAACAGTCAAGAGCACCTGCCAGCCCAGCTTCTGCGCTTCGGCGAGCAGGATGTCGTACTGGCCCCAGTTGTAGCTCGCCGGGTTGGTCGCTTCGAAGCTTGGCTTCGTCGCGCTGGTGGGGGCGGGCGCGACTTCATACCAGCTGAGCTCCACGCGCAGCGCTTTCACGCCAAGCGTTTTCAGCTGCGCGAGCGTCGCGGGACGGGTGATTGGGCTCAGCAGATCGGTCGAGCCCTCGAAGTAGAGTTTCTGGCTGGTCGAGGCCTGCGCCTGGCTGGCGCCGATCGTGCCGCAGGCAAACGCCGAGCAGGCGAGCGATGCACAAAGAAGTATGCGGATACGCGACATTGGCCCTCGATTCGGTCGTTGCTTGCTTGGCGGACGGGGTAGCGTAGACATGCTCGCGGACGAGCTAAGCCGCCATGTGATGGGCGTGCACGTCATTCGTACTTTGGCTGAGACACCCCGGCAATCGGGAAGTTGCGCCAGCCGGGGGATCTTTCATGATGCCCCGGGCGACCCGCCTACTGCGTGCTGACCTTGACTTTGCAGTGCGTCCCGTGCAGGTGCGCGCATACAATCACGTAGCCCGGTCGCGGCCTGTGATGGGCGTCGGTCAGCCCAGAGTCAAAGATCGTCGAGGAGGTGCCGCCAGTCCAGTCGTAGATGTACAGGCGCTTTATGCGGGAGTAGTTGGAGGCGATCGCAAACATGTAGCCGAGCGCTTTCGCCGCGCGCGCGAGACCCGAACCGTGGTAGTTGGGAAAGGCGCCGCCGAATTTCACGATCCCACCGGTCTCGGTCAGCCAGACGTCCCCTGGCACCGCCCCGAGGATCGCGCGGGTGCGTTCACTGGAGAAGCGGTTGGTGTCCGAGTAGTTGTGCAGCCCCCAGAGCGTCGGCGTCGGCACGCGCAGATGACGCAGCTCGGCTTTGAATTCAGAGATGTAGGTGAGGGTGGGGCCGACCTGGTTCTGGTCGAGGATGTCGAGTCCGAGGATCGTGCAATGTGGGCATACGTGCCTGAGCGCCTGGTAGTACTTCGCCGATTCGACCGCCGTGGGGCTGTCGAACTTCTCGTAGCTGTAGCGGACGTTGCCTCGGTTGGTCTCGTTCCACGGCTGGTATTGATGGACGTTCGGGAACGCCTGCATGAATTTCTTCGTGTCCTGTTCGTAGGTCTTGATGCTCGGCATGCGCGTGGGCGTGTACTCGGAGTGATAGAAGGCCACCAGGATCTGCTGATGCTGGGCTTCGGCGGCCGTGATCCACTGCCTCGCCTTCGTCAGCGAGTAGCCGTGGACGGCGGCGTCGTAGGGAGCGATGTAGCGCGTGATATGGGTGCCCAGTTGCTTCCAGAGCGGATCGGAGAACATCTCGGTCCCCTCGTCGGCGATGCCGGTCTGGAAGGAGGCAGCGGCGTGGGCCTTAGGCTGATTCTTCGCGCCGGCGGAGAGCGCCGCGGGGACGCCGACCGCGGTGCCAAGCGCCAGTGAGCAGGCGCAGAGCAGCAGCGTGGCGACCAGCAGCAAGCGGGGGCGCGGGGTAGTGAGGCGCAGAGTGGTGAGCACGGCCATCAAAACAGGCTATACGCCGGAAAGTTGCGTTTCCCTGCGCCCGGGCGGAGAGGCGCGCGGCCGCATAGGATGGGAGGCGATGGGCAACGGGCGATGGCGCTACTGGGGTCCGCTGTCGCTCGTGCTCGCGGTGGCCTTCGCCCTGCGCCTGTGGGGCATCAAGCAGGGGCTGCCGTACGTGTACGACGTGGACGAGTACGGACACTTCGTACCCGAGGCAGTGAGGATGTTCGGCCACGGCCTGAACCCCCGCTACTTCGTCAATCCTCCTGCACTGACATACCTTTTGCACGTCGTCTTCGGCGTCTGGTTCGGCGTCCTGAGATCGAGCTCGCATGCCTCGATCGCGCGCGAATTCGCGCTGCACCCCGACCGCTTCTTCCTGCTGGCCAGGGTGGTGGTGGCGCTGCTCGGCACAGCCTCGGTGTGGCTGCTCTACCTGGTCGGCGCACGCCTGTTCAACCGAGCGACGGGCCTGCTCGCGAGCGTCGTGATGGCGGTTGCCTTCTTACCGGTTTTTTACGGCCATCTCGCGCTCAACGACGTGCCGACCTTGGTGGGGCTGACGCTCTCGCTGCTCGGCACCGCGGGCATCCTGCGCAGGGGGCGGATGATCGACTACCTACTCGCCGGGGTCGGCCTGGGCCTTGCGGCCGCGACGAAGTACACGGCGGGCGTGATGCTCCTGCCGCTGCTCGGCGCGGCCGTCGCGCAGTATCGCGACGGGGCACGCGAGCACGGGCGTGACGTGGCGATCGGCACGGGCCTCGCGCTGCTGGCTGCGCTGGCGGCATACCTGGTCGCAAACCCCTATTCGCTGCTCGACTTCCACGCCTTCCGCGCGGAATTGGAACTGCAATCGCACTACACCGAACAATCGCAGTCCTCCTGGATCGGCGGCCCGCGGCAGGGCAGCTTCGTCTACTACCTGTGGTCGTTCACGTGGGGGCTCGGCTGGATTCCCGCGCTGGCGGCGCTCGGCGGGGCGGTGACGATCTGGCGCAGAGATCGGCGGGTCGGCTGGATGCTCGTGCCGGTCGCCGTGCTGTATCTGCTGTTTTTGAGCCTGCAGGGGCGTTACTTCGGCCGCTGGCTGCTGCCGATCTTCCCCGTCGCCTGCCTGCTGGCGGCAAGCTTCGCACTCGAGCTGGTGAGCTGGGCCACACGCCGCGTACCCCGGCTGGACACGGCCTTCGTCGTGCTTGCAGTGATCGCGTTGGTCGTGCAAGGGGCCGTGTACAGCATCCACTCCGGTTTGGTGCTCTCGCGCCCCGACACGCGCAACCTCACGCGCACGTGGGCGGTCGAGCACATCCCCGCGGGCGCGAAGATCGTGCTCGAGCCAGCCGTCCCGAACGCCTGGCTGGACGAAACCGGCGGCGGGACCGCTCACCCGCGCTGGATCAAGTTCCCGGTGTTGCGGGTGGTCCTGAACGCCGCGACCGGCAAGCCCGAAACGGCAAATCGGACGGTCGAACTGGAAGATTACGAGCGTACGCTGAGCGCGCCGCTGATCTCCTACTACGAGCGGCACGGCTACTGCTGGGTGATCAGCGGCTACACCCAGTCTGGGCGGGCGTTCGCCGATCCTCAACTCGTGCCCGACGCGGTTGCCTACTACCGGGAACTGGCCAGGCAAGGAGAGGTCGTCTACCACGTCTCGCCCTACAATTCTGCTGGGAAAGAAGACGTGGCCTTCAACTTCGACTGGACGTTCGATTACTACCCGCTCGCCTTCCACCGCCCCGGTCCGGAAATGACCGTCTACCGCCTCCATGGCGGACGTTGCGCGAGCGTCACGCCCTACTGATTTCCCCGAGCGATCTTGAGCAAGAGGGGGACATGTCCTCCTCCCGAGGACCCCTTGACCCTTACACCTGGTTCCCCCGCGCGATCTTGCGCAGGTCGATCGTCGCGTCATAGAGCTTCGCGTCGACCCCCTCCTCGAGGGCGATCTCACGCAACGGACGGCCAGAGTCGGTGGCCCGCTTGACGATTGTCGTGCCCTTGTCGTAGCCGATCGCCGAGTTCAAAGCGGTCGCGGCGGCGAGCGTCGCCCCCGCGGAGGCCTCACAGCCGGCCCTGTTGACCTCGATCCCGTCGACACACTTCTCCGCGAACACGCGTGAGGTGCTCGCCAACAGATGCAGAGACTGGAGCAGGTTGCGCGCGAGCAGGGGGATGCGCACGTTCAGCTCGAACTGACCCTGCATCCCACCGACGGTGATCGCGGTGTCGTTGCCGATCACCTGGGCTGAGACCTGGAGCACGACCTCGGGGATCACGGGGTTGACCTTGCCGGGCATGATCGAGGAGCCCTTCTGCAACTCGGGCAGGCGGATCTCGCCGATCCCGGCGCGCGGGCCGGAGCCCATCAGCGCGAGATCGCCGGCGATCTTGCTCAAAGACACCGCCACGACCTTCAGCGCGCCGGAGAGCTCGACGAGCGCGTCGCGGCTGGCCTGGGCCTCGAAGCGATCCAGCGGCGCGGCGATCTGGCGCAAGCCGGATTCCTTCTTCAGCCGTGCACGGACCTTCTCCGCGAATTTGGGGTGGGTGTTCAGCCCGGTGCCGGTGGCGGTGCCCCCGAGCGGGATCTGCCCGACGTGCTCCAGGGCGGACCGCACACGCTCCTGGCCGAGCGCGATCTGCGCGGCGTAGCCACCGAACTCCTGCCCGAGCGTGACTGGGACGGCGTCCATCAGGTGGGTGCGCCCTGACTTGACGACGTTCTGAAAGCTCTTCGACTTCTTCGCAAACGAGCGCTCCAGCTGGCGGAGCGCCGGCAGCAGCTCGTTCTGGGCGACGTCGAGCGCCGCGAGGTGGACGGCCGAGGGAAACACGTCATTGGAGGACTGGCCCATGTTGACGTGGTCGTTTGGATGCACGCCCGAGCCGGCGAGCGCGGCGATCACCTCGTTGGCGTTCGTGTTCGTCGATGTGCCCGAGCCGGTCTGGAAGACATCGATCGGGAACTGTGAATCGTGCTTGCCGGCAGCGATCTCGGCGGCGCCTTTGGCGATGCTCGCGGCGCGGCGTTTGTCGAGCAGCCCGAGCTCGCCGTTGACGAGCGCGGCGGCGCCCTTCACCCGAGCGAGCCAGCGCACGACCGACACGGGAACGGTCTCGCCCGAGATCGGGAAGTTGTCAACTGCCTTGGTTGTCTCTCCGCCCCACAGCTGCTTCTCCGGCATTGGCTCTCCTTGGTTTTATTGGGCCCCACCCGCCCGCAGAACCCTACCCGCAGAACGCGGAAAGCTCGCGGGCCAAGCCGACTGGGTCGTCGTAGGCCATTAGGAAACCCGTGCTCTGCAGCACGCGTAGCTGGCCGTCCGGCAGCAAAGCCAGCGTCTCTTCGGCGGCCGCGAGCGGGTGCTGGCGGTCGCGGTCGGCCCACAGCAAGAGCACAGGCATCGAAAGGCGCGGGTACAGTTCGAGCAGCTGGGTCTGCGCACCGCGCGGCCAGGCGCGCGCGCAGCGCGCCCAGGAGCGCGCGAGGTTTGGGTTGCCGGGGACATCGGCGAAGGCGTGGCGCAGGAGGTCGCGCGCGGCGGGATCGGCGCGGGCGGACAGCCGCTGGCCCCGCTCGGGGGTGAAGGCGGCGTGAGCGGCGTGGGTGAGCAGACGGTCCAGACCGGGGACGGCGCCAGCGCCGGCGGCCAGACGCCAGGCGGTGCGCAGCCGCGCGTTCTGCGGCGGCGCGTGCAGACGACTTCCCATCAACACGAGCCGCTTGGGCTCGAGACTGCCACGAGCGATCGCGTGCAGCAGGATCTCCGCGCCGGCGTCGTGGCCGCCGACCAGGGGACGGGGGCCGAGCACATCCGCGGCGAACCCGGACATCACATCGGCGAACCAGTCGAGCGTGTAGGGATGGCGCGGGCGATCCTCGGAGTCTCCGTGCAACGGCAGGTCGGGGAGCACAACGCGGAAGCGGTCTGAGAGTTGCTCGACGGCCGGTTCGAACTCCTTGTGGGAGAGCATCGCCGAGTGCAGCAGCGCGAGCGGCGGCCCGGCGCCGAACTCACGGTAGGCCACGCGCGCGCCGTCGGGGTGGTGGTAGAGACGCAACCTCACACTCGCAATCGTAGGCCGCACCTACAATGGGCCGCCCTGTGAGCGCCACCGAGAAACACCCGCTGATCCCGCGCCGCGAGGTCGATCCTCGCCAGGATCTGCCCAAGCTGGAGCTGGAGGTGCTGGAGCGCTGGCGCGAGCGCGACGTGTTCGCCGCGTCGCTGCGTAAGAGAGAGGGCGCCGAGCAATGGGTCTTCTACGAGGGGCCCCCAACCGCGAACGGACCTCCGGGCTCACATCACGTGCTCTCGCGCGTGTTCAAGGACATCTACCCGCGCTACCAGACGATGCGCGGCTACAGGGTCGAGCGCAAGGGCGGTTGGGACTGCCACGGCCTGCCAGTCGAGATTGCGGTCGAACGGGAGCTCGGGATTAAATCGAAGGCGGAAGTCGAGGAGTACGGGATCGGCGAGTTCAACGCACGCTGCCGTGAGTCGGTGTTTACCTACCTGGAGGAGTGGAACCGGCTGACTGAGCGCATCGGCTTCTGGCTGGACCTCGACGACGCTTACAGAACGCTCGACGAGAGCTACATCGAGTCGGTCTGGTGGGCGCTGTCGCAGATCGATCGCCGTGGACTGCTCTACGAAGGCCACAAGGTCAGCCCGTACTGCCCGCGATGCGAGACGACGCTGTCCTCGCACGAGGTGGCGCAGGGCTACAGGGACGTCGTCGATCCGAGCGTGTATCTGAAGTTGTCGGTCACAAACGACCGCGGATCCGCCAGCGAGGACAAGCTGCTGGTATGGACGACGACGCCGTGGACGCTGCCCGGCAACGTGGCGCTCGCGGTGTCTCCCACGGCGAGCTATGCGCGCGCGCGCCTTGGAGATGAGCACTTTGTGCTCATCTCCAATCGTGTCGTTGCGGTGCTGGGCGAGCAAGCGAAGGTAGTCGAGCGCTTCAGCGGCGAGGAGCTGGTGGAGCGCTATGGCAGCTACCAGAGCCCGATCTTCACGCTCAACGATCGCATGCCGGGGGGCTCGCAGATCCTCGCGGACGACTTCGTCACGACGGAGGAAGGCACGGGCATCGTGCATCTGGCGCCGGCGTTCGGCGAGGACGACTACCGCGTGGCGGCGGCGGCAGGGATCTTCAGAGGCGACGAACCACACACGCTGTACAACCCGGTCAGGCCGGACGGCACTTACGACGCTCGCGTGCGCGACCGCGACGGCAACTCGTGGGAGGGTCGCTTCGTCAAGGACCCTGAACTGACGCAAGAGCTGATCGCAGACCTGGACGCGCGTGGGCTGCTGCTGCGGGTGGAGGATTACGAGCACTCCTATCCCCATTGCTGGCGTTGCGGCACGCCGCTGCTGTACTACGCAAAACCGTCGTGGTACATCGCGACGACGAAGCTCCGCGACGAGCTGCTCGCGGCCAACGAGACCGTCAACTGGTATCCGCCCCACGTCAAGGAGGGGCGGTTCGGAGATTGGTTGAAGAACAACGTCGACTGGGCGCTCTCACGCGAGCGCTACTGGGGCACGCCGCTGCCGGTGTGGCGCTGCACAAAGGGTCACGTGCACGTCGTCGGTTCATTCACGGAGCTTGAGTCACTCTCTGGCAGGACTCTCGACGACCACCACCGTCCGTTTGTGGATGATGTCGAGTTCCCGTGTCCCACCTGTGAGCAGCCGATGAAACGAGTGCCCGAGGTGATCGACGTGTGGTTCGACTCCGGCGCGATGCCGTTCGCCCAGCACCACTTCCCTTTCGAGCACGAGGACGTCTTCCAGGAGCGCTTCCCGGCGGACTTCATCTGCGAGGCGCAGGACCAGACCAGGGGCTGGTTCTACTCGCTGCTCGCAATCGCGACGCTGTTGGGCCAAGAGGCTCCCTTCGAGGAGCGGGCGCCGTATAAGAACGTGGTGTGCCTCGGGTTGATCCTCGACGAGGACGGGCAGAAGATGTCGAAGTCGAAGGGCAACACGGTCGAGCCGTGGTCGGTGTTGAACACCTACGGGGCCGATGCGTTCCGCTGGTACTTCTTTACCTCCAAGCAGCCGTGGGACGGATACCGCTTCTCCGAGGAGGCGATCGGCGAAGGGGTGCGCCTGTTCCTGAAGCAGCTGTGGTCGACGTACTACTTCTACGTCCTGTACGCCGCGGCGAACTCGGCGGCACTCTGCGGGGGAGCGCCAAAGCAGGCGGGGACGGGACAGGCAGCGGTGGAGGCGGAGTCCACCGAGGACCTCGACCGCTGGGCGCTGTCACGCACCGCGGCCACCGCCGAGCTGGTCGCCGAGCGACTCGACGCCTATGACGCCACCTCCGCCGGACGGGCGATCGCGGGCTTGGTCGACGAGCTGTCCAACTGGTACGTGCGCCGCTCGCGGCGGCGCTTCTGGGACGGCGATCCGGCCGCATTCGAGACTCTGCGCTTTTGCCTGCTGACCGTGGCGAAGCTACTCGCGCCCCTGTGCCCGTTTATCGCCGATGAGATCTACGACAACCTCGACGGCACGCTCGCGAGTGTGCACCTGTGCGAGTTCCCAGTGGCCGACGCGCTGCCTGCGCGCGACGAGGGCTTGGAGGAGGCGATGTCGCTCGCGCGCGAGACGGTGCGCCTCGGGTTGGGCGCACGCGGCAAGGCCAAGATCAAGGTGCGCCAGCCGCTGGGCGAGGCGGTTGTGGTGGCAGATGGACGCGAGCGCGCAGCGATCGAACGGCTCGTGGACGTCGTGCGCGAGGAGCTGAACGTGCGGCGTGTGCGCTTCGTAGCCGCCGCCGAGGAGCTGGGCAGCTACGAGGTGAAGGCCAACTACCGCACGCTGGGACCGCTGTTCGGCAAGGACATGCCCCGCGCTGCCGAGGCGATCGCCGCGCTCGACCCCGCGCGGGTGGCGGCGGCGGTGCGCGATGGCGGAAGTGCAATCGGGATCGCGGTGGCAGGACGCGAGCACACGCTGTCGGCCGAGGACGTGATCCTCACGATGAAGGCACCTGAGGGCTACTCGGTTGAGCGCGAGGGTGCCCACGCGGTGGCACTCAATCTGACGATCGATGATGACCTGCGCGCCGAGGGCCAAGCGCGTGAGATCGTCCACGCGGTTCAGAACGCGCGCAAGACCGCCGGCCTGGAGGTCGAGGACCGGATCGAGCTGCGCCTCGACGGCGACCCTACGCTGATCGCGGCCGCCGAGGCCCACCGCGACCACCTGGCCGGTGAGACGCTCGCGGTCGAGCTCACTCTCACGCCCGGCGCGGAGAGCGCCGTTGAGGCGATGGACTACTCAGAGCAGGCCGAGATCGACGGCCTGCCCCTGAGCATCGGCCTACGCCGCAGTTAGCGCCGGCTCCAGCTCCTGCTCCAGCTTCTTCTTGGGATAGGCCCCGACGACAGTCTTCACCGGCTGACCGCCCTTGAACAGGATCAGCGTCGGAATCGAAAGCACCTGGAAGTTGGCTGCCGTCTGCTGGTTCTCGTCGATGTTCAACTTCACGATCCTCAGGTCGGGACGCTCGGAGGCGATCTCCTCGAGCACGGGCGCGACCATCCGGCAGGGCCCGCACCAGGGTGCCCAAAAGTCGACGAGCACCGGACCCTCGGACTCGATCACCTCGGCCTGGAAGTTGGTGTCTGTGACTTCATTCAGCGTGCCTGCCATTGGGTTCTCCTTGCTCGTATTCCGCTTGTCCGTTCCTCTTGCCTACACACTATACAAAGTGTAGTGACCCCTCGGGGACGGACTGGTCGCTCATCGGAGCGTCACGAGCCAGCCTTCGGAGTAACGCACGATCGGAGTATGAATACCGGTCAGCGTCGTGAACAGGTGGGGGGAGATGTAGACCTCGATCAGGGCCGCGACGACGAGCATCGGCACGGCGATCGCGACCGTCACGAACGTCGCCGCCAGCAGCTGGTCCCACTCCCCTCGCCGACTGGCGATGATCCAGGCGGCCAGCGGCAGGAACAGCGCGGTCAGCTCGAGAATCGCGTGCGGGAGCAGGCCCAGCAACAGCAGGCCGGGCGAGACGTGCAGGAAGCCGGAGACGCCGGCGAGCGTGTGCCCGAGCACATAGGCCTGCGTGCTCAGCGAGAAGGCGGTCGCGAGCACGACGAAGCCGATCGCGATGCGCCCGCCGTGTTCGTGGAGGAAACGGGAGACGCCGTGGTGGTGCTTGGCCTGCAGCGGCAGCGAGCTGCCGGCGATGAATCCCGCGACGCAGGCCATCGCGTGCAGCGCGAGGACGAGCATGTTGCGCCGCAGGATCGAGAGCACGTCGCCGCCGTCGCCGATCGCGAACGGCGGTTCGAGGATCAAGACCTGCTGATAGCCGTCGAAGAGCGTCGCGACGACCCACACCGCACACAGGAGGCCGGTGGCGGCCAGCGCGGAGCCGGCGAACCAGCGGCCGAGCACGGCGCCCGGAGTGCGCTGCCAGGCGCGCAGCGTCGAGCGGGTCTGGCGCACGCCATAGGCGAACGCCTCAGCGGAGGCCTCCATCCCTTCTGCATCGGTGTACGGGCGCTCTACCTGAAGCGCAGTTGGGGCACGAGCCACATCGCCTCGGCGGCGATCCGCCAGGACATCTTGCTCTCGCCGCGCAGACGGTCTTTGAAGACGATCGGCACCTCGATCACCTTGAACCCTGCCCGCACCGCGCGATAGGTCAGCTCGACCTGGAAGGCGTAGCCCTGCGAGCGCACGCCGTCGAAGTGGATCTCTTCGAGCACCTCGCGGCGAAAGCACTTAAAGCCGCCCGTCAGATCCTTGACGCGCAGCCCGAGCACGATCCGTGCGTAGGTCGAGCCGCCCTCGGAGATTAAGCGCCGCAATAAGCCCCAATCGGTCACGCCACCCCCAGGCACGTAGCGCGAGCCGAGCGCCAGGTCGGCGCCCCCTTTGACCGTCTCGAGCAGCCGGGCGAGGTCGGCGGGGTTGTGGGAGAAGTCGGAGTCCATCTCCATCACGTAGCCAGCGCCGTGGTCGAGCGCGTGGCGAAAGCCCGCGAGGTAGGCCGGGCCGATGCCGTTCTTCTCGGCGCGGTGTAGCACCTCCACCCAGTCGTGCTCGGCGGCCAGCCGATCGGCGATCTGCCCCGTGCCGTCGGGCGAACCGTCGTCGACGACCAACACACGCCAGCCCTCGGGAGCGGCGCCTCGGAGCGCCTCGCCGGAAGCGGCGATGATCGCCTCAATGTTCTCGGCCTCGTTGTATGTGGGCAAAATCAGCCAGGGCTCGCCGGACATAGGTCGGCGTACCCTAGAGCAGTGGACCTGCCCAACGCCGCGATCGCCGACGCCCTGGAGGAGCTGGGCGACCTTTACGAGCTCGACGGGGCGATCGTGCACCGCGTGCTCGCCTATCGCAACGCGGCCAAGGCGGTTCGCGAGGCGTCCGTCTCGGTCGCGGCGCTGGCCCGCGCGGGCCGCGCGACCGAGCTGGCAGGAATCGGCGACACACTCCAGCAGAAGATCATCACGCTGCTCGACACCGGCACGACCCCTTCGACCGAGCGAATGCGCGCGCAGTTCCCGCCCGGACTGATCGCGATCACACGCCTGCCGGGCCTGGGGCCCAAGCGCGCGCGGCTGCTGTTCACCGAGCTCGGAATCGACTCGCCGGAGAAGCTGCGCGAGGCGGCTTTGGCGCAGCGACTGCGCACCGTGAAAGGCCTCGGTGCGAAGTTCGAGGAAAGCGTGCTGGCGGGGCTCGATCGCATGGCCGCCGAACCACCCGAGCGGGCGAACGGGCGACTGCTTTTGCCACGTGCGATCGAGCTGGGCGAGACGCTTGCCGCGGGGTTGATGGAGCACGGCGGTCCGGGCACGCATGTGCAGCTCGCCGGCTCTGCGCGACGTCTCGCCGACAGCGTGAAGGACATCGACCTGATCGCTGTCACAACGAAACCGACGACGCTCGCGAAGAGTCTCTCGCGGCTGGGAGAGATCGAGCACGTGTCCTCCGCCAGTAAGCCCGGCGCCAGAGGCCGCACCCACTCTGGTGTCTCCGTAGACCTGCGGATTGCGAAGCCCGCCCAACTCGGCAACCTGCTTCAGCACTTCACCGGCTCAGGCCCCCACAACGCCGCGTTGCGCGAAGCGGCGGTGCGACGCGGATTGCACGTCTCCGAGTACGGAGTACTCGAGGACGCGACCGGCGTCACGCACATCTACGCCACCGAGCAGGAGGTATACGAGTTGCTCGGCCTCTCCTACATCGAGCCCGAGCTGCGCGAGAACCGTGGCGAGCTGGCAGCGGCCGGTAGCGGCCAGTTGCCCGAGCTGATCGAGCTCGATGACATCCGCGGCGACCTGCACTGCCATACAACGGCCTCCGACGGGAAGAACTCAATCGAGGAGATGGCGCTCGCCGCGCGCGAGCGAGGGTATGAGTACCTGGCGATCACCGATCACTCGGCCTCACATGGCTTTGGCGACGATGTCTCGCCCGAGCAGCTGCGCCGCCAGATCGAGCTGGTGGGAGAAGCGAATGCCGATGTGGAGGGCATCGAGCTGCTCGCGGGCAGCGAGGTCAACGTCCTGCCCGACGGCTCGCTCGACTACGAGGATGAGCTGCTCGCCGAGCTCGACTGGGTGATCGCGAGCGTGCACACGTCGTTCGGGATGCGCGAACAGGCGATGACCGAGCGCATGATCACCGCAATCGAGCACCCCCTGGTCAAAGCGATCGGCCATCCGACTGGGCGGCTGATCGGGCGACGCGAGCCCTACGCGATCGACCTCGACGCGGTGTTCGCCGCGGCCGTGCGGACGGGGACGATGCTCGAGATCAACGCCAACCCAGACCGCCGCGACCTCTCCGACATCAACGCGCGCGGGGCCGCGCAGGCAGGCGTGCGGATCCTGATCGACTCCGACGCCCATCGCACGGACACTCTTCAGAACATGCGCTGGGGGGTGGCCACGGCGCGCCGGGCTTGGCTTGGCGCCGCTGATGTGGCCAATACGCGGCCGTGGCTGGAGCTCGCAAAGCTGGGGAAGCAGACTCCTCGATAGCCGCGCGGCGTTTCGGATCTACGCAAGCAGACGTGGCAACAGCTGCTCTGTGACCAGGCGATCGACCGTCGCACTGCTGAACGGCGCAAGCGACTGCAGCGCGCGCGCCGAGTAGTCGGCGGGCGGGTCATCCAGGGCAATGCGCAGGGCTCCAGCCAGGTCCTCGCTCACGAGCCGCGGGGCGATCTCGCGGGCAATTGAAAGTGCCGCGTAGGGGCCGGGAGCCGGGGTGCTGACAAGCATGCAGCCATCGGCGAGGGCCTCCAGCTGAGCCTGACCGTAGTCCTCGCGGCGGGGTGCACACACGAACACGCGCCCTCGACGCAACAGAGCCCGGTACTCGTTGCGAGCAAGCATCCCGGTCAGACGCACACCCTCCTCGGGCAACTCTATTCCGGCCCGTCGCAGGTCCTGCTCACTCACACCGGTGACGAGGAGCTCCTCAGAGGGCCGCCGCACTGCAGTCCACGCCGCGAGCACTCGATCGAGCCCCTTCTTTCGGGGGTTGGCCGCGTAGGTGATCGCGTCGATGTCCCGATCCGCCGGCTCGACGCCTGAGGCCTCGATCGGAACCGGAAGCACCAACTCACGGCCAATACGGCGTGCCGCCGCGGGCACCTCGCGAAGGGCGCCCTCGCTCAGCGGGAGCAGCAACGACGCCCGGCGCAGCCGCCGGCGCTCCAGCGGGCGCTGCCAGAGCCCGTGACGCCCAGGACGGTTGCCGGCCGCGGGCGCGTCGAAGCGGATCGCCCCCGGCGCCGGCCACAGCAGCGCGGCCGTGGTGCTCGAGTAGATAATCGCGCGTGGCGTGTGGCGAGCCAGCTCGCGACGGGCGACGCGACGGGCGGCAAGCGCCCACGAGAGGTCTGTCAAAGCCAGCGTGCGAACCGTGCGCGGCGGTGTGGCCGAAGCAACCGCCACGCTCGCGCCTGCCCTTCGCAGCGAATCCGCCAGCTCAGCGTCGGCCGCACGCAGACCCCCCGTGGAACCCAGCGAGACGATCAGCACGTCGACGGCCCCCGCCGCGTCCCTCATAGCCATCTCAGGTGACGGCGCCGTTCACGCGCTCGGGGCGCAGCGTCTTGAAGCCAGGCGCACGCTCGAGCGACATCGGTCGCACGGGGGACGTGCGACGCACGTAGAAGCACACACCGTCGCGCTCCTCGATCGCCGCCACAGCCGCGTCCTGACGCCGCCAGGCGAGCGCCCAGATGATCGCGAAGCCCGCGGCGATGCCGGGGATCTGGGGAGCAAGAAAGGCCAGGCCGCCCGCCAGGAGCGTGAACAGCAAGAGCGCCCACAGCCGGTTGAGCAGGACCGCGCCCGGATGGTGCTCGGGCAATGTGGTCGTGGACTTCGCACCGGCGAGTAGCCGCGCAATCGGAGGGCTTGTCTCGGCCCGACGGCCCAGGCGCAGACCGATCAGCGCGGCGAGTACCCACCAGCCCACCGCGATCGGCCCCACCAGGGCGTCGGAACTTTGCGCCGCGGCGAGGACAGTGACCGCACCCAGCGCGGTGGCCGCCCCGGCGCTGAGCAGGACGGTGGTCTTGAGGAAGTCGACGAACCGCACGTGCCTACTACAGCAGCGCCTGCAGCAGGCCGCGCACACCGCCGGTGCCGTCGAGCAGGAGGTCGGCCTCCGCCGCCAGCTCCGGGGGAGCTTCGTCGGAGCTGACCGCCACACAGATCGCGGTGGTCAAGACCCCCTCCCGGACGAGCGTCCGCAACCCGCGGAAGGCATCCAGGTCGGTGGTGTCGTCTCCGACATACAGCGCGGCGGTGACGTCCTGACCATGCAAGAGCGTGGCAATGCCGAGGCCCTTGTCGAGCTCGACGGGGGGACGCACCTCCAGCACCTTACGCCCCCAATGGACCTCGAGGCCCTCCTCGAGTGCACGCCGTGCGATCTCCTGCACCGCCGCAGCGGCGGCGGCTTCGTCGGGGGCACCGCGCCAATGGAACGCGGCGATCGCGTCCTTGTCCTCGCTGCGCACGCGGAGCCGCTGGTGCTCGGCGGTATAGGCGCGCGCGGCGAACCGGCGTACGCGCTCGGTCCAGGCGGCGAGCTCGGGGTCGACCTCGGCCCGGGTCGACCCGGGCCGCAGCAACTCGCCGCCGTGGTTGCCGACATACGCAATCGTTCCGATCGAGACGATTTGGCGCGCGGTGGCCGCGCGGCGCCCGCTGACGCAGCCGACGACGCCATAGCGCTTGGCAATCTCGATCAGCAGCGAGCGCGTGGCCTCGGGAACGTGCGCGTCGGCGGCGTGCCGGACGATCGGCGCCAGCGTGCCGTCGATGTCGAGTAGTACCGCCGCGCGGGCGGGATCGGAGCGGAGCGGCTCGAGCGCCTCCACGAGCGTGGCAGCGGGGGACACGAGCATAAGTATGGCGCGCCACCGAAAAAATGATCCGAATGGGC
>Ga0302181_10000774_pt1 | contig 25237 bp, 20 predicted proteins | sample I_Palsa_E3_3_FD_198786 | JGI IMG/M metagenome (GOLD analysis project Ga0302181, IMG submission 198786) | Peat permafrost microbial communities from Stordalen Mire near Abisko, Sweden - I_Palsa_E3_3 | ecosystem: Environmental > Terrestrial > Soil > Palsa > Peat permafrost | place: Sweden...
ATTAATGAGTTTGTAATTGCGTATCCTGCTTGTGTGAAAACGCGATGCCAGTCGGCTACGGATTGCTGTCTCAGCTTCGCGCTCGAAGATCTCGGTCGAACCCGGAGTCGCGGTTCTCTCTAGAGAATCAACTAAGCTAATTCTGCGCTGCTCTGGCGGGGGACAGTAGCTAGGCATTGAAAGACTCCTTCATTAGCGGTGTCAGAAAGTAGTCAAAATAATTATCTTTAAGACCGCGCACTTCATCGATTCTCGACCAAAGCGACGAAATTGGCAGGCCCAGCCCCGAAAACTGAAAATCGTTATCAAACAGCATTGTCAGATGGCCCTCCCGTTCGGGTGGAAGGATAGCTTGCTGGTGAGTTAATTGCCCGGGAGGGTTTTCGATTGGCATTACGATCCGTGAGAAATACTCACTAATTCCCTGAGGCACTTCGGGAGGGAGGTAGGGATATATCCGGATGTAGTTCTCCCAGTCCTTCATCGTCGGAATAAAGAGCTTATTTATATATCTCACCTGAAAAGATACGACTTCGGTTGCTCCGACAATGCTCTGATAAATATCCCACAGAGTCTTCGCTAATAGGGTAAATTCCTCCCATGTTGAGTAGGACCCTATCTGACTGAAGAGGAAGCCATTTTTGAGAAATTGTGCAGCGAATGAGCGATCCGGGCGTATGTATTGATAGCCGAGCTCTTTTCGTTCTAATGACGACGAGCCTGCCTCAAGCTCAATATTGAAGTTGTGATGCATCCGGGGTGCTTGATCCACAAACCCTAACTCGCTGAGTTGAGAGCTTGCGTCTTGAAATGCCTTCAAAATACTGTCAGGGAGTTCAGGGACATAGATGCCAATGACCGCCTCGATTATCGGAGGATTTTTGAAGCGTAGCGGGGTCGACCGGACTAGCAAATTTTGTGGCATTCGCGCCTCATCATACCCTGTTGGACGAACAGTTTACCTGTTCGACTCTTTACTATTCCACAGTGACGGACTTCGCGAGGTTTCTGGGTTGGTCTACGTCGCAGCCTCGTCTTACGGCTATGTGGTAGGCGAGGAGTTGGAGGGGGACTACTTCGAGGATGGGGAGTAGGAGCTCGTGGGTTTGGGGGATGTGGATGACGTGCTCGACTAGCTGGGAGATGTGGGTGTCGCCTTCGATGGCGATGGCGATGACGCGGCCGCTGCGGGCGGTGACTTCCTGGATGTTGCTGAGGGTCTTTTCGTACTTGAGGACCGAGCTGGGGTCGTTGGGGTCTTGCGTGGCGATGCAGACTACGGGGAGGGTTTCGTCGATGAGCGCGTTGGGGCCGTGCTTCATCTCGCCGGCGGGGTAGCCTTCGGCGTGGATGTAGGAGATTTCCTTGAGCTTGAGCGCGCCTTCGAGGGCGATGGGGTAGTGGATGCCGCGGCCGAGGAAGAGGAAGTCGCTGCAGGTGGAGAAGGACTTGGCTAGCTCGTGGCATTGGTCGTCTACGGTGCGGAGAACTTCTTCGAGCTTTGCTGGGATTTTGCTGAGCTCGCCGACGAGGTAGAGAGAGTGCTCGAAGGTGACGGTGCCGCGGACTTGCGCGAGGTAGAGGGCGAGGGTGAAGAGCGCGGTGAGTTGGGCGGTGAAGGCCTTGGTGCTGGCTACTCCAATTTCTGGGCCGGCGTTGGTGGTGATGGTGCCGGCGGCGAGACGCGTGACTGCGGAGCCGACTACGTTGCAGATGGCGAGGGTCTTGGAGCCTTTGGCGATGAGTTCGTGCTGCGCGGCAATGGTGTCGGCGGTTTCACCGGATTGGGTGATGAGGAGGCCTAGCTCGGATGGGTTCGGGATGGGGTCGCGGTAACGGTACTCGGAGGCGTAGTCGACGTCTACGGGGAGGCGGGCGAGGCGCTCGATCATGAATTTGCCGGCTAGGCCTGCGTGCCAGCTGGTGCCGCAGGCGGCGATGGTGATGCCGGTGGTTTTCTTGAATTCCTCTGGGGTGATCTGCATGTCGGGGAGGAAGACTTTGCCGGTGTCGAGCGAGACGCGGCCTAGGGTGGTGTCGCGGACGGCGCGGGGCTGCTCGTTGATTTCCTTGAGCATGAAGTGCTTGTAGCCGGCCTTTTCGGCCTGGATGGGGTCCCAGGTGATGCGCTGTGGGTTTAGTTGCAGGACGTTTGCCTGGAAGTCCGTTAGCTTGATGCCGGAGGTGGTGAGGGTGGCGACTTCGCCGTCCTGGAGGAAGTGGATGAGGCGGGTGTGGTGAAGGATTCCTGGGACGTCGGAGGCTAGGAAGTATTCGCCGTCGCCGATGCCGAGGACGGCGGGTGGGCCCATGCGGGCCGCTACTAGCTTGTCGGGTTCGGCTGCGGAGAGGACGCCTATGGCGAAGGCGCCGGTTAGGCGGGCTACCGCGCGGCGGACTGCTTCTTCGAGGGGGAGAGAGGCGGGGGCGGTGACTACGGCTTGGGACTCGTTGGCTTCTACCGTGCGGGAATCCTGCGATCCCACCTTAGCCGACGATGAGACCGTCGGCGAAGATGGGGCACCCGGTTTGGCGGCAGCTAGTTCTAGCTCGTCCTGGATTACGTGGGCGATGATTTCGGTGTCGGTTTCGCTGGTGAACTTGTGGCCTTTCGCGATGAGAGCTGCTTTTAGCTGGAGATAGTTTTCTACGATGCCGTTGTGGACTACTACTAGCGTGCCGGTGCCGTCGCGGTGGGGGTGGGCGTTTTCTTCCGTGGGGCGGCCGTGGGTGGCCCAGCGGGTGTGGCCTATGCCGTAGGTGCCTTGGACTGGGTCTTTGGCCAGGATTTCGGCGAGGTTGCGGAGCTTGCCGGGGGCTCGGCGGAGTTGGAGAGGGTGGCCGCCGCCGGCGACGGCGATGCCGGCGGAGTCATAGCCGCGGTATTCGAGGCGGGCTAGGCCCTCCATGATGACAGGGACGCAGGCTTTGGGGCCGATGTAACCGACGATTCCACACATGAAGAGAGTGTAGAGGATAGAGGATAGAGCGTAGAGGGAAAAGGTCCTACGCGGACGGCGGGAGTTAATACTCCGGGGTGCGGGCGGAGATTTGTGGCGGCCCACCCGTTCCGGCGATGAAACTGCCGGCACAGATGGGGCACCCGGTCCTGCGCGGACGGCGGGAGTTAAGTGCGGCGAGGGGCGAGCGCGCTAGAAGGGGCTTTCGGAGGCGAGGGGTTTGTAGGGTTCGGTGAAGAACTTGTTGACTTCGCGATTGAAGTCGTCGGTTTGGTCCTGGAGGGTGGCGTGGCCGGAGTTGGGGACTACCCAGAGTTGCGCGTGGGGGATGTTCTGGTAGATGAGGACGGTGTGGGTGATGGAGATGAGGTCGTGGTCGCCGCAGATGATGAGGGACGGGGCTTTGATGGTGTGGAGCTGGGCGAGGGTGATGTGGGGTTCGTTCCAGTCGAGGAGGAAGAGCTTGCGGTCGTTCTTTTCTTTGGCGGTGGTGTAGGTCTTGTGGAGGCCGGCGTTGTACTCCTTCTTTTCGTCGTCCCAGAGGCCGGGGCGGAAGGCGTCGGCGGTGGGCCAGAGGTTGGCGCCGGTGGAGGCGAGGCGAATGACCTTGTCGGGGTGGCGGATGGCGAGGAGGAGGGCGTTGATGCCGCCGTCGGACCAGCCGATGACGTAGGCGGACGGGATGTGCAGGGTGTCGAGGAGGGTGGCGAAGTCGTCGGCCATCATTTCGAAGGTGATGGGGTGGTTGGGGTCGAGGGATTTGCCCTGCGAGCGGCTGTCGGCGAGGATGACGGTGTAGTGGGTGGAGAAGTACGGGATGATTTTCTCGAACTCCTTCATGGTGCCGTTGTTGCCCTCGATCATGAGGAGGGGCGGGCCGGAGCCGTAGACCTCGGTGTACATTTTGAAGCCGTTGATGTCGTAGTATTTGCCGGTGGCGGGGTTGTTGCCGTAGGGGATTTGCGCGTGGGCGGCGAGGAGCGTGAAGGACAGGAGCAGGGCGGCGAAAGATCGCTTGCGTAGACGTTGCAGCATCTTGGGGTTCTCCTGGGTAGGTCTGGTGAGAAAGGCCCGGAGTATGTGCTCGAACGAGCGGTGTGGCAGGTCCTTCGGCTGCGCTGCGCTTCGCTCAGGATGACAGGTCCTGCGCGGGCGGTCTGGCCATGGAGATCTGTGGCGGGCCACCCGTCCGCAAATGCGCGTACGGATGGGGCACCCGATTCTGTGGCGCGTCGTCCTAGGGGCGGGCGTCGTAGAGGATGACGGCGGTGGCTGGGGGGATGGTGGAGAGTTCGTGGTTGCCGGAGGGTTCGGCCAGGGTTACATGGGTGGAGTCTAGCGAGGGGGCGGTGAGGGTGGGGCCCTGGCGGTAGTTGGCGAGATCGATGGTGAGGCCCTGGTTCGCATCCTTGTTGATGATGGCTACGATGCGCTGGCCGGTGGGGAGGGTGGCGGCGTAGGCGGTCGCGTTGACTGCGCCGGGATTGAAGTCGATGGGGAAAGAGGTGCCGCCGGCGAAGTTGTTGGCGAAGAGCATGCCGTAGGCGACGGGTTCGAGGGTGTAGTCGGTGCCGATGAGGGCGATGGGGGTGTAGTAGGGGTGGGGGTGCTTGGAGGGGTCGCCGTGGGCGGCGAGGACGAGGTCGTCGCCGGGGAGGTGGCCGCCGAGCGATGCAGCAACGTATTCGGACGAGCCGCCGTGGAGATTGACTCCTGCATAGCCCTGGGAGGCGAGGTTGAGGAGGTAGTCAGCGGCCCAGAGGCTGGCGGCGAAGACGTCAGAGACGCCGGGCTTGCCACCGCGGTAGCAGGTGTTGCCTTCGGTCATGCGGTAAGGGACAGTTTTCTTTTCGCCGGCGGAGAGACGCGCGGCAGCTTCGCGGATGTCGTGGGCGAGAAGCTGGACGCGCGGGGAGGGCGCGAGGATGTGGTCGATGGTCATGTCGGGGTTGGAGGGAGGGCCGCCGATGTAATAGTGGTGCGTGAGCGCGGCGATGGTGGGCGCGTCAGAGAGAGTGAGGAGACGGGTGACGATGGCGGCGTACCACTCGGGGCTGCCGGAGGTGTCGGGAAGGCCGAAGCGGGCGGCCGGAACGATGGCGCGGATGGCGTTGGCTTCGTCGAGCCACTCATCCATGTAGAGCTCGGGCGACCAGGTTTTGGGATCGCGGAGGTGGGTTTTAAAGAGGTCGGGCTCGTTGCCTAGCTGGAAGTATTCGAGCTTGCCTTTCTCGTGGGTGTGGCCGAGGGTTTTGGCGACGTAATCGGCTTCCTGGGCGGCGCGGCCGGGGGTGTTGGTGCCGAGATTGATGCCGTAGATGCAGGTCCAGCCGGTGCGATCGAGGAAGCCGCGCAGGTTGTGGATGGCTTCGGGTGTGATGGAGAACGCGAGCGCGGAAGTGGGTTCGCCAACGCCTGTGCCGCCGACGTGGATGGTGGGCGCGGGGCTGGTGGGCGTGGGCTTCCAGTAGCCGATGTCGGAGGTGTTGCCGCCGATGCGGAGAACGCCGTTGGTGGAGAGGGTGCGGAATTGTTCAATGAGGCCCTTGTTGTCGGGGGAGAAGAAGGTCGGGTTGGTGAGCTCGTTGGTCTCGTAGGAGAGGCCGATGAAGTTGTCGGGGATGCGGGGGCCGGTTTCGTCGGAGTGGAGCTTGAGGGTTGCGGAGGCGGTGGTGGCTTGGGCGAAGGACTTGAGGGTGGGGAGTGCGGCGGTGGCAGCGGTGAGGAGCAGGAAGCGGCGACGGTCTATGGAACTCGTGGGAGACTTCATGCCTGCAAGGGTACGGGGGATTGGTTGGAACTGGCAAACGGTTCGAGCTTGGGTGCTCGCTTTTAGCTTTTAGCTTAGGCGGTCGTCGCTGGGTCGGCATGTTGCCTTCCTACCCGTCCGCAAGTGCGCGTACGGATGGGGCACCCGGCTTCTGGCTGATATTTCTTTGAGGAGTGGAGGGGACGTCGTTGCTGCAGAGGAGAGGTACAAAGGCTCAAGCAGATTCCCGGAGGGAATGACAGAAAGAAAGGCGAGGGCAAAAGCGGAGGTCAGGGCTGGAAGCGGTGTTGGGTGGAGGGTTGTCGCGGGTTGGCGGCAGACTTTTGATTGACCGGGACCAGGGCGAGGCGCACGGGTGGATGTTGGGCGGGCGCGGTGGCTGGGATTGGAGACTGGCCGGCCGGTTGTGTTGCCGTCAAGGGCCTAGGCAGGAGAGTGGTCTGGCCTGACTGGGGCGGGATCTGCGCGGATTGCGGGGCGAGGTGTGCGGTTGTGGGCGCGGGCTGAAGCTGTGACTGCGCGGCGGGCGCGGTGGTCTGAGTGGCCGGCGCGGATTGGGTTGGGGCAACTGGCGCGGCTACTTGTGGAACGGTAGCGGTGGCGGCGGGGGCGACGGGACCGAGGACGAAATCGACGGGATGCATGGCGGAGACGCCGACGAAAATCATGGAGGCGAGGAGAATGATGCCGCCAGGGGCGAGGCGCCTGGCGCTGCCGGAGTAGTCCCTGACCTGGCCGTTCGCGTCGAAGGTGCCCTGGATGCCGACGAGGAAAAGAGCGAGGCCGACGAACGCGAAGAAGATGCCGGCGACCATGCCGCAGGATTGCAGGAACATGCGGTTCTGTGCCATGTGGAGGCCGAGCACGGTGGGGAGATTGGCGGCGTTGCCGGCGGCGAGGTAGGAGTCGAAGTGGCGCTCGAAGGAGAGGGTGGAGTCGAGGGAATAGCTGAAGATGTAGAGGATGGTGAAGACCATGCACAAGGCTGCGCAACCCAGGGCGGCGAACACACTGTAGCGAATCAGCGGGTCGCGCGTTGGTGCCGGGAAATTTTGCTTCGGCGGGTCGGGTGGGGCGAAGTCGTTTTCCATGAGTTAGGAGCTGGTGAACTTCGGGCAATGATCCTTGGGGATAATCCTAAAGCATTGGGAGGACTTGGCCCCAAGTAAAAGGTAACTGTGCGTGGTTGGCGAGATGGGGAAGGTACAAGGTTGTTACTAGTGAGGCGTTACCTTGGCGGCATGACTTGAGCGGCGAAGCGGGCCATCTCGGTGTGTTGCGGGGAGGATTGGAGGAGGACGAGAGAGCAGCCGGCGGCTTCGAAGTCGGCTAGTCTTTGGGCCACTGCTTCCGGTGTACCGATGAGGCCGGACTGGAGGCCACGGTTGGAGACCGAGTAGTCGCGGAGAGAGATTTTCTTTTCGAGTTGGGAGCCGGAGATCCACTGCTGGAAGTTGGCGAAGCCTTCGGGGGATTTGGTGGGGTCGGGCTGCTGGCAGATGCGATCGACTTCCCTGTTCGCTTCGGCTTCGGAGTCGCGGACGATGCAGTAGCCGGTTACGCCGAAGATCATTTCGGGGAGGTGGGGGTGTTGCGCGCGACGTTGACGCATGTCGGCGATTTTGGTGGCGATGGTGGTGGGGTCGTCGCCGTGCATGAGGTAGGCGTCGCATTTGGCGGCGATGAGGTTTTTTGCGGTTTCGGATTCGCCGCCGGCGTAGAGGGTGGGGCGGGTGAGGAGTTCGGGCGCGCGGGAGTAGGTGCGGTGGGGGTGGGGCTTGGGGGAGAGGATGTTGTCTTCGATGGTGTAGTAGCGGCCGGTGTGGGTGGTGTGTTGTTGACCCCAGGTGTTGGTGAGGACGTCTAGCCATTCGGAGGTGCGGGCGTAGCGGTCGTCGTGCTCGTCGAAGGGGATGCCGTACTTGATAGCTTCGTCGCGCCACCAGCTGCTGACTACGTTGAGGGTTAGGCGGCCGTTGCTGATGCGGTCGATGTTGGCGGCTTGCTTGGCGAGCATGGCAGGGTTGTGGAAGGTGGGACGGACGGCTACCATCAGCTCTAATTTTTTGGTGATGGCGGCTAGCGCGGCGGCGGTGGACCAGGCGTCGAGCGAGTCGGCTTCCGTGCCTTTGATGTCGTTGAGGTTTAGCTCGGCGATGAGGGTTAGGTCGTAGCCGAGGGCTTCGGCTTTGAGGGTGAGGTCTTGAACGTAGTCCCAGGTGGCGGGCATTTGTTCGTCGTCGATGTTGCGAAGCCAGCCGCCGAAGACGGGTAGCCAGAAACCGTAGCGCATAAGAGTCCTCAAGAACCTTCTTCGTTCTTCTTCAGTCGGTGATTGGTCAATTTTTTCGTGATGATCTCTGCAAACCGTTCAGGCTGCATAGTTGCTGCGGGAATCCGTTCCAAACTAAGTTTTTGATCGGACATCGTCGAGTCCTTGATTGTCGGGGGCGCAAGGAAGATTGAGGTTCCCCGGTTGGATACGGGTATCGCTTCAACCACTTCGGAAAAATTGTAGATGCGCTCGTCGTGATAAAACCGGCGTACTGAAAAAGTATCTTCGAAGATCACCAGGCGAAACATGTAGACATCAAGCACCGAGACCGGTCCGAGGAGGAGCAGTCCGAAGCCAACAATTCTGTCGAATAGACTCGCGCGCCCAGCAACAAGAAATATCGCGATCCCAATCAGGAACACAGCACAGAAAATCACGGCAATGCGCCACGGTAGAGGGTATCGAATCACCAACGCGCACCTCGGGGGCTGAAGCCCGGTTGTTTCGGGATGGTGATGGCACGGCTGAAGCCGTGCCCCTTCGAGGGTTGCTGTGCCTTCGTAGATCTGTGGTGCTCCGAGCAGAATACAGGGATCCATTCGCTGCGCTCAGGATGACGGCGAAAAACTGGCAACTGCAAAAGCAACTGCAACGACAGAAGCAGATCCTCCGCCTGCGGCGAAGGATGACAATTCATGGGTGGGCTGAACATCATGGGTAACGCTGGACAGTTCGATGGGCTAGAGGGCTAGGTCGGCGGTGGTGGTGATGTTGGCTTCGTGTTCCAGCCAGTCGGCTAGCTTGGCGAAGGGGTCGAAGCCGAGGACGTTGGGGCCGTCGGCTACGAAGTTGCTTAGGGCGTTTACGTCGTAGTAGTAGCGTTGGCCGTCGCGGCTGTCGGTGATGTATTCGATGCCGCCTATGTTGATGCCGCTGTGGCGCATGAGGAGTTCTACGTCTGCGATTGCGTCTGCTGGGGGCGTGTAGGCTTCTACCGTGATGCCGGACTTGGGGGCGTCGATGGCGCAGGCTCCGCGCGCTAGGTCGGTGCCGGTTGTTGTGCGGCAGATGTCGGCGGGGCAGAGGTCGAAGGTTTCGCCGGTGATGTGGACCTTGATCGCGTAGAGGTATTTGCCGTTGAGGACTTCTACTCTCACGATGTGCGCGCCTTCTGCTGGGATGAATTCCTGCACTAGCGCGGTGGAGTCTAAGCCGAACTGGAGGGCGTCGGGGGTGCCGGGGTCTTGCGCGATGGCGGCCTGGAGTTGCGAGAGGCCGTCGAAACGCTTGACGCCTGCGCCAGAGCCGCCGATGTTTGGCTTGACTACGATGGGCCAGCGGAGACCTACTACTGCTTCCTCTGCTTGCGCTGCGCGGTGGATGACGCGGGCCTTCGGGTAGGGGATGTTTAGCTTGTCCATGAGGACTAGCTGGCCGGCTTTGCTTAGCTCGGAGGCGAAGGCTTTGAAGCCGTTGATGACTTTTACGCCGCGGGACTCGAGGTGCTCGAGGAAGCTTAGGGTGTAGAAGATCTGGTCGCCGTGGTCGCGGTTCCAGGCAGAGGGGGACATGCGGTTGAAGACCAGCGAGTACTTTTCTTCGGGGTGGTCTTCGGGCGCGAAGTAGTGGTCGGGGGCGTAGAGCTTTACGTACGGGGTTCCGCGGCGGTCGAGCTCAGCGAAGAGGGGTTTGAACCAGTGGGGCTGCTCGTAGTAGATGGCGATGGGTAGGGTCGACATAGATGTACAGGATATGACGTTGGCGAGAGGTGTAGGGACGCTGAATATTGGTCTTGGGCGAACAGGGGGAGCAATTCAGTCGTTACGCCTACGGCTTCACTCCGGCCGACCACCCATGCGAGCAACGACCGCTCGCTCGGGGCCCGGTTCTCCGGCAGGGCGGAAGCGTCTGCGACGCGGATTGGTTTCCCAGACCTTCGGCCCAGCCTGGTATATGTCGGGCCGCTGGCCCTTCTGGAGTTTGCCTGGTCACCCGGCGGCGCGTAGAAGAAGCAGATTTCCAAGGGGAATGACAGAAAGAAAGGCAAGGGCAAGAACGGGAGAAAGCAGGTTCTTCGCTCCGCTCAGAATGACAATTTCTTTTAGAAATTGTCAAAGAAAAGCAAGGGCAAGGGCAAATACAGAAGCAGATCCCTGCGGGATGACAGCCAGAAAGGCAACAACGGCAAAGAAGGCGCTGGTGCCGAGGCTATTCCTGGCGGAGGTGTTTGATTAGTTGGGTGGGGTGGAGGGGTTTGGCGAGGAGCTCGAAGTGGTAGCCGCGCTTGCGGGCACGGGCGAGGATCTCGACCGTGGCGGCCTGGCCGCTGAAGAGGACGATGCGGGTGTTGGGGAGGAACTTCTGGATGGTGATGGCGGCTTCGACGCCGTCGACGTGGGGCATGAGGACGTCGGAGAGGATGAGCTCGGGGTTGGTGAGGCGGGCGCAGTCGATGGCTTCCCTGCCCCCGTAGGCGGCATGGGCGATGAAACCGTTGCGGTTGAGGATTTGAACGATGGTGTCGGCGATAAGCGGTTCGTCGTCTACGACGAGGATTCGGATGGAAGAGGTCGCGCGAGCGCTGCTGCCGTCCGCGAGGGATGCTGGAGTGGGCAGAGCTTCGCGTTCGTCGTTGGAAGGAAAAGTGTTGTGCATGGGGGCCCTGGACTGTTCGCTAATCGTTGGCTTGAGTTTAGCGGACTCGGTATGCCAAACACAAAACTGGGCGGGAAGTTTTATCGATAGGCGATAGAAAGGTTGATTTCTAAAACGGCCTTTAGACGGAGACGCGGGGTGCGTCGGTGGGCGGCACGCGATGGGAAGGCATGTGGACGGGGAGAACGACGCGGAAGACGGTTCCGGAGTGATCGCCGGTGCGGGTATGGAAGCTAATGCTGCCGCCTTGCTTTTCGACAAATCCACGGGTGACCCAGAGACCTAGGCCGGTGCCGACGGAAAGCTTGGTGGTGAAGAAGGGGGAGAAGATGCGGGCGCGCGCGGACGGAGGGATGCCGGAACCTTCGTCACAGACGAGGACGGAGACTGCGCCCTGGCCGCCGCCGAACAGGCCGTGCAGATGGCGGCCGCGGATGTGGATGCGGCCGGGTTTCATCATGGGGGCAAAGGTGAAGGCGTCGATGGCGTTGACGATGAGGTTAGAGAAGACTTGGCGGATCTCGCCCTGGAGGCCGTTAATGCAGAGGTCGCGTTCGAGGTCGAGGGTGCAGGTGATCTTGCGGGAGACCATCTTGCGGGCAAAGAGGTCGACGACGCTTTGCAGGAGTTCGTTGAGGTTGATTTCGATGGGGCGGGTGGTGTCGCGGTAGAAGCCGAGGGTTTGCTGGGCGATCTGGGCGACACGCGCGAGCTCGGTGTCGGCGGTTTCGAGCAGGAGCTGGACGGGTTCGGGGACGTCGGGGTCAGTGCGGGAGAGATAGATGAGGTTGGTGACGGCTTCGAGCGGGTTATTGATCTCGTGGGCGATGGTGGCGGCGAGGCGGCCGGTGGCGGCTAGCTTTTCGCTTTGGCGGAGGGCGGTCTCCTGGGTTTTGCGGGTGGTGATGTCCTGAATGGTGCCCACCATGCCGATGATCTCGGTGGAGTTGGGGGCGAAGGTGGCGTTGCCGATGGCGGAGACCCAGGTGCGGATGCCGTCTTCGGACTCGACACGGTATTCTGCGATGTAGCTGCCGCCGGACTGGAGGGAGTTCTGGAGGCTTTCGCTGGCGTGGGCCTGGTCTTCGACGGCGACTACGCGTTGGCGCAGCGCGGTGCGCGTGATGGGGACGTGGGCTTCGGCGTGGAAGAGACGGGCGGCGCGCTCATCGAGGTCGAGGAGGTCGGTGGCGCGATCCCAGGTCCAGGTGCCTAGCTGGGCGGCGTCGAGGGCGTGACGGAGGCGATCGGCGGTCTCGCGCTGGAGGGCGCGGGCGGCGTCGACGTGGGCGATCTCGAGGGTGAGGCTGTTGGAGAGGCGAAGGTTGTCGATGGCGACGGCGGCCTGGGAGGCGATGGTGGCGACGAGGTCTTCGCTGGCGGGGGTGAAGTGGTCGACGTCGGGATGGCCGTAGATGAGGCAGCCGAGGCTCTCGCCGGCGCGGCTGCGAACGGGGACGGAGAGGTAGCTGCGAACGGGAGCGTGGTGCGGCGAGAGGTCGGCGAAGGGAAGATCTTCGGTGAAGCGGGGGTCGAGGGTGATGTCGGGCGAGCGGATGATGAGTTGGTTGAGAAAGCTGTCCTTGGGAATCTCCGTGCAGTGGGGTTCAGGAAAGGTGGCGAAGATATTGAGGTCGGGGCCAGCTTCTTTGTAGAGGCTGTAGGATTTGTTGTCGTCGCCGATGTTGTTGTAAAAGAAGGCGCCGTAGCGGGCGCTGCAGAGGTGGAGGCCGGCGTCGAGAGCTGCCTGGACGATGACGTCGAGGGAGCGCTCGGAGGCGAGGAGGATGCCTGTTTCCACGAGGAGGCGGAGACGCTTTTCGTTCTGTGAACCGTCAGGCGAAAAAGCCATTTTGGAGTCGAATCCCATCGCTCTGTTTGGATGCAACGTGAGGAAATTCAGCCGTATGGCGCGCTCGATTGGTAACGCTGGGGTCCTGGGGAGAACGGACGCGGCGGTAGGCGTTGGTTATATCGCAGGGGCCTGGATTTCAGGTGTTGGGGGGCGGAGAGGGGCCGGGGGTACGGTGCTAGTTGCCGAGATGCCAGTTGACGCCGGCGCTGACCTGGGTGTCTCGCTGCTGATTGGTGCCGCCGTTGGGGAGCTCGGTAACGAAGTAGTGGGCCATGACGCGGAGCTCGAAGCGATGGTAGATGTTGTAGTTGACGCCGCCGCCGAGGGAGTAGGTGAAGCCGGTGGCGGTGTTGGTGAGGGTGTTAGTTTTGGGGCCGAGGGGGCCGGTGGGATAGAGGCCGGAAGTGGCGTGGGTGATGCCGAAGAGGCCTTCGCCAAAGAGGCTGGCGCGGCGGCTCCAGACGGTGGGGGAGATGTGACCGAAGCTGTAGGTGTAACGGCCGCCGAAGAGGTAGGAGGCCTGGTGGATGTCGATTTCGGAGCGGAGGTTGGTGACGGCCATGCCGTTGAGGGAGACGACGGGGCCGATGCCGTGGAAGAGCGCGGCACCGAGGTCGACGGTGGCGCCGCGCATGTAGAAGTTGTCAGAGGGGCTGGCGCCGACGAACTTGGTGCGCTGCTGGGTGTAGGTCATGCCGAGGTCGTAAGGGGTCTGGGCGTGGGCTGTGGGAAGGAAGCCAGCGAAGGGCAGGAGCAGGAGAACCGCGGTCGCGATCCGGCGCAGGGCGGAGGACACCCACGCCGCGTGGGCTGCTGGGCGGTGGATCGCGGGCCGGATTGGTGAAGCGGTCTGACGCATGCCGAAGGACACTCCTGGTTACTGGACGGTGAGCGTGAGGTAGATGGACCGAACGAGATTGCCGGACGTAGCGGTCACCGTTAGGTTATATGTCTTTGGGGTCTCGCCATAATAGCCGGTGTCGGCGGGGCCAGCGCAACCGGAGATGCCCGCGGTGATAGCGAAGAGGAGGCAGATGGAGGCGAAGAGCGAGGCGAAGCGCTTGCGGCGGCGGAACCACGCCAAAGGAAGGGCCAAGAGCGCGAGGCTGATGGGCGCATAGCGCAGGGGCGAACGATGCACGGGCGGGTGCTGGAGGTGGCCGAGTTGCAGGAGCGTTTCGGCCGTCGCCGAGAAGGTTACAGGCGTGGCGCCGGCGCCGGTGGCGATGGTCGTTGGAGTGATGGTTCCGGTGACGCTGGCGGGAAGGCCGGAGAAGGTGAGGGTGATGGGCCCGGGGAACGTGCTGGTGATGATTGGGGTGACGACCAGCGAGTAATTGGCGGTGCCGCCGGCGATGGTGGAGGCGCTGCTCGAGCCACCGGAGGCGACGGTGAGGGAGAAGTCAGCGACGGTCTGGGTGAAGACGGGTGAGGTGGCGGGCGCGTTTACGGCGTCGCCGGCGAAGACCGCGGTGATGGAGTGGGGGCCGGCGTAGACGAAGCTGGCGGTGATGCTGACCTGACCGTTGACGATGGTGCCAGAGCCGATGGGGGTGACGCCGTCAAAGAAGTTGACTGCGCCGGTGGGCGGGGTTCCGACGGCGGCGGTGGTTACGGTCGCGGTGAGGACGGTGGGGTTGTCGAGGAAGACAGGGTTGACCGAGCTGGTGAGCGCGATGTTGACTACGTTGAGGACCGTCTCAAGGACGGTGTTGGTGGTGGCGGGCTGATTGCTGGCGTCTCCCCCGTACGTAGCAACGAGGGTGTAGGTGCCGGGGAGCGTGAAGCTGGTGACCAGAGTGGCGACGCCGTTGTTGAGGGTTGCTGTGCCGATGGTGACGCCGTTGCTCTTGAAGGTGACGGTGCCGGTGGGCGTGCCGGTGGTGGACTTCACGGTTGCGGTGAGGGTGGTATTGGCGTTGACGTCTACGGGGTTGACTGAGCTCGAGAGTGTGGCGGTGGTGGCGTAGAGAACGACCTGGGTGAGGGGCGGCGAGGTGATGGTCTCGGTGTTGGCGTCGCCGGAGTAGACGGCGGTGAGGATGTGGTTGCCGGGGGTGGAGAACGAGACGGAGACGGAGTCGGTGGGGAGGGTGACGGTGCCGATGAGGGTAGTGCCGTCGTAGAACTTGATGGTGCCGCCGGGCGTGCCGAGCGCGGTGAGCGTGGCAGTGAGCGTGGTGGACTGGCCGGGCGTCGAGGGATTGACGGAGCTCGTCAACGAGAGGGTGGCGACGTTGAGGACGTGCTGGATGTAGGGGCCGGAGGTCGCGCCGGTGAGATTGGGGTTAGTGCTGGTGTAGACCGCGGTGAGGGTGTGGTTGCCGGCGGTGGTAAAGGCGAAGGGTAGCGTGGCGGCGGAGCCGGAGACGGCAACTGTGCCGAGCGAGGTGGCGCCGTCAAAGAACTGGACGCTGCCGGTGACGGCCCCGAATACGGGGTTCGACATGATGGTCGCGGTGAGGTTGGTGGACTGGCCGACAAGCGAGGGATTGATGGAGCTGGTGAGCGAGACCGAGGCGGCGTTGCCGACTACCTGAGTAAGGGTGGCGGAGCCGGGCTGCGTGAAGCTGGTGGGGGTATAGACGGCCTTGATGGGAAAGGAGCCGGGCGTGGGGAAGCTGTCGTTGATGCTGGCGGTGACGGTGGTGCCGGAGCCAGTTACGGTGGCAGTGCCGATGAGGGTGGCGCCGTTGAAGAAGTCGACTGTGCCGGTTGGGGTGATGGTTCCGGTGGTGGTGATGTGGAGGGTGAAGGTGGTGGTCTGGTTGACGAGCGAGGGGTTGACCGAACTGGTGAGCGAGAAGGTTGCGGGCTCGATGACGTAGATGGGATTGCTGACCGCGACGGGGTTGGCGCCGGGCGGGTTTGGCGGAAGCGATGCAGCATTCGCCGTAGCAGTGGCGGTCCAGATGCCGTACTGATTGAGTTGCAGGCCGGAGGCTGGGGGGGCGTTGGGGATGGTGAGGACGCCGTTGTCGGCTGCGGTGAAGTTATACGTTACGGTGTTGGCGCTGGCGGGAGTGCCACCGAAGTAGAGAGCAGTGGAGTCCGTCGTGGTGAAGGTGATGATGCCGACGTAGTCGGTGGCGATGGTGCCATCGGACCTGAAGGCAGTGAGTACCAGCTCGACGGTGCCGTGGAGGTTGACGGTGGTGGGCGTGGTCGGAGGATTGCTGATGGCGACGAGCGTGAAGTACTTGAGGGTGGTGAAGCCGATGCCGGTGAGCGTGGCGGTGAGCGGGGCGGCGCCGCCAGTGAAGACGAGGTTGGCGGTGTTGGGGCCAACGACTGTGGGCTGGAAGTTGATGTCGTAGGTGCAGACGTCGCCGATGACGAAGTTCACGCCGGTGGGAACTGTGCAGGTTCTGCCGGCGGGCGCAAGCGGGAACGCGGTGGGATTCGTGCCGGAGAAGCTGGTGGTAAGGGAGCTCGCGACGTTGCCGGTTCCCTGGATGGTGACGGTCTCAGGATCGTCGGTGGTATCGAGGGTGCCGACTTCTGTGGGGGTGGGGAAGTTTACGGCGGCAGTGGTTCGATCGAAGGTGACGAGGCCGAGGGTGGTGTCGCTTACGATGAGGTCGCCGCTGCTGTTGAGGATGAGGATGCTGGCAGGATTATCGAGGGTGAAGGCTGGGGAGGTGGCGAGGACGAACTGGTCGCCGGGGACGGTGGCCTCGACGATCTGATGGTTGCCGGTATCGGCGATGTAGACGGTGCCGGCGGGATCGACTGCGACGCCGGTGGGGTTATTGAGTGTGATGGTGGTGAGGGCGAGAACGGTGGCGACGGGGACGGGGGCGGTGAGGGGGCGCTCGACGATGCGATTGTTACCCGAGTCGGCGATGTATAGGGTGTTGTTGTCGTCGACGGCGAGGCCGGTGGGGCCGGCGAGAGGAGGCGCGGGGAGGCCGGGCAAGGTGAGGGCGACAGCTGTGCTGCCGTCGAGCGGGACCTGATAGACGACGTTGGCCTGGGCGTCGGAGATGTAGAGATCGCCAAAGACGTCGACGGCGAGGCCGGTGGGCTTCTTGAGGGTGATTCCCGGGGTGGCCAAGGCGGTGAGAGTGGCGCCGCCAGGTGCGAGAACGTAGACGTTGGCGCCGGAGGAGACGTAGAGGTTACCAACGCCGTCCATGGCGAGGCCGGTGGTGGTGGTGAGCGCGAGCGGGGCGCCGGAGTAGGCGACGGAGAAGACGGGGGTGGGGCCGGCAGATTCCTCGAGAATGCGGTTATTGGCGACGTCGGTAAAGAAGATGTTGCCGTTGCCGTCCTGGACGGCAGCGCCGGCGGTGAAGCTGCCAACAGTGGCGGCGGTATCGATGGCCGTGGCGGTGGCTGGCTGGAAGACGAACTGCGGACCGACGCCCACACCGGAGATGTAGATGGTGTTGACGACCACGTTGCTGGTGTTGGTAATAATGATGGCGCCGAGGCGGGTGCCAATCTGCGAGGGAGTGAAGGTGATGCTAATGGTGCAGGGGACGAGGTAGTCGACGGTGCCGGCGCACTGCGTGGGGGTGGGGACGAGGTTGAAGTCTTTGGAGGCGGCGCCCTCGGTAACGACGACGATGGACTGGATGGAAACTCCACCGACGGGACCGTTGAGGTTGATGGTGTGGGACGCGGTGCTGCCGACGTTAGTGGGGTTGAACTCGTAGTTGGTGGCTGGCTGCAGGCCCTGGGCGAAGGCGGACGAAGCACCGCAGAGCCCGAGTAATGCCAACAACATGAGCAAAGTGGAGCGTACTGCCGCGAGCGAGATTCGGAGCTTGCTCGAGTGAGCTTCGCGCAGCGAGACAGTCATCATTCCTCCAACAAGGGCCGACAAAGCACAGAACAAGCAGGTTCCCCGGATCGGTAGAAGGTTAGGGTCGGGAGGAGTGGGCGCGTGCACCCCAAACCGGACGATGGCTAATCTGCTACCCATAATAGATTCAACAACTCCGCACAATTTCCGCAGAAGAAACAGTCGGGTAAAAACTTGAGGTAACGCGCCAAGAATACCATCTCGAAACTTGCAATCCACAAATACTTCGGGAGGTTACAGCCCATTGAGCGTGGAAGGTAAACATTCGCTAACAGAAACAGGTGTCTCCACCATGCATGAGGAAGTGGTCTGGGGGAAAGAACCATAGTGGATACGTTCTATGAGAAAGGCTCTCGAATGAGGGCGTGAGGTGGACAAGGGAGTTGGGCAGGTTTCGTTTGCTGAGGTGAATTATAGCTATGGCTGCGTGAAGGCCGTGTGAAGCGCGGCACAGGCGGCTCGCGGATTGACGGCGCGGCGGTTGGTGCTATTCTTCCCCAAATCGGTGCAGAGAGAAGTCTGGCGTCGTGGGCGGAGGCAGGCCTGCGGGTGCAGAGGAGAATGGGGAGATGACGCCACAGGATTGGGAGTCGCCGGAGGCATTGCGTGCGCCGGAGGGCTGGGCGGGATCTGGGAGTTCGGAGCAGGCAGCGGCGTATGCGCTGCGGCCGCTGAGCACAGGAGAGGTGCTGGACCGGGCGTTTGCGATCTACCGGGCGCATTTCTGGCTGTTCGCGGGGCTGGCATCGCTGGAGGGAGCGTTCAGCCTGATTCTGAACGCGATTGAGATGGTGATGCACCATATCGTGCTGCTACGTTACGGAATTAAGATTGCGGCGCTGGTGACGCAGGTATCGAGCGGGGCGATGGGGCTTCTGATGTTGCCGGTGGCGGCGGTGGTGTATGCGGCGTCGGTGTATGCGCTGTGCGAGGTGTACCTGGGGCGAAGGACTACGGCGAAGGAGTCGTTGCAGGCTACGGCGGGGCGATGGTTGCGATATGTGGGAATTGCGTTGTGGCAGGGATGGAGCGCGGTGTGGGTGGTGATGGTTGTGGTGGTGCCGGGTTTCTTTCTTGTGGCGATGGGAAGGAGAGCGCCGGCGCTGTTGTTGGTGGGCGGGTTTGTGCTGTTTGTTGGGGCTACCGGTGGCCTCGTGTACGGTGTGATCGCGTACATTCGTAACTCGCTGGCGATTCCGGCAGCGCTGATGGAGGAGACGGGGGTGCGGGCGTCGATGCGGCGAAGCAAGACGCTGGCGACGGACACCAAAGGGCGGATCTTCGTTGTGCTGCTGATTGCGTTTGCCTTGTATATGGTGGCGGGTGCGATTCAGTCGCCGATGCTGTTTTTCATTGCGCGAAGTCCGTTCCAGGAACATGTGATGGCGCAGGCGGCAGTGCTGCTGATTGGGTTTGTGGGACACACGCTGGTGTCGCCGGTGGCGTTGATTGGATTGACGCTGGTGTACTTCGATCAGCGAGTGCGGATGGAGGCGTTCGACCTGGTGATGCTGATGGGTGGTTCGGCTGCGCCGGAGGTGGCGGCGTGGGCTCCGGCAGCGGCCACGGAGAGCGCGAGCGGGGAGACGGCTGAGCCGATGGGGAGTGATGGGCAGGTTTAGGGATTGGTGGAATGGTCGAGTGGAGACGCGGTGCGTTGCGGTTGCGTGCGTGCTGGGGCTTGCGTGGGCGGCGCATGCGGCGGGGGTGAAGGAAGTTACAGCGGATGCGTTTCGTGCGGACGTCGTCCGGCTGCAGGGGGTGGTGGCGGCTTGCGCGAATGCGGCGGCGGGATGTAACGCGGATGCGGTGGGCGATGATGTGCGCGTGGGGGATGTGGCGAATGGTGGGTTCGAGGAGCACTGGGATTGGCTGCGCGGCGCGCTGAAGGATGCGAAGACGGCGAAGGATGGTGAACGCGCGAAGCTGATGCACGAGTTGGATGCGCGGCTGGATGCGATGAGTCGAGAGAGTGCGGGTGGCGGGGCGACGGAGAATGGGTTTGCGCAGGCGCGAGCGGTGGCGAATGAGGTGCTCGCACAGCCGCAGTTCCAGGGGGCGGTGGGATTGACGTGGTGGGATCGCGCGAAGATGAAGATGCTTGGGTGGCTGCAGCGGATGATTGACGGCTTGGTGGGTGTGGGGACGGCGGCGCCGTGGCTGGGGACGTTGCTGGAGTGGGTGTTCTTTGTGGGAGCGGCGGTGGGATTGCTGTTCTTCCTGCTGCGGAATGTGGCTCGGCAGCGGTTGAGGGTGGCGCTGGGGGGCGAGGCGGTGCAGAAGTCGGCGTGGGAGAGCGAGGCTGATGACTGGGCGAAGTGGGCGGCCGGACATGCGGAGGCGGGCGAGTGGCGCGAGGCGGTGCACTGTTTGTATTGGGCGGCGATTGTGCTGCTGGAGTCTCGGAGGGCGTGGCGGCATAATCCGACGCGAACGCCGAGGGAGTATGTGCGGCTGCTGAAGCCGGGGTCTGCTCAGCAGCAGGGGCTACGGAGGCTGACACAGATTTTTGAGCGCGTGTGGTACGGGTTGCGCGATGCGGATGAGAGGGAGTATGCGGAGGCTCGTGACTTGTATGAGCGGCTGGCGGCAAACGCGGCTGAAGGTATGGGCGGGGCGAGTGAGCGGCTGGCGGCGGGAGGTGTTGCGTGAGTCGGGGGAGGGGGTCGGGCGAGCGGCTGGGTGATCGGGGGCGGCTGCTGATTCTGTGCGGCGTGATGGTGGTGATGATTGTGGTGGTGTGCGTGGTGGCGCCGTCGACGCAGGAGAATGATCCGCGGCCGACGATCACGAATGTTGGGCCGCATGGGGCCAAGGCGGCGTATTTGATGTTGGAGGGTTTGGGGATTAAGACTTCGTCGTGGAATCATCCGCTGGCGGAGCTGAATGGATATTTGAGTGATGCGCAAGTGGCGCGCACGACGTTGATCCTGGCGGAGCCACGGTATGACGCGACGCAGGAGAAGGATTTGGCGGCGGCGGTGAGTCGGTTTCTGGAGCGCGGAGGGAGGGTGTTGACGACGGGGGCTTCGGGCGCGGGGTTGCTGCCGGGTGGCGAGGTGTCGGCGGCGGGGATGCTGGCGAGTGGTCCATGCCGCACGACGCCGGAAGGGCCGGGAGCGCTGGCGCGCGCGGGGCGGGTGGAGATGGTGAACGAATCGCAGTGGGCGAAGGACGGGCCGCAGTACGTGGTGGAGCAGCGCTGCGGGAAAGACGCGGTGGTAGTGCGGTACGTGGTGGGTAAGGGTGAGGCGGTGTGGTGGAGTTCGTCTACTCCGATGGAGAATGCGGGGCTGAAGAATGATGCTAGTTTGAAGCTGCTGCTGGCTAGCGTGGGTGCGGGCACAGGATTGGCGAAAGAGGCCGGGCGGGATGTGGTGTTTGGTGAGTCGCTGCATGGCGCGGTGAAGTCGATTTGGGATGAGGCGAAGGGGCTGCCGCTGAAGTGGGTGGCTCTGCAGGCGGCGCTGTTGTTTGCGCTGTTGGTGGTGAGCTTTAGTCGGAGGCGCGGGCCGGTGAGATCGCCGGTGCGATTGCCGCGGAGTTCGCCGGTGGAGTTTGCTACGTCGATGGGCGATTTGTATGAGAAGGCTGCGGCGAGCAGCGCGGCGACCGAGGCAGCGAAGCGTAGGCTGCTGCGAGTGTTGACGCGTGAGGCTGGTGTGACTCAGGGGACGATTGAGGAAGGCCCGGAGGCGATTGCGGAGGTGCTGCGGGTGCGACTGGGTGGGGATTGGTCGTTGGTGAGCGAGCATCTGCAGGAGGCGAAGCGGGCGGAGCATGAGGCGATTGCTATGCGGAGCGCGCTGGCGCTGGTGCGCGCGTTGAGCGAGGATGCGAAGAGCGTGCGGGCGCAGCTGGCGCCGCGCCAGACAGTAGAGAGTAGAGCGTAGAGAGTAGAAGAAGCGTTGAACGAGGAGAGCTTGTGAGCGAAGAGAGTTTGGGAGTGGCTGCGGCGAACGAGTTATTTGCGCGCGGGCAGGAGCAGATTGGGCGCGTGATTGCGGGGCAGCAGGAGGTGATTGCGCAGGCGCTGATGACGATGCTGTGCGGCGGACATGCGCTGATTGAGGGCGTGCCGGGCGTGGCGAAGACTTTGGCGGTGAAGACGCTGGCGAGGTTCCTGGGGCTCGAGTTTCGGCGCGTGTCGGGTACGCCGGATATGATGCCCGCGGATATTTTGGGGACGAGTGTGTTCTCTCCGAAGACTGGGGAGTTCAGCTTTCACAAAGGGCCGGTATTCACGCAGTTTCTGCTGACCGATGAAATTAATCGGATGCCGCCAAGAACGCAGGCGGCGCTGCTGGAGTCGATGGAAGAGCGGCAGGTAACAGCGGATGGCGAACGGCATGTGCTGGATGATTTCTTTACCGTGTTCGCTACGCAGAATCCGGTGGAGTTTGAGGGAACTTATCCGTTGCCCGAAGCGCAGCTGGATCGGTTTCTGCTGAAGATCAAGATGGAGTATCCGGAGCTGGCGGAGGAGCGGCTGGTGCTGGAACGGCATCACGCGGCGCTTGATGGTGCGGGGCTGGCGGAGACGGCGGTTGAGGCGGTTCCGTTTGAGTTGCTGGCGGCGGCGCGGAGGGAGGTTCGCGCGGTGAGAGTAGAGCCGGCGATTTTTGATTACCTGCTGGCGGTGGTGAGGCGGACGCGGGCCTGGCCGACGATTGCGCTGGGGGCTAGTCCTCGGGCTAGCACTGGATTGCTGCTTGTAGCGAAGGCGTTTGCGGCGAGGGAGCAGAGGGACTTTGTGATTCCCGATGATGTGAAGGAGGCGGCGCTGCCGGTGCTGCGGCATCGGCTGGTGTTGAGGCCTGAGGCAGAGCTGGAAGGGTTGGATACGGATCGCGTGGTGCGGGATGTGCTGGCGGCTACGCAGGTGCCGAAATAGAGCAGGGGATGGGGGATAGAGAATAGAGCGTAGAGAAAACATTGCTGATTACCCTTACTCCGGGCACAAAGTACTCGATTCATGCAGACATTGATTCCACAATCCGCTAATGCGAGGGCTAAGCCGATGGGCAAGGCTGGGCGGGTGTTGGGGTTTGGGCTTACGCCGTTGGCGCTGGGATTGTTTTCTGCTGGATTGGTGATGGCGGTGCCGGCGTTCTTTCATGCTCGGCAGATTTATTTCATGCTGGGGTGGGATGGGTTGGTGGCGCTGCTGGTGATGGTGGATACGTTGCGGCTTCCCCGCCCTGAAGCGTTCCTGGTGACGCGGACGTTTTTGGATTCGCCGCAGTTGGGGACGGCTACGCGGGTGGAGTTGGGGGTGCGCGTCGATGCGGATGCAGGTGTTGACGTGCGGATGGTGGATGATCTGAATGTGGCGCTGGTGGCGATGCCGGTGGAGCAACGGGTGGAGGCGTTTCCGCGTGAGGATGCGGTGAGCTTGTCGACGATTTATCCGCGGGAGCGTGGGGACTTTCGGTTGGGGAGGGTGTATTTGCGGTACCGCGGTGCGCTCCGATTGGTGGAGCGGTGGGCTGCTGCGGAGCCGGTGGTGGCGGCGGTGAATGCGGAAGACAAGGCGAGGCAACAGAGGGTGCGGGTGTTTCCGGCGCATGAGGATAGTCGGGAGAAGACGCAGTTTTATTTGCTGCGAGCACGGCAGATTGAGTTGGAGAAGCGGAAGTTGCAGTTGCGTGGGGTGGGGCGGGAGTTTGAGAGTCTGCGGGATTATCAGCCGGGGGATGAGCTGCGGAAGATTTCGTGGACGGCTACGGCGCGGAGGGGGAGGCTGGTGACGCGGCAGTTTACGGTGGAGCGGTCGCAGCAGGTTTGGATGCTGCTGGATGCGGGTCGACTGTCGCGGACCGCGTTTGAGTTGCGGCGGGGCGGCGTGGAGAGCTTTGCGGAGACAAGTGCGGAGCGGGAGGCTGCGCATGTGTTGACGGTGACGCAGTTGGACCAGGCGGCGACGGCCGCGACGATGCTGGCGCAAGTGATCCAGGGGTCGGGCGATAAGTTCGCGATGATGGCGTATGGGCGCGAGGTGCAGCAGTTGCTGCCTCCGGGTAACGGCTCGGCGCATGTTCGGTTGCTGATTGATCTGTTGAGCCAAACGCGGAGTGAGGCGGCGGAGGCGGACCATTTGAATGCGGTGGCGCGGCTGAAGTCGGCACAGAGGCGGCGGGGGTTGATTGTATGGATTACGGAGTTGGTGGATAGCGTGGGGAAACCGGAGCTGGTGGTGGCTGCTAGTGAACTCGTGCGGAGGCATCTGGTGGTGCTGGTGCTGTTGAAGCATCCGGAGCTGGAGGAGCTGGCGGCTCGAGAGCCGAAGACTAAGGATGAGATGTTTCACTCGGCGGCGGCGCAGGAGATGTTGGAGCGGCGGCGAGAGACGGTGGCGCAACTGGAGCGGCAGGGGGTTTTGATTGTGGAGACGACTGCGGCGGAGGTGGGGATGCGGGCGGTGAGTAAGTATCTTGAGGTGAAGGCTGAGGGGCTGTTGTAGGTGTTGTACGAAAGCAAGGACCGAGAATCCTGAGTCATTGCGAGACGACAATGTGGGTCGCGGTCTGAATGCATGCAGCTTGCATGTGGTCTTCCTTGTAAGGTTCTAAAGGACATACCTCGAAGTCTGCATACACATAACCTAGAAACCGGTCTTTTGTTCGTTGCCGCTCTACACTCGCCGGTAGCGTCGGGGCTTCGTTGTCCAACGTTGTGTCGTCATGAAGCAATCCATATTGGTTGCTGTAGATTCCAAACTCATGGTGCGTACCGATATGCCATAGTCGTGTCGATGGTGTGCCATTGCCTTGGTTTAAGCGACCGTGGATATGTAAACAGGAGGGTGCGAGGGCAGGCGTCTCGCAGGGCAGCTTCCTGTAGGCGTCGCCGCCGGAGTTAGACGAAATCATTAAGAACGGCAACAGAAGTATGAGTTTAATCATGCGATCTCCTTGCGGCCGCCTTCGGTTAGCCAGAGGGTTAGGGCGGTGAGGAGGACGGCGCCTACGGCGAACTTCAGGGCTATGGGGGCGTGGGTGGGGGAGAGGAAGGCTTCGAGGGTTCCTGCGATGATGAGGAGAGGGATGGTGGCGGAGACTAGCTGGACGGCTTCGAGGCCGGCGAGGGCGAGGGCGGCGCGGCGGTTGAGCATGCCGGGGAAGAGGATGCCTGCGGCGAGGCGGAGGCCGGCGGCTCCGGAGATCATGATGCTGGGGATTTCGAGAGCGCCGTGGGCGGCTACGAAGCTCCAGAGGCTGAGGGCCATGTGGTGCTGGCGGCAGACTACCGCGATGGCGCCTAGCATGAGGCCGTTGTTGAAGAGCGAGTAGAGGGTGAAGAGGCCTGCGGTGATGCCGCCGGCGAAGGTGAGGAAGCAGACCGTGATGTTGTTGGTCATGATGCCGGAGGCGGCTTGCGGCTTCATGCTGAGAACGCTGTCAGTCCACATCTTGTGCTTGTCGAGGTTGGAGACGGTTTGGGCGCCGAGGAACATGACGCCGAAGTCTGGACGAAGCATGACGATGAGGGCGCCGAGAAGGCCGGCGGCGACGCTGATGAGGGTGGCGGCGAGGAGGTAGCCGGACATGCGACGCAAGAGGCGCGGATAACCGTGGGCGAAGAATTGCCAGAGGCTGGCGAATGAGATGCGGCGGCCGGAGTAGACGTAGTTGTGGGCGCGGGAGACGAGGCGGTTGAGGTATTGGGTGAGAGCTTGCGAGCTGCGGTCGGCGCGGACGGCGGAGAGGTCGGCGGCGGCCTGGCGGTAGAGGAGGCCGAGATCGCGGAGGTCGGCGGGAGGGAGCGACTTGACGCCGGAGGATTCGACTTGATGGACGAGCGCGTCGAGGCGGTTCCAGTTATTCTTGCGAGAGTCGATCCAGAGATTCGTCAGCATAAGATTTAGATCAGAGAGAGCGTTGGCGGGAGTTCGCGATCATGTCGAGTTTTG
>Ga0302181_10000781_pt1 | contig 25177 bp, 18 predicted proteins | sample I_Palsa_E3_3_FD_198786 | JGI IMG/M metagenome (GOLD analysis project Ga0302181, IMG submission 198786) | Peat permafrost microbial communities from Stordalen Mire near Abisko, Sweden - I_Palsa_E3_3 | ecosystem: Environmental > Terrestrial > Soil > Palsa > Peat permafrost | place: Sweden...
AAATGATCTGGCTGACCTGGCGGCAGTTCCGCGTCCAGGCTCTCACCGCGGCTGCGGCGCTGGCCGCGTTCGCGATCCTGCTCGCGGTCACCGGGCCGCACCTGGCCAGCCTGTACGCGGCCAGCAAGATCACCGGCTGCCACGGCTTCGCCTGCGGCAACGCCGCCAACGCGTTCTTCGGCCAGTTGGCCGGCCTCGACACGGTCGTGTACCTGCTCGGCATCGGGCTCATCCTCGCCGCGCCCGCGATCATCGGCATCTTCTGGGGCGCCCCGCTGATCGCCCGCGAATTCGAGGCCCGGACGTTCAACCTGGCCTGGACCCAGGGCGTCACCCGCACCCAGTGGCTCGCGGTCAAGCTCGCGCTGACCTGCCTGGCGGCGATGGCCGTCACCGAGGCACTCAGCCTCATCTACGTATGGTGGGCCAATCCCATCAGTAAAGCGATCGGTGTCAGCGTCGGCGGCCCCCAACTGTTCAGCCAGGGTGTCTTCAGCTCAGTGAGCTTCGCCAGCCATGGCATCACCCCGCTCGGCTACGCAGCCTTTGCCTTCACCCTCGCAACCGCAGTCGGCGTCCTCACCCGCCGCGTCCTGCCCGCCATGGCCATCACCCTGGCCATCTTCGCCGCCGTCCAGCTCGCCATGCCACTGTGGATCCGCCCCCACCTCACGCCGCCCAGCCATACCGTCGCCGGCATCTTCGCCGCGGACCTTGCCTACGGCAGCCTGACCGCCGACGTCGTCCCCGGCCATCCCGACGCCTGGATCCTCTCCAGCCAAGCCCTCAACCCCGCAGGCCAGCCAGTCACCTCAATCCCCGCCGCCTGCTCCAGCGTCTCCTACCCCGGCCAGAAAGGCGGAGCCTCAGCGCTCACCCCGGCACAATGCATGCAAAGCCATGGCTACCGGGAAGCCATCAGCTACCTGCCCACCAGCCGCTACTGGCCCCTCCAGTGGACCGAGACCGGGATCTTCCTGGCCCTCGCGGTCGCCCTGGCCGGGTTCTGCTTCTGGTGGCTCGGCCGCCGCCGGATCTGACCCTAGTTGCCTTCGCTCACAACCGCATAGGCGCGCAAAGGCTTCAGCAGCCGGTGCGGCGTGGTCAGCGCGGTGGTGACCCAGCTGTCGTCCTCCGCCGGGCGCTCGAGCCCGGGACCGGGGGCGACGATGGTGTCCGCCGCGGGCACCGGCGTGCCGCAGGCGTCGCACCGCCCGGACCGGTCGATCAGCCCGCCGTCGGCGGCGTGCTGGAACAGCCGCCGCGGGCCGCCCGGGGCGCAGAAGTCGTCTCCCCAGCTCATCAGGGACAGAACGACTGGCCACAGGGCTGCCCCCTTGTCGGTCAGCTCGTATTCGAGGTAACGCTCGCCGGCCACCTTCGTCATCACGCCGGCCGCGATCAGGGCCCTTAGCCTGCTGGCCAGCACCGCCCGCGGGATCTCCAGGTGGTCGGTGAAGTCCGCGAACCGGCGCACCCCCCAGAAGGCGTCGCGGATGATCAGCAGCGTCCATCGCTCGCCGATGATTTCCAGCGAGCGGGCCAGGGAGCAGGCCTGCCCGGCGTAGTCGTTCGGAAGAGCCATGTCCCGAGCCTACCAGAAATGGTTCGGTCATAAGACTGTGATTCACATAACAGACCGAGGTTCATTGACAGAATTATCAACTCCGGGTCAGGATTGGTTCACTGACCAGACCGGCCGGCCGGCGAGGGCGTCGTCCACCAGGCGCTCGCGGAGCCGCAGGCCATCTTCCCGCGAAGGAGCTCTCTACCGTGTCTGCACAGAACGCCAGCACCCCAAAGGACGAGCCGAACAGCGTCGGCGATAAGGAAATAGCCGCCTCGACGTCGGCCACGCACCGCTCCGCCGACGCGCCGGGTCGCCGCGAAAAGCCGTTGCGGTTCCTCATCGTCGGAGCCGGGGCGGTCGGCGGATTCGTCGGCGCGCGGCTGGCCGGTGCTGGGTACGACGTGACGATGCTGGCGCTGCCGCGAAGCGCCGCGCGGCTGCGCGAGGGCGGCCTCCGCATCGCGAGCGGCGACGGGACCAGCGTGCTGCGGCCGGCCGTCGTGACGGCGGCCGAGCTCACCTCCGGCTATGACGCGATCGTGCTGGCGGTGAAGTCCGGCGATCTGACCGGGGCGACGGCCGACATCGAGCCTGCGGTAAAGCCGCCGGCCGTGATCATCCCGTTCCTCAACGGGATGGCCCACGTCCAGCCCCTGACCAGTCGGTTCGGGTCGGCCGTGCTCGGCGGGACGCTGCGGATCGCGACCGAGCTCACCAGCGACGGGACGATCCGGGCGCTGACCCCCCAATTCGACGTCGAGCTGGGGGAACTCGACGGCTCGCCGAGCACCCGCGTCGACCGGCTCGCGGCGGCCTTCAAGGACGCGGGAGCAGACGTCACCGTGCCCGGGAACATCGTCGATGCGATGTGGGTCAAGTGGGTGTTCATCGCCAGCCTCGGCGCCGTCACCTCGCTGATGCGGGCACCCGTCGGCGCCATCGCGGCCGTGCCGGGAGGACAGCGGTTCGCCCAGTCAGTGCTCGCCGAAGCAGCGGCCGCGGCGGACGCCTGCGGCCACCCCGTTCCCGCCGGGCGGCTGCACGCGACCGAGCAGGTCCTCACCGCCCCGGGATCGCCGACCACCTCGTCGCTGACCCGCGACCTGATCGCCGGCCGCCGCACCGAGGTCGAGGCGGTGCTGGCCGACCTCGCCGCGCGCGCCCGCGCCGCCGGGACCGCCACCCCGCTGATCGACCTGGCCGTGCTGGCCCTGCGGATCCACAACCAGCAGATCGGATCCTGAGCACCGCCGCACCACGAGCGCGGGAATCAGGCGTCGGTGCTCGACTTCGAGCCTGGCGCTGCGGGCGGGCGGGGCTTCTTGCCGTCGACGGCAAGGGCACCGGATCGTGCGGCCCGGGTCGGCCGGGGCTTGGCGACTGGCGTGAGGTAGACGTATTTGATTTTGGGCCAGCGTTCTCGGAGCACGTGGATGCAGTGCAGGATCGTGTGTTCCACCGCCGGCAGGTCCAGGTCGTGGGCGAAGGTGACATCGCCGTCGACGACCAGGCTCGATGGGCCGACCACGATGGCGAACAGGTCCGGCACATCGACCACCCCCGCCTGTTCGGCGATGACCTGGGACATGTCGCCGAGCATGGACGGCGCAACGCCACGCCCGGAAAGAAGATCCCGGTTCGTTCGCAGCAGGAGCACTGAGGCGAGCAGCAGCAGCAGGCCGATGAGCGCGCTCGCCACGGTGTCCGGCGCCGGGCTTCGAGTCACCTGACTCAGGACGAGCCCGGCCGTGGCCGTGATGCCGCCGATCACCGAGCAGCCTCCGGCGACCACGACCGTGGTCGATGCGGGATCGGTGCTTCGGCCCAGGTAGTCCCGCAGCGAGGCACCGCGGCGGGCCGCCTGCTTGCGGACGGGTCGCAACGCGATCTCCAGGGCGAACGCATCCAGTACGACCGTGGTGACCAGCACCAGGTACGCGACCGGGTAGGAGTGAAGGGCGGACGGATGCAGCGCGGCGTGGAGCGCTTCGTCGAGCCCGAGGACGCCGCCGCCGAGGAGGATGCCCAGCGCTGCGAGCAAGGACCAGAAGAAGCGCTCCCGCCCGTACCCCAGCGGATGGGTGTCATCCGGGGGCCGGACGCTGCTGAGCACGCCGATGAGCAAGAACACCTGGACCGCCACGTCGGCGGCATTGGCCGCGGTCTGGGCGCGCAGGGCCACCGCCCCGGTCACCCCTGCCGCTACCGCCAGCCCGAGTGTTTCCGCGCAATTCACGACGAGGGAAACGAGGACGCTGCGGCGCGTTGTCCCGCTCTTGGTTGTCTCGGCCATCGCTGGTACCCGTTTCAGTCCTGCTGGGTCCACTCCTTACTAGCAGTAAACCCATCATCCGGCGGCAGGACCAGGCAGGTAGCACCCACCCGGCGCGGTGACGCCTACCATCAGGAAGTGGCGATTACCGCGGGCGTGGTGCTGGCGGGCGGGCGGTCCTCGCGGATGGGCACGTCCAAGGCGGCACTGGAGTGGCACGGCTCCACGCTGCTGCGCCGGACGGCCGGCATCCTCGCGCGCGTGACGAACGGTCCCGTCGTCGTCGTCCGCGCCCCCGGCCAGGACCTCCCGAACCTGCCGGACGGCACGCTCATCACCGATGACCCCCGCGAGGGCAAAGGCCCGGTGCAGGGCATCGCCGCCGGGCTCGCCGCGCTGCGCGGGAGTGCGGACATCGCGTTCATCAGCTCCACCGACATGCCGTTCCTGCACCCGGCCTTCGCCCGGCGCGTGCTGCGAGTGCTTGAGGACAGCGAAACCACGGATGTCGCCTTGCCGCTCGCCCGGGGGTTCAGGCAGCCGCTGGCCGCCGCGTACCGGGTCTCGCTCGCGGAAACCGCCGAGCGCCTGGTCGCGGAGGACCGGCTGCGCCCCGCCTTTCTCTTCGGCCAGTGCACGGTGGAAACGCTCGACGCCGCCGCGCTGAAGCAGGACCCGGTGCTCGCCGCGCTCGACCCGGACCTGGACTCGGTGCTGAACCTCAACACGCCTGCCGACTACCAGGCAGCCCGGGCCCGGCCGGCGCCGGAAGTGACCGTCCAGCTCTCCGGGACCCTCGCCAAGGCCGGCGGCCAGAGCGGCCCGCACGCGGTCCGGGCCGCCACCGTGGGCGACGCGGCCGGTGCGGTCGGCCTGCTGCTCGACCGGCATGTCACGGTGGCGCTGAACGGTGGCCAGATCACCCCGGACCGCGAGACACCGCTCGCGACGGGTGACTCTGTCTTCTTCCGGGGGGGTGTGATCGGCCGGTAGGGCCCGACGTATCATGCGACTTGGGCATGTTCCCCCGCGCCAGACGCTCCGCATGACGGGCAGTGCAGGCAGACCGTTGCTCATTGATGGCGGCACTGCGCCCCCGCCGCGGTGCCGTGACCGGAGATGAGGCGACGTTGGCGAAGGCAGTCGGAATCGACCTGGGGACCACCAATTCGGTGATCGCGGTGAGCGAGGGCGGCAAGCCGGCGGTGATTCCGAATGCGGAGGGGGCGCGGACGACCCCGTCGGTGGTGGCCTTTACCCCCCAGGAGGAGCGCCTGGTCGGCCAGCTGGCCCGCCGTCAGGCGATCCTGAACCCGAAGGGCACGATCTACTCGGCCAAGCGCTTCATCGGCCGGCGTTTCGATGAGGTCAAAAGCGAGCTGAACGCCGTGTCGTTCGACGTGGTGCCCGGGCCGAACGGAGAGGCCCGATTCGAGATCCGCGGCAAGCCCTACGCGCCGGAGGAGATCTCGGCCCTGGTGCTGCGCAAGCTCGCCGAGGACGCGTCGAAGTTCCTTGGCGAGAAGGTCACCGAGGCCGTCATCACCGTCCCCGCGTACTTCAACGACGCACAGCGGCAGGCGACCAGGGACGCGGGACGCATCGCCGGGCTCGAGGTGCTGCGCATCATCAACGAGCCGACCGCGGCCGCGCTGGCCTACGGCCTGGACAACAAGCGCAACGAGACCGTGCTGGTCTTCGACCTGGGCGGCGGGACCTTCGACGTCAGCATCCTGGACATCGGCGAGGGCGTGGTCGAGGTGCGGGCCACCGCCGGTGACACCCACCTGGGCGGGGACGACTTCGACCGCCGCATCGTCGACTACCTGGCCGATGACTTCCAGCGGGAAAACGGGATCGACCCGCGCAAGGACCCGCAGGCCCTGCAGCGGCTGTTCGAGGCGGCAGAGAAGGCCAAGGTCGAGCTGTCGTCGGTGACGCAGACGACCATCAGCCTGCCGTTCATCACCGCCGCGGACGCCTCCGGGCCCAAGCATCTCAACACGACGCTGATGCGCTCGACGTTCGACCAGATCACCGCCGACCTGGTCGAGCGCACCAGGGGGCCGGTCCAGCAGGCGCTCGTGGACGCGAAGCTGACCGCCAACGACATCGACGAGGTAATCCTGGTCGGCGGCGCCACCCGGATGCCGTCGGTGCAGACCGCGGTCCGCAGGCTGACCGGCGGCAAGGACCCCAACATGACGGTCAACCCGGACGAGGTCGTCGCCCTGGGTGCCGCGGTTCAGGCCGCAGTGATCAAGGGCGAGGTCAAGGACGTCCTGCTGCTGGACGTGACTCCGCTGTCGCTCGGCATCGAGACGCTCGGCGGGGTCATGACCAAGGTCATCGGCCGCAACACCACGATTCCCGCCCGGCGCAGCGAGACGTTCAGCACCGCCGAGGACAACCAGTCCGCGGTCGACGTGGTGGTGCTGCAGGGCGAGCGGGAACGCGCCGCCGATAACCGGGTCCTGGGCCGGTTCCGGCTCGAGAACATCCGGCCCGCCCCGCGGCAGGTCCCGCAGATCGATGTCACCTTCGACATCGACGCGAACGGGATCCTGGACGTCTCGGCGAAGGACTCCGGCACCGGCGCCGAGCAGCGGATCACGATCAGTGAGAGCTCCAACCTGGACAAGGCCGAAGTCGACCGGATGATCGCAGATGCCGAGCGACATCGCGACGAGGACCAGCGGCTGCGCGGGCTGACCGATGCGCGCAACGCGCTGGATGCCGCCGCGTACCAGGTGGAGCGACTGCTCGCGGACCTCGGTGATTCGGTGCCCGGGCACGAGAAGGCCCGGGCAGACACGCTGGTGGCTGACGCGCGGCAGGCCCTGGCGGACAATGCGCCGCTGGACCGGCTGCGCGACCTCACCGCCGAGCTCCAGCAGGTCTACCACGGCCTCGGCGCCACGACCCCCACGACCCCCACGACCCCCACGACCCCCACGACCCCCACGACCCCCACGACCCCCACGACCCCCACGACCCCCACGACCTCCGCCCCGCAGGACCAGCCCAGCGCGCCGCCCGGTGATGACGATGACGTGATCGACGCCGAGTTCACCCCCAATGAATAACGTGACCGACGCCGGAGGCGGCCCGCGCGGCCCAGATGGCGTCGCCACCGTGGCCGACCTGGAGGCCCGGCTCACCGAGACCGAGGCCCGGCTCGCCCAGACCGAGGCCCGGCTCGCCCAGACCGAGGCCCGGCTCGCCGGGGCGCAGGACCAGAAGCTGCGCGCCCTGGCCGATCTGGACAATCTGCGCAAGCGTGGTGCCGCCCAGGTGGAGCGCGCCGAGGCTGACGCCCGCGCCCAGGTCGCCAGGCAGTGGCTGCCGGTCGTCGACAACCTCGAGCGCGCGCTCGAGCACGCCGCCGCCGATCCACGCACGATCGTCGCGGGGATCCAGGCCGTGCGGCAGCAGGCCCTGGGCGTGCTGGCCAGCCTCGGCTTCCCGCGCCGGGACGACGCCGGCGCGACGTTCGATCCGGCCCGGCACGAGGCGGTCGCGGTCACGTACGACGACCGCGTTCCTCCCGGCACCGTGGTGCAGGTCGTGCGGCCCGGCTACGGCGAACCAGACCGCCAGCTGCGGCCCGCGCAGGTCGTAGTGGCCAAGGCGGACTGATGCCAGCCGGACCGCGGGCTGATCGCCGTGACTTCTACGAGATTCTGGGTGTGCCCAGGACCGCGACCCAGGACGAGATCCAGCAGGCTTACCGCAAGCTGGCCCGCCAGCACCATCCCGACGTCAACAAAGACCCCGGCGCCGAGGACCGGTTCAAGGAAATCTCCGAGGCGCACGACGTGCTGTCCGATCCGCAGATCAGGCGCCGCTACGACGCCTTCGGCCCGGGCTTCCGGCAGGTGCCCGAGGACGTGGACCCCGAGGCGTTCCAGCGCAGCCAGGCCGGCGCGGGAACCGCGGGGGCCGGCCAGGCCCGAGGCCCGGGGGGCGCCGGCGGCTTCGGCGCAGGCCCGGGCGACGATCTGGGCGGCATCAATATAGAGGACCTCCTCGGCGGGATCTTCGGAGGCCGGGGCTTCGGCCCGATCCCGGGCGCCGACGCCGAAGCCGAACTCGAGCTGACCGTGGAGGAGGCCTTCCAAGGCGGCCGCCGGTCGGTCACGCTGGAAGGCCCCGACGGCCGGCGCACACTTGAGGTCAAGATCCCGGCCGGCGTGACCAATGGGCAGCGCATCCGGCTGGCTGGCCAGGGCGGCCGCGGCAGCGAGGGCGCCCGCAACGGTGACCTGTATTTCGTGGTGCAAATCGCCCCGCACCCCCGATACCGCGTCGACGGACGCGATCTGTACGTCGATCTCCCGCTGGCGCCGTGGGAAGCCGCGCTGGGCACGACGGCGGCCGTGGAAACGCCGCGCGGTGAGATGAAGGTCAAGGTGCCATCGGGTACCTCGACCGGCAAGCGGCTCAGGCTCCGGCACCACGGCCTGCCTCACCCGCGCGGCAGCGCCGGGCACCTGTACGCCGAGGTCAGGATCATGGTGCCGGCCAAGCTCACCGATGAGGAGCGTCGGCTCTTCGAGCAGCTGGCCGAGGTCTCCACCTTCGACCCGAGGAGGCGGTAGTGGGCTACGCACTGGTACTGGTCCGGTCGGCAAGCCTCGACCTGGAGGCGTTCGCACGGGCGACGGGCACGCACCCGGACCTTGTCCGCAGGCTCGTCGCCCTGGGGATCCTCGATGCCCACCGCGACGCCGCCGGCGAGCTGTGGTTCGCCCCCAGCCAGGTGGCGGTCATGGGTCGGGTGCAGCGGCTTCGGGCCGGATTCGGGCTCAACTACGCGGCCGTCGGGCTGGTCACCGACCTGCTGGATCGGATCGCGGCACTCGAAGCGGCCCTGCGGGAAGCCCGACAGCAGGGAAGGTGAACATGGACCCCAGCCACTTGACGCAAAAGTCGACCGAAGCACTGCACGACGGCCGGTATTCCCAGGTTGCCATGAGCGTTTCTGCGTATCCTGGCCGTCAGTGATCACGAGGACGAACACGGCGGACATGGCCGTTCAGCGAGCTGAGGAGCGAAATGAGCAGCACCGACCCGACGACGATCGGCGTACATCGCGCTTTGCACGAAGCGCTTAACTCGGCGAGGGAAGCCCGGCATCGCCTCGAGGACGGGGATGCCACCCCCGACCTGGACGATCTTGTGGAGCTAGGGACGCTGCTGGCGGGGCTGTCCGAGAGTCTCACGGCCGTCAACTCTGGAATGCTGGCGAAGGCGCGCCTCGCGCAAAACGCGAGCACGTGAGGCACCAAGCGCAGCTTCTGCTCGTCACGTGACAGGCCAGCAAACGGCGCGCCACCGGCACCACCGGTTACGACCACTAGGGCTCCGATGGCCGCTGGCTCTATGGTTGCCTGGTGGGAAATGTGGGGGGCGGCCTCGCTGGGCCGATGGTGGGGCGTGACCGCGAGCTGGCCCGGGTCATGCTGCTGCTGGACGATGCCCTGACGGGTGGCGGTCGCCTGGTGCTGTGCACGGGTGAAGCGGGGATCGGGAAGACCCGGCTGGCGGAGGAGGTCGCTGCGCTGGCCGCGGCGAGGGGCGTGCCGGTGGCGTGGGCCCGGGCGGCCGACGCCGGCAGCATGCCGCCGTACGGCCTGTGGCAGCTGGTGCTGGATGAGTCCGCCGTCCGGGCCGGCGGTGATGACCCGTCCGGTGTGGGCCTGTGGTCGCGTGTCTTTGGTGACGTCGGACGCCCCGCGCTAGCTGATGGCGCGGATTCCGGCAGCGAACAGCGGTTCGCGATGTTCGCCGAGGTTCGCCGGCGGCTGGCGCAGGCGGCCAAGCCGAACGGGTTGCTGCTGGTGCTCGATGATCTGCAGTGGGCGGACGAGGCGTCGGCGGTCTTGCTCGCCGACGTCGCGCGCCAGCTGCGAGGGACGCCCATCTTGGTGCTGGCGACCTACCGGGAGTCGGCGGCCTCCGGTGATATGAGCGGCGGGCTGCTGCCGCGTCTGTCGGCGGATGCCGACACCGAACGGGTGGACCTTGGCGGCCTGCCCGCCGGCGCGGTCGGGGATATGCTGCTCGCCGCCGGGCTGCCGGCCTCGGCCGACGAGGCCGACCAGATGCATTCCGAAACGGAGGGCAACCCGTTTCTGGTCCGCGAGCTGGCCCGCACGCTGGCCGAGCAGCGGCGCGGCGGGCCGGGGCCGGGACCGGGGCCGAGGCCGGGGCCGGGGCCGGTGCCGGAACGGGTGGCGGAGGCGACGGCCCACCGGCTGGCGCAGCTGTCGGATCCCGCCCGGGCGCTGGTCCAGACCGCCGCCGTGGCGGGCAACAACTTCTCGGCCGGCGTAGTGGCCGCGATCCTGGACGTTCCTGTGCTGGCCCTGCTCGGCCCGCTGGACGAGTGCCGGGCGGCCGGGTTCCTGGTGGCCGGGGACCGCCCCGGCGATCACCGGTTCTCGCACGCGCTGGTCCGCTCGGCGGTGGCCGCCCGGCTGAGCGCCACGGAGCAACGGCGGCTGCACGCCGCCGCGGCGGACGCGATCGAGGCTCTCTACGAGGGACAGCTGGATCTGCACCTGGCTGAGGTCGCCCGGCACCGGGTCGAGGCGTCGCTGCCCGGTGACCGGACCGGCGCGGTAGCGGCGTGTGCGGCGGCCGCTGAGGTGGCGGCGCAGTCGCTGGCGTTTGAGGAGGCCGTGCGCCTGTACCGGCAGGCGCTGTCGGTCGGCGAGGGGGAGATCGGCGAGAACGACAGCTCCCGGCTAGAGCTCGCCCTGGCCGAGGCCCTGCACCGCAGCGGCGACCTGCCCGGATCGCAGCAGACGGCGGCCGGAGTCGGCCGGCGGGCCGAGCGCCGGCGTGACCGGGGCTTGCTGGCCCGCACGGCGCTGGTCATGGAGGCCACCGGCGTACCGGAATGGGATGGGGAGATCTGCCGCATCTGCGAGCAGGCCCTCGCCGGGGAAGACCTGCCCGATGGCCTGCGAGCCCGAGTCTCCTCGCGGTACGCGCAGGCGCTGGTGTACCGCGGCGAGTACGACCGCGCGGGACAGGTCAGCCGGGAAGCTATGGCCGTGGCGGAATCGGCCGGGGACCCGGTCGCGCTCGTGGACGCGATCCAGGCCCGGCAGCTGGCCTGCTGCGCCCCCGACGGAGTCGCCGAGCGGGCCGTGCTGGCGAGCCAGATGCTGGCGGCCGCTGACGCCGCGGGCAGCGCCTGGCTCGAGCTGTGGGGCCGACTGTGGCGGATTGACACCCTGTTCGAAACGGGTCAGCTGAGGAGCGTCCGGCGTGAGCTCGCCGATCTCGAAGGCTGCGTGGAACGGCTCCCCGGTCCGCTCGCCCGATTGCACTTCTTGGAAAACTCGGCGACGCTCGCGCAGGCGACCGGGCGATTCACCGAGGCGGCGCGGCTGGCCTGGGAGGCATTCAAGGTATTCAGCGACATGGGACACCCGGTCGCGTTCGGCAGCTGCTCGGTGATCCTCGGCCAGGCGGGCCTGCACATCGGGTTCGACAGATCCGGCCTGATCGAGCTATGGGACCAGATCCCCGCGCACCTGCGGGTAGATGACGTGGACACCACCCGCGGCGTCGCCACCATCTTCCCCGCACTGACCCTCGCGCTGATTCGCCTGCACCAGGGCGACCGCGCCGCCGCCGAGGCCGCCTACGCCCAGGCTGGCCCGGTCCGGTCCTGGACGCCAATACCGGCGCTGCGCATGGCGGCCTGGGCGCACGGGCTTGCGGTCGCTATCCGCCTCGGCCGGATGGAGGACATCGAGTTCCTGGCGGCGCGGTTCGAGCCGTTCCGCGGCCAGCACGTCGCGAACGGCGCCGGGCCCGGGGTTTACATGGGCCCGGTCGAGCTGCCGCTCGGACAGGCGGCCGCCGCGCTGGGCCAGCTCGACCCGGCGGTCGAGGACCTGCGGACGGCGGCCTCGATCTGCGACACCAACGGCGCCCGCGGATACGCCGTGCAAGCCCGGGTCGAACTCGCCGCGGCGCTCACCCGCCGGCAGGCGCCCGGCGACCGGGACCAGGCGCTGGCCGCGCTGGCCGCCGCCGCGCGCGAGGCCGGACAGCTCGGGATGGTCCCGTTCACCGAGTGGATCGGCCAGCTACAAGCCCAGCTGACGGCCTCGTCGGCCGGCGACTCACCGTCGCAGGCCGGCGACTCACCCCTCAGCCCCCGCGAGCTCGAGGTGGCCCGGCTGGTCGGGCAGGGACTGACGAACAAGCAGATCGGCCAGAAGCTATACGTCTCCGAGCGGACGGCCGAGAACCACGTCCAGCACATCTTGACCAAGCTCGGGCTCCGCAACCGCAGCCAGATCGCCGCCTGGGCCAGCGGAGGGAGCGGAGGGAGCGGCGAGCATGGCGCGAACCGTCGATGAGTACCCAGGCCGACCGTGATGAGTACTCCGGTGAGTAATTCCCCCGATGGCCGGATCCGGGCTTTCCCGTAGCGTCCTTCCTGCCAGCACAAACAAACTAAGGAAAGGCCGGACAACCATGGCACACATCCACATCGCGACGACGCCCGGGGTAACGATCGACGGCTTCCGCGCGGTCGCCGCCAAGCACAACCCGCCCCAGGACATCGACGGCCTGCTCGCCTGGGCGGCCGGCACGGACTCCAGCGGGCTCCACGTGGTGACCGTGTGGGAGTCCAAGGCCCACCAGGACCGGTGGTCCGCCGAGCAGCTCTTCCCCGCGTTCCAGTCACTCGGCATGACCGATGTGACATCGAACATGGAGTTCACCGAGTACGACGCGGACGAGTTCTACATCCGCTGAGCAGCGCACCCAGACGGCGCGTCGCACCGAGGCGTCGAGCAGCGAACTTCCCGGCCGTCGGCGCCTCCGGCGGCCGGGACCGCGCAGTCACCATCCGCCACATGCTCGGAGGGACCGGCGCGGCTGTGGTGGCGGGTGGTACTGCCGCATATGTCATCCGCCGCACCATGGCCCGTTCCTTATTTCGAAACGAGCACTGGTACTCCCCCTAGCCAAGAGGCACGCCCGGAGTGCCGGAGGTGCAGACCGCGATCGAGGACACCATCGCCCGAGTCTGCTATCGGTAATTTAGAAGACCCGCAATGGCCGATGCGGTGACCGGCCGTCCCGGCGTCTGCGAAACACCTTTAACGGGGCAGCGGGATTGCCCGGCGGATGGTTACGGGAGAGCCTTCCCGCTACATTAGTCAAAAGCGCCGACATCCCGTCGAATAAGGGGGCACCGACCATGACAGACACGGACTCAGCCAGCAGCGGACCCGAGAATCCGTCTCAACCTGCCGCCGTAGCAGTACCGCAGGCGGCAAGCCCGGCCGCTGCGACTACGGGCGGCGGCATAACTTTTAATTTCGTCTTCAACAACACCACGTACACGGTCCAGGTCTATGCCCCCGATCAAAACGGCCAATATGGCTTCGCGATCACTCAGGGAACCACCACGATCGCGTCGCTCATCTACAAAGATGACGATGACTGGTCAATTGCTGCTGGCCTGCCGAGCGCGCTGCAGGTGGACACCAACCTCACCATCAACCAGCTGAACCTGAACATTTCCCACGGGACCGTATCCGCGCTGTCCTGACCTGAACCATCCCCGGCTTGGTGCGCACCGCCTGCCGCAAATCCTGTCGCCGGGATTATGGCGTATCTTCCCCGGGCTGGGTGAGCAGGCGGGCGATGGCCGCGCCGACTTCGTCGCGGTCCGGGTAGAACGTGAAGGCGGGTGAGGGATTGGCCTCCAGGAAGTACCAGTCGCCGTCCGGCGTGCAGATGAGGTCGAGGCCGGCGACAAGCAAGTCCAGCGCCTTGGTGACGGCCCGGCACCTCTCGGCGACGGGCTCGGGGAGCCTGACGAGGCCCATCTCGCGCGGGGCTGCCCGGTAGTCGATGGCGTCGCTGATGATCTCGACCGGGAACACGTCCGTTCCGACGACGTGCACCCGGACGTTCGTTCCCGCGATGTAGCGCTGGAAGTACGTCGGGCAGGTGCTGAGCCGCTCCAGGCGGCGGGTGTCGGCCAGGTCGAGCAGGCCGGTGTAGGTGCGTGTCCCGCCGGCCCCCTTGTAGACCACCAGCCCGTGCCGGGCGGCGAAGGCCCGGGCCTGCCCGAGGTCGTTGGTGAGCAGGGTGTCCGGGACATCGAAGCCGCAGGCCCTGGCCACCCGGGTCTGGATCGGCTTGGTGGAGTTGCTCGCGGCGGCCGCGGGACGGTTCACCACGGTCGCCGTCGTTGTCGCCGTCCACCGCCAGAGTTCGCGTTCCAGGCGGGCGACGTGGCGGCGCGCGACGAGGTGCCCGGGCCTGTCCCCGCGGACCGCAGGCACACGGGGATACGGCCGCGGGTAGACGGCGGTGACCTCCGCGAGCGCGATGTCCCCGTCGGGCAGCCTCAGCACCGGGGCTTCCGGTCGGGAGAGAACGCGCGTGGACAGGGCCCGGCGCTGGTCGACCAGGACGGCCTGCGCCCCTCGCGCGTGCAGGGCACAGCGGACGGCGGCCAGCGGTTCCTCCTCGGGCAAACCCCAGAGCAGGATCAGCGGGCCGCGGCGGCGCGCGATCGGTGGCCGCGAGATGGCGCGGTCCCTCACGAAAGCTCCCGCGCGTGCGCCAGCAGGACCCGTAGCGCAGCCGGGCTCGGCGCGTGCCACCAGGGCACAGCCTCGCAGAGGGCCGGCTCGCGGGCGTCATCGGTGAGCCTGAGCCGGGCGGCGGTCACGTTGGCCGTCCGCGCCAGCGACAGGGCGGTGACGGCGGCGGGCTCGGGTGCCGGTCCCACGACCCGGCCAGCCGCGACCGTCACCGCGTGAGTCCGTGTCCTCGGGGCGGGGGCGGCCTGGCGGTCCGGAACAGCCAGCGCGGCGGCCGCTGTCGACCAGACCGCGCGGTCACCGGCCGCGCCGGACAGCGCGAGTGCGGTCGGGCGGTCGAGGACCGGGCAGGTCAGCGTCCCTAGCCAGGTGCGGAGGAACGCCGTCATCTCCGACGCGACGAACGCGCGGTCCTCCGCCCGCACGTCCGGGAGGTCGAAGGGCTGCACGGCATCCAGCGCCGTGATCACCGCCGTCAGCCGGTCGGCCGGATGCACCTCACCGTCGATGACCAGCCGGTCTTCGGCCGGGTTCTCCGGGTCGTGAGCCCACCCCGGCGCCGACAGCCCGGAAGGCTCAAGCACCCTGACGCCAGCAGGCCCGGGAACGTGCCCCGCGGCCAGTCCGAGCGGGCGCCGGGCACCGCGCCCGACGATGAGCAGGATCATGGTCGGCCCGGTCACGCGCCGGGATCGTCGTTCCGCAGGTGGGCGCCGACGTCGGGCCGCTCATCGGGGGCGATGAACGCCTGCTGGCTGCCGCCGGGCAGGCCCGGGTCAGCGGCATCGCTCTCACTGGTCGACAAGCCCGGCAGAGTCTGGATCTCGTGATCCTTGGACTGCTTCTCCAGCAGGTCCTCCTTATCCTTGTCCTTTTCCCGTTTGGGGGCGGTGACGGTCACCGCGGCCGTCGGGTCCTGGCCGCCTGCCGTGAATCCGGTGGCGGTGATCTGGAACGTCACGGTGGTCGACACGGTCGTAGCGAACCGGGTGACGTCGGGGGGGAAATTTCCCACCAGGAAGTCGGGGTCGCTGACCGTCAAGTTGAGGAGGGTGCCGACGAGGGTGAAGCCTGTCGCGTACGCAGCCTCCCAGGAGAGCGTCACGGGAGTGCCCGAATCGCTGACGTGCAGCGGGTTAGCGGAGAGGCTTAGGCCCCCGACCGGGTTCGGTGTCACCAGAACTGTTTCGGTGGTCACCACCCCGGATGGGGTGTAGCCCTCGGCGGTGATGGCGTATGTGACGGGCACGGCGGGCATCGGCAGGTACAGCAAAGCTGAGGAGGCGTTCGCAGGCGGCCGCACCGCGCTGCCATCGGTGCCAGTGATGCTAAAGCCCGTCGCGTTCTGGGCGTACCAGCTGAGGGTCACGGCCTGTTGGCCGGTGGCTGAATCCGCCACCGCGGGCGGGTCGGCCGTGAAGCCACCGAACTCGAGCGGGAGGGGCACGACCGTGCAGCTGGCGGTGAGCGGCGTCCCGGTTGGGGTGTTGCCCTGGGCGGTGATCGTGTATGTGACAGGCCGCAGCGGCAGCGTGAAGTCGGCGGACGATGCGTTGTAGGCAGGAGAGGCGCTGCTTCCGTCGTCGCCTGTGATGGTGATGGCAGTGGCGTTCTGTGCGCTCCAGCTGAGGGTCACGGCTTGCTGTCCGGTGGCGGCATCTATTATCTGCGGGCCGCTGGCAGCGAAATTGCTGAGGGAAACCGGTTCGGTGCTCACCTGGACAGCTAGCTGATTGAGGGGCACCTGGGCCGGCAGCGGCGGATCGGCCCCGGTCACGTCCAAGAAGAAGGTCGTCGCGGCGGGAATTGTCGCGACGACGGTGCCGTAAATATCCAATGGGGCACCCTGCTGGATCGGCGACGCGCCTGCTGAAGATGCGGACGCAACGGTTACATTAGGCGCAGGCTGCCACGTCATTGAGATTCCCATGCCTGTAAAGGCTGACCAGTTCAGCGTGAATTGCTGCCAGGGTGGCACCGTAACGACCGACGGTGTGAACGACACGGGGGAAAGCTGGACTGTTTGCTGTGCCGTGACTGGCGCTGTCCCCCCGGCGCTGAGAGTGAACTGCGTGTCCTGGAACAACGCGGCGGTGACCGGTGCCTCCGCGGTGACCTGGGGCGGCGCTGTCCATGGCGCGGTTACCTGCTGGCCGTTGTAGACGACCACCGTGGTGTCCTGCTGGTCCCAGTCGAGCTGACAGGTGGCGGCCCCGACCGTTGACCATGTGAGTGTCAGCTGGTTGTCCGGCGGATCCAGCTGCAAGGGGCTGGGCGTGAAGCTGGTGATGGCAACGGCGGGACCTGTCTTGCTGACCACCGGTGTCTCGGCTACGGTCGCGGTGCTGCCGGGCAGCACGGTGACGGTGACCGGCGATGCCCCGGGTACCAGGTTGGTCGCGATGTTGGCGAAGACGAAGGAGACGCTGGCGCGGGCGGCAAGCTGGCCCTGACCGGATTCGGGGATGGCCAGGAACGCGCACGGTGCGTCTGGGGTCTGGCTGATCGTCCAGGCGGTGCCCAGCGCGGCCGAGGCCTCGACCGGGAACGAAGGCGCCGGGGAGCCGGTGCCGGGTTCATCGCCGGAGTACTGGGAGAGGATGAGCGCGCTGGCCGAGCCGGTACCGCCGGGGTCGACCACGAACTCGAACTGCAGGCCGCTCTGCGTGAGGTCGACCGTAGCCTGGGCGATGTTGAGCACTGTGAGCTGCAGAGATGCGAACTCGACGTCCGCCGGGTTGGTCGAGCTGTTGCAGGGGAGAGAGGTGGGAGACGGCAGCGCCTGCAGTTCGTCCATGTCGGGCTCCTTCGATCTGGGTTCGCGCGAGGCCCAATCGCTCACGCCGGGGGCGGGCTGAACTTCTCCAGGACCAGCGTGACCGTCGTCTGCGTGTCATCGGCCGATTCCTCGACTTCGATCACGGCCAGGCCCTGGCTGGGGCTGACGTCGATGCTGGCGAGCGTGAAAGTAAGGGTGGTACCGGGGTCGACGGCCGCGCCGGCCGTGACCGGCGTGGCGACGAAGATGCCGGGTTCGCCGGGCCCCGCGGCTTGGAAGGTCCACATGTCCGGCTGAGCCGACACCGGCTGGATGAGTTCGGGGCTGGCGGTCAGCGCCGCCGGATCGTCTCCGGTGGGCACCGTGATGGTGATCGATCCGCACGTGGCCGGTGTGCTGGAGCCGTTGTAGGCGGTGACGGTGAGGCTCGTGCCGCCCGGCAGGCCGATCGTGCCCGTGGGGACGGCCGGCGGGTTGACGCTGTAGGTCAGCAGCGTGGGCTGGACGGCCAGCGTGAGCCGGAGCCAGCCGTCGCGCAGCGTCGGCGGCACGTCGGGCAGCTGAGCTGACGCGTCGGCCCGGGAGAGCGGCCGCGGCAGGGCGACCGCGCCCGAGGGGTCATACTGCAGCCACGCCCAGTCGCCTGGTCCGAAGGCGGGCAGCGGGGCGGTCAGCGCGGTGGGCGGACTCAGCAGCGGGCCGCTGCGGAAGGTCACCTCGGTGGCGTGCATCGGGGCCAGCTGGAAGGCCGGCGGCAGGGCGGCCGAGGCGGGCGGCAGGATGCCGGTGAAGGCGTGCACCAGGCCCTGCGGGTGCAGCAGCAGCGTCAGGGTGGTTGGCTGGCCGATCGTCACGCTGACCGGCGAGGCGGTGACGTAGCCGCTGGCCGACGGCCCGTACGGGGAGGACAGCTGCCCGGGATCGGAGTCCAGGAAGTAGCCGACCAGCCCGTCGTCGTCCAGGCTGGCGCTGCCCAGCTCGACCGGGAAGCTCGCCTGCGAGGCCCCGCCGTCGTCGTCCTGTCCGGTCTCGGACCACACCTGGCTGGTGGCCGGGTTGCCGTACAGCTCGAGCAGCAGCTGGGCCCGGGCGACCGCGACGGGGAAGCCGATCAGCGTCGCGAGCTGCGCGGCGTTCGGCCCGGACGGCGCCATGGCCCAGGATGCGTCCTGGATGGTCGCGATCAGGTCCGCCAGCGCGGCGCCCGGGTTCGCGGCGGCGAGCAGGCCGGTGATGAGGGCCTGCAGGTGCGGGTTCTGCAGCGCCGGCGGCGCTGTCTGGGCCGCCGGCGGGGCCAGGTCGGGTGCGGGCAGCCAGAGCGCCTGCGTCTGGGCCAGCAGCAGCTCGCCCTGCAGCACCCCGGCCGCGTCGTACACCATGATCGAGTTGTCCGGCCGGTTGGGTATCAGCCAGCCGCAGATCGGGTTGGCCGCGCTGGACAGCCCGACCGCCTCGGTGTCGTCGAGGGCGTCGAGGAACCGCGGCAGGAGTCGGCTTGGCTGGGTCAGGCGCGGCTTCAGCTGGACCAGTCCCGCGCCCTGGGCCGGGGCCAGGTCGGGCCCGACCTGCTGGCCGCCCGGGGGCGGGTAGGCCTGCATGGTGGCGAGCACGTCGTAGCGCTGGCCGAAGTCATCGACCACCCACAGCTGGTTGAGCTGGAGGAACCCGGCCCTGATCGGAGAGAAGGTCACCACCGCCGAGTCGGGGGATGGCGCGGCGGTGGGCGTGTACGCGGGCCCGCCGGGCGGCGCGAGCCAGGCGCCGAGCACGCTGAGATCCGGCTGCTGGAACAGGGTCGGATCGCGCTGCAGGAGCAGGTCGTTGAACCCGCTGAGCGCCTGGGAGAGCACGCTGGCGCTGCCCAGGTAGCCGACGGCGTCGTTGATGTCGGTCAAGTACGGCTGCAGGTCGGCGGAGTCCCCGTACTGCTCGACCAGCTGCTCGAGCCGGGCGGCCAGTGCGTCGCCGGCCTGCGGGGTGAGCAGGGCCCGGCCCTGGACCTGCACGCCGGCGGTGGGGACGGTTCCGGTCCACTGAGCCGTCTGCGCCTCGAGCGGCGTGCCTGGCGCCGCGGGTGGGAAGGCCCACTCGGGGGCGGGCGGAATGGTCGGGTAGTAGGTGGCGGCCCAGTCGAGGTAGAGCGGAGCCCACGGGGGAGTCCAGTATCCGACGCCGACCTTGGAGGGCACGGCGACCGGCCCGTACTCGCTCTGCAGGCCCGCCGTCTCTGCGATCGTCTGCTGGTCGAGGGTCGGATCCGACAGGCTGTTCCAGACCAGTGTCTGCTGGGCGGCCACCACGGCGGACTGCGGCGGGGATGCCGGATCGGCGGCCGCCGCGATGGCCTGCGCGTTCCCGGGGTCGAGGAAGAACGCCTCGGTGGCCAGGTCGGTGATCTCGGGCGGTCCGTCCGGCACGGCGATGGGGTCGAGGGACAGGGTCGCGGCGGTCACGGCCGCGGTGGTGCCGGTGACCAGCAGCGCCGACAGGGTCTGCCCGGTGAAGCGGCAGTACAGGCTGCCGTCGTCGGTGAAGCGGCCGTCTTCCCCGTGCGCGAACGACCTGCCGACGCCCTGGACCAGGACCACCGGGTCGTTGGGGCGCCAAAACGGTGGTTCAGGGACCTGCTGCAGGAGCAGCGTGCCCAGCTGCGCGTTCATCGCCTGCTGAGCGGCGGCGCACCCCGCGGCGGCGAACTGCCATCCGCCGATCGCCTGCGTGGCTTGACTCTGCTTCGCCTGCAGGGTCGTGGTGATGAACTGGCTAGCGTTGGGTATCGGGTTGGATCCGGTCGCCGTGACGTAGCTCAGCTTCCACCACAGGGAGTAGATGTCCCATTGCAGCGACGCCACCTGCCGGGCCGCGGCGTCGACCTGCTGCTGCGCCGCGTTCAGCGCATCGAGGAGACCTGCCCGCGTCACGGTCAGCGGCGGGGTCACCTCACCGGAGGGGTTGCCCGGCTGGGGATTCTGCGCGAGCTGCCAGCTTGTCCCGCCTGGCAGCTGCTGGAACCAGGTGCTCTGCAGCCGCAGCGCGAGCTGGCCGGCGCTGTCCGGCTCGCCGAGCAGCGGGAGCAGATCGCCGAGGAGCGCGGTGAGCGCCTCCGCCACCTCCGTCTCCTGGGCGCCGGCTCCGGCGGCGACGGTGGTGGCGAGCGCGTCGGCCGCGGAATGCGCCAGGGCCAGACCCGGCATCGTGGACGGGTCGCTCGGGTTGGGCGCGGGGACGCCGGTCTGCACCGCTCCGGCTGTCCCCGGCCAGGTCACGTCGCAGACCAGCCCGTGGCAGATCGTCCTGGAGGGCAGGATCGTGCCGGGGCTGGCCGGGTCGGTCTGGTCGCCGTGGGCAGCCGCCCAGGCCTGCGCCGCGGCGGTGGCCACCGGCAGATCGTCACCGACTGACCAGCCGAGCTGGCTCATCACGGTCGACCATTCCTCGGCGGTCTGCCAGCCGGGGGGCGTGGACGCTGGCCCGGACAGCGGGTCGACGGCCTGGCCGGCGTACCAGCCGCAGACCGTGTAACTGACCGTTTCCGGGTTCACGCCGGTGAGCGGATCGTGAAACGCGAAGATGTGCTGGACGTTCGGGAGGTAGGCGGCGAACGTGGGATCGCCGAGGCCGACTGCCGTCAGCGGCGGATCAAGTCCGGCGGGCAGCGCGGCTTCCCCCGGCCAGTCCGCCAGGGGCCAGCACATGCCCAGGGTGGTGGCCGCGCCGCCGGTGTAGAACGAGGAGCCGTAGCCGCCGAGGTAATCGCTGGCGAGGATCCAGGATGTCGTCAAGCCCGGAGATCCGGGGACATTGCGCAACACCAGCCAGCGGTTGGGGACCGCGGGGAAGGACAGCGCGCCCGTCTGCTGGTCGGCGCTGCCGCCGGCGGTGAGCGCGTCCGGCAGCGCCCACCGCACCATCACACCGGTGAGTTCACCGGTGTTCCCGGAGGGATCGATCGGCAGCGGCGGGGAGTCCTGGAACACCGCGCCACTTGGCGGCAGGAAGAATCGCACCAAGCCGTAGTTCGGAGCTATCCAGGACCAGCCGAGCGTATAGGAGGACTGGGTCAGGACGAGGGCATCCACGGCGACCGGGACCAGCAGCGCCGGTCCGGCCCATGACGCGGCCGTGCCGGTCGCCGGCAGGGGAGCGGTCATGGCGTCGCCTGGCTGGGATCGGCCTGGGCGGGCGCGGTAGCGACGGCGGTGGTGAAGGTCTGCGACGGGGGAGGCTGCAGCAGCTGGAGGCCGAGCCCGGAGGGGCTGAGGCTGGAGACGCCCAGGCCCTGTTCGACGGCGGCGACCGTCGCCGTGACGTCGAGGACGGTCCGGTTGGGGTCGGGGCGGCAGCTGACGGTCACGGTCGAGTCGCCGGCCAGCTGCGCGCCGGCGGTGGCCGGTTCGACCGAACGGAGCGGCACAGACAGCCCGCCCGACAGCGGGACGACCCCGAAATACAGGTGCTGCCCCGGCTCGGTGAGGTCCACCCGCTGGACCATCCCGGCGAACAGGGCCAGCAGGATCGTGGGGGAGAGGCGCTCCAGCCGCACGATGGGCAGCGCGAGCGTGGCGGCCTGGGGGTCGGCGTATCCGTTCACCTGCATGCCCGGCCAGTCGGCGACCGCGGCGGAGCGCAGCAGGAAGCCGGAGTAAGTCGGCGTAACGCCCGCGGCCGGTTCGTCGGTTGGCGTGGCTGGTTCGTCGGCTGCCGCGGCGGGTCGCGGGGCGGCCTGCGCGCGCCGACGGCTGGCGGCAGCCTGACGGGCCGCGATGAGGGCGCCGGGACGCAGTGCCTCGCTCGCGGCGGCGGCGGGAGCCGTCGTGGCGGCGATCGACAAGGCGCCGTCGACCAGGGCGGCCGTCCAGTTCGGGTCGACGGCGAAGAACCGGATGGACTCGGGGGGCAGCATGCGGGAGTCCGGCACGAGGTAGGCGAAGGGGACGCCGGCCAGGGCCTGCAGGTCCGCGAGCCACGCGCTCACGTCATCGGGCGCCGGTCCGGCCTGCGCTGCCAGCGCTGCCCGCGCCGTCGGGTCGCCGGCCAGTTGCCGCAGAGCCTGGTGCCTGGGCATCGCGGCGGGCATCAGGCGCCGTCCGGATGCGAGGCAGGACTGACCTCGGGCGGTATCTCCCGACGGGCGGCGGCGATCGCCTGGTCATGGATCAGCTGGCCGGGATCGCCGCCGGCCGCCAGAAGCTGCCGCAGCGTGCCGGCCTCCAGCAGGCCGGGCAGCTCCAGTCCCCGCAGGCCGGTCGGATCAGCGGGCCGTCCCAGGGTCGGCCGACCGCCGTCGCGGCCCAGCAGTGCGGGCACCACCTGGCGCGCGATGAGCTGCCGGGCGGCTCGCTGCGGGGCGTCGGGTGCCAGGGCCGATGCCGACGGCCCTGGCTCGCCGGTCGCGGTTCGGGCCAGCAGGAGCCGGATGGCGCTGGCCGCCGAGGCGACCCATTGGCTCAGTGACACGGCTACCGGCCCGTTGGCCAGCGTCAGCAGCCGCCCGATCTCCCAGCCAGCCGCGTAGGAGGCATCGAACATGCCGGTGGCCGGGTCGTAGATGAGCGCGGCGGCGGCGGCCGCCTGCGGCGGCTGGGGGTTGGCCGCCACCGGGGCAGGCTGAAACGGCCCCCGGTACCAGGCCACGGTCTGCTCGCCGAGCCGCGACGTGTAGCCCAGGATGGTGTAGCCGTCCTGCACCGCCGAGGTCACCAGCTGGCTGGCGGCGTCGGTGCCGGCCGGCGTGACCGGGACCGTGAGCGGGCCGGTAGCGAGCTGCTGCATCAGGTACCCGAAGTCTCCGGCGTCGGGGCCGCTGGTGAACGACCAGCTGGCCAGCGACACCAGCCGGACGAGGCCGTAGCCCGTGGGCGCGGGTTGGTCCGGAAGGTAGCCGGCGAATCCCTCCAGGGACACCAGGTGCGCGATGTACAGGTTGTCCGGGGCGCCGACCGGGAACCTGTTCCCGGCGACGAAGGAATACCACCCAGGAGCAGGTACCTGCAGAGCCTCCTGGTCGCTCGCGTCTACCTGGCGGACGTGGGCCAGGAAAGGAAGCTCGGCCGTCTGTGGTGCGACCGCCCGGAAGGCTTCGAAGGTCACGTCGACGACCGTGCAGGTGACGCCGGGCTGCTCGGCCTGCAGATTGAGCAGCCCGGTGGTGGGGGCTGGTCCAAGCGTGCCGGATGGGGGCGTGAGGAGGCCGGAGAGCGGCACGGTCTGGACGCCGGTGGTGCCGGCGGCGGGTGGGGTGCCGGCCACGTCGATCTCCTGGCTGGTCAGCAGCAGCAGGGCCAGCCAGGGCGTCCCCGGCGCGATCGGCCCCGGTCCGATGGGGACCTGCCACGGCAGGGAGCGCTGCGCCAGCACCACGTGCGGCAGCCAGGTGTCATAGCTGCCCTGACTGCCCGCCGGGGGGGTCATGGCCACAACATCGCCAGGTCCCAGGGCCAGATTGGGCCCGGTGACGCGGAACCGCTGCACGGTCGCATACGACGCGTCCTCCTGGTCGGCGGTCACGCTGTCCTGAACGATGATCTGGTAGTCGCCTGCTGGCAGCGCGGGGAGCACGTTGTCGTAGAACGCGACCTGCCCGGATACCGCCGGGGTGGAGGCGGCGTCAGGGGCCGCGCCCGCGGCGTCGCCTCGAGGTCCGCTCATGACCACCAGACCCGGCTCGGCTCACGGGCCACGGACCGAGGCGACGCGGTCATGGCCGCCTCCCGCGGCCAGTCGGCCCACGGCATGGCCGCGCCCGCCAGCCCGGCGATCCCGTCGAGTCGCCAGCCGTCCGGGGCCGCGGCCCTGGTCACGAGCAGCCCGGCCTGATCCCTCCGCTCCGCGATCACGAAACGCCAGGTTCCCCGGCCGCTGATGCCATGGAAGTCGGTGCTCAGCGGCGCGACGGGCTGGTCTGGCTGGCCGGCCTGCCGGAGCCGCAGCCCGACCCGCGTGCTGGAGTCCTCGGCCTGGCTTGCTGGCCCGCGCCCGCTGTCCGGCACGAGGCTGACCACTACCGCCTGGCACCAGGCAGGCAGGTATGTCTCCACCCAGCCGCGGGCGACGCGCGCGTCGGCATGCTGGGCCCAGGTCCGCTCGACCAGCCGTCGGCCCGTGCTCACGCCGAGCTCCCGGACGGACCGGCGGCCGCGGGCGGACCGGCGCCGGGTCAGCCCGCACGGCGCCTGGGGTCGGACCACCACGCCGTCGCCGAGCAGGGTCTGGCTGGCGACCTGCCGCAGCACGGTGCTCCCGTGCCAGCCGACGGCCCGGGCATCCTCCTCGTCCCAGAGCGCGGTCACCGCCACGCGAATCGCGCTGGGGGCTACGTCCCACGCGGTCTGGGCGGGCCGCGCGATCCCGGCTTGGACGACACGCTGGGCGGCGTCGATGGCCACGATCCACAACGGCGGTCCCGCGTCACGGCGCAGGATCGGCAGAGGTCCGGCTGGCATCTCCCACACGGCGGTCATCCCGGGCCAGAGCAGCCGCGCACTCACCGACCCGGAGTCTGAGCCGGCACCGCCCGGCCCCGGCTCGGGCTCCGGGAGGGCGGCCAGTCGCACGTCGCGGCTCGTCGCCCAGCGATCGAGCACGGTCGCCGACGTCTTCGCCTGCCTGGCTGGCGCGGCTCCTCGCGCCCGAGTCCCGGCGGCGGGGTGGCTCTGGCGGAACAGCGCACGCAAAAAGGGGGACGGCACGCCCTGCGGTATCGTTTCCGCTTCGGTGCTGGCTGGCCCGGTACCCGGAGCCACCGCGGACGCCGTGCTCGGCGGGGCCGCCGGCGGCCCGGTGGTGCCGGGCGGACCGACCATCGGGGGATCGGTGAGGACCGCGTACACCTCCCCGGCCAGCAAGGGCAGCGCGCCTGCCGTCAGGCCGGCTCCCAGCCCGGAACTGTTCGCGACGGCGGTGACCGCGGCCCTCAGCGCCGTGACGGATGGGTCATTGATGGTGCTGGCGACCTGGGC
>Ga0302181_10000785_pt1 | contig 25128 bp, 21 predicted proteins | sample I_Palsa_E3_3_FD_198786 | JGI IMG/M metagenome (GOLD analysis project Ga0302181, IMG submission 198786) | Peat permafrost microbial communities from Stordalen Mire near Abisko, Sweden - I_Palsa_E3_3 | ecosystem: Environmental > Terrestrial > Soil > Palsa > Peat permafrost | place: Sweden...
CCGCTCACCGACCCGGGAATCGCAATCGCCGTCTCAAAACCGCGCTTCGGCGCGGCCGCCACCGGCGCCAGGGCCTCGGGCGAAGATCCCGCGAGCACCCGCCAGGAGGCGACTTCCGTCGCCCCATTCCAGCTTGCGTAGACAGTTGCGGGTGACCCACTCGGCGCCGGCACGACCGCCAGCGCCGGCGGTTGCGCCGGCTGTCCGGCCCACGGCAGCGCGTAGGTCCGGTAGGACTCCCAGTCCGGCGGCAGATGGGCGTTGAACAGCACCTGCCCGGCCGGCGTGACCTCCGAGAGGTAGCCGGCCTGGCCCCAGCCCACCATCCAGTCGCCGTTCTGCAGCGCCTGCACGTTGCCCTGGCTGCCGGCGACGAGCGGGTTCTGATGTTCGTAGCTGCGCACGAGCGTCGCCGTCATGCTCGTCGAGTCGAGCGTCAGTTCGATCGCGCGCGACTGCGGGTGCACGGCGGGGAACGCACCGTTGTCGAAGAACGTGATCGCGCCGTCGGGCTGCTGGCGCGCGTCGTGCTGCCACGCGGTGGCAGCTCCCGGCCCCAGCTTGAAGCTCGAGTGCTTGCCGCCCAGCTCCCAGCGCACCTGACCGGTTTTCTGCTCGACGTCGTAGGCGGCCCAGGTGTTGCGCGAGTCAACCAGCAGATCGCCGTCCGACTCCGTGTCGATCGAGTTGATGTGGAAGTAGTCGTACGGTTCGCTCTTGCTCGCCGGCGCGGCCGAGGCGTAGGAATTCGTCAGAGACACATGGTCGAGGGAGTGCCACTCGTACATGACCAGCCCCGTCTTCAAATCGATCTCCTGCAGCAGCGTGTCCGCGACGGCGCCATCCTTGGGGCCACCGACCGATGAGAGGTTGCAGTCGATCGCGTCGTACACGGTGATCCACGCCGTCCCCTGCGGGGTGATCTGGAATTCGTGCAGGTCCGGTTGGTAGCCGTTGCCGGCGCGAATGACCGCGATCGTCTGATAGGAGCTGTTCGCGATCACCTCGCCCGCCGTCTTCGATCCGTCGGCGATCAGGGGGTCCTGCCACCAGGTGAGCACGGGCTTGCCTTCGTACTGCTGCACGCGAAAGTCCGCAGCGCGTGTGCCGGCGGGAGAGAGCGACTTGAACCAGATGAGGTTGCCGTGTTCGTCGAGGATCATCGGCCCGTACTGACCGATCCCGGAATATGGGGCGAGGAACAGGTCACCGCCCGTCGCCGTCTGCGCCTTGGCGGACACCGTCACATCGGGCGGGCGCAGTTCCGGGCGCGATTGAAAGCTCTGATATTCCTTCGGCGCAGGCGCCGGCGCGGAGCTCGGGGTCGTGCTCTCGGTGACGTCTGCGGACCCCGGGTCATCGGGTACGGCCACGGTGAAGCTCCAGGCGAACGGGGTGCTCTTGCCGGCTTCGCTCAGCACGGCGTGTACGGTCACGAGCTCGCCGGGATCGAACGGCTTCACCGGCACGAAGCTCGCTCCATCACCCTGGGAGTAGGCAACGAGGCGGCCGGGATGCGCGCCACTGCGCGAGCCCGCAACAAGGACTCGAGACAACGCGCCCGCAGGGACACCGAGGAAGCTGACCTGAACTGTGGTTGAGGCGTCTCTGACGCCGGGGCCGGGCGAGACCGTCACGCGCGCGCCGGCGAGCGCGGCGGAGACGTTCAGCGTCCGCGGCACGCAGCTCGGGGCCGGCGGACCGCCCGTTGCGTTGGCGATGCTCGCACCGTTCCCGCCGGCGCCCGCGCATCCCGAGGCGAGCACCGCGACGCCAAACGTCGCCGCAAGACCGGCCGACAACGCGCGCACGATCAGGCGGTGCAGATGGACGGGCACGGGTGGGCTGGCACTAAGCCTTGACTGTGTGCGAGGTGGCGAGCACCGCGCCACTTGCGTCGAGCGCCTGCACAGCGACGTACGTCGCACTCGCCGGCACCGAGATCGTGGTCTGGAAACCCGTCTTCGGCGCGCTTGAGATCGGTGCGAGCGTCGTCGCCGAGGCGCCCCCGAGCACCTGCCAGGAGGCGACGTTCGTGGCGCCGTTCCAACTGACCGCGACCGAGGAGCCGCTCATCGCAACCGACGGCACGCCCGGCGCCTGCCCGCTCCAAGAATCGATGTAGGCGCGGAAGCTCTGCACGTTCTTGCCGAGCGTCCCGTCGAGCAAGACATGGCCGGAGGGGCCGTACTCGGTGAAGTTAGGCAGCCCGCCGTAGCCCATCAGCCAGTTGCCGGACGTGTTTTCGGCTGGGGACAGATTGAGCAGGTTGCCCTGGCTTGAGGCCAACAGCGTTTTTGAAGGGTTGGTGAACTGCTTGACGAGGGTCACCGTGCGGGTCGCCGTGTTCGGATTCAGCAGTAGGCCGCGGGACTGCTTCTCCTTCGGGGGATCCGAGCCGTTGTCGAACACCGAGATCAGCCCGCCCGGCTGCCATTCGGAGTCGTGCTGCCAGTAGAAGCGCGTGCCCGAGGAGAGCTTGAAGCTGGAATGACTGCCGCCGAGGCGCCAGACGATGGCGCCGGTGTGCATGTCGACGTCATACAGCGTCCAGGTGTTGCGGGATGACAGCAGCACATCACCCGGCTGATTTGCACCCACCCCCTCCGCCCCAATTGCCGGTCCGGGCGAGATCGAGTTGATGTGGACGTAATCCCACGGGTAGCTGGCTTTCGGCGCCGGGTTGTTCGATTCGCTGACCGGAATGTGCCCGATTGCGTGCCATTCCCACATCACCAATCCAGTCTTGATGTCGACCTCCTCCACCACAGAGTCGGTCAACACGCCGTTTGCCTCCCCATGCGCTGAGGATAGGTTCATATGAATCGGATCGAAGATGTCGATCCAGGCCGTACCCTGAGGGGTGATTTTGATCACGTGCAGGTCGGCGTGATAGCCATTGCCCGCGAAGATCGTCGCGACGTGCTGGTAGGAGCTGTTGTAGATCACGTCCTCCCCCTGGCCGAACCCGACCTCGAGAATCCTCCCCTGCCACCACGTGAGCACCGGCTTGCCTTCGTACTGCTGAACCTGGAAGTTCGTCGCGGAATCGTCCTTCGGCAGCGGGTGAAACCACACGAGGCTGCCATTCTGTTCGGAGATCATCGGTCCCGGCGAGCCCTTGCCCTGATAGGGCGCCTGAAACAGATCGCCGGGGCTCGCGCCTGCCTTGGCGGGGGTCGTGATGCTGAGAGTCGAGGGAGTCAGTTCCGGGGCGGAGCTGTAGTGCTGGATCGCGTTTGGGTTACCTGGGTTGATCGGGAACTGGGTCTGGCTGACCGTGTCCTGGTTGGCGATCGTGAAGCTGGTGCTGATCGTCTGCGTCACCCCGCCGGAGTCCACGCGAGCGTGGACGCTCACGCGCTCTCCGGTCTGGAAGGGATGAGACGGCAGGAAGCTCTCGCCGGTCCCGGTCGAGTAGGCCCGCAGGCTTCCCCCGTGATTGCCGCTGCGCGAACCGAGCACGTGCACATCTGACACCTGGGTGCCCGCCGCGCCGAGGAAGCTGATCTGGGTCTGGGGGGAGGCGTCCGGGGTGTCCGGCAGCGGCGAGACGGTCACCGCGCCTGAGGCGGCGGCGCCCACGGCCGAGTCGGCGTCGAGCACGTCGGAGGTAGCCGAGGACGTGCCGCCACACGCGCACAGTGCGATCGCGGCCCCCACCGCCGCGAACACGGCCCCGGTCGAGCCTCGCTTGCTCATCGGATCGCTTCCCCCGCGTGCGCGTCTGTGGCGAGGATCGTCTTGAACTTGGTCACCATCGGGGCGCAGTCTAGTCACCCATCTATCGTGAAGAGCCGGGAAGCTCCGATCACCCGACCGTCGGCGTCTAGCGCCTGGACCTCGAAGCTCCTGTAGCTCGTTTGCACTCCGATCGCCGTCTCAAACCCGGACTTTGCGGCGCTCGCCACCGCCGTCATCCGACCGGCGCCGGCCGCGGCCAGGACCCTCCAGGACACGACCCGGGTGGCGCCGTTCCAGCTCGCGTACACCGTGGTGTTGTTGCCCGTCTGGCGGGCGGCGCCCGCGGGCGAGGAAAGGGGTAGACCGACCCATTGCTCCAGGGTCGACCGGTAGCTCAGGTCGGAACCGGGGAAGCTCCCTTCCAGCAGCAGCCTGCCCGACGGGCTGTACTCCGAGAGGTACGGTTCTGAGCCCCAGCCGACGAACGTGTTGCCGTTCTGAAGCGGCTGCGTATCCCCCATGTATTCGGTTTCGAACTTGCCGCCGGCAGGGTACTGGGCCACGAGCGTCGCGGTATGCGCAGCCTGGTCGAGCTTCAGCACAAGCCCACGAGATGGCCCGGTCGCCGGGACGGAGGTGCCGCCGCCGGTGAGCTGACAGCAATGATCGTCAAACATGGTGACGGTCGAGCCGTCGGACTCCAGCTTGACATCGTGCTGCCACTGGAAGGCGGCGCCCGGGCCGAACTTGAAGCTCGAGCGCTTGCCGCCGAGCGTCCATTCGATCTTGCCGGTGTCGATGTCGACCATGTAGGCGGCCCATGTGTTGCGCATCGAGACGAGGAAGCGTCCATCACCGGCCAAGTCGATCGCGTTGACGTGATAGGCGTCCCAGGGGAACCCGTTGGTCGGCACGCTGGCGTATGAGTCGCCCAGCGGGATGTGGTCGAGCGCGTCCCAGCTGCGTAGCAGCTTGCCGGTCTTCAAGTTGTACTCCTGCACCGCCGAGTCGATTAGCGCCCCGTTGTAGGCGCCGCCGTAGCTGGAGAGGTTCTTGGCGATGTTCTTGTTCGCGGTCACCCAGGCGTCTTCTCCATTGATCAAGAACTCGTGGAGGGTGAGGACCCAGCCGTTCGTCGCTTTCAGCCTCGCGACAGTCTGGTAATGCTGGTTGACCACCACGTCTTCGCCGCTCTCGGTCGAGCCGGTGTTCGTGACGACACCCTGCCACCAGGCGAGCGCCGGCTTGCCTTGATAGGTCTGCAGGCTCAGGTTGGAGGCGACGACGCTTTCGGGCACGGGCTGGAACCAAACGGGTTGCAGGTTGCGGTCTAGAATCAACGGCCCGCTCTGACCGACCAGCGGCGGATAATTGAGGTTGTAGAAGTTGGTGGTGAAAATGTAGCCGGGCGCCAGCTTGCCGGCCAGGACTGGACCGTCAATATGGAGCTTCGGTGGGTTCAGCGACGGCTCGGTGACGAAGCTGTAGGCGCCGCGGGTGGTGTATGCCCCGACCGGAGCGCCATGCGAGCCCGCGAACGCGAGGTCGACCGCGACGAAGCCGACGAGCACCGTGGCGATCGCGACCGCCAGAGCACGCGCCGCTGCGTTCTGCGCACCGGCGGGCTTGGGCAGCGCCGTGAACGTGAGGAGCGCCGCCGCCGCGGCCAGGCCGGCGCCGATCAGGTAGGCGAGCCGGAAGCCGTCGGTCAGCGCCTGCGACACCTGCTGACCGGTGCCGATCAGGTGGCTCGAGCGCTGGGTCGCGAGCGTGACCAGGACCGCCAGCCCAAGCCCGCCGCCGATCTGGCGCGAGGTGTTGACGAGGCCTGAGGCGAGCCCTGCCTGCCCCTCCTTGGCGCCCTGGGTGGCGGCGATCGTCGAGGGGACGATCGACATCGCGATCCCCGCCGCCGTGAGCAGCCCGGGAATCATGATGTACACGATCGCGCTGCCGCTGGATCCGACTTTCGCGAGCAGCAGCATCCCGGCCGTCAACATGATCAGCCCGCCGCCGAGCACCGGGCGCACGCCGAAGCGGCTCACGAGCCTGCCGGTGCGTGAGGCGACCAGCATGATCATCAGCGTCATCGGCAGGAAGATCAGGCCGGTGTGCAGCGGCGAGAGGCCCAGCACCTGCTGCAGGTAGAGCGAGCTCACGAACCACATCGGGAACAGCGACGCGCTGAACAGCAGCACGATGTTGTTGGCGATCCGCAGCGGCTTGGTCAGCTCCTTGAAGGGGATCAGCGGTTCAGACGCGAGGCGCGTCTCGATCACGCCGAACACCGCGAGCAGGGCGATGCCACCGATGATCGGGCCCAGCGCGGCAAGCGTGTCCCAACCCTTCAGGCCCGCTTCCACGACCCCGAACACGAGCACCATCTGTCCGATCGTCAGTGTCAGCGCGCCGGCGAGGTCGAAGCTTGCGCCCTCCCGCGCTCTGCGGCGCTCGCTCACGACCGCGTATGCCACGAGCGCGGTCGCAATCGCGATCGGAGGGTTGATCAGCAGCACCCAGCGCCAGGTGAGCTCCTGAGTGATGATCCCTCCGAACAGCACGCCGGCCGCCCCGCCGAGTCCGTTCATCGCCGCCCACAGGCCGATCGCGCGGTGCAGCTGCGGACCCGGAGCAAACGACGAGGTGATGATCGCCAGCGAACACGCCGCCATCAGGGCGCCGCCGAGGCCCTGCACCGCGCGCGCGACTATGAGCATCTCCCGGCCCTGTGCGGCGCCGCCGGCGAGCGAGGCGAGCCCGAACAGGAGCAGCGCCAGGACGAACATCCGACGCTGCCCGAAGTGGTCGGCGGCGCGGCCGCCGAACATCAAGAAGCCCGCGAACGTGATCGCGTAGGCGTCGACGATCCACTGCAGTTCGGGGGCGGAGAACCCGAGGTTCAACTGGATCGAGGGCAGCGCGACGTTGACGATGCTCAGGTCGAGGATCACCATGAACTGGGCCACACAACAGACAGCCAAGAGCCACGCCGAACCGGAGCCCCGCTTGTTCTCTGTCTCAGCCGGGGGCGCCTGTGTCACACCTGGGCTCGCTGTTGTCTCGGCACTCATGACGAGCTACCCAAGGGTTCGCCGTTGAGAAATAGCTGGCGGGATTGGGGTGCTCGGATTGTGGAGGTCCGCAACCGCAATTGGCCCAGCGAACGCTTGGTAGGGTGAGCGTCCGAACCCTCGCACGAGCACGATTGGAGCCCGGCCCATGAGAAGAACGCCACTGACCGCCATGCTAACGACAGCGGCCATCCTGGCGAGCGCTGTCGCGGTGGCGGGGTGCGGCAGTAAATCGGGGAGCTCCTCCTCCGCCACGCCGACGACGAGCAGCACCCCCACGACCACGACGACGACAACCACGACGCCCGCACACAAGCACAAGTCCAAACCGGCCTACTGAATCGTCGCCGGTTCATCATCACAGCGAGGCGGCGTAGCTGATCGGCTGCACCGTCTTTGAGGCGCCGAGCACATGGCCGGCCGCGTCGAGTGCCTGCACCGCCAGGTAGGCGTACTTCTCCGGCAGGGTCGTCGAGATCTCGAAGTCATTGCCGGCCGGGATCGTGGCCCGCGCCGTGAGCGACCCGGTGTGCTTGCCCGCAAGCACACGCCAGGAAGCCACTTCGGTGGCGCCGTTCCAGCTCGCATGCACGATCGTCTCTTCGCCCGTGTTGTTCAGGGCGGCGATGATCGCGGGCGGGCTCAGCGGGCGCCCGCTCCAGGGGAAGCGGTACGCGCGATAGAAGGACATATCGAACGGCAGGTGGGCGTCGAACAGCAGCGAGCCGCCTCTGGCCGCGTACTCGCTGATCGCGGGCACGCCGCCATAGCCGACGAGCGCGTTCTGATCGGAGAGCGTCTGCATGTTGCCCTGGCTTGGGGCGAGCAGCGGCGGGTTTGGATGGGTATAGGAGGAGACGAGGCGCGCTTGGAGGGTCTTGAAGTCGAGCGCGATTCGCACCCCACGCGACTGGCTGTGGATCGGTGGGTTCGAGCCGTCGTCGAAGAAGGTGACCTCGCCGCTTGAGAGGACGCGGCCGTCGTGCTGCCACGCCGTCTTCGTGCCCGGGCCCATCTTGAAAGAGCTCCTGTTACCCCCCAGTCGCCAGAGGACCTTGCCGGTGGCGCCTTGCAGCTGATAGCCAGCCCAGGTGCTGCGCGCCGAGATGAAGATGTTCCCGGATTGATTGGAGTCCCCACCCTCCACATCGATCGAGTTGAGGTGGAAGTAATCCCAAGGCGCCCCGTCCGTCGGAACTTCGACTTCGGACTCCGCCGCGCCGACGTGGTCGAGGCTGTGCCATTCCCAGCGTACGAGACCCGTCTTCATATCGATCTCCTGAATCGCCGTGTCGACGATCGCCCCGCGCGAGGAGCCTTTGATCGGGCTGAGGTCGCAACGAATCGGGTTGTACGCGGTCGTGTAGGAGATGTCGTTCGGGGCGATCTGGAAGTCATGCAGGTCCGCCTTCAGGCCGTTGCCGCCGGGAATCCGCGCGACCGTCTGGTAGTTCGAGTCCATAACGATGTCTTCGCCCTGCCCAAAGCCGAGCGAGAGCACCTTGCCCTTCCACCACGTCAAGGCGCGCCGGCCTTCGTAGGTCTGCTCGTTCAGGTCCTCCGCCGCTTCGCCCCCTGCCAACTTGTCGAACCAGACGAGCTTGCCCTGCGGCGTGTAGATCAGCGGCCCGTACTGACCGGGACCGGGACCGTTGGTCGTGAGGATGTCGCCCGCCGCGGGATCGCGGTCGGGCACGGTGACCGTCAAGACCGGGGCCTGGACGCCGGGCATCGTGTAGAAGCTCTGATAGTCGGGGGGCGCCGGGAGTGGGTTTCCGAAGGCCGGAGTGCTCGCCGTCGGATATGGAGTATCGACGCGGAATTGAAAGGCGATCGGCCTGCCGCCATTGCTCGAAACGATCATGGCGCGGACTCTCACGCGCTCGCCGGGGTCGAACGGGCTGTCCGGTACGAAGCTCGCGCCGTCGCCCTGCGAGTAGCCGTGCAGGCGGCCGGAATGATCGCCGCTGCGCTGGCCCACGACTGAGACCGCGTGGATCTGCGCGGCCGGCACGCCCAGGAAGCTGATCTGCGTGTTGGGGTTCGCCGTGTCGGTTTCCGGCGCCGGCGAGACATCCACGGGTACTCCTTCCAGCTTGGCGCTGTGATTCAGCGTGGTGGGCAGGCACGTGGGGGATTTGCCGCTTTGAGCCGAGCTGTCCGAGCCGGTTTGCCCGCAACCGCCCAGCACAATCGCGACCGCAACCCCGGCGGCGATGGCGACCAGCAGGGCGATGAGGCCGTTCCGTTTCATTCAGAGTCGACCCCTCGGGCGCCGGGACGGAGCAGAGACGCGAGTCGAGTGCGGACGATACCGGTGCAAACCGCGCGCTTGCCGCCTTGGCGCGCCAAGCGGCGCGATCTTTAGGAAGTTCTTCGCCCCCCGCAAAGTCAGTCGGCGGTTCTTGCCCCGCGAAGGTCAGTCGGTGGTGAGCTTCAGGACCAGCTTGCCCGTGTTCTCGCCTGAAAAGAGCCGCAGGAGGGTGTCGGGGAAGTTCTCCAGGCCCTCGGCGATGTCCTCACGCGAGACGAGCTTGCCGGCCGCAAACCAGCCCCCCATCTCGCGCGAGCCCTCGGCATAGCGATCGGCGTAGTCGAAGATCACAAAGCCGGTCATGCTCGCGTTGTTGACGAGCAGCGACAAATAGTTGGACGGGCCCTGCACCGCACCAGTGGCGTTGTACTGCGAGATCGCGCCACAGATGATCACGCGCGCGTGACGAGCCAAGCACGCGAGCGCGGCGTCGAGGATCTCACCGCCGACGTTGTCGAAGTAGACATCGATCCCCTTCGGAGCGTGCTCGCGCAGGCCCACGGAGACATCTCCGGCCTTGTAGTCAATCGCCGCGTCAAAGCCCAGATCCTCCACCAAGTAGCGGCACTTCTCAGCTCCGCCCGCGATCCCCACGACGCGGCAGCCCTTCAGCTTGGCGATCTGTCCCGCGACCATCCCGACCGCGCCGGCGGCGCCGGACACGACGACGGTCTCTCCCTCGGCCGGCCGGCCGATGTCGAGCAGTCCGAAGTACGCGGTCAAGCCGGGCATGCCGAGCGTGCCGAGATATACCGGCAGCGGAGCAAGCGATGCGTCGAGCTTCGTCACGGCGTTGCCATGCGCGACGACGTACTCCTGCACGCCGAGCAGTCCGGTGACGTGGTCTCCAGGGGCGAGGTCGGGATGGTTGGAGACGAGCACTTCGCCGGCCCCGCCCGCGCGCATCGTCTCGCCGATGACCACCGGCGCGATGTAGGAGCGGGCGTCGCTCATCCAGCCGCGCATCGCGGGATCGAGCGAGATGTAGAGGATCTTGATAAGCACCTCGCCATCGCCCGGCTCGGAGACGGGCTCCTCGGTGTACTCCCAATCGCTGGGCTTGGGCAGGCCGACAGGACGGGCGGCGAGGCGGATCTGGTGGTTGACGAGGTCCATTTGTTGCCCTTCGTTCGAGGTGGGGAGATCTCCGCGCCCGAGTGGCGCCCGTGCGTGATGAACCGTACATACTCTCGGCATGCGCAAGCTGAAGATCTCGATTCTCGCCGCGGCGCTGGCCGTCGCGATGGCGCCGGCGCGGGCGCTCGCCGGGACGGGTGGCCACGCCAAGGCGGAGGACATTGCCACGACGGAGACCTACATCCAGTCCGACTACATGCTGGCGCACACGGCGCGGATCAACATGCAGACCGGCGAAGCCGCGCTCGAAAGCCTGCAGCAGACGCTCAGCGCGGAATGCCCAATGGCAGCCGCGGCCTCGCCCGAGAACGAAGCCGCCGCCGCGCTCAGCAACGAGGTGATCGGCGCGATGTCGGTCGTCTTCATCCGCGCCGACGTCCAGGTGGTCGACGGCTTCGCGGAAACGGTCGCTCACCTGCATTGGAGCAATCAGAAGCTCACCCGCAAAGTCAAGGTCTACGCGGCCAAGTTCAAGGTGCTCGCCGCGCTGGAGGAGCCGGACGTGTGCGGTGACGTGCGGGCGTGGGCCGCGAGCGGCTACAGGACGCTGCCGGCGAGCACGACGCAGTTTGACGAACGCTACAAAGCCAACAACGTCGGCATCGGCGAAGTGCCGACGCATCTGCTCGCTCCGTACGAGGACTCTCACGAGCGCGGCGTACTGGCGCTGACGAGGCAGTTCGAAAGCGAACTCGTCGACGCAGAAGCGAGAGCCGTCGCGCAGTGGTCGAAGATCCTGAACGCGCTCGAACTGCAGCCATAGCGGACTCGGCGTGCAGCGAGCGCATTGCGGCGTCGGCGTGCAGCGAGCGGGCGGCTACTGAGTGGGTGGGTGGCTACTCTGATGAGCTAACGCTTGCGGAGACAATCACTTCGCCGCAGGGACGTCCGCAGCGCACGCACGCATGACGACGAGCACCGAAGACCGCACGCATCCAAACCTGATCCTCGCCGTGCTCGCGCTCGGCGGGCTGGCCTACGCGATGCTCAGCTCGGCGGTGCTGCCGGCGCTGCCGACCTTCCAGCACGCTCTGCACGCGACTGAGACCGAAGTCACCTGGCTGCTGACCGCCTACCTGCTCGCCGCCTCGGTCGGCACCGCGATCCTGGGCCGGCTGGGCGACATGTACGGCAAGGAGAAGATCCTCCTGTGGACGCTCGTGATCCTCGCCGCGGGCACGCTCCTCTCCGCGGTGTCGAGCTCGCTGGCGGTGATCGTCGTAGGCAGGTTCATCCAGGGGGCGGCAGGGGGTATCTTCCCGCTCGCCTTCGGGATCGTCCGCGACGAGTTCCCGCGCGAGAAGGTCGCCGGGAGCATCGGGCTGCTATCGGCGATCCTCGGTGTCGGAGCCGGCGTGGGCATCGTGCTCTCGGGCGTGATCATCGAGCACCTCAACTATCACTGGCTGTTCTGGCTGCCGCTGATCCCGACGGTCTTCGCCGCGGTGGCGACGTGGCGATTCATCCCGGAGTCTCCAGTGAAGCTGCCCGGACGCATCAACTGGCTCGCCGCGGCGCTGATGACGCTCGGTATCTCGATCGTGCTGATCGCGATCTCAGAGACCACGACATGGGGTTGGGGGTCGGCGAAGACGCTCGGCCTGCTCGCCGCCGGCGTCGCGGTCTCGGTGGCCTGGATCGCGGTGGAGGTCCGCAGTCGCAACCCACTGATCGACATGACGATGATGCGAATCCGCGGCGTGTGGACGACGAACGCCTCCGCGTTCCTGCTCGGTGCGGGGATGTACGCGTCGTTCATCGTCATCCCCCAGATCGCCCAGCTACCGAAGAGCACCGGGTTCGGGTTCGGCGCCTCCGTCGTCGTGTCGGGTCTGTATCTGCTGCCCTCGACGATCGGGATGACGATCCTGGGTCTGAACGCCGGCCGGATCTCCGCCCGCTTCGGCTCGCGCGCGGCGCTGCTGGCGGGGACCGCGTTCAGCACCGCGTCCTTCGCACTGCTCGCCGTCGCGCACAGCCACCCCTACGACCTGCTGATCGCCGCCGGGCTGCTCGGGGTCGGCGTCGGCCTCGCCTTCGCGGCGCTCGGCAACCTGATCGTGCAGGCCGTCTCACCCCACCAGACGGGCGTGGCAAGCGGCATGAACACCGTCATGCGCACGCTCGGCGGCGCGCTCGGCGGCCAGCTGTCGGCGACGTTCATCGCTGGGAACACCTCCGCCGACGGCCTGCCGACCGTCACCGGGTTCACCGAGACCTTTCTGATGGCGACCGGCTTCCTTTTGATCTGCCTGCTCGCCGGGTTCCTCGTACCGAAGGCCGGGACGGGACCCACGTTCGCGGAGGCCGATCAAGGTGGGATCGCGGCGCCGGAGGGCGCGCAGGCGTGATCCGGCTGTCTTTGACCAGCTGATCTCGACCGGTCCGGGCGACCCCGGATTGCGTGCTCGCGGCTGCGACCGTTGCCCTGGAGCGCGACTTGCACTCGCTGTCTTGCTCTAGCGTGCTTTCTCCAGCAATGCTCGCCTCGATACCCAGCCCGTCGAGCAACGGGTTTCACGTCGGGCCGCTGTTCTTCCATTTTTACGGGCTCTGCTATGTCGTCGGGATCACCGCCGCGGTGATCCTGACGCGCAGGCTGTGGCGCGAGAAGGGCGGTGATCCGGACCTCGTCTACACGGTCGCGATCTGGGGCGTGCCCGCGGGTATCCTCGGCGCACGGCTCTACCACGACGTGACGAGCTGGGGCGAAGTTCCCCACAACTGGTGGGGGTGGCTGGCGATCTGGCAGGGCGGCCTCGGAATCTGGGGCGGAATCGCCGGGGGCTTCCTCGGCGGTGTGATCCCCCTGCGCCGCCAGCGGGTGAGCGTCGCGAGGTTCATGGACGCCGCCGCCCCCGGGCTGCTCGTTGCGCAGGCGATCGGGCGGGTCGGCAATTACTTCAACCAGGAGCTCTTCGGCGGTCCCACAAGCCTCCCCTGGGGCCTGCAGATAAGCCCGGAACACCGCCCCGTCGGATACCTGGCCTACTCGACTTTCCATCCGACGTTCCTGTACGAGCTGATCTGGGACCTCGCGCTCGCCGCCGCCCTCCTTTGGCTGATCCGTCACAAGCAGATTCGCGCACCGGGGATCTTCGCGTTGTACGTCACCGGCTATTCGGCCTTCCGCATCTTCGAGGAGCTGCTGCGGGTCGACCCCGCACACCACATCCTCGGAGAGCGCCTGAACTTCTGGGTCGCGAGCCTGCTCACCGTCGTGGGCTTCGTCTGGTTCGTCTACACCCAGCGAGCTAGGATTACTCGGCGATGACCCCACTGGTGCTCGTCGAGGAACCGGCCCCGCACGTCGTCGCACTCGCGCTCAACCGACCCGAGCAGCTCAACGCGATGAACTCCGAGCTGTGTGAGGCGCTGCACGTGGAGCTGCGCAGGATCGCCGCGGAGCGCTCGTGTCGGGCGGTCATCCTGACCGGGGCCGGGCGCGGCTTCTGCGCCGGCGTGGACCTCCGCGGCTACGGCGCGGCGCCAGGCAACGACGGCAGCGATGAGCCGCGCGACCGCCTCGCCAACCAGGAGCACATGTCCACACTCGTGCTCGGGCTGCGAGCCCTGCCGCAACCGGTGATCGCCGCCGTCAACGGTCCGGCGGCGGGCCTCGGGCTCGCGCTGACCCTGGGTTGCGACATTCGCTACGCCTCGACGAAGGCCGTGTTCCGCGCGGCCTTCATCAACATCGCCCTATCCAACTGCGACATGGGCACGAGCTGGCTGCTGCCCCGCCTGATCGGCGCCTCACGCTCACACGAGCTGATGCTCACCGGGCGCAGGTTGGACGCTGAGGAGGCACTGCGGATTGGCCTGGTCGCCGATGTCGTCGCCGAGGAGGCGCTGCTCGAGCGTGCGGTTGCGGCCGCCGAGCAGATCGCGGCGCTGGCGCCGTGGGGTGTGCGCCTGACCAAGCGGGGCATGTGGAGCGCCCTGGAGATCCCCTCCGAGCAGGCGGCGGTCGAGTACGAGGACCGCCAGCAGATCATGGCCACCTTCAGCAATGCGGTGCCGGAGGCGGGCGGCGCGTTCCTGGAGAAGCGCCCGGCCAAGTTCGCCGACTGACGATCAGCCACCTGCATCTCCGGTGGGGTCATCGGACCGCCAGGGTGGAGTAGTTGCCCTTTCGTGGACAGACGTTATGCTGCCGCGCATGCGCACGGCGTTTCGCTGGCTGACGTCAGTTCTGTTCGCGGCGATCGTCGTGCAGGTCGGGCTCGCGGGATACGGCGCGTTCGATGTGATTCACAAGGCGGAACAGGCGTCGGTCTCGGTTCCGAAGAAAACGATCGAAGACGCCTTCAACGCGCATGCTGCGCTGGGCGCGATCATCGTTCTGCTCATGCTCGTGCTGTTGATCGTTTCGCTGGCCGGGCGTCTCGGTGAAAGCCACCTCAAGTTCTCGGGCGGGATCTTCCTACTCGGCATCTTGCAATTCGTTCTCGGCGTCGCCTCCACTTCGGTCCCGTGGCTGGGCTTTCTGCATGCCGTGAACGCTCTCGCGATCTACGCCGCCGTTGCGCTACTCGCGCACAGGGTGTGGACGGAAGACCACGCGAGCACAGCGGCTCCGGAAACGTCGGCCAGCTGATCGCCGCCATCAACGTGGGCCGTCAACGTAGGCCGTTGACTGCGCTACAACCTCAGGATGCCGTCGAACCGTAACTCACGTCTCGCGGTCGCGCTCATCGCCTGCGCGCTGTTGAGCGCGTGCGGGAGCACCGCGCCCGCAGATGTCTCGACGCCCACCGCCGGGGCATCCGCGATCCCCGACCCGGCGCACTCTTCGAGCGGGCGCCTACTCGACTGGACCGAGTTCGGCCTGAATCCCCAGCGCTCGGACGTGAGCCCGCTCTCGACGGGCATCACGGCGGCCAATGTCGCTCACCTGCGCCGTGTCACCGTCGAGCTGCCCGGCACGGTGGACTCCTCGCCCGTCTACCTGCACGAAGCGAGCGTGGCGGACGGCGTGCACGACGTGATCGTCGTGAGCACGACGTACGGCAAGACGATCGCGCTCGACGCGAGCAGCGGGCGCATCCTGTGGACGTTCACGCCGCCCGGCTACGACAAATTGGCAGGCAGCCCTCAGATCACGGTCTCCTCTCCGCTGGCCGACCCGGACGGACGCTATGTATATGCGACCTCGCCCAACGGCCTGATCCACAAGCTCTTACTCAGCGACGGCGGCGAAGTCCACGCGAGCGGCTGGCCCGTCTCGGTGACGCGCGACGCCACGCACGAGAAGCTCGGCGCGGCACTCAACATCGACGGTCCCTACCTGCTCGTCGCGACGAGCGGCTACCTCGGCGACATTCCGCCTTACCAGGGGCACGTACTGCTGATCGATCGTTCGAGCGGGCGGATCGTGAGCGTGTTCAACACGCTCTGCTCGGACCGTCGCCAGGTGATCCTCCCGAGCAGCTGTCCAGCCAGCGATTCGGCGATCCTCTCGCGCGGCGGCGCGGTAGTGGAGCCGGGCGGCAGACGCCTGCTGGTCTCCACGGGCAACGGTCCCTGGAACGGAAGGACCGACTTCGGCGACAGCGTGATCGAGCTGACGCTTCCGGGCCTGCGCTACCGCCAGGCGTTCACGCCGACCAACCAGGAAGAACTGAACAGCACCGACAGCGACCTCGGCTCAAGCGCGCCGGTCCTGCTCGGGCAGGACCGTGCAATGGTGGCCGGCAAGGACGGGATCATCCGCGTGCTTGTGCTCTCGCGCTTGGACGGCCATCCACCCTCGCTGCCCAACAGACTCGGTGGGGAAGTCCAGCGCCTGGCGCTGCCCGGCGGCGGCGAGCTGTTCACCGCGCCCGCCGTGTGGCGCCGGCACTCGAGCACAACCGTGTTCATGGGTGACGAACACGCCACCGCCGCCTATGCCCTGATCGGCGGGAGACTGCACCTGGTTTGGGAGAACAGCACTCCCGGCACGAGCCCGGTGATGGCCGGAGGACTGCTGTACGTGTACGACCCAACGGCCGGCGGGGTGTATGTCTACGAGCCGCGCTCTGCTCGTCCGATCGCCAAGCTCCCCGGCACGCAGGGCCACTGGAACAGCCCGATCGTCGTCGACGGCCACGTGATCGAGCCCGAGGGCAACGCAAACGAACACGAGCTCACGGGCACGCTCGAGATCTTCTCGGTGGGATGACCCAGCCACGACGCCGAGACGCGCCTCGGCACGCCGACCATAAGAGGAGCAGCGCTGTAGGAAGCTCATCCTCAGCGTGATGAACCGCGCGCGGCACGTCGGATCGAGAGCGCGAGCAGCCCGAACACGGCAAGTGGCATGACCCACCAGGCCGAGACACCCACGGCAGCGACGAGCGCCGTCAACGCGAGTGCCAGCGCCACGCCGATCGCGGTGCGCCAATCGTCGCCGACGACGAACTCCCATACGGCGAGCAGGAACCCACGCACTCGGGTCATACGCTCACCGTCGCCTGGTCGGTGCTGTCGGCCGTCAGCGGACCGCTGTGTGCTGTGGGTGCCGAGTCCAAAGTCCGGGCCACCCTCTTGGACATCGCGATCGCCACGATAAGTACTCCGGGGATGATCGCCAACAGAGCGGCGTCGCCGCCGGGCCAACTCGCGCCGGCACCCTCGGCGCCCCAGAACATGCCGAACGAGCTGAGCATCACCCCAACCGCAAACTTCAGCGTGTTCTCGGGCACCTTTGCCAGCGGAGCTCTTGCCGCGGCGCCCGCCGCGACGACCACGAGGACGGCGAGCCCGGCGGCCGCGGCCGCCAGGGCGACTCGGTGCTGGTTGGCGCCAAAGGTGAGCACGATAAATGCGACCTCGAGGCCCTCCAAGAGCACCCCCTTGAAGGCGATCGTGAAGGCATAGCCATCGAACCCATCATGTCTGGCGCCGGCCGCGCGGGCCGCGGTGGCCTGCGCTTCGTAGATCTGAGCCTCATCGTGCTTGGCCTTCAGCCCGGCCGAGCGCAGGATCGCCTTGCGCAGCCACTGCAGGCCGAAGATCAGCAGCAGGCCGCCGATCAGCACTCTCAGCACGTCGATCGGCAGGGAGGTGATGGCCGGCCCGAGCGCCGCCACGATCACCGCGAGTGCGAGCATCGCGGCGCCGACGCCGCTCATCGCCGAGGACCAGCTGCGCGTGCTGCCGACGGCGAGCACGATCGTCAGCGCCTCGACTGCCTCGACCGTGCACGCGAGGAACACCGAGAGGGCCAGCCCAAGCTCCGCGCCGCTCATGCTCTCAGCTCAGCCATGTGGATAACTCCTCCAGGGCGTCTCCGATCACGTAATAGTAGGCCCATAAGCCCCGCCGCTCGGAGTCGACGATCCCGGCGTCCCGGAGCTTCTTCAGGTGGTGGGAGAGGGTGGGCTGGGAGATATCGAATAGAGGTACGAGCTCACAGACGCAGACCTTGCCGGCGTGCTTGCGCAGAACGTCCACGAGCTGCAGGCGGATGGGGTCACCGAGTGCCTTGGCGACCTCGGCCATCCGGACCGCGTGAGCGCGATCGACATCGGGGTAGACGACGGGCTCACAGCAGCGCTCACCGGCGGCTCGCTTCTGCTTGGGGGCCAGCTCCAGATCGACTGACATCGATCTACTTATATCTATTGAAGTGGCGATTGTCAATGTAATACGATCCGGCCTATGCCCGCTCACGATGTGCCTCCGCTTGCCCGCCGTTTGCTCGCCGAGCTACTCGGCTCCGCTTTCCTCGCCGCGCTCGTGATCGGCTCGGGCATCGCGGCGCAAACGCTCTCCCCGAACGACGTGGGCTTGGAGCTGTTCGAGAATGCCGCCGCGACGGCGGCAGGGCTTTATACGATCATCCTGATGTTCGGCCCGGTCTCCGGCGGGCACTTCAACCCGGTCGTCTCGCTCGCCGACGCGAGCTTCGGAGGCATCCGCTGGCGCCACGCACTCGCCTACATCCCCGCGCAGGTAGCCGGCTGCGTGCTCGGCGCCGTCGTGGCGAACGGCATGTTCTCCCTCGCCGCCATCAGCATCTCCACCCATCACCGAGCATCGCCGGCACACCTATTCTCCGAGGCGATCGCCACCGCCGGCCTATTGCTCGTGATCTTCTCGCTCGCCCGCACCAAACGCGCAAGCACTGCCCCGGCCGCCGTCGGCGCGTACATCGGCGCGGCCTACTTCTTCACGAGCTCGGCCAGCTTCGCCAACCCGGCGATCAGCGTCGGGCGCATGTTCTCCAACACCTTCGCCGGCATCGCGCCCGCGTCCGTCCCCGGCTACATCACGGCGCAGCTCGTCGGCGGCGCCTGCGCGATCCTCGCGATCAGGACCCTATACCCGGACCTGACTCCGGACGAGGCAGCCGAGGCAGTCATGCCTCATCACGAGAACTCACCGTCCGCGATCGGAACCTGAGCGATGGCCACCGTTCTGTTCGTCTGCCTGCATAACGCCGGCCGCTCGCAGATGAGCCAGGCGCTCTTCGAGCGCGCCGCCGCCGGGCGGCACATCGCACTCTCCGCCGGCACCACGCCCGCCGATCACGTCCACCCCGAGGTTGTCGCGGTCATACAAGAGCTCGGCATCGACCTATCCGATCGCAGGCCCCAGCTACTCACGCGCGCGTTGGCCGAGCAAGCAGACGTCGTCGTCACGATGGGCTGCGGCGACGCCTGCCCCTACATCCCTCATAAGCGCTACATCGACTGGGACCTCCCCGACCCCAAGGGTCGTCCCATCTCCGAGGTGAGAGCAACCCGAGACGACATCGCGCGCCGCATCAATTCGCTGCTCGCCGACCTACCCTGAGGGACCATGTCCGCGACCTATGGACTCGTACAAGGCGACCTGCATCGATGATCCGGCGCCCGCTTGCGTGCCAGCCCCGGACGGCCGCGCCGATCTGGCTGGCGGGCCGCCCGGGTGTGACCTGTCGGCTGGGAGCTACCGCCCGCCGGAGTAACCGTCGTAGGGCGGGCCGCCGTGGAAGCCGCCGGGAGCTTCACCGGTTCCCGGCGTGAACGAGATCCCGCGCAGCACTTCGCCGTCGCCGGCGGAGCGAACCGTCGCGAAGCTCTCGGTTGCGCCGGGCGCGGTGGCGCCGAGGGGGTCGGTGATCGACACGAGCTTGTTCGGGTCCGCGCCCTGATCGCCGTTGCCGCTGACGGTCGAGGTGATGCCCCAGATCGTCGCGGTCCCGTTGGGGTTGACACGGCCGTCGATGTTGCGCAGGCCATCGGTCGCGGGCGCCCACGGTAGGCCGGTGGCCGCGTTGTCTCCGGTCGGATACCCGGCGACGGTGTACGGCTTGCCCAGGTTCAATCCTCCCTGCAGGGTATACGCCAGTTGCCACGTGCCCGCTCCCGCATTGAACACCCACTTCTGCAGCCCCGCGGTGCTCGAGGCGGCCGCTTCGGTGTATTCGTTCTTCGAGGTCGAATAGGTGTTTTCGCCGTTGCCCTCGTCGGCGACGTACAGCGTGTTCGCGTTGGCGAACCAGATGCCAAACGGGAACGCGGTTGCTTTTTTCGCCAGCACCGTCGGGAAGCCCTTGAGGATGCACATGTTGTAGGGCTTCAAACCTTCCGTCTGGATGTCTTCGGGGTTGTACGCCAGCGGCCAGCTCGGCAACTTCGCGTTCGCCGCGGGGACGCCAACGCCGGTCGGGCAGGCTTTGTGAGTGGTGTCGATGAAGTAGACGGTGTTCACGCCGTTTGAGCCGCTGCCCTTCGTGTAGTAGACGACGTTGTTGTAGATCGTCAGGCCGCGGAAGTTCGTGTCCTTGCCGATCTTGTCCGCCTTGTCGCCGAGCTGTGTGACGTTGAAGCTGCCGACGGGGGTCGGGAATCCCGGTTCCTGCAGGAGCTCCGGGACCGGTTCGAACGAGGGCTTCAGAATTTGCGCCCCGGCGCCGGCGATGATCCCATCCGGCTGCGGGTTGGCGCCATTGCCGGCGTTGCCCGCCATGTAGATCGCGTGCGCGCCGCGTTCTTCGCTGAGGATCGCCGCCCGCCCATTATCGCCGCTATAGGCGTTCGTCTCGGTGAACTGGAACTTGCCCTGGCTGTCGAGCTGCGCGACCACGCGGTAGTAGGCGCCCGGGACCGGGTTCGTCGGGTCGATCACGCCGGGAGTGTTGGCGTTCGAGACGTCGACCGTGTCGACGGGAGCCAGGTAGCCCATGAACGTGACGTAGCGCCCTCCGGTCGAGAGGTTGAGCGCAAGTTCGGACTTCGAAGAGAAGCTCGTGACCATCTGATCCGCGCCCGAGGAAATGCCGGGGGTGGTGCTGTTGGGCACTTCGAGGGTGCCGACGGGGAACCCTGACGGTGTTAGCTGGTCGAGGAAGATCTTCGAAGTCACGCCGAAGCTAGCGTCGGCCGAGTCGTTGTTCCATACTTCCGGGTAGGCGCCCCCGGCGCTGGCGGGGGCGCAGCCGGTCGTGCAGCCTGCCGGGAGCTCGGTCACGCCGGCCGTCAGCGACGGGTCGTTCTCATAGACGCTACGGCTGACGAGCAGGTTGCCGGGCGCCAGCGAGGAGGAGCCACCAGGCGGCGGGAAGTGCCCACCGGGAGGTGGCGGGAAGTGCCCGGGGTCGGCCTGCGCGGAGGCGCCGAGGCCGGCGCCGAGCGCCGTCAATGCGAGGGTCACAGCCACTCCACGGGCAAGCACCCGCCTGTCGGAACGCTTCGTCTTCATCATCGCGGTCTCCTTTGTGCACGTGATTGTGTCCGGTGTGGAACACACCCGAACGTATTCCCGCATGCAAGACACCTTGTGACCGTCACGTAGCCGTTATGTGACCGGCTCGTTATTTCAGGCGCTATTCCAAAACGCCGACTCTCTCGACCAGGGTTGACAGGGGCCCGCGGCGCGTTCGGAGATTTAGACATGGCTTACCGCCCGCGGATAGCCTGCACGGCAATGAGTACCGAGAGCATTGGCGCCCCGGGCCGGACTGGAGTCGACTGGCGGCGCGCCGAGTTCGTGCTGACACTGCTCGCGTTCCTCGGCTTTCTGACGCTGCCAATCAGGATCACAACGATCTACGGTGGCCTGCCCGCGCATCCGCTGTTTGTGCACCTGCCGGTGGTCCTAATCCCGACGACGGTCGTGGCCGCAGTCGTCTTCATGGTCAAGCGGGAGTGGTTCTCGCGTTACGGGATCGCGCTGGCTGTGGTGTCGATCGTCGCGATGAGCTCAATATTCCTGACGATGCAGGCCGGCGCCGCGCTGCGCGCCGAGCTGAACCTGCAGGGCCAGGCCGCCACGCTGATCTCCGAACACTCGCAGGCGGCGCACATCCTCGCCTACATCTATGTGCTTTTCACCGCGACGTTGATCGTCACCTTCGCCGCGCAGCGGATCTCCGGAGGCATGCCGACCGGCCTGGGCATCGTCGACAGCCTGCTGTCCCCCAAGCCAATGCTCACCGCGCTGCGCGTCCTGCTCGTGCTGCTCGCGATCGGCGCCGGCTATATGTGCTTCAGAACCGGCGATCTTGGCGCGAAAGCGGTGTGGCAGGGACGGATCCAGGCCGCGCACGGCGGCGGCTTCGGTGGTCCTGGTGGCGGGCCGGGCGGAGCGCGGCTGTTCGGGCCATCGGGCACCGGCACGCCTTAGCTTCGGGTTCCCCAGGCAGGCGCGCGCAGGTCGACCGCCCGTTGGACCAGGGATCGCCTATATGGTCGTGACGATCCGCGACGGGGAGATTGTCGAGATGCAGGGCTGTGCCGATCGGACCGCCGCTATGAGCTACGCGCAGGCACTGTCAGCGCTGGCCACCTAGAACCGGCTTGCGGTCTGGCCGTGGGCGTGGTATACACGGCTCGGGCCTCGGCACAGCCCGGACCTCGGTTGGAGAGCATGCGCCTACGCAAACCGACACCCGCTGCCGTCATCGCCATCGTGGCGCTGGTCGTAGCGCTCAGTGGCACCGCTGTGGCGGCCAGCCACTACATCATCACCAGCACCAGCCAGATCAAGCCGAGCGTGCTCCGAGCATTGCACGGGAGCACGGGGGCGAAGGGCACGGCCGCGGTTGCCGGTGCGCAGGGACCGGCGGGCGCGACTGGCGCACAGGGACCCGCGGGTGCCCAGGGGCTTCCCGGACTCACTGGAGTCCAGGGCCCCCAGGGCGTGCCAGGGGACGCTCGCGCTTACGCTCTGGTCAGGCCCCCCTGCGACGGTTGTGAACTTGCCCCTGGCTTCACGCCGCTCGTCGCGGCGCAGAGCAAGAATGTCGCCCTCCCGTCAACAGCACTAGGGGATGTCTTCGGCACACCCCCAGGTACGTGGTGCTTCGTGCTGGAAGGTGGGATCGACCCATCCACCGCCACGGTCATAACCAGCGTCGTAGCTACAGAAAACGAGAGGAGCTCCGCCATCAGCGCGGAGTGGGAACCGTACGCCCGGGACTGCGCGAAGGGCCAGATCGAGATAAAGACCTTCGTCGACACGATCAAGCAAGGCGAAGTGGTCGAGGAATCGGGGGGTCTGGTGCCTGTTTCATTCTCGTTCGTCGTTCCGTGAGATTTCAGAGCGGGAGCGTTCATCGAGACCTGTGTGAGTGGTTTCTCACCGGAGGCTGATCCCTGCTTTAGCCGGCCAATCGATGCTGGCGGCATGTTCTCTGCCGCGATGGCGCAGGCGTGACCGACCCGCGCAAGGAGGAGATCACACGTCGGCGGCTGGTGGCAGTGGCGGTGACGGCTGTCTCCCTGGTTGCTCTGATCGTGGTGGTGCAGGGTCTCGGAAGTCCCGCGGGAGGCAATCCTCCAGTTCATCCCGGTCGGCTGGCGCGGCCTCGCGGGAACGCGTCCAGCCACGTGTCGGCGAGCGCTCGTGGCCGCTCATCAGGCGGGCACCTGCTCGCGGGCTCTGACCCGAGTGTCCTGCCTGGCCCGGTGTTGATTGCCGATCGTGACAACAACCGGCTGTTGGAGGTCAGCCCCACGGGCCAGGTGCTGTGGCGTTTTCCGGAATCTGGAGATCTCGCGCCGGGACAGTCGTTCAACCTGCCCGACGATGCTTTCTTCTCACCCGACGGGAGTCAGGTGGTCGTGACCCAGGAGGACGACTTCGTGATCAGCGTCGTCGACGTGACACACCCGCGAATCGCCTATCGCTACGGGCACCCGGGAGAACCCGGCTCAGAACCCGGTTACCTGCACAACCCTGACGACGCGATGCTCACGCCCGGTGGCGCGCTCCTCTCCGCGGACATCAAGAATTGCCGCATCGTCGTCATCCGCCCGCCGGCTCATCGTGTGGCTCAGCAGCTGGGTGAAACGGGCAATTGCACGCACGAACTCGGCGTCTCCTATGGCAGCCCCAACGGTGCATTTCCGATGAGCAATGGCGACACCGTCGTCACGGAGATCAACGGCGATTGGATCGACGTGCTCGGCCCCGGCGGCAAGCCGGTCACGGACACCCACCCGCCGGGTTTCAGCTACCCGTCGGACACGAACGAGGTTAGCCCAGGCGTGTTTCTCTCGGTCGACTACACGAACCCGGGAGCAATCGAGACGTTCACAACCTCCGGCAGGCTGCTGTGGCGCTACGAACCGCAAGGCGCGGAAGCGCTCAATCAGCCGTCACTCGCGCTACCGCTGCCCAACGGCGATTTTCTCGCGAACGACGACAAGAACCAGCGTGTGATTGTCGTCGATCCTCACACTAACCGCGTGGTCTGGCAGTACGGTCACATCCACCGGGCCGGCTCGGGGCCGGGCTATCTGTCAAACCCCGACGGCGTCGATCTGGCGCCGCCGTACTCGCTCGCGATGCGTTTTGCACATTCGATGCAAGCCCCCTAACGGAGTCACGGGCCCGGAGTGAGCTCGAAGATCGAAACCTGAGTCCCAACGGGGCTGCGCCCGCCCGCGAGTACGATCTGTCCCCCGACGGCAGCGACCGAGGCATCGGACAGCGGCAGCGGCAGCGCCCCCGCGTCCTGGACATGACCGTCAGCAGGGTCGATCGAGCGGATCGCCGCGGTCTGGGATTCGGGTGAGGCGCCGCGACCCCCGATCACGAACACCCGCTGGTCGAGGTAGACGGCCGATGCATGGGTCAACGGAGTGGGCAGCCGCCCGATTTCCTTGACTTCGCCGCTGCTCGGTTCGAAACGCAGGATCGCGCGGCTGGCGCCACCGCTCGCGGTCGAGCCGCCGGCAATGATCAGCTGCGAGCTCGACGCCGCGACCGCCGCATAGCGCAGGCCCCGCGGCAGTCGCCCGACGACAGCCGGACTTGCGCCGGAACGCCAGGCGAGGATCGTGTCGAGCGCTTCCCGGCCGTTGTAGCCGCCGACGATGTACGCAGTGGGACCGATCGCGGCGACGGCCACGTCGGACGCCGGCTGGGGCAGATGTCCCACCACGGAGACGCGGCCGCTCGCCGGGTCAAAGCGCAGGATGTGATCATAGGATTCGACCTGCCCGCCGCCGAACACGTAGACATCTCCACCGAGATTCGCGGCCTGAGCGTCGTGTTGGGCTTCGGGCAAGCGTGCGCCAGTGTCGGTCGCGGTGGTGCCCTGCGCGTCGGCGGCGAGCTCCGTGATCGCGGCGGTGGAGGTGTCTTCGGCGTCCAGCCCACCGAGCAGCACGACGCGTCCCTGGCCGAGCGGGGCCGCGGCGGCGTCTTCGAGCGCTGCGGACAGCATGCCCGTACGTCGTGCACGCAGCCTCGGAGCAACGGTTCGAGACGCGCCAGAGGCTTGGTGACCACCGGAGGTGGTCCGCGCCGCGCCCTCCTGACGGGCGGCGACCCCGCCGCCGGCCGGCGGTGAGGTCCCGGGACCGCTCGCGGCGCCCACGATCAGCGCCACGAGCAGGATCACGACGAGTAGCAGCGCGGCAGGCGCGAGCAGACGAAGTTGGCGTCGCCGGCGTGTCAACGCGAGCTCCAGGCCAACCGACGCTGGCATCGTCGGTGCGT
>Ga0302181_10000787_pt1 | contig 25104 bp, 25 predicted proteins | sample I_Palsa_E3_3_FD_198786 | JGI IMG/M metagenome (GOLD analysis project Ga0302181, IMG submission 198786) | Peat permafrost microbial communities from Stordalen Mire near Abisko, Sweden - I_Palsa_E3_3 | ecosystem: Environmental > Terrestrial > Soil > Palsa > Peat permafrost | place: Sweden...
GCGGTCCAGCGACGATCGCGGCGTAATCGATCGCCTCGGTGCGGCTGGGCAGATCACGCTCGGTGTTACGGATCGTTGGCTCGCGATCGATCATGCCGTCCGCGTGCCTGCCGCGCCGTTTGGCGTCGATTGGGGGTGGCGCCGGGTGTCAGCGCCCCCCGAGACGACGTTCGCGCCGCGTCCCGCGCGGTCGAAGAAGATGTCCGCCGCCGAGCACCCCTGTCGTGCCGCCTCTGCCTCCAGTTGCCGCCAAGGAAGTCGCGCGTGCCGACAACGGTATCGCCACGCGGCGCGCCGGAATACGTGGACCAACGCGCTCATCTAGCCGGCCGGCCGGCGATGCTGGTCTCGCTCGCGCAGCGTCGTCCGTTCGCGCAAGCGGTGGAAGCGCTGCGATCGATTGACCTCAGCTCGCGAAGATCGACGGCGACAAGCCTGCACACGGACGCCTGTCCGACGCCATGCTTGCGGCTCGCGGAGATGTCTGGGAAGGCAACCGTCCGGGTCATCATTGACCTCTGGGTTCGGCAAAACCCTAGAAGTCAAGTGGTGGTGCCCACCCCGCCGGGGCCGACCTCACATGATGCCCTCTGCAGAGCAGAGTACTCCGATCTCACCGGCGCGCAAGACCAAGCGGCGAACCGAGCCGGGGAGCCCGCGAGCCCGCAGCTGATCGCAGCGGCAGCTCGATCATACGACCTCGAGTTCGGCTTCCTGATTACCTGGCGCGGGGTGGTTCGCGAACGCTTGATGTCCCGGGCGCCTGAATCTCAGGGGGCGGTTGCCTCATGCTCCGGTTGATCGCCTTGGTGGTGTCAATCGGGCTCGCGGACTCAATGAACCCGAGCACGGTCTTCCCGGCGTTGTATCTCGCCTCAGGCGCGCGGCCTCGTAGGCGCTTGATGCAGTTCACCGCCGGGGTGTTCGCGGTCTACTTTGCCGGTGGTGTCGTGGTTGCGCTGGGGCCGGGTCAGGTATTGCTCTCGCTCGTGCCTCGTCCGGGAGCAACGGCGCGATACGTCGTCGAGACCGTTGCCGGGGTGGTCATGTTGATCGCGGCGGGTCTTGTCTGGCGCGACCGTGGGAGCCTCGCGCATCGCGAGCTTCCGGCACCGGCCAGGGAGGGTAAATCGGCTGCTCTGCTCGGCGTGACGATCACCGCGGTCGAGCTTCCGACCGCCTTCCCGTACTTCGCGGCGATCGCCGCGATCGTCGGATCGGGATTTGATCCGGGACGTCAACTTGTCCTTCTGGTGCTCTACAACGTCTGCTTCGTGCTGCCCCTGATTGCGATCGTCGTGACCCTCACGGTCGCCGGAGACGAGGCTGAGCGGATTCTCACGAGGACGCGGGAGCGGCTGCAGACGCATTGGCCGGCGCTGCTCGCCGGCCTCGCACTGCTCGCCGGCGGGTTCGTGATGCTGCTCGGTGTCACCGGGCTGGCGAGTGGCGGGCACGGGTCCGTCGCACGGGTCTCGAAGCGCCTGCGGCGCATCCTCAGCCACTGAACGGCGGCGCGGGCTCCCCCAGCCAGACCGACCTGCGGGCTTGAGAGCAATCTCAACTAGTGTTGTTAGCATTCGCGCTGTGATATTCGCCGATGGGCTTACTGGGATCGACGGATGTCGAATCGGTCCCGCGGTTCTGGAAGGCAAGGCGGTCTTGGTCGTCAATGTCGCGTCGAGGTGCGGGCTGACGCCCCAGTACGAGGGCCTCGAGCGATTGCAGGCCCGTTTCGGCGCCGCAGGATTCACGGTGCTTGGCGTTCCGTGCAACCAGTTTGCGGGCCAGGAGCCCGGCACGCCGGAGGAGATCCAGCAATTCTGCTCGGCGACGTACGGGACGAGCTTCCCGTTGACTGAGAAGCTTGAGGTGAACGGCCGCAAACGGCACCCGCTCTATCAGCGGCTGACGGCCGTGCCGGACACCGACGGCCGGGCGGGCGAGGTCGAGTGGAACTTCGAAAAGTTCTTGATCTCGCCCGCGGGCGAGATCGTCGCGCGGTGGCGTCCTCTGGTCGAGCCGGAGGACGCTCGGGTCATAGGCGCGATCGAGCGCGTGCTTGCATGACCGTGGCGCCGGCCACGGTCAAAGCGACCGAGGTTCGGCTGGGTGACCGCGTGCGCGCCCGGTCTGGCGTGGAGCTGACCGTGACCCGGATCGACGAGGAGTTCATGGGGCGGGCGGACATGGTCGCGTTTGTGGAGGATTCCGCGGAGCAGTGGTTCAAGATGCCCGCTCCGCGGGACAGCGACGTCGAGCTCGTTCGTCGCGACGGTGCGGTGCACTGAGTCGATGCGCATCGGCGTGGTCTTCCCGCAGACCGAGCTTGGAGGCGACCCGGGCGCGGTGCGCGCGTTTGCCGCCGCAGCTTCGGAGCTCGGCTACGCGCACATCGCGGTGTATGACCATGTGGTCGGCGCCGATCCCGCTGTCCACCACGGTTGGAGCGGCCCATACGACGTCCATACCACCTTCCATGAGCCATTCGTGCTGTTCGGCTTCCTTGCGGCGCTGACCTCGTTGGAGTTGGTCACCTCGGTCGTGATCCTCCCACAGCGACAGACGGTGCTCGTCGCCAAGCAAGCCGCTGAGATCGACCTGCTCACGCAGGGCAGGTTCCGTCTCGGCGTTGGCATCGGTTGGAACGAGGTCGAGTACGAGGCGCTCGGGCAGGACTTCTCCAAGCGTGGTGCGCGACTCACCGAGCAGGTGGCGCTACTGCGCCGGCTGTGGACCGAGACCAGCCTCACAGTTGCCGGCGAGCAGGAGCACGTCACCGGGGCTGGGATCGCGCCGCTGCCGGTCCAGCGCCCGATCCCGGTGTGGATTGGAGCGCGCGCGGACGTTGCGTTGCGGCGGGCCGGCAGGATCGCCGACGGCTGGTTCCCGATGGACCGGCCCGGCTCCGAGCTCGCACGGTCCATCGCGATCGTTCACGCCGCTGCGATACAGGTCGGGCGTGACCCGACGACGCTCGGCATGGAGGGCCGGATCAACCTTGGATCGGAGAGCTCATCATCGATCGATCAGCAGATCGCCGCGTGGCGCGAGGCCGGCGCCACGCATCTGAGCATCAACACCATGGGGGCCGGCTACTCGACCGTCGATGATCACATCGCCGCGCTGGCCTCGATCAGCCAGGCTGCGCTCGGCTGACACCGCGCTGGCGCCGATCCGAGTGGGCGTGCGCGCGGAGTCGCAGGATGAAAGGATGAGCGTCCAGTGAAGGCGGCGAACAAGAATCTCGTCCTGGCCGCGATGGTCTTTGCGGTCGCGATGACGTTCATCGATCAGACAATCGTTGCGATCGCGATCCCCCACATCCAGAAGGAGTTGTCGCTCAACGCGATCGCCTCGCAGTGGGTGATCAACGGCTACCTGCTGTCGCTGTCGGCACTGTTCGCGTTCGGAGGTCGGCTCGGCGACGTGCTCGGCCGGCGGCGGATGGTCGTACTCGGCGTCATCGGGTTCGCGTTCGCCTCGGCGATGTGCGGTCTGACCCCGAAGGGAAGCCTCGCTGAGACCTGGATCATCGGCTGGCGTGTGCTGCAGGGCGCGGCCGCGGCGATGATGTTCCCGGCGTCGGTGGCGATCGTCGTCGCTTCCTTTCCGGTCAACGAGCGCGGAAAGGCGATGGCGATCTTCTTCGGGATCTCGGGCGGCCTGACCGCGATTGGCCCGATCGCCGGCGGCTTCCTCACCCAGTGGACCTGGCGCGCGATCTTCTGGGTCAACATCCCAGTCGCGATCATCGCGCTGATCCTGATCTACCTGTCCAAGCCCGACAACGAGGCCAGGCCGGCCAAGCTCGACTACCGCGGCACCGTGTTAATCACCGGCGCGATGGGGTTGATCGTGTTCGGGTTCGAGCAGTCGAGCGTGTGGGGCTGGGGCAGTCCAGCGACTTGGGCATGCCTCATCATCGGGGTCGCGCTGATCGCGGCGTTCGTGGGTTGGGAGCTACGAGCGCCGGATCCACTGCTGCGCCTTGAGATCTTCCGCTCGCGCGCGTTCTCGGTCGACACCACGGTGCTCGGCCTAATGTCGATCGTGTTCGTTCCGTTCTTCTTCTTCGCCAGCGTCTACGCGCAGATCTCGCTCCGGCAGAGCTCGTCCGATGCCGGCATCTACCTGATGTACTGGTTCATCGGGTTCGTCATCGCCGCCCAGATCGGAGGCCGCCTCCTTGACCGCCGCGGCGCGCGGCCGCCGCTGGTGGTCGGCTCCGCGCTCGGCGCGGTTGGCTTCTACCTGCTCGCCGGCAAGCTGACCGACCTCTCGCTCCACGCACAGACCGGCTACGTCATCTTCTCGGGCGTGGGGCTCGGCCTGATGCTGGGGCCCGCCAGCACAGACGCGGTCAACCGCGCCCCCAGCACCAACTACAGCGAGGTCACCGGAATCACTCAAACCGCACGCAACTTCGGCGCCAGCCTCGGACTCGCCGTGCTCGGCACGATCCTGATCGACCGCAACGAGGCGAACGTCGGTGGGGTGCTGACGCGCTCCGGGGTTCCGCGTGCAGTCGCCCACCGGATCGCGTCGTCGTTTGGGTCGAGCTCGTCGGCGGGCGGGGCGGGAGGCGTCTCGCGCGAGCCTCCGGCACTCATCCACCAGGTCCAACTGGCCTTCGCCCACTCGACACAAACCGTCTTCTACATCATGGCCGGCGTGTTGGCCGCGACGTTCCTGGTCTGCGTGCGCGGGGTCCCGCCGGAGCCTGGGGTGACGAGCATGCAGACGGGCGGACGGCGGCGAGCGCTCAGGCGCTCGCGGCGGCGGTCTGCACGATCGCCGCGATGATCTGCGGCCACAGCGGCTGCGGCAGGTCGTGCCCCATCCCGGCGAGCATCAGCAGGCTGGAGCGCCGGATCGCCCTGGCGGTGGCGCGCCCGCCGGTCGGGGAGATCAGGGGGTCTTCGGTGCCGTGGATCACGGTCGCAGGGATCCGCAGCGCGCGGAGCCGCCGGGTGCGGTTCGAAGTCGAGTTGATCGCGGCGAGCTGCCGCGTGGTCCCGGCGGGGTGATAGCCGCGGTCGTATGAGCGCTCGGCGAGCGACCGCAGGCGCCCGGGGTCCGGCGGGTGTGTCCGGGAGCCGATCGCCTGGAGCGTCGCGACCGTGTCGGCGATGTAGCCGTCGCGATCGGCGGCCGGGCGGCGCAGCAGCCGCACCAGCATCGCCGGCTTGGGGTTGCCGACCCGGCGACTGCCCGTCGTCGACATGATCGAGACGAGCGAGCTGACCCGCTCGGGGTGGTTGATCGCCATCAGCTGGGCGATCATTCCCCCCATCGAGGCACCGACGACCGGCGCCCGCTCGATCCCGAGATGGTCGAGCAGCCCGGCGGCGTCGGCGGCGAGGTCCTCGAGGCGGTACGGACTCGCGCGACGGTCGCGCAGGACGAGCTGGCGCAGCGTCGGCGTCGGCGCGTCACGGAAGATCGTCGATCGGCCGTTGTCGCGATTGTCGAAGCGGATCACCCGGTGTCCGGCGTCGACGAGCATCGCGCAGAACTCGTCCTCCCAGAAGATCATCTGCGACCCGAGCCCCATCACCAGCAGCAGCGGTGGCGCGTCGTCGGGGCCGAGCGTCTCATAGCAGAGCTCGACGGGCCCGATCTTGGCGAACCGCTCGGAGGAGGCGGTGGCGGACATCGGCACGGAGCGTAGTCCAGCGGGTGAGGGTTAGTCGCGCACGCTGGCAGTGGATCGACGTCAGCCGGGTGGTCCGCCGATGGCCGGGGGAGTCAGGAGTACGCCTAGTGCAATCGGTGCACTTGGGAGGCCACCCATCATCGACGTGAGCGCGGTTCGTCCCATAAGCCAGTGCTGCGGGCGCGCATTGTGGCGGGCGGCGTGTCCGCTGGGTATGGTCTGAGACGTGAGCGAGCCCACCGCCTCGGCCGACGGCACCGACTCCTGGCACCGGCGGTTACACCACACCGGACACGACCGGCTGAGCGAGGACACGGCGCAGACGCCCGGCATGCGCCGATACGAGGCGATCTCCGGGGCTCGCAACGGCTCACGGAAGATCTGGATGGGCGAGAGCCACATCGCGCCGGCGATGATCTCCGGCGATCACCACCACGGCGAGGCGGAGACCGGCATCTACGTCGTGCGCGGCCACCCCGTGTTCGTATTCCTGGAGGACGACACAGAGCGCCGCGTCGAGACCGGGCCGGGGGACTACGTGTTCGTGCCACCATACGTTCCCCACCGCGAGGAGAACCCCTCGCCGTCCGAAGAGGCGGTCGTCGTGCTCGCTCGCAGCACCCAGGACGGCATCGTCGTGAACCTGCCGAGCCTCCGCGCCGAGGTGCCGGAGCTTGACAGGCTGATCGCCGAGCTCACGCAGGACGCCGGCTGAGCCCACGAGCGAAACGACCAACCGGGGCGCGCCGAGGCCTGACGCTATGGTGCTTGGGACAGGTTGGACGACTACTCGTTCGATCCGGCGACGCTCCGGGCGATCGACCCCATGTACCGGTTGAGCGGTCATCAGCATTTCGCGTTCGTCGATCGGCGCAAGCTGAGCGCGGCCGAGGTGGCGGTTGGGGAGCTCGCCGAGGAGGGCTCGTTCCTCGACGATGTCGCCGCGGGCACGCTCCCGGCGGTCTCGTGGATCGATCCCCACTTCAAGGATCTCCACGTCCTTGGTCCCAATTCGAACGACGACCACCCGCCGTCCGACGTGCTGGCCGGCCAGGACCTGATCTTGACGATCTACCACGCGCTCAGCTCGAGCCCGCTGTGGCAGCGGTCACTGCTCGTCATCGCATACGACGAGCATGGCGGTTTTTTCGACCACGTGCCACCTCCGGCTGGCGTCGACGACGAGCACGAGTTCCAACACCTGGGGGTGCGAGTCCCAGCGCTGCTGGTCTCACCCCTCGTCGCACCGCACTCGTCGTCGACGGCCCTGCTCGGCGACGAGTTTCACTTCGACCACACGTCGATCATCAAGACGATCCTGACCCGTTTCTGCAAGGACGCTTCGGGCCAGATATCCGCCGTCACGGCACGTGTTGCCGCCGCCAACCATCTCGGCCATCTGCTCAGCGAGGGCCCCGCTCGGGGTGAGGTCGCAGACCATTCCGAGCTCGCCGGCCAGATGGTCAACTGGCGTACGGCGTGGGCTCAGGCCCGCTTTGCGGATCCTGTGGGCGCCGGCGGTCCTCCCATCGGCCTGACCGACTTCCAGAATGAATTCTTCGCCATGGCCCGGCTGCTGCGTCAAGCAGGCCTGCCGGCGGGGCATCCGTGAGTCGCGTGGATTGATTTGCGCCAGGTCCCGGACTGATCAAGTGAGCGAGGCCAGGCGCGCTGCGGCTTCGGCGATGACCTCCGGCCGCTTGCAGAACGCGAAGCGGACAAGGCTCGGAGCGGCATCGGGAGCGTCGTAGAAGACGCCGGTCGGGATCGCGACCACGCCGCAGCGTTGCGGGAGTTCTGCGCAGAACCGGTTCGCGTCGTGACCGATATCGGCGTTCACGAAGTACGTGGCGGCCGGCTCGAACACCGTCCAGCCCGCGGCGCGAAGGCCCTGGCAGAGCTCGTCGCGGTTTGCCCGCAACTCGTCTCGGAGGCGCGTGAGGTGGACCTCCGGCAGCCGGAGTGCCACAGCCGCTGCGTGTTGCAGGGGCGTGCCGCCTGCGAACGTGAGGTACTGCTTGACGGCACGGGCGGCGGCGACGAGCTCGGCTGGGCCGGAGCACCATCCGATCTTCCATCCGGTCAGCGAAAACGACTTACCGACACTCGAGACCGTCAGCGTCCGCTCGGCCATCCCCGGAAGCGACGCGACCGGCACGTGCTCGCCCTCGTAGACGAGGTGCTCGTACACCTCGTCGCTGATGCACACCAGGTCGTGCTTCGCGCACGTCTCCGCAACCAACGTCAGCTCGGCGCGACCGAACACCCGACCGGTCGGATTGTGTGGGGTGTTGACGACGATCACGCGGGCACGGCCGTGCCCGCCCTCGATCGCCTCGAGCAGCCGGTCACGGTCGAGCTTGAACGAGGGGGGTTCGAGCGTCACAACGCGCCTTTTGGCGCCGGCAAAGGAGACACACGCCGGATAGGAGTCGTAATACGGCTCGAACAAGACGACCTCATCTCCCGGCTCGCACAGCGCCAGCAGCGCTGCCGCGATTGCCTCGGTCGCACCAAAGGTGACGAGCACATCCTCCGGCTCGAGTCCGTAACACCTGCGCTGGTGCTCGAGCACCGCCTCTCGCAGCGCGCTGACGCCCGACAGCGGCGCGTACTGGTTGGCGCCCCCACGCAGCGCCTGCACCGCCGCCTCGATGACCTCCGCCGGGCCGCCATGATCGGGGAATCCCTGACCGAGATTGATCGAGCCGGTCCGCTCGGCGAGCGCCGTCATCTCGGTGAAGATCGTCGTTCCGAGTCCATCGATGCGGGCAGCAGTTCGCATTCTCAAACCTGGAAGCCCACCGTGCCAAGCCGCGATTAGCGCTAGTCGACCCAGGCGGTCTCCGCGGGCACTCCGTCGCCGCCCTCGGGCCGGTCCGCGCCGATCGCGATCACCTCCAGCCCCTCCTCTCCAGCCGCGAACGCGCGGACCACCGGGGGGCTCACGCGGATGACATCCCACTGACGGACCGGCACAACCTCGCCGTCGAGTCGGATCTGCCCGGAGCCCCCGACGATCACGTAGGCCTCTTCCTGCTCGCGGTGGCTGTGGGCCATCGGCGAGCGCACCCCCGGCGCGTAGCGGAAGTAGCTGACGCCGAGGTGCTCGGAGTTCAGGTGACGGCGGCCGAATCGGCCCTCGATTCCCTCCGCCCGCGCGCCGACGGAGTCGTCGATCTCCATCAAATTCTTGACCGTAAACGCCGGTTGGTCCATCTGCTCCTCCTCAGGCTGCCGCGTTCACCGAGGTGGCCGCGGAGTGTCAGGGTGGTCGGGGTGCGAAAGCTCTACCAGCGGTCGTGTACGTGCGCGCGAATCAGCCTGTCGTACACGTCCCGGACGCCGTCCAGCTGATCCTGCCGCAGCGGCGGCAGCGCGGCGCTGGCGTCGTTGCCGTGCACCTGGTCGGGATTGCGGGCACCGGGAATCACGGTGCTCACGCCCGCCTGGTCGATCACCCAGCGCAGCGCGAACTGCGCGAGCGGGACCCCCGGATCGACCAGCGCGCGCAGCTCGCGAACGGCAGCCAGGCCGGCTTCGTAGGGCACGCCCGCGAACGTCTCGCCGACGTCGAACGCTTCGCCATGGCGGTTGTAGCTCCGATGGTCCTCGGGCGCGAACACCGTGTGCTCGTCATAACGTCCCGACAGCAGCCCCGACGCGAGCGGCACGCGCGCGATGATCCCGACGCCCGTCTCGCGAGCCGCCGGCAGCACCTCCTCCAGCGGCTTCAGGCGAAAGCAGTTGAGGATGATCTGGACGGTCGCGAGGTGCGGGCGAGCGATCGCGGCGAGCGCCTGGGCGCACGTCTCGACCGACACTCCGTACGCGCGGATCCGTCCCGTGGCGACCATCTCGTCGAGCGCCGCGAACACGGTGTCGTCCTCGTACACGCCATCCGGCGGGCAGTGCAACTGGACGAGGTCGATACAGTCGACGCCGAGCTTCTCGCGCGAGCGGTCGTTCCACTCGAGGAAATTGCGGGCGCTGTAGTTCTCGGGCAGCTGTTCGACCCGCCGCCCCATCTTCGTCGCGATCAGCACGTCGGAGTGGCTGCGTCCCAGCTCCCCGCAGAACTCCTCGCTGCGCCCGTCTCCGTACACGTCCGCCGTATCGAAAAACGTGACGCCGTCCTCGATCGCCGCGCCAAGAGTCGCGCGAGCGGCATCAGGGCTGACCGACCCCCAGTCGGCACCGAGCTGCCAAGTGCCGAGCCCGATGACGCTGACGCCGCGGCCGAGCCGCCTGATCGCACGCTGCTCCATCGGTGGGGGATGGTAGCTCGGCGGCATAAGCCACACCTACCGGCGAGCTGTCGAGAGTCTGTGAGGTCGCGCTTCACAGCAAACCCACAGCCGGCACTGTCAAGCTGATCGCATGGATCGCGCGCTACGAGCCGGATCAGAGCCGCGTGTGCGCGTGCTGGCTGTCGATGACGAGGCGAACATCACGGAGCTGATCGCGATGGGCCTGCGCTACGAGGGCTTCGAGGTCGCGACCGCTCCCGACGGCAACGGCGCGCTGCGCGCGGTCGACGAGTTCGCCCCGGGCCTGGTGATCCTCGATGTGCGGATGCCGGGCATCGACGGGTTCGAGGTGTGCCGTCGCATGCGGGCGAGCGGGATCCGGATCCCCGTGATCTTCCTGACGGCACGCGACTCGACCGAGGACAAGATCGCCGGTCTGACGATCGGTGGCGATGACTACCTGACGAAGCCCTTCAGCCTCGACGAGCTGGTTGCTCGTGTGCGCGCGATCGTGCGCCGGACCAGCGCCCACCAGCCCGACGCCTCCAACCGGCTCGAGTTCGCCGACCTGGTGCTGAACGAGGACACGGCCGAGGTGCAGCGCAGCGGCCGGGCGATCGCGCTGACGCCGACCGAGTTTCGGCTGCTGCGTTACCTGCTGCTGAACGCCGGACGGGTTCTGTCAAAGGCCCAGATCCTCGATCATGTCTGGCAGTACGACTTCGGCGGCGACGGCAATGTGGTCGAGACGTTCATCAGCTACCTGCGCAAGAAAGTCGACGCCGACGGTGATCCGCTGATCCACACGGTGCGCGGCTTCGGCTACAGCCTGCGCGAACCTTCCCGCTGATGTCGCTGCGCGGCCGCATGCTCGCCGGGCTGCTCAGCCTGTCGCTCGTCGCGGCGCTGGCGATCGGTAGCGGGACGTATCTGGCGTTGCGCTCATTCCTGCTCGATCGCGTCGACGGGCAGCTGGTGCAGGCGCAACACTCGGTCGAGCGGCTGCTGAGCCGTCCGCCCCCGGGCGCCGGCGCAGTGATCGACGCCCGCGTGCTGAAGAACCTCGCGCCGCCTGACACGTTCCTCGAGCTTCGCAACCCGGCCAACCACGTCGAGGCGGTGGCCCAGGCGGGGCCACCTGATGATCCCAATCCGGCGCCACGGCTGGCTGCGGTGCTGAAACCACCCCAGACGTCGACATCGACGGCGGCGACTGCGACCGCGGACGTGTTGCGCTTCGACGGTGACGCGGTGAGCGGCTCAGGTCGCTACCGCATCCAGGTGAGCTCGCTAGGAGGCGATCAGGGAATTCTGATCGTGGCGATCCCGCTCGCCAGCGTCTCCGACACGCTCGCCCGATTGGTTCACGTCGAACTCCTGATTGCAGCGGTCGTGCTCGCGCTGCTGGCGTTGGCGGCGTTCTGGTTGTTGCGGGCCGGTCTGCGGCCGCTAGAGCGGATCGCGGAGACGGCCGCCGGGATTGCGGCCGGCGATCTCGACGTCCGGGTGGCTCCGGCCGATGGGCATAGCGAGATCGGACGGCTCGGGCTTGCCCTGAACGGGATGCTCGAGCGGCTCGAAGAGGCGTTCCTGCGTCGTGACCAGTCCGAGGCGCAGCTGCGACGGTTCGTCTCGAGCGCGTCGCACGAACTGCGGACGCCGCTCACCTCGATCCGGGGCTACGCGGCGCTGTTCCGCCGCGGTGCCCAGGACAAACCGGAGGACCTCGCGAAGTCGATGGCCAGGATCGAGTCAGAGGCCACTCGGATGGGCGTGCTGATCGACGACATGCTGCTGCTGGCGCGCCTCGACGAGCGCCGCCCGCTGGAACGCCGGCGCGTCGACCTGGCGCAGATCGCGCGCGATGCCGTCGACGACGCCCGCGCGCGCGATCCCGCCAGCCCGATCACGATGCCCGAGCCCGAGCCCGTGGAGGTGCTCGGCGACGAGCAGCGCTTGCGCCAGGTCGCGGCCAACCTGCTCGCCAACGCCCAGATCCACACGCCGCCCGGCACGCCGGTGCACGTCGCGGTCAGCGCCCGTGGCGATCACGCCGTCCTGGCGGTCAGCGACGAGGGGCCGGGTGTCGATCCCGAGCAGGAGCCGCACCTGTTCGAGCGCTTCTATCGCGGGACTCCAGTCGGTGACGAGGGCTCCGCTCCGAGCACGGCGGGCTCCGGACTCGGCCTGGCGATCGTCGCGGCGATCATGCACGCCCACGACGGCACCGCAACCGTACGATCGACCCCTGGCAGCGGCGCGAGCTTCGAGGTCACGTTGCCGCTGAGCGTGGCTCAGACCGAGCCCCTGGAGGACGGGATGCGCAGGCGCGCGTAGCTCACAGGTAACCCACAGCCTGTCCACAGGTCACGGCCAGCACCGGGGTGCAAGCTGTTGAACATAACCAGACCACCCGCACAAAGGAAGACAGGAAATGTTCACGCAAGACACGCTCAGCACCATCGACACGCTCAGCACCACGAACTCCGGAGCCTACGATCGCACCGGTGAGCGCACGGGGAATCGCGCCGCGAGGCGCATGCGAGGGCCCGCCCGTACGGCCGGGCCCTCGCCGGCCAGACTCCGCCAGATCTACGTCGGAGAGCGCGAGGTCGGCCACCCGACGATGCTCGTCGTGCGGGAGAAAGACACCGAGCGCCTGAACACCGCCGGGGGCTTCGACTGGGGCTGGCCGAGCATCGGCGGCGCCCGGCGGCTCGCGCACACGCTACTGCTCGACCTGACCGATCGCGAACCGCCCCCCTGGGTCTGTGACGCGCTCGCCACCGACCAACTGACCCACCTGCCATGGACAACCTTCTCGCTCACCGGCCGGGAGCTGTTGGAGTGGATCAAGTCCCAGGGGTACCGGATCGAGGACTGGCCGCTGGCGGGCACGTCGCCCGCAACCCCACGCCGGCTCGAATCGATGATGGGCGGTGACGGGCTCGAACCGCGCGACTCAGATGAACGCGCCGTAGCGCTCGATGTAGTTTGACAGCTGCTCGGCGATCGCTTCGGGCGACAAACCGAACTCCTCCATCGTGGCCGTGTTGCGGGCGTAGCCCCGCTTCCGGTCGCGGTCCAGCCAGGCGAGCAGATTCGCCTCAGCCGATCCCGTGAACTCCATCCCGAGGAAGGCGTAGACCTTGCGCATCGCCCCGACCTCGTCCTCGACGATGTCGTCGAACCGGAGGTCCATCACCTTGCTCTCCGGGTACCGCGCGCGCCACGCCAGGTGACGCTCGACTGTCCAGCTGGCCCTGTTCAGCATCGCCGGCACGTCGAGCTGTGAGAAGTCACCGTCGCTGTAGACCGAGCGGATCCCGAGGACCAGCGCGGAGAGGGATGGCCAGATAGCGACAGGGTCACGGTGCGTGACGATGAAATCGGTGTCCGGGAAGATCGCCGCGAACGCCGCCTCGAAGCCGAACATGACGGGCGTCTTCAGCACCCACCGTCGATTCGTGCCCGGGAAGTGCTGCCACTGCAGATAGCGGAGCAGGGCCCGGAGGTCACGGAATGCCGCCAGCTGGTCTCTGCCGAGGACCCAGCTGACGTAGCTGGGCACGTTCAGGCTCACCGCCCACGGGTAGCGGCTGTTGAAGCCGGCTGCGAGCAGCTGCAGAGCCTCGTCGGCCTCGTCGACGTATATCGGATGCGCCCGCTGGAGGGCGGGCGCCACCTCGGCGATCCAATCCAGGTCGCGCTGCGCGGCCTCGATCCGCGGGTCGACCCCCGTGCCGTTGGACTGTGGAAATGGCGCGAAGTTGTAGGCCTGCCAGCACATCGGCGCGTTGAAGTCGCCGGTCGAGGCGATCATCCGATGCAGCTTGGTCGATCCGGTCCGCGGAAGGCTCGTGATGAAGATCGGTGGCAGGACCTCTTCCTCAAGGATCTCCGGGTGCTGCTGAAGGTCCGCGTGCATACGCAGGCGGTTGACGAGAACTCTCAAGATCTCATCGTGGAGTTTCGCTTCGCGCGCGTCCGTTAGACCGGCTTCCTCGTCGACCGCCGTGACGAGAACCCGGAGGCCTTCAGCGAACCCCATGTCGCCGTAGTCGTCGAGCGCCGCGACCTGCCGCGCCTGATCCAGCAATCCCTCCGCTGACAGCATCGAAACTCCTTTGCCTTGCCCGAAGCCCTTCTGTCCCCATCCCGGAATCACCACTTCGCCGACCCTGGCAGCGTTCCGACCGGTCGCCGAGCACGGCGCTTTGCCGCTCCCTAAAAGTAACAAATCGGCGTCAGCTGTGATGGGCGGTGACGGGCTCGAACCGCCGACCCCGTGCTTGTAAGGCACGTGCTCTACCAGCTGAGCTAACCGCCCGTGGGCGACAGAAAGGCTAACCGCAGGCTTGAGGGAGTGTCCCTAGCCCGAGCGTTTGAGCTTGCCGTGGCGCTTGGCGTAGCGCTCGCCCGTCCGGAACACCGCGAGCCCGAGCGGCACCGTCAGTACGCCCAGCAGCGCCAAGGGCCAGAGGTCGCCCCACGCCGACGACAGGGACGCGCCGTCGAGCACCGCCGAGCGAATCCCACGCAGCGCGTAGGTGGCCGGCGAGACGACCGAGATCCACTGCATCCACTGGGGCAGGACGCTCACCGGGTAGTAGACGCCCGAGACAACGAGCAGCAGCCCCTGCGCGATGAACCCGAGCTGGGCGCCCTTTTCCGGTGAGATCAGCGGCAGCACGGCCGTGATCATGCCGAGGCCGACGAACGACACCGACGCGACCGCTAGCAGCGCCAGCGCCAGGCCGAAGTCGGCCTCGCCGAGGTGCAGGCCGAAGAACAGCGCGATCACGGCGAACAGCAACGCCGTGCGGAGCACGCCGTAGAGGACCGCGAACAGGCCCATGCCGCCGAGGTGGACCGCGCGCGACAACGGGGCCATGAACGTGTACTCGATCGTCCCCTCCCACCGCTCCCACGCGACGGTCTCGGTCAGGATCTCGAAGATGATCCCGAGGTAGGACCAGATCACCGCGCCGATCAGCAGCGTGGTCGTCTCGCGCTCGACGTTCAGGTGCCCACCGCCGGCGCTCACTCCCTTGGCGATGAACACGATCGTGAGCGTGTTCGCCACCGTCCAGAGGAAGAACGCGAGTTCCCACCAGCCGTAGCGCTTGATCAGATACACGTTGCGCTCGACCACGCCTGCGAGGCCGACGAGCTGCCCCTGGGCCCGGGCTAATGAGCTCATGTCGTGCCCTCCTCTCCGAGACCGAGACCGAGTCCGAGCGAGACGGCCTCCTCGTCGATCGCGACGCCGGTCGCGCTGAGGAATGCCTCCTCGAGGTCGGTGGCTCCGTAGCGCGCCAGCAGCTCGGCCGTCGCCGACAGCGCGAGCAGCCGGCCCCCGTGCAGGATGCCGACGCGATTGGCCAGCGCCTGTGCCTCGTCCATGTCGTGCGTACACAGCAGCACGGTCGTGTCGTGCTCAGCGCGCATCTCGGTGATGAACGCCTGCACCTCCCGCTTCGAGCGGGGGTCGAGGCCCGTCGTCGGTTCGTCGAGCAGCAGCAGCACCGGCGAGGTCAAGAGCGCCCGCGCGAGCGCCACCTTCTGCTGCATGCCGCGGCTCAGATCCTCCATCGGCGCTGATGCCCGCGCGAGCGGGAAGCCGACGCGCTCGAGGATCGCGGGGATCTCGGTTCGCGTTCGCCGGGGCCCGAGGCCGTAGAACCGCGCCGCGTAGGACAGGTTCTCTACCGCCGACATCCTTTTGAAGAACGACGCCTCCACAGACACACGGTTGACCATCCGCCGGACCGCGCCGCCGTCGCGCACGACGTCGTGCCCGAACACCTCGGCGCTACCGCCGTCGGGCAGCAGCAGGGTCGAGAGCGCCCGCACGAGCGTCGACTTGCCGGACCCGTTCTGTCCGAGCACCGCGACGCACTCCCCTTGGGCGACCGACAGCGACACCCCCGCGAGGGCGGCGACGCGATGGCGCTTGCCGCCCATGCGGCGGACGAACCACTTCTCCAGATCGATCACTTCAACTGCGTACAACGACGTTGCTCCTCGAACGACAGGATGGCCAGGGTCACACGGCCGAGGCGGACCTCGGCGACGACACGGGGTTGGTCACCGGGAGAGCAACATCGCCGCCGACCGTAGCACCGAACCGTGCAGGGCGCCAGTGACCGACACGAGAAACTGAGGCATCCCCTGACAGGGGTCCCCTCAGGGCGCCGACACTCCCTTAGAGTGAAGACCCACACCACGACACACCCGAGGGGAAGGAGCAGCCGTGCCACTCGATCCGAAGCGCACCGCCGTCGTCCTGATCGAATACCAGAACGACTTCACCTCCGAGGGCGGCGTCCTGCACGGCGCAGTCAAAGGGGTGATGGAGCAGACCGGGATGCTCGAGAACACGCAGCGGCTCGTCGAGGCCGCTCGCGCCGCCGGCGCAACGATCGTGCACGCCCCGATCACGTTCGCGCCCGGATACGGCGAGCTCTCGCAGCACCCGTACGGGATCCTCAAGGGCGTCGTCGACTCGACCGCGTTCGTCAAGGGCGAGTGGGGCGCCGAGATCGTCGACCTGCTCGCGCCCCGGGAGGGGGACGTGATCGTCGAGGGCAAGCGCGGCCTCGACACGTTCGCGACCACGAACCTCGACTTCATCCTGCGCGCGCGCGCAATCGACACGATCGTGCTCGGCGGCTTCCTGACGAACTGCTGCGTCGAGTCGACGATGCGGACCGGCTACGAGAAGGGCTACCACGTGATCACGCTGTCGGACTGCGTCGCCGCCACCTCGCCCGAGGAGCACGAGAACGCGATCCGCTTCGACTATCCGATGTTCTCCGAGGTCCTCTCCGCGGACGCTGTGCTCCAGCAGTTGGAGGGGGCGACCGCGTCGGTCTGACCCGCCGCCAGATAGCGTCCGCGCCGATGCTGTTCTACGAGCCGCACCGGATCGACCGCACCGTCCTCGCCCACGACCCGTTCAAGTCGCTCGTCGCGCCGCGGCCGATCGGGTGGATCTCGACGCTCAGCGCCGGGGGCGCCGTCAACCTGGCGCCTTACAGCTACTTCAACGCGTTCGGCGAGCAGCCGCCGATGCTCGCCTTCTCGAGCGTCGGCGCGAAGGACTCCGCGACGTTCGCGCTCGAGCTGCGCGAGTTCGTCTGGAACCTGGTGACCTGGGAGCTGCGCGAGGCGATGAACGAGACCTCGGCGCCGCTGCCCCGCGGCGCCAGCGAATTCGAGCGTGCGGGTCTCGCGATGGCGCCGTCGCGACTGGTCGCGCCGCCGCGCGTGGCCGCCTCGCCGTGCTCGATGGAGTGCCGGGTGGTGCACGCGGCGCAGCTCCGCGACACCGGCGGCCACCCCGTCGAGCAGTACCTCGTCGTCGGCCAGGTCGTCGGGGTCCACCTCGACGAGTCGGCGATCGTCGACGGCTCGATCGAGACGGCGCGGATGCGGCCGGTGGCGCGCTGCGGCGGGTTCGGCGACTACGCGGTCATCGACGAGACCTTTCGGATGTTGCGCCCGACCGCATAGCAGCCGGCCGCAAGTCCCTAGCCGAACCTGCGTTATTGCTGTGTAAGTCCGCGGCGACGTTACGATGCCGCGCGGCAATCTTAATTCCACATTTAGGAGAGAGCATGGGTTGGATTGGGGTACGGCGCCTTGGCGTCGCAACCGTGGCGGTCGCTTCGCTCGCGAGCGCGGGCACGGCCGTCGCGTCGGCGCATCCGGTGCTGGTCCGGCCGGCGCCGATGATCGCGACCGCGCCGCTGAGCCCGTTCGGGCTGGGCAACGACGTCGTCACGAGCTCGAACTGGTCGGGCTATGCAGTCGAGGCGGCCAGCGTCTTCACCGACGTGCGCGGATCGTGGGTCGAGCCGGCGGCCACCTGCAACACCTTCGGCGCCCATTACGCAGCCTTCTGGGCGGGGATCGACGGCTACTCGAGCGAGTCCGTCGAGCAGCTCGGCACCGACTCGGACTGCAACGGATATGACCGTCCCTCGTACTACGCGTGGTACGAGATGTATCCCGCCGCGCCGGTGACGCTCTCGAGCGCCGCCTACCCGGTGGAGCAGGGCGACACGCTCAGCGCCGAGGTGTCGGTCAACGGCGCCGAATATACGCTGTCGCTGAAGTCCTCGCGGGGCTGGACGTTTCAGATCACCAAGCTCGGAATCGGACTTGACCAGTCCTCGGCCGAGCTGATCGCCGAGGCGCCCTCGACCTGCATCCTGAGCTGCCACGCGCTGCCGCTCGCCAACTTCGGCACGGTCCCGTTCAGCAATGTGGAGGCGGCCGTCGGGGGCGGCTCGGACGCCGCGTTCGACAGCTTCACGACCGACGCGGGCCCGCACGACATCGTCGCCCAGAGCTTGCTCGGCACGGTCAAGGCGCAGCCCTCCTCGCTCACCCCGAGCGCGGCCGGCGACTCGTTCAGCGTCACCTGGCACCACAGCTGAGCCGCTTGGGCGCCTGACGCTCTCCCCTGTCCCCCCGGCTCGCGATGCCGGGGGGACAGGCCCGGCCGGTGACGCCTGCGGGGCATGCGAGACTCCCATCGTGGGGCGGCGGATCGGCAGCCAGGTGCAGACGTTCGCCGGCGCGGTGCTCGACCGCGCCGCGGTTGTGCGCCACGATCCTGACCGCGCCGCGGCGCTGCTGTCGCAGCCGGGGGCGCGGGCGGTCGCGGCCTCCGAGGTGGGCGTCGTCGTGCAAGGCGCGACGCTAGCCAGGCGCTCCCTCGCCGACGATGCGATCGCGGGCCTGGTTCGCGCCGGCGGGCCGGTGCTGCTGGGGCTCGAATCGAGCGGTCCCCTGTTCGCGGTCGACCTGGGCGCGGTCGCGGCGCCGCCGGCCGCGTTCTCCGGCGGCGAGGTCATCGGGCTGCGCGACGCGGGCGCGCGTCTGCCGCAGGCCGAGGGCGGGCTCGCCGCCTACCTGACGGCGCTGCTCGGCTGGCACCGCCGCAACCGCTTCTGCCCCAACTGCGGCACCCCGACCACCGTGTCCGAGATCGGCCTCGCGCGCGCGTGCCCAGCCTGCCGCGAGGTGCACTTTCCGCGCACCGACCCGGTCGTGATCATGCTCGTCGAGCACGGCGATCGCTTGCTGCTGGGCCGGCGCAGCGGCTGGCCGCCGGGGCGCTTCTCGGTCCTGGCGGGGTTCGTCGGTCCTGCCGAGACGCCGGAGGAGGCCGTCATCCGGGAAGTCTGCGAGGAGGCTGGGATCGACGCGTACGCGCCCCGCTACGTCGCCTCACAGCCGTGGCCGTTCCCGGCGTCGCTGATGCTCGGCTTCGAGGCCCGCGCCGACGGCGGCGAGCCGCGGGTCGGCGACCGCGAGCTCGAGGAGGTCGGCTGGTTCACGCGCGCGGAGGTCCACGCCGCCGCGGCGGGCGCGGGCGCCCTGCAGCTGCCGCCACCGATCTCGATCGCGCGCAGCCTGATCGACCGCTGGGCAGCCCGCGGCGGCATCACGGCCGCCGCGGGATAGGTGGCCCGTCGGTGCGCTGGCTCCAGCTCGAAGGTGCCGTCAACGCCCGCGTCGTCGCGCCCGGGGTGCTGCTCCGCTCCGACAATCTGCAGGGGCTGAGCGACCGCGACGTGCGCCGTCTCCTAGACGACGAGTCGCTCGAGGTCGTCGTCGACCTGCGCACCGACGTCGAGGTCAGGTTGGAGGGGCCCGGGCCGCTCACCCGCGAGCCGCGGGTGCGGATCGAGCACCACTCGCTGTACCCCGACAGCGGCGGCAACACCGATCTCGAGGCTGACACCGTCAAGCCCTGGGGCAGCCCGCACGCCGAGGAATCCCGCGAGGAGTCGCCGGTGATCCGGGCGTACATGAGCTACCTGCGCCGCCGGCCCGACTCGGTCATCGCGGCGATCCGCGCGATCGCAGGCGCCGACGGCGCGGTGCTCGTCCACTGCGCCGCCGGCAAGGACCGCACCGGCGTGGTGGTCGCGCTCGCGCTCGACGCAGCGGCCGTCAGCCGCGAGCTGATTGCGGGCGACTACATGCTGACGCGCGAGCGGATCGGCGCGATCCTCGAGCGGCTGGTCGCCTCACCGACCTATCGCGCCGAGCTCGAGGGGCACGACCCGCAGCGCCACGCACCGGTCGCGGGGACGATCGAGCGCGTCCTCGAGCTGCTCGACGAGCGTCACGGCGGATCCGTCGCGTGGCTGTCGGCGCACGGCCTGGCCGCTGAGGAGCTGGAGCGGCTGCGATCGCGGCTATCGACGGTCCGTCCTTAGCCATAGGACCAGGTTTCTGCAGATTTGTGTTCGGGGTGTAACGTTCGTTGCGGCCGGCTGACCGAGTTGAGGAGGATTTAGTGGTGCCCATAAACGTGCCCTGGGGGCGCCGCGCGGCCGCTGCCGCGCGGCCGGCTGTGATCATGGCGCTCGTAATCGGGGCGCTGGCCGTTGGTGCGACGCCGGCGAGTGCGAAGAGCAAGCAAGCCGGAAGTAGTTGCACGCCGGCAGTCAACGCCACGGCCGGCGGCGTGGTCTCCTCGTTCTGCTTCCAGCCGACGTCCACGACCGCCGGCGGGGACCCCGGCCTCGACACCACGATCGACTTCGACTACTCGAGCCGGGGCGACACCGTCCAGAACATGACGGTCACGATGCCGCCCGGGGTGCTCGCGATCCCGACCGCGGTCGGCGCGCTCTGCCAGCCGTCCGAGCTGACGGCGGGTACCTGCCCGGCTGCGTCGCAGGTCGGGGACGGGACCGTCACGGCCGACTCTCCAATCTTGCCGATCCTCACGCTCCCGGCGAACTCGGCGCTCTACGAGATGTCGATCCCGACAGACGAGATGGGCGTCGACGCCGCCTACTTCGGGCTCGCCATCTGGCTTGGCTCCGGTCCACCGAAGCCGGGTCAGGCGCCGGTCGCGGTGGGCTTCGCGAGCGCCTGCCTGGTGAGCGCGGGTACCACGACTGAGTCATGTACGAACCCGAGTTCGACCGCGCCGATCGTCGGCCAGCCGGCTGTCCAGTTCGATTTCGCCAACCTCCCGACCAGTCTGGCCGGGTTCATCCCGATCCAGGTCCAGAGCCTCACACTCGACATCTTCGGCACGGTCAATTCCTCGACCGGCACGAGCACCAGCACCGCCTATACGCGCCTCCCGACGAGTTGCGCGACGGACACCACGTTGCTCAGCGTCGACACGGTGGACGCGGCGGGCGACGGCTCGGGCGGCGACAACTTCACTCCGACCGGCTGCGGATCGCTGCCGTTCTCACCCGACCTCAGCGCGACCGCCACCAAGGACAGCGGCGACCTCGGCGTGCAGTTCACGAGCACCGTCACACAGCCGGCCGGCCAGGCGGCGGTCTCGTCGCTCACGCTGAACGTACCCGCGGCGACGATCGGGCCGGACCTGGTGGCCGCGCTCGGCGACTTCGGTGACATCGTCGGCTCTGCGACGGTGGTGACGCCGCTGCTGCCAAACCCACTCACCGGGTCGGTCGTGCTCACCGGCAGCGTCGCATCGCCGGCGCTCACGATCACGTTGCCGGCGCCGGTGCCGCTGACGCTGACGGGCGCGGTCAGCATCGCCGATAACTCGGTCACGTTCCCTGCCCCGGGCACGCCGTCGCTCCCGGACGTGCCGCTCAGCTCGCTCGCGGTCACCCTCAACGGGGGACCAGACGCGCTGTACGCGACGATCTGCAACAACCCGACCGGAACGCTGCAGGGATCATTCACCGCCCAGAACGGCGCGCCGTGGACCGATCAGGCGCCGATCTCGATCGCCGACTGCTCGACCCCTACACCGGTCAGCACCACTACGACCAGCACGACCACGACGACGACTCCACCCACGCCGCCACCCGTGTCCTCGTCCGGCAAAGTGACGCCGCCGAAGGTCTCGGGCGGATCGCTCGCCGGGCTCGCGGGCGGTGGGGCGCGGCTGCGCTTCACGCTCACCGCCGGCTCCTCGAAGCTGACGTCGTTCGCAGTCTCGCTCCCGGGTGGGCTGAGCTTCGACCGCTCCTACCGCCGCGGAGTCAAGATCACCGGCGTCGGTGTGCGCTCGCTCGCGCTGAGTGGCGGCGACCTCGCCGTCGCGCTGCGGGCACCAGGAGCGAGGGTCGTGGTGAGCGTCTCGGCGAGCGCGCTGGTCGAGCGCTCGGCGCTACGCGGCAAGGTGCGTGCCCGCAAGGTGAAGACGCTGACGGCGACGATCGTCGCCCGCACCGCGAACGGCAAGCGGGCGACGCTGCGGCTGAAGCTGAGGGTCTAAGGAGCGGCGGGCTGTGTCGTCCGCGTGCGCTCCGACAGCGCCGCGACGGCGCCGTCGACCGCCGCGAACAGGTTGTCATCGCCGATCCGCTCGAGCAGACCGCCACGGGCCAAGTTCTCGCGGACGTGCGCTCCGGCCCGGGCGATCCCGAACGCGATCTGGCGGCGGGCGAGGTCGTCGAGGACCACGCTCAGCGCTCGGCAGCCGGTGTAATCGATGTCGGTCATCCCGGCTGCGTCCAGCACGACGAGCCGGACGTCGGGGTCCGCTGCGACCGCCCTCCTCAGCTGCGCGCGGAAGTTGACGGCGTTGGCGTACCAGAGCGCCGTCGCGAACAGGACGACCAGGACCCCAGGGACCGGGGCCGCCGCATCCCGGGTCCCGAGCGGGACCCAGGATGTCGTTCCGGGTATCCGGCCGAGCACGTGCAGCTTCGGGCGAGCGCTGATCCGCGTGCGGTCGAGGATCGCAAGGCCGACCGCAACGCCGATTCCCTGCACGACGCCGATCAGCGCGACGGCCAGCATCGTGACCAGCGCGAGGGCCAGCTCGAATCGGCTGAACCGCGCGATCGACGCGAGCTCGCGACCGCGGAAGATCCTGCCCGCCACGTACACGAGCACGCCTGCCAGCGCGGCCGGCGGCAGATCCGTGAGCAGCGAAGCCGCCGGCACGAGCAGCAGGATCGCCGCGGCGGCGCCGAGGCCGGCCGCCTGGGTGCGCCCCGACGCGGCTGCCACGGCAGCGGTTCGAGGCGGGCTTGCGTTCACGGGAAACGCGCCGACGAATCCAGCGAGGACGTTGCCCGCGCCGACCCCGAGGAGGTCGCGCCCAACGTCGGAGCCGTGCGTGCCGGGGTCGGCGAAGGCACGCGTGGTGGCGGCCGACTGCGTCACGATGACGAGCGCGACGATCGCCGCGAGGGGAGCCAGGCGACCAACCGCCGACAGTGACAAGCCGGTCAATTCGAACTTCGGCGCGGTGGGCGTGACGGCGCCGAGGATCGGCAGGCCGTGCTCGTGCAGGTGCGCCGCCGCAGTCAGGCCGGTCGCGATCACGAGCCCGATCAGCGCGCCGGGGAGCCGCCGGTCGATCCGTTCGGCGGCCACTACGCACCCGAGCACGCCCGCGCCGATCGCGAGCGCCCACCCGTGCGTGTCGTCGAGGTGATCGGCGATCGTGGTGAACCGGTGCACGGTGGAGCCGCTGCCCGCCGCGATCCCGAGCAGGTCGGGGAGCTGATGGACGACGATGATGATCGCCACCCCGGCGAGGAAGCCGGTGATGATCGGCGTCGACAGGAATTCGGCGATCCAGCCGAGCGCCAGCAACCAGACCGCGGCGACAAGCAGGCCGACCAGCACCGCGAGGATCGCCACGAGCTGCATGTAGCGCGGGGAGCCGGTTGCCGCCAGGCCGGCCACGCCGGCCGCGAACAGCGGCGCGACGGTCGAGTCTGCCCCGACCGACAGTTGCGGACTGGAGCCCAGCATCGCGAACATGACCGAGCCCGCGACGAACGCGTAGACGCCCGTCAGGGGCGGCATTCCAGCCAGCCGCGCGGTGGCGAGCTGCTCGGGGACCGCGATCGCGAGCAGCGTCAGCGCCGCGCGGGCGTCGGCTCCCACCCACGCGCGGCGGTAGCCCCGCAGCGAGGAAAGCAGGACGGCCGGCCGCGTGTCCGTCCGCGCGGCGTTCCTTGACATCGCGCGATGATCGCCGATCGCCGCACTGCAGCGCCGGGATCGGGCGCTAGGCTCGCTCGCGAGTGAACGTTTCGTCGCAGTTCGACGTCGACGGGTTCGGGGTCGTCGTGACCGGCGGCGCCAGCGGCATCGGGCTTGCCTACGGAGAGGTGCTCGCAGCCCACGGCGCCCGCGTCACGCTGGTCGACGTCGATCGCGGCGCGGTCGCGGCTCAGGCCTCGCGGCTCGCCGGCGAAGGCCTCGACGTGCGAGCCGCGGTTGCCGACGTGACCGACCACGCCGTGCTGGACACCGTGATCGACGAGGCGGCCGGCCTGTACGGCAGGCTCGACGTCGCGTTCGCCAACGCCGGGATCGACCCGGGCGCCGGTTTCGTCGGGGCCTGGGCGGGAGACCAGCGGCCGCGGGTGCCCGAGGGCGAGCTCGAGCGCTACGGCGACGAGCGCTGGAACCGCGTGATCGACATCAACCTCGGCGGCGTGTTCGCGACCGCTCGCGCCGCCGCCCGCCACATGCGCCCGCGCCGCTTCGGGCGGATCATCGTCACCACGTCGCTCGCCTCGACCAGGGTCGAGCCTGCGATCGGCGCCGCCTACATGGCCGCCAAGGCTGGAGCCCGCCACTTCATGCACACGATCGCGCTCGAGCTCGCGGGCTACGGGATCACTGTCAACGCGATCGCGCCCGGCTTCTTCGTCACGAACATCGGTGGCGGGCACGCGCACAAGCCCGAGCTCCAGGCGGCGCTCGCCCGGGAGATCCCGATGCACCGCGTCGGCCAGCCCGACGACCTCAAGCCCCTCGCCCTGTTCCTCGCCTCTCCCGCATCGAAGTACATCACTGGTCAGGAGATCGTGATCGACGGCGGCTGGGGCCTCGGCGTCGCGGACTGATCGAGGGGTCCGCTACCGTGCCCGCCCGGCTCACGCGAGTGGCGGGCAATAGCCCGGCGGAGGGACCACGTTCTTCTTCTTGGCCGTGGCGACCCGCGGCGCTGGGTGGCGTGCAGGCTGACCGGTGCGTCGCAGGTGCTGCTGGATCGTCGCCCAGAGCTGCCCCAGCTCGTGCACGAACGCGATCGACGGTCGGTCGACCCGGGTGCACAGCGTCTGCGGCTTCGGGGCGATGCTCAGGTCGCGCAGCTGCGCCGACGGATAGACGTAGATCGCGCGGAAGAACTGGCCCTGCTCATCGGGGCGCGGCGCGATGTAGAAGTTGCCGTCGGTCTCGCCGAAGTAGATCCCG
>Ga0302181_10000791_pt1 | contig 25036 bp, 22 predicted proteins | sample I_Palsa_E3_3_FD_198786 | JGI IMG/M metagenome (GOLD analysis project Ga0302181, IMG submission 198786) | Peat permafrost microbial communities from Stordalen Mire near Abisko, Sweden - I_Palsa_E3_3 | ecosystem: Environmental > Terrestrial > Soil > Palsa > Peat permafrost | place: Sweden...
CTGCAGATTGGGGGTCCGCTCGGCGGCATCCTCCCCGCCTCGCGCCTGGACGTCGCCTTCGACTTCGACGCCCTCGCCGCCGAGGGTTGCATGGTCGGCCACGGCGGGATCCTCGCGTTCGACGACCAAACCGACATGCGGGCCCTCGCGCGCCACCTGCTGCGGTTTGGCGCCCACGAGAGCTGTGGCAAGTGCTTCCCGTGCCGGATTGGCCTCCAGCGGGCCTACGAGCAGTTCTCCCGCGACGCGCCGATCGAACGCGAGCGGTTCGAGCAGCTGCTCGAGACGCTCGAGCTCGGCAGCCTGTGCGCCCACGGCAGCGGGATGCCGGCGCCCATGCGGAGCCTGCTGGCGCACTTCCCCGATGAGCTGGGGCTCGCGTGATGCTGGTCACGATCGACGACCAGACGATCGAGGTGGCTCCGGAGACGACGGTGCTGGAGGCGATCCACGCGCTCGGCGGCGATGTCCCCACGCTGTGCTACGACCCTCGTCAGGCTCCCTTCGGCGCCTGTCGCGCCTGTCTGGTCGGCGCCGAGGGCGCGCGCGGCCCGATCCCGGCCTGCACGACGCCCTGCCGCGACGGGATGACGATCGACACCCGCGATGTGACCGCTCGCCGGGTCGTCACCGCCGTCGTCGAGCTGGTGCTGTCCGAACTGCCGCAACCGCCGGGCGCCCATACCGAGCTGGCGGCCGTGGCGCGCGAGCTCGGGATCGGGGACGGGCTGCGCTGGCCGGGCGCCAGCCACGAGCGCCGTCACGACGAACGCCATCCGTACCTCGCGCTCCAGCACGAGCTGTGCATCTCGTGCGGTCGCTGCGTGCGCGCCTGCGACGAGGTTCAGGGCGCTTTCGCCCTTACCGCGACCGGACGTGGCTTCAGCGCTAATGTGACAGCAGGCCTCGACGCTGGTTTTCGCGATTCGAGCTGCGTCTCGTGCGGTGCCTGCGCCGACACCTGCCCGACCGACGCAATCACCGAGATCACGCTGCTGAACATCGCACGCACCACTCCAGGAGAGCGCACATGAGCGATCGCTTCGACTCCACCGTCACCACCACCTGCGGCTACTGCGGGGTGGGCTGCCGACTCGAGGCACATGTCCGGGACGGCCGGATCGCCTCGATCAGCCCCGCGCTCGACGGTCCGGCCAACGCTGGCCATACGTGCCTGAAGGGCCGCTTCGCCCATCAGTTCTCCCGCTCGCGTGAACGACTGACCGCGCCGCTGATCCGCGAGAGCGGGGGCTTTCGGATCGCGACCTGGGAGGAGGCGGTCCACCGCATCAGCACCGAGCTGAACCGGATCAAGCACGACCACGGGCCGGATGCCATCGCCGGTCTGGCCTCCTCGCGCGCCACCAACGAGGATTGCTACGCCATGTCCCGGCTGATGCGCGCGGCGATCGGCACCAACAATCTCGACAACTGCTCGCGCGTGTGTCACTCGCCGACGTCGTTTGCGCTGCGCAAGGCGTTCGGCCTCTCGGGCGCGACCGGGTCGTTCGCCGACATCGACGCTGCGGACGCCGCGATCATCATCGGCGCCAACCCGAGCCACGGCCATCCGGTCGTCGGGGCGCGGATCAAGCAGGCGACGCTGCGCGGTCTGCAACTGGTCACGATCGATCCGCGCCGGATCGAGCTGGCGGATTACGGCGTGCTGCACCTCTCCCCGCGCCCCGGCACCAACGCCGCGGTCATGCTGGGACTCGGCCACGTCGTCGCCCGCGACGGGCTGGTGGACGAGGAGTTCATCGAGCGCCGGACGGAGGGCTATGACGAGGCGGAGGCGCTGATGGCGCTGTACACGCCCGAGCACGTCGAGGAGATCACCGGTGTGCCGGGCCGCGACATCGAAGCCGCCGCACACATCTATGGTGAAGCTGGGGATGCGTCGATCTTGTGGGGCCTGGGCGTGACCGAGCACAAGTACGGCTCGGAGGTCGTGCGACTGATCTGCAACCTGGCGATGATGAGCGGCAAGGTCGGGCGCCCGGGCTCGGCACTGCTGCCGTTGCGCGGTCAGAACAACGTCCAGGGCTCTTCGGACATGGGAGCGCTGCCCGACACCTATACGGCCTACCGTCCGGTCAGCGACGAGCTCGTGGCCCGGTCATTCGAGGAGCGCTGGGGGGTTCCGCTGTCGCGTGAGAAGGGCTACACGATCCCGCAGATGTTCCACGCCGCGGTAGACGGGCGCCTCAAGGCGATGTACATCTTCGGCGAGGACGTCGCCCAGACCGACCCGAACACCACCCACGTCGTCGCGGCGCTGGAGTCGCTCGAGTTCCTCGTCTGCCAGGACATCTTCGAGACCGAGACGACCAAGTACGCGGATGTGATCCTGCCGGCGTCGGCGTTCCTCGAGAAGTCCGGCACCTTCACCAATGCCGAGCGGCGAATGCAGCTCGTCGCGCCGGCGATCGAGCCGCCCGGAGGGGCGAAGACCGACCTCGAGATCATCATGACGATCTCGCGCGCGCTCGGTCACGAGATGGGGTACGCGACCTCCGCCGCTGTGATGGACGAGATCGCCGCGCTGACTCCCACCTTTGCCGGCGTCAGCCACGAGCGGATCGGCCGCCGCGGCCTGCAATGGCCGGTCGCTCCTGACGGCACTGACTCCCCGATCCTGTATGCCGACGAGTTCGAGCTTCCCCGCGGCAAGGGCCAGTTCGCCGCGCTGCCGTACATGGCGCCCGGGGACGCCGCCGACGAGGAGTTCCCGTTGGTCCTGGTCACCGGCCGGCGCTTGGAGCACTACAACGCCGGCACGATGACCCGTCGCACCGGAAACCTCGAGCTGCTCGATCGCGACTGGCTGGAGATCCATCCCGATGACGCCGCTCGGCTCTGGATCACCGACGGGCAGACGGTGTCGGTACGCAGCCGCGTGGGGCGGATCGAGACCGAGGCCCGCGTCACCGAGCGGATCGAGCCGGGGCACGTGTTCACGGCCTTCCACTTCCCCGAGGTCCGGACCAACCTGCTGATCGGCTCCTCCGCCGACGTCAACACGAGCTGTCCCGAATACAAGGTGGTCGCGGTCGACGTCCGACCGGTCGCCGAGCAGCCGGCGTTCACGCCGGCGTTGGCGCAACCCGCCCTGTCGTGACCGCTTCGGGGCGCGACCTCGACGAGGTCGCGCCGCGAATGATCGCGACCGTCCTGCGCGACGGCGCCCGCGACGAGGTGGCGGTCGAGGAGCCGCTGGAGATCCGCGTCGACGATGCGGCGCTGGCGGTGACGATGCGCACCCCCGGGCACGACGAGGAGCTCGCGCTCGGCTTTCTCTACGGCGAGGGGTTGATCGACGCTCCCCACGATGCCGGGCCGACGCTGGACTTCGCCCACAACGTCGTCGCGGTGGTCGGGCCGCTGCTGCGCGACCCGGGCGCGCGGCGCTTCTACACCACGTCCTCCTGCGGCGTCTGCGGCAAGGGAGCGCTGGAGGAGGTGTCAGTGCACGCGCCGCCGGCGACCGCGGGTCCGATCGTCGACCGGGCTCTGCTCGCGTCGCTCCCCGACCAGCTTCGCCAGCCGGCCTTCGAGCGCACGGGTGGCCTGCACGCCACCGGCCTGTTCGACGCGGCCGGCGCGCTCCAGCTCGTGCGCGAGGACGTGGGGCGCCACAACGCGATGGACAAGGTGATCGGCCGCGCGCTGCTCGACAGGCGCCTCCCGCTCGCCACGTCGATCCTGTGCGTCAGCGGCCGGCTCGCCTTTGAGCTCGTGCAGAAGGCCGCGCTCGCCGGCGCGCCGATCCTCGTCGGCGTCGGCGCTCCGACCTCGCTGGCGATCGAACTCGCCGCCGACCGCGGCATGACCCTGGCGGGGTTCGCCCGCCGCGGCCGGGTCAACGTGTACACCGGCGCCGAGCGGGTCCGCGGGTAGTCGCGGACTTGTCCTGGATTGAACGAAATGGTATAAGACCGGGGCCCGGCGTGTACCAATTTGTCTAGGGCCGTCGGAGTGGACACATTTGCGCAATGCGCGGGTATGCTGACCGGCCAGCTGCGGACGAACTGCGAGGAGATCGAATGGCAATCGACGGTACCCGCGAAGCGATGATCGTCCCCCCGCCGACGTTCGGCGGCACGGTCGCGACGGTGCTCGCGAGCCCCCGGATCGAGCCTCCGCCCGCCACGCTGCAGGAGGCCCGCACCACCCCCGGCCGGGCCGAGAAGATCGCCGCGCTGATGCACCAGATCGAAAAGCGCGGGATCAAGTACGTGTTCTTCCAGCAGGTGTCGATCACCGGACGGGTGATGGGCAAGGGTGTGGTCTCGACGTTCTTCCCGCAGGTGGCCGAGCGCGGCTACCAGCTCGTCTATGGGGCGACGGCGAACCTGTTCACCGACCGCCACGGTGACTACATCGGCTTTGGGCCCGAGGAGTCAGAGCTCGCCGCGGTCGCGGATCTGGACACGTTTGCCGTGTTGCCGTGGGACGAGCGCGTGGCCCGCGTGTACTGCGATTGCTACGACACCGAGACCGGCGAACTGCTCGACGCCGACCCGCGCCAGAACCTCAAGCGGATCGCCGATGCCTTCGAGTCCGAGCTCGGCTACCAGTTCCTGATTGGAATCGAGCCCGAGACGATGTGGCTCAAGCAGCCCGAGGAGGGGGGCGAGCTTCAGGGCGTGACCAAGCCCTACTGCTACCACATCCATCAGTTCGAGGAGCTGCGGCCGGTGCTGCTCGATGTGGTCGAGTACGGCCAGGCGCTGGGGCTCGACATGAGCTACGGCGACCACGAGGACGCTCCGGGCCAGCTCGAGTTGAACTTCCGCTTCGACCGCCCGCTGCGCACCGCCGACAACATCACCACCTACCGCCAGGTCTGCGCCGCCGTCGGGCGCAAGCACGGGTTGCTGCCCACCTGGATGCCCAAGCCGTTCGTCGGCGTGTCGGCCAACGGCCACCATCACCACTTCACGCTGCTGGACGAAGCGGGCACGAATGTGTTTCACGATCCCCACGGCCCGGCGCAGCTCTCGCCGTTGGGGCTGAACTTCCTCGGCGGCCTGCTCGAGCACTTCTCCGCGCTGATGTGTGTCGGCAACCCGACCGTCAACTCGTACTGCCGCATGTGGGACACCGGCTTCTGGGCCCCGATCTACAAGAACTGGGGCTGGCAGAACCGCACCACAACGGTCCGGGTGGCGACCGGAGGGCGGTTCGAGTATCGCGGGGTCGACTCCTCCTGTAACCCGTACCTGACGATCGCGGCGCTGCTCCAGGCCGGGCTCGACGGCGTGCGGCACGGGCTCGATCCCGGCCCACCACAGCAGGGCAACACCTACGACCTGCTGCGCGAGGGCGCTGACATCGAGCGGGTGCCCGATTCCCTCGGTGACGCGCTGGATGAGCTGGCCAAGGACGACGTGATCCGGGGTGCGATGCCAGGCCGGCTGTACAAGGTGTTTCACCACTACAAGCGCGACGAGTGGGAGCGCTACCTGGCCACCGTGACCGACTGGGAGCGCGAGGAGTACCTCGAGGTTCTCCCGTGACCGCGGCCGTCGGGAAGCGCTAACCATGTGCGGAATCGCCGGGATCATCTATCGCAACGGCAACGGCGCGCACCGGATCGGCCGCGACATCACCAGCATGCTGCAGGCGATGAAGCACCGCGGCCCGGACTCGACCGGATTCGCGCTGTACCACGCGCCGGCGCACGAACTGATGCTGAGGGTCAAGCTCGCGGATGCCAACACGCCGCGGGATCTCGAGTTCGCCGACAACCTCCGCCGGCACCGCGGCGAGATCGCTTTACGGCTGCGGGCGGCGGGCGCTGAGGTCCGCGCGATCGAGGACGTCAACGAGTACACGCTCAGCATCACGCTCAGCTACGACGGCGACATCAAGCGCCTGGCGGACCACGTCGAGTCGGTCACCGACGCCGAGGTGCTCTCGGCTGGGCACGCGCTCGAGATCATCAAGGACCTCGGCGACGCCAAGACCGTGTCGAGCGGCTATGGCCTCGACGACTACTTCGGCAGCCACGGCATCGGCCACGTGCGGATGGCCACCGAGTCCGACGTCGACATCTCCAACGCCCATCCCTACTGGGCCTATCCGTTCTCCGATGTCGCCGTGGTGCACAACGGCCAGCTGACCAACTACCACCAGTGGCGCCGGCGGCTCGAGCGCTCGGGGCACCGTTTCGCCTCCGACTGCGATTCGGAGATCATCGCGGTCTATCTGGCCCAGAAGCTGCAGGACGGCTCGTCGTTGCACGACGCGATGAGCGAGAGCCTGGCGGACCTCGACGGCGTGTTCACCTATATCTGCGTGTCCGAGGACGCGCTCGGGATGGCCAAGGACGCGCTGGCGGCCAAGCCGCTGGTGCTCTACGAGGGTGGGGACATGGTCGCGCTCGCCTCCGAGGAGATGGCGATCCGGGCTGTGCTCGACCACGAGATCGAGACCTACGACCCCTACGAGAGCGAGGTGATGGTGTGGACGCGGTGAACGCCAACACCAGCCAGGAGGTTCGCTACGACTCGCGCGGGCTGGTTGAGCTCGACGAGGTGGTGCCGCGGATCAGCGAGATTGACGGTGACCGGGCGGTCTTCGACGCGCACAAGCTGACCACCCGGCGGATCAACCTGGAGCTGCGCTGGCTGCTCTACGAGCAGGGAGTGCGCGACGTGACGGTGCTCAACCCCGGCGCGCGGCACTCGCTCGGCGCGGGGATCCTCACGCGCTGCCGGATCACCTTCCAGGGCAGCCTGGGCTACTTCGCCTGCGGCATCATCGACGGCCCGGAGGTGCACATCACCGGCCGGGTCGGATGGTCGGCGTGCGAGAACATGATGTCCGGAGTGGTGACGATCGACAGCAACGCGGGCTCGCTGATGGCCGCTGCGCTGCGGGGCGGCGATGTCGTGGTCAAGGGACAGGTGGGCGCCCGGACCGGGATCGACCAGAAGGGCGGCACGATCATCGTGCTGGGCAGTGCCGGCTCGATGACCGGTTTCATGATGCAGCGCGGGCGCCAGATCCTCTGCGGGGACGTCGGCCCGGGCCTCGGCGACTCGATGTATGACGGCACGATCTACGTCGCCGGCCAGGTGGCATCGCTGGGGATCGATTGCGTACCGGGTGAGTGGACCGACGCCGACACCGAGCTGATCGAGCGCAAGTTCGCCATTCACGAGCTCGGCTCGCCGCCGCAGTTCCAGAAGTTCGTCTGCGGCAAGAAGCTCTACAACTACGACAACCTCGAGCCGTCCGAGCGCAAGCTCGTTCTCTAGGAGGCTCACCGATGGTCGACGAAGCCGGTCCCTCGCCTCATAACCGCCTCGGCCACAGCCGCATCTTCACCCCCGAGGTGATCGACGATATCCACGTCAAGTCCGAGCTCGGGCGCTACCGCATGCGCGGGTTCTCGATGTTCAAGCAGATTCCTCACTGGGACGAGCTGATGTTCCTGCCCGGGACGTTGACGCGGTTCGTGATCGAGGGCTACCGCGAGAAGTGCGCGACCAAGACGGTGCTCGGCGCCCGCTTCGCGAAGAAGCCGATCGAGCTCGACATCCCGGTCTACATCACCGGGATGAGCTTCGGGGCGCTCTCGCTCGAGGCCAAGATGGCGCTGGCCAAGGGCGCCTCGATGGCCGGGACGGCGACCTGCTCGGGCGAGGGCGGGATGATCCCCCCCGAGCGCGACCTGTCGACCAAGTGGTACTACCAGCTGATCCAGAGTCGCTACGGCTTCAACCCCCACCACCTGATGCTCGCCGACGCGTGCGAGTTCTTCATCGGCCAGGGCTGCAAGGTCGGCCTCGGCGGGCACCTGATGGGCCAGAAGGTGACCGAGCAGGTGGCCGAGATGCGCTCGCTGCCGGCCGGGATCGACCAGCGCTCTCCCGCCCGGCATCCCGATTGGCTCGGCCCCGACGATCTGTCGCTGAAGATCCAGGAGATCCGCGAGGCGACCAACTACGAGATCCCGATCCAGCTCAAGCTCGGTGCCGCCCGGGTCTACGACGACGTCCGCATGGCGGCCAAGTGCAGCCCCGACATCATCTACCTCGACGGCGCCGAAGGCGGCACCGGCGCGGGCCCGCACGTCGCCGCCGAGGAGACGGGGATCCCGTTGATGGCGGCGATCCCGGAAGCCCGCCGCGCGCTGGAGGATGTCGGGCTGGCCGACGAGGTCGACCTCGTCGTGGCGGGCGGGATCCGCAACGGCGGCGACGTCGCCAAGTGCCTGGCGCTCGGGGCCACCGCGGTGGCGATCGGCCATTCGGCGCTGATGGCGCTCAACTGCAACAAGGAGATCCCCGGCGTCACCGACTACGAAGGCACCGTCGGGGTGCCGGCCGGTCAGTGCTATCACTGCCACACCGGCCGCTGCCCCGTCGGCGTGGCGACCCAGGACCCCGAGTTGCGTAAGCGCCTGGTCGTCGAGGACGCCGCCAATCGGGTCTACAACTTCCTCCACACGCTGACGCTCGAGTGCCAGATGCTTGCCCGCGCCTGCGGCAAGACCGACGTCCACAACCTCGAGCCCGAGGATCTGTGCGCGCTGACCGTCGAAGCCTCGGCGATGGCGCGGGTGCCGCTGGCCGGAACGGATTACATCCCCGGGCGCAGCGAGGAGCGTGCGCTGGACGAGATCAAGCGCCTGCTCGCCCGGCACATCGAGAACCCGGTCGACTACCTGCCCGAACCCGCGCCGGCGGCCGAGTCATGAGCGAGCGGGAGACGCCACCCATGCCCGGTGAGCCCGAGAAGATCTTCGGGATCGACTCCGAGTACCTGGCCGGGCGCCGCTTTCCCTACCAGGAGGACATCACCCTCGTCCAGGACATCGACCTCAACGCGGCCACGCCGGGCCAGGACATCAACTGGCTCGAGGACGTGACGCTGTTGCAGGAGGACGGCACGCCGGCGGTATTCGACCGCTATTCGAACTCGTTCATCAAGCTGTACTTCCCGATCCCCCCGGGTCGTGAGGACGAGATCGCGCGCAAGGTGCTGATCACGCACCTGCAGTCGGGCAACTCCTACGGGATCGCGCTCAAGCAACGCCACTGCAAGTTCCGCCAGCCGCTGCTCGGGCCGTGGGTGTCGGACTCCGCGACGGTCGGGACCGAGTGGACCCCGCCGGTGCTCGAGGGCTGGGAGCCCCCGGCACATTGACCGCCACCGGCGCCGAGCTGCCGCGCGCGGTCCGCAAGGGACCGCCGATCACGGTCACGTGTGAGTGTGGCCAAAAGCGCGACCTGCGCTACGGGGAGCGCTGGCGCTGCGATGGGTGCGGGCGCAGCTACGACACCAACCGGATCCCAGTGCAGGAGTACGCCTCGCTGCGGCGCGACCGCGTGCACGACCGGATCCTGCCGACCGCTGTGTTCGCGCTGCTCGGGTGTCTCGTGCTCGTATTCGTGCTCGTCGGGCGCCCGCTCGCGGCGGTCCTCGTGGTCCCGTTCGTGGGCTTCGTCTGGGGGACGTTCGTTCGTCCCAAGCGCCGGCGCCGGCAGTACAAGGCGATCGCCGAGCGGCCCCGCTGGCAGATCCGGGCCGACTGATTACTTCCGGCGCAGGCAGTCAGTCTCGCGTCGGTCAAAAAAACATATTAATAGATTTTTTATTGACACTGACCAACGCGAGTCAGTGCACCAGCAGCACGTCGCAGTGCGCCCGGTGGGCCACCGAGTCGCTGATGCTCTGACCCAGTAACCGCGCGACCACGTTCGGCTCCCGCGTCCCGACCACGATCAGGTCGGCCTGGTGCTCCTGGGCCAGCTGCACGATTGTCTCGGCCGGGTGTCCGACCGCGGGTGCGTATTGCGCGGAGATTCCCTCCCCGTCCAGATACGCGCGCGCGTGCGCGAGCTCCTCGGCATGCTTGGCCGGCGGGTCGGTCGAGTCCAGCGCCCCGCCCGAGCGTCCGATGCTGGTGAGAATCGGCGTGACGCTGGTCACCACAAGCTCGGAGCCGAACGCCTTGGTCAATTGCGAGGCCCGTTCGAGGGCACGCTTGGATGCGTCGGTGTCGTCATAGCCGAGCACGATCTTGTGCATGTCTCTCTCTCCTTTAGCTCGCGACCGGAGCGGCCGGGGCTGGCTCGTCGAACCCGGTCGGCCATTCACCTGGACCGGGCATGGTCGGCGTCTCCTCACGGAAGTGAATCTTCTCGCCATCCTGCACCACCCGCCGGAAGATGAACAGCAGCACCGAAGCGAGCAGGACGCCGACGCCGATGGCGAAGTCGGTCCAGGTCCCGTAGCTGTTGAGGTGCGGGGCGAGCGCCCCGACGATCAGCAGGAACCCGACCAGGAGGGTCATGAACCAGGCGATCGGTATCCATATGCGCCCGAGCTTATGGGGTCGCGGCCAGTTTGGTCGGTCCTTGCGCAGCAACAGGAACCCGCTGACCGCGAGCAGGTGCGCGAGGACATAGCCGATGTTGCTCATGTAGAGGATGGCCAGGTTGCTGGAGATGAACAGCACGAGCAGAACGTTGACGACCAGATCGACCGTCATCGCCGCCCCGGGAACATTCCAGCGGTTGAGCGTGCCGAGCTGCTTGATCGTCAGGCCGGCCTTGGATATCCCGTACAGCGCACGGCTACCGTCGGCCGTCGAGGAGGACATCGACAGGATCAAGCTGGCGATCAGGCAGATGAGCAGGAACGTCCCGAACGTGTGTCCGGCGATCTGCTGCAGCGCGCTCGAGTAGAACTCCCCCTCGGCCGTGGCGGCTGAGGGGATGCCGGTCACGCCGCCCAGGCCGAGCGGCACGAGGATGAACACCCCGACGACGAAGATGGCCGAGCTGCGCATCGCGATCTCCGTGTCGCGCTGGGTCTTGTACTCGGGGGCGAAGGTGGCGCACACCTCACAGGCCCAGGACGACCAGCCGAGGATGAACAGCCACACGAACACGAGCTTCAGACCGCCCCACGGGCCGGTGAAGGTCGCGTGGACGTGGCCCGAATGCCAATCGCCGGTCAGGTAGGGGATGAACATGAAGAAGATCAGCACCAGGGTCAGCAACCCCGCGGTGACGTAGGTCAGCCCCTTCATCGGGCGGATGCCGAAGATGTTGAACGCCCACACCGCGGCGATCACGCCGATCGCGATGAAGTTGGCCAGCCCGAGGTGCACGACGCCGTCGTACACCGTCCAGGTCGAGTTCGGGAACCAGCGCGCGACGACCAGGTCGCCGATGATCTTGCCGAAGATGGCCAGCACGACCGACCAGCCGATCCAGTACCCGAACGTGGCAATCGGACCGACGAACGTCGTGTACTTGCGCCACGCTTAGTTGGCATAGAGCGAGATCCCGCCCGTCTTGTTGGGGAACATCATCGCCGGCTCGACGTAGATCCACGTCAAGACCATTCCGATGATGGCGGAGATGCCCCACATGATCGCCGACCCGAGCACGCCGAACACACCGAGCGTGAACCCGAGCGACCCGAACAGGAAGCCTGGGTTGCACATCGCGATCGTGAACCCGTCCCACCACCGGAGCGACTTGACGAGGTGGCGTTCTTCGACGACTGCTTCGGCCATTCTGAACCCCTCCGGGTGGATGACTGGGCACCGGCTCCCGCTGTGCCGGGGTATATACCAGTTTGTACAAAGTGGGTCAAATGGCCGCGTGTACAAAGTGATCCGGCGGCGCGGGCTCGACGACCGCGTGACGGGTCATCGGCAAGCCGCTCGCGCGCGGCCTCGCGCGCGTAGAATCGCCAGGCAATGTCCGAGATCCTCGATCGGGGTCACAGCGAGACCGGGCCGAGTCTCGTCGGGCGCTCGCGGGCCCGGCCGGTGCTGCTGGCCACGTTGTCGGTCCGCGTCGATCCGAGCGCCGAGCGGATGGCCCTGGAGAGCGCGCTGGAGGCGGGCGTCAAGCTGATCATCGCCAACATGCTGGTGCTGCCGCCGTACCCGCTGACCTTCATGCTGGCGCGCGAATACATGACGCTGCCCCACGAAGAGGATCTCGAGGCGGTTCGCGCGACCGCCGAGCGCGCGGCGGCGCTGGGTATACCGACCGAGCTGCTGCGGGTCTCGAGCCGGCGGCCGATGAAGGCGCTGCTCGAACTCGTGCAGGAACGCGAGGCGGGGCTGCTGGTCTTCGGCCCCGACCTGTCGCTGACCTCGCGCCGGCGCTTTCGCGCCGCCGAGCGCCTGGTTCGCCGCGAGGCCGGCTGCCTCGTCTGGGTCGCGCCAGACGGTTGAAACTCGCTGGGGCGAGTTTCAATTGGGAGAATCGAAGCTGCTGAAGTCGACCTCGCCAGGTGAGTCCAATGAGATCTTCGATTCTCCCGGCGTTGTTTGGCCCGCTGAGCGCTGACTCAGGTTCGTTCGGCGCGGTCGCGGACCTCGGCCAGCGTGCCGAAGCGACCGGTGTAGAACAGCAGCGGCTCGCCGTCGCGGTGTTCGAGGTGCTCGACCTCTCCGATCCACAGCACGTGGTCGCCGGCGGCGTGGACGTCGACCACGCGGCAGGCCAGGTGCGCGAGCGCGCCCTCGAGCAGGGGTAGTCCGCGGTGCCAGACGAACGTGGGCTCGATCGGGGAGACCCGCTGGGCGGCGAAGTGCGCGGCGAACTGCTCCTGGTCGGAGCACAGGACGCTCACGCCGTAGCGCCCGGTCCGCGGGAGCATCGCGCTCATCCGGCAATGGCCCAGCGACACCAGCACCAGCGGCGGGCGCAGCGAGACCGACAGGAACGCGTTTGCGGTCATGCCGTGGATCGTGTCGTGCTCCATCGTGGTCACCACGGTCACGCCGGTGGCAAACCGCCCCATCACCTGCCGCAGCGCCCGGGCGGCCTGGTCGACGGCGGCGGCCTTGGGCGTCAGCGTGGCGACGCCGGTGGCGGGCCGCAGGCTCCAGCGGGCCGGAGGCGACGGGAGCTTGGGCGCCGGCCGGGGAGGCGGCATCAGGCCGGAGCTGGCGGTTGGTGCCGCCACCCGCGTGAGCCGAGCCACTCCCTCGCGTTCGGTCACGATCGCGGACGGGTCTTGTCAGGGTCGTAGAACGGGATCCGCACCACTCGGGCGGGAATCCGCTTCTGCAGTCCGTCGAGCTTGCCCACCTCGACCGCGGTGTCAAGGTCGGCGTACTGGACCGTCATCCGGCACAGCGCAATCGAGCGCCGCAGCGTCGGGCTGCGCGTGCCGCTCGTCACGACCCCGACGCGCTGGCGCCCCACGTACACAGGATCGCCGTGCCCGGCGGTCTCGTTGCTTGTCAGTTCGAGTCCGACCAGCCGGCGCTGCGGGTGCGCCTGGCGCTCCTCCAGTGCCGCCCGGCCGATGAAGTCCTCGTCGGTCGCGAGCGCGACGGCGAAGCCGATCCCGGCCTCGAATGGGTCCACCTGGTCGTCGAACTCGTAGCCGGCGAAGATCAGCCCGGACTCGATCCGCAGCATGTCGAGCGCCTCGAGTCCCAGCGGCTTGAGTCCGCGGGGCACGCCCGCCTGCCACACGGCATCCCACACCGCGGGCCCATCGGAGGGGTGGCACCAGACCTCGTACCCGAGCTCGCCGGTGTAGCCGGTGCGTGAGACGACGATCGGGATGCCGTCGTAGGCGCCGATCCGGCCGATCAGAAAGCGAAACCACTTCAGTTCCGCGAGGCTCGGCTGGGTGGGCGGCGTCCACACCAGCTCGCTCAGCACCGCGCGACTCTCGGGCCCTTGGACCGCCAGGTTGTGCAGCTGGTCGGTCGACGGCTTGACGAACACGTGCAGGCCCTCGCGGTCGGCGACCTCGCGCAGCCACACGCCGTCGTACTCGTCACCGCCGACGAAGCGGAAGTTGTCCTGGCCCAGGCGGAAGACCGTGGCGTCATCGATCATGCCCCCGGTCTCGTTGCAGATCGCGGTGTACACAACCTGTCCGACCGACAGCTTGCGCGCGTCGCGGGTGATCACACGCTGCATCAGCGTCTCGGCGTCGGGACCGAGGATCTCCCACTTGCGCAGCGGCGAGAGGTCCATCACCGCCACGGCCTCGCGGCACGCCCAGTACTCGGCGATCGCGCCCTCGTTGTTGAAGCAGTGAGGCAGCCAGTAGCCGCGGTACTCGATGAAGCTCTGGGTCAGCTCGGAGGTGCGCGGATGAAATGCCGTCTCCCGCGTCAGCACCGGCTCGGCGTCGGCGGTCACGCGGCGGGCGATCGCGGTTGAGAAGCGGTTCTGGGGTGAGTAGACGCGGACATGGATGTCGGTGACCTCCCAGGCGTTGGATGGGTCGATGTCATCGGGACAGGCCGAGGAGGCGCAGACGAGATCGGCCATCGCGCGGACCATGACGTAGTCGCCGGGGCGCGACCACGGCTCGTCGGCGATCAGCTGCAGGCTCGAGTCCCACGCGGTGTTGTAGAAGAAGTTGAGCGCCTCCCACCCCTTCCGCGGCGCGATCGGGAAGGTGCTCAGCGCGCCGTTGAAGTTATCGGTGCAGTTGATGTGCCCGGGATAGCCGAGGTCCTCGTAGTACTTGGCCTGACAGGCGAGCGCGAACGTGTCGTGGCGACCCACGGTGTCGCGCACGACCTCGACGAGCGGATCCATGTCGAGGTCGTAGAACTTGCCCTGCAACCCGGGCATCGGGTACGCATTGCCCATCAGCGTGCGGGTGACCGTCGCGTCCAGCCCGCGCTCGAGGTTGTGCTCGAGCTTGTGGCGGTGGAAGGCGAGGAAGTCCGAGCACTGGCGGCCGTGCACATCGATGATCTGGATGTACTCGCCGGCGCGGACCTCATAGCTGAGGGCGGTGGCGGCATCGATGCGAAGGTCAAGCCGAGGCTCGGCGAGCGGCGGGGGGAGCTCGACCTGCGAGCGCGGGCGCGGGCTCGCGCGCCGGACCTCGACCAGCAATTCGGAGGCCGGGCGATCGCCGTCGACGATCCGCCCCCCGGGCGCCGCGACGAGCAGCATCGTGTCGCGCTGCGCCACCAGCGCCACCGCCTCGCCGGCCGGCGCTTCCGGGCCGAACAGGCGCACGCAGCGCACGTCGTCGGGATTGACGCCCAGGGCGTGGAGCTGGCCCAGGAAGCCGTCTGCCCCCGTCCCCAGCAGCCCCCGCACAACGCTGGCCGGCGCATCGGCTCCAAGGCCCAGGGCCGAGCCGTCGTGGGCACCCTCAGGGGTCATGGCGGTGAGCTCGGCGACCTGACCGCCGTGTCGGTCGACCACGCGCACGCGGTCCTCGGCGCGGAGCGCGAGGACCGTGGCGCCGCCGGGCCGGACCGGGTAGGTCTCGAGGCCGGGATCGGGCACGAGCAGGCCGCCGAGCAGCCGGGGTGGGGGGGAAGCGAGCGTCGCCATCACCATGTGCCGCCCGCGTCTACGCGGTCGGCGCGGCCGACGAGGCCGGCTGATCCACTTCGGCCAGCAGCTCCTCCGCCAGCTTGCGCTTGGCCTCCGGATCGAGCTTCTTCAGCTCGTTCTCGACCGCGCGGCGGTTATAGGTCTGATTCCAGTAATCGAGGCTCTCGAAGCCGAGCAGGACCGCCTTGCCGACGAACTGCCGCAGGACCTCGTTGGTCGGGCCCATCACCCAGCCGGCCTTGGCATCGCGCAGGTAGCGCTCGAGCTCCATGTCGCGCTTGTAGCCCGTGCCACCGCACGCGTGCAGCATCTTGTCGACGACGTGAGCGGTGTTCTTGGCCGCGATGAACTTGATCTGCCACGCCCAGTGCAGGAAGTTCGCCCGCGCGAAATCCCCCGGATTGAGCCTCACGGTGTTGTGATCGGTCGCGTTGTCCATCGCCTGCGCGACCGAGAAGACGAACAGCCGCGCCGCGTTGGTGTCCATCACCGCCTCGCCGACGTAATCCTGGATCGTCGGATAGTCGGCGACGCGCAGCCCGACGTCGACGTGGCGCTTGCGCGTGGTCTGGCGCTTGGCGATGTCGATCGCGCCCATCGCGATCCCGTTCCAGACCGAGGAGGAGCCGATCAGGAACCACGGGTCGACCGACTCATCGTTGGACGCCGCACCGTCACCCTCCGGGCCGACGATCTGCTCGCCGGGGATCTGCACGTCCTCGACCTGGATCGGCCCCGATTGGTTGCCGCGCAGCCCGAGCGCGTCCCAGGTCGAGGGCTGTGACTTGACATATTCGCCGTCGATCACGAACACCGACAGGTCGTCGTAGCCGGTGAAGTCGGGGCTGGTGGTCTGGACGACGTAGAAGTCCGCGAACCCGCCCGAGGTCGTCCACGAGGCCTTCTTGCGCACCTTGTAGCCGCCGTTGGAGCGCTCGGCGCCAGAGGAGATGGGGTACCAGAAATGCGATCCGGTCTCGGGATCGGAGTACGACAGGGTCCCGATCTTGCCGCTGTTCAGAGGCCTGATGTAGCGGTCGATCAGCGCCTCGGTCGGTCGCAGCATGATCGTGTTGACCGCGCCGATGTGCATCACGTAGCACATTGCCGTGGAGGCGCAGCCGTAGCGGGCGATCGTCTCGCACGTCATCGCGTAGGCCACGTGATCCTCCCCGAGACCGCCGTACTCGGTGGGAACCGTGAGGGCCAGGAAGCCGTGCTCACCGAGCAGCTCGAGGTTGCGGCGCGGGTATTTCAGCTCGTCATCGGAGACCTTGGCGTTCGCGCGCATCTCGGTCTCGCACAGCCTGATCAGCAGGTCGCGCAGCTCCTGCTGGCGGTCGGTGAGAACCCATTCGGGGTCCCACTCGTACCCGAGGCCCCAGAAGCCCTCCTCACCCCATGCCTTCTCGGACATCAAATCCTCCGGTGTGTTGCTTGGCAAAGCCGGCCCGGGAGCAGGTCCAGGCGGCCAAACTGCGGCGCAACCCGGGAGCTACGCTGCACAAATACGTTCAAGCGATTTCTAGCGGAGTGGGTCGGATCTGTCCAGACTAGTGGCGGCGCGTGATGCCAGCAGGCGGCTGCCGCCGGCAGTCGTTTGCTTGGTTGTACCTATTTGTCTTAGACTCGCCGGCCGCGGCTTGACGCTGTGGCCGTGGGCCGCGCGACGCGGCCGGTCCTGGTTGGCCATGGATCCCTGAGGGGGGATGAGATGAAGAGCAGTCTCGAGATCGCGCAGGACGCCGAACTTCAACCGATCGAGCGGATCGCCGAGGCGGCGGGGCTCGAACCGGGCGAGGTTGAACCCTACGGCCGCTACAAGGCGAAGGTCTCGCTGTCGGTCCTCGAACGCCTCCAGGACCGGCCCAACGCCAAGATCGTGTGTGTGACGGGGATGACGCCGACGAAAGCCGGCGAAGGGAAGACGACGACGCTCGTCGGGCTCACGCAGGGCCTCGGCGTGATTGGCAAGAACCCCGTCGCCTGCCTGCGCGAGGCGTCGGTCGGGCCGGTGTTCGGCATCAAAGGCGGCGCCGCCGGCGGAGGGCTCACCCAGGTCGTCCCGATGGAGGATCTCAACCTTCACTTCACCGGTGACATTCACGCCATCGGCGCGGCCAACAACCTGCTGGCGGCGATGATCGACGCGTCGATCCTGCACGGCAACCCGCACAAGATCGACGCGCTGCGCATCGGCTGGCGCCGGGCGGTGGACATGAACGATCGCGCGCTGCGGCGGATCACCGTCGGCCTCGGTGGCCGCCCCAACGGGTACCCGCGCGAGACCGGCTTCGACATCACCGCGGCCTCCGAGGTGATGGCGATCATGGCGGTGGCGCGAGACCTCCATGACCTGCGCAAGCGGATCGGAAGCATCACCGCGGCGTACTCCTACGACGGCGGCAAGCCGGTCACCGCGGAGGATCTCGGCGCGGCGGGCGCGATGACGGTGCTGCTCAAGGACGCCCTGAAGCCGAACCTGGTGCAGACGCTCGAGGGTCAGCCGGTGATGATGCACTGTGGGCCGTTCGCCAACATCGCCCACGGCAACAACTCGCTGATCGCCGACCTGATCGGGATGAAACTCGGCGACTACATCGTCACCGAGTCGGGCTTCGGTTCCGACATGGGGATGGAGAAGTTCTTCGACATCGTGTGCCGGTTCGGCAAGCTCACCCCCTCGGCGGCGGTGCTCGTCACCACCGTGCGGGCGATCAAGCACCACGGGGGAATCGACGATGACCCCCGGGCCGACCGCGCGGCGAGCCGGCAGGCGATCGAAGTGGGGATGGCCAACGTGCGCCGCCATCTCGGCATCATCAGGACCTTCGGCGTCCCAGCGGTGGTCGCGGTCAACCGCCGCCCCGGCGACACCGACGAGGAGATCGAGTTGGTCAAGCGGCTCACGCTCGCGGCGGGCGCGTTCGCCTCCGAGGTCAACGAGGGGTTCACGAAAGGAGGCGCTGGGGCCGCGGCCCTCGCCGAGGCCGTGGTCGAGGCCTGCGAGCAGCCCAACCAGTTCCATCATCTCTACGACGACGACGCACCGATCCAGGACAAGATCGAGGCGATCGCCAAGCGGGTGTATGGCGCCAAGGACGTGTACTTCTATCCCGCGGCGGAGGCGGCCATGGGCCAGTTCACTCGCGACGGGCTCGGACACTTTCCCGTCTGCATGGCCAAAACGCACCTCTCCCTATCGGGCGATGCCACGTTGCTGAACGCGCCCGAGGGCTTCACGCTCGCCGTGCGTGACATCAGGGCCTACACCGGCGCGGGCTGGTTCGTGCCTCTGTGCGGGGACGTCCAGCAGATGCCGGGGCTGGGCAAGAACCCGGCCGCGCTCAAGATCGACATCGACGCCGACGGGCGAACGGTCGGCTTGTTCTGAGCCGTCCCTGAACTTTGGCGTTTCGCGTCCGAATGGTGGACGCCAAACGCCAAGGTTCGCCCGCCGGGGATGCGCCCGCCCCGTTTACCCCTGCGGACCTCGTCCGCCGAGTGCCCGTGTGAGCGACGCCGCCCCGTCGCGCAAGGTGGGGAGGAGCCGGGTGGGGTCGGGGAGGCGGTTGGCCGGGCCCTGGAGGCCGAGGATTGCCGCCAGCACGCCGGAGCGCTCGAACACGGGGGCGGCGATCGCGTTGACGTCGACCTCGCGCTCACCGAATACGGTTCCGTAGCCGCGTTCCTGAATCGTGGTCACCTCGGCGGCCAGTTGGGCGCGATCGGTGATCGTGCGGTCGGTGAACGCGATCAGGTCGCGCTCGAGCGGGAGTCGACCGCCCCCGAACGCGAGCATCACCTTTCCGACCGAGGTCGCGTGTGCGACGCTCGGCCGCCCGAGGCGGGCCATGCTCACGACACTCGAGCGCGACGGGACGGAGTCGACCGTGATCGCTTCGCGCTCGCCGGGAAGCGAGAGGGTGGCCGTTTCGCCGGTCTGTTCCATCAGCTCGAACAGGATCGGGCGGGCCAGGGCCCGGAGATCGAGCCGCGAGAGCACGCGATCGGCGAGTGTGACCAGCGCGAGTCCGAGTCGGTATGGACCCTGGCCGTCGCGCTGGACGATCCCAAATGACTCGAGCGTCGAGAGCAGGCGCGAGGCCGTGCTCGGATTGACGTCGATCCGTCGCGCGAGCTCGTTGACCCCGAGGCCGTGCTCATTGTCACGCAGCTGCTCGAGCAGGATCAGCGCGCGCGCGACCGAGGTAACCTGACGCGGGCCCGGCACGCCGTCTGGGGATTGCGTCATAGGCAATAGTATTGCGCTTGACGCCACTGTTGTCTACGATCTGCGCGAATGTCCTTCGTGCTCACGTGTCCGCACTGCGGCGTCCGCGAGGTGGCTGATTTCGCCTTCGGCGGCGAGGTCACCCCGCGTCCCCAGCAGACGCCCTCATTGCGGGAGTTGTGCGAGTACAACTACTTCCGCCATAACGTCGCCGGTGTGCAGCGCGAGTGGTGGTATCACCGCTCGGGCTGCCGGGCGTGGTTCCAGGCCGAGCGCGACACCCGCACCAACGAGGTTGTCCGGGTCGCGCTCCCGGGTGAGCTATGACGCGCTTGGACCCACAACCGGGTGAGGCGATCGACCGCGCCAAGACGATCACGTTCACGTTCGACGGCAAGCCGGTGAGCGCATTCGAGGGCGACACGATCGGGTCGGCGCTGTACGCGGAGGGCCGGCGCATCTTCTCGCGCAGCTTCAAATACCACCGCCGGCGCGGGCTCATGTGCTGCGCGGGCCATTGCCCCAACTGCCTGGTGGCCGTCGATGGCGCTCCGGGGGTCCGCGCGTGCACCGAACCCGCGCGCCAGGACGCCCGGGTCGAGCATCTGAATGCGAGTCCTTCGCTCGAGTTCGACGCCATGGCCGTCACCGACGCGGTCGGCGGCCCGTTCACCCCGCCGGGCTTCTACTACAAGACATTCATTCGGCCGCGCCGGCTGTGGCCGGTCTACGAATGGGTCCTGCGCCACGCGGCCGGTCTCGGGCGGCTGCCCAAGGCCCAACCCGAGCGGGCGTGGCGCACCGAGTACCGTCGCCGCCACGCGGACGTGCTCGTGGTCGGCGGCGGCCACGCCGGCCTGACCGCAGCGATCGCCGCGGCCCAACTGGGCGCCGACGTCGTCCTGGCCGACGACGGGCAGGAGCCCGGCGGCCGGTTGCTGTGGGAAGGCGGGCACGACCAGGCGCGCGAGTTGGCGCAGCGGGCGCACACGGTCGGCGTGGAAGTGCTCAGCTCGGCATCGGTGCTGGGCTATTTCGACGGCCTGGTGCCGATTTGGCAAGGCGACACGTTGCATCAGGTGCGTGCCGCCCAGCACATCTTCGCCACCGGTGCGATCGAGCAGCCGCTCGTGTTCGAAGGCAACGACCTTCCCGGCGTGATGCTCTCGGGTGGGGCGCGACGGCTGGCCAGTCTCTACTCGGTGGCACCGGGCTCGCGCGCGGTGATCGCCACGACCTCCGATCGAGGGATTCGGGCCGCGCTGTCGTTGCATGATGCCGGCGTCCAGGTGCTGGCGGTGGCGGACCTCCGGCCCTCGCCCTCGCGGGCGGCCGAGCGTCTCGCGAGCAAGCGGATCGAGGCGCTCCACGGCTGGAGCGTGATCGCTGCGCACGGCAAACACGCCGTCAAAAGCGTGGTGCTGGGGCCGGTCGGGGTCCCCGGGACGGGGCGGCGCGAGCTGGAGTGCGACTTGGTGGTCGTCTCCGGCGGAGAGGCTCCGGCGACATCATTGATCACGCAGGCCGGCGGCCGCACGCGGTACGACGCCGACCGCGGCCATTTCCGCCTTGACGGGCTCCCGCCCGGCGTGTGGGCCGCGGGTGAGGTGGCCGGCGAGGGCGCCCACCAGCTCTCAGCCGTCTCCGGAGAGCTGGCCGGACGCTCGGCCGCCCACGCGTTGGGGCTCGGCGAGGACCGCTCGACCACTCGGCGCTCGGAGCTGCGCAGCCGCATCGACAAGCGCGAGCCGGTCGTCGAGGCGGTTCCGCCGGCGGCGGCGGGCCAGCCCGGGGGCAAGGCGTTTGCCTGCTTCTGCGAAGACGTCACCGCCAAGGACATCCACCGTGCGGTGCAGGAGGGGTACGACTCGATCGAGCTGTGCAAGCGCTTCACCACGGTGACGATGGGGCCGTGTCAGGGGCGTATGTGCCAGCTGCCGGCGATTCGGCTGATGGCCAGCGAGACGGGTCAGGACCTGGAGACGGTGGGGACGACGACCGCGCGGCCGCCATGGTCGACCGTGCCGATGGGGGCGCTCGCCGGGCGACCGATCGAGCCCGCCAAGCGGTCGGCGATTCATCGGCGGCATCGGGAACTTGGAGCGACGATCCGCTGGGCCGGCGATTGGCAGCGCGCCTACGACTACGGCGACCCCGAGGGCGAGGCCGTGGCCGTCCACGCAGCGGCCGGCTTGATCGACGTCTCGACCCTGGGCAAGCTGCTGGTCCGGGGGCCGCAGGCCGGCATGTTTCTCGATCGCCTCTATCCCAACCGACTGTCGAACCTGGCTCCCGGGCGCGTCCGCTACGGCGTGCTCACCTCGGACGCCGGCCGCATTATGGACGACGGCACGATCGGCCGCATCGACGAGCAGACCTTTTACGTAACCACCACCTCGAGCGGGGCCGGCGCCGTCGAGCAGTGGTTCTCGTGGTGGCTCGCCGACTGGCGGTTGGATGTCCATCTCAGTGACGTCACACAGGCCCTGTGCGCGGTCAACCTCGCGGGCCCCCGCGCCCGGGACATCCTGGCTCGACTGACCGATGAGGATCTCGCACCGGAGACGTTCACGTATCTGGACGCGCGGCAGGCCCGCGTGGCCGGCGTCCCGTGCCTGCTGCTGAGGATCGGTTTCGTCGGCGAGCTCGGCTACGAGATCCATTTCCCGGCCGCCTACGGGGAGGATCTGTGGGATGCGATCCTGGCCGCCGGCGCGCCTGAGGGGATCCGTCCGTTCGGCCTGGAGCCGCAGCGGATCCTGCGGCTCCAGAAGCAGCACATCATCGTCGGTCAGGACACCGACTCGGAGTCGACGCCGTATGGGGCCGGTATGCCCTGGGCGGTCAAGCTCGACAAGGACGAGGCGTTCATCGGCAAGTGGGCGCTCGCGCGGGTGGCCGAGGAACCGGCTCAGACCGCCTTGGTAGGCTTCACACTCCAGAACGGTTACGTTCCGACCGAGGGCGCGGTGATCCTCGACGAGCGCGGTGTCGCGGCCGGTCAGGTGACCAGCGCGCGGCGCTCGCGTCAGCTCGACCGCGTGATCGGCATGGCCTGGGTTCCCGCCACGCTGGCCAACCCCGGCGACGCGATCACGATCGCCGACAACGGGACGCGCGTCGTCGGCTCAGTCGTGACCGATCCCTTCCACGACCCGCAGGGCGAGCTGCTGCGCTCGTGACCGATCCCTTCCGCGACCCGCAGGGCGAGCTGCTGCGCTCATGAGCTCCCTGGCCTTTCTCACGCCCGACGCTGTGCCTGACACGGCGCTGGCTCGCAGCCCGATGGAGGGCCGTGCGCGCGCGGCCGGGGCCAGGTTTGCACCGCGAGCGGGCTGGAACGTTGCCGTGTCGTACGCGGTCGGGGCTGAGCGCGAGCGCGAGCGGCTCACCCAGACCGTCGCGTTCGCCGACCGCTCGCAGCTGACCAAGCTCGAACTCCAGGCTGAGCCGCAGACGCTGGCGGCGCTGATCGCAGCGGCGAGCGGCGAGGGCGTTGTGCTCGGGCCCGGAATGGCCGTGCGAGCAGCCGGCGCTTGGTGGTGTCCCGTGACCCCGTCGCGCGCGCTCGTCCTCGCCGACTCCGACGCCGACCGCGGCGAGGGCATCCGCGACGCGGTGACGGCCGCCGCGACCGCCGCGGCCGCCGCGACCGCCGAGACCGCCGCGAGCAGCCTGGTTTCGGTGGTCGACCTGACCTCCGGGCTCGCGGCCCTGACGCTCGCCGGCCCGGGCTGCGGCGAGCTGCTGGCGCGCTTCTGCGCCATCGACGTCCGCCTGCCGGTGACGCCGGTGTGCGGTTTTCGTCCGGGCTCGGTCGCGCGCACGCCGGGTTACCTGTTGCGCGAGCGCGAGGACCGGCTGCTGGTGCTGGTCGGCTGGGCGCTCGGGGAGTACCTGTGGGAGGTCGTCGCCGACGCGGCCGAGCATCTCGGCGGCGGGCCGGTGGGCGCCGACGCGCTCCAGGAGAACGCCGATGCGTGAGGTGTTCCGGCCCGGGCGGATGTGGCGCCGCCGCGGCGAGCTCCGCGACAGCTATGACGTGGTGATCATCGGCGGTGGTGCGCACGGCCTGGCGACCGCCTACTACCTCGGAAGGCTCGGGGTGAAGAACGTCGCCGTGCTCGAGCAGGGCTACATCGGTTCTGGCGCGGCCGGGCGCAACACGACGATCCTCCGCTCCAACTACAAGACGCCCGAGGGCGCCCGCTTCTACGACGCCAGCATCCGTCTGTACGAGCAGCTCTCACAGGAGCTCAACTTCAACCTGTTGTTCTCCCAATGCGGCCACCTCACCCTGGCGCACTCCGACCGGGCGATGTTCGTGATGGCCAACCGGGCCGAGGTCAACCGCCTGCACGGGATTGACTCGAGCCTGATCGACGCTGCCGAGGTCAAGCGTCTGTGCCCGCCGCTGAACGTCTCCGACGACGTCACCTACCCGATCATGGGCGCGCTGTACCACCCGCCGGGCGGGATCATCCGCCACGACGCCGTCGTCTGGGGCTACGCGCGCGCGGCCGATCGGGCGGGCGTGGAGATCCATCCGTACACCGAGGTACAGGGGATCGATGTCGCGCAGGGTCGCGTCAGCGCCGTGCGCACCAATCGCGGCACGATCAAGGCCGGTCAGGTGATCAGCGCCACCGCCGGCTGGAGCACGCTGGTGTGCGCGATGGCGGGCGTGCCGCTGCCGATCACCACGCACATCCTCCAGGCGTGCGTGACCGAGCCGCTCAAGCCGCTGCTTGACGTCGTGATCGTCTCCTCGCAGATGCACGTCTACATCTCGCAGTCCGATCGGGGCGAGTTCGTGATGGGCTCGGAGATCGAGCCCTGGACCACCTACCGGATGCAGGGAACGCTCAACTTCCTCCAGGATCTGACGCGCCACACGCTGGAGCTGTTCCCGCAGCTCGAGCACGCGCGGCTGCTGCGCTCCTGGGCCGGCTTGTGCGATCTGTCCCCGGATTACAGCCCGATCCTCGGTCGGACCGAGGTCGAGAACTTCCACCTCAGCGCCGGCTGGGGCACCTACGGTTTCAAGGCCGCGCCGATCGTCGGTCAGACGCTCGCCGAGCTGGTCCACACCGGGCGCACGCCGGACCTGATCGCGCCGTTCGCGCTCGCGCGCTTCTATGAGGACCGACTGGTGTCCGAGCTTGCCGCCGCCGCCGTGAGCCACTGATGGCGTACAGCCCGATCGGCTCCTCGCAGGGCGCCGCGCACACCGCGCGACTGCTGATCTCATGTCCCGACGGTCCCGGGATCGTGGCTGCGGTGTCGCGGTTTCTGTTCGAGCGGGGCGCCAATATCGTCTCCTCGGACCAGCATTCAACCGATCCGGAGCACGGGACGTTCTTCATGCGCACGGCCTTCTACCTACCCACGGTCGAACAGGATCCGCGGGACTTCGAAGCCCAGTTCGGAGAGCTGGCGGAACGCTTCGACATGGATTGGCGGATCGCCTATGCGCGCGACCGGC